>ERZ1674288.7-NODE-7-length-50969-cov-11.324920_pt1 | contig 50969 bp, 40 predicted proteins | sample MGYA00581190_ERZ1674288 | MGnify/ENA primary metagenome ERZ1674288 (study PRJEB41354, sample SAMEA4873332) | human saliva metagenome | biome: human-associated habitat [ENVO:00009003]; feature: mouth environment [ENVO:08000002]; material: saliva material...
CACGTACCGTCTTCAACGACGAACACTTCAGAAAAGAACGCTATAAATTAGGGTGAAGTGCTTATACCGTCACGGGTATATTCACTTCGTGAAATAATGCGAAGAATATATAACGCATTACCTTCTCATTGTATCGGCTGGTTCGAGAAATAACCCAAATTTCTAAAACCAGCCGATATGTGAAAAATATCCTCAAGGAAAAGTGAAAATACATTAAGTGAAATGACGTGGGAAATGCGTGAAGATCAGAGATATTCGGCGAGAAATACTCGCCCCAAAACACCCCCGGCTACTCCATGCCACGGGCAAAATACTCCTCGTCAATGCGGTAACCGCACTCGCCCTCACCATCAAGAACACCCACACGGTGACGAATCATCAACTCCACCAACTGGTGCCGATCAACCAGCGCAATATTGCGAGCGCCCGGCAAACCCTGCAAATACTCGGGAACCGGATGCGCAAAAGCACCGCAGGTCACCAAAACACCCTGCAGGCCGCCGTGCAAAAGCACTGCACCGGCAAGCTTCTGAATCTCGTTTGGGGTGACCTTCATGGTTCCGCAATAATGCTTCACCTGAATATAAATCGGCGCAAAATCCAGACCGTCAGAATAGCGGGCAATAACATCCACGCCCTTATCGTCGGCGCCACCGGTCACCTCGGTCGTAAAACCAAGAGCCGTAAAAATATCGGCAACAATCTGCTCAAAGTACTCCGGCGTCACCGCGTGAATATGTTGAATCAAATCCTGCGTAAAATGCTCCGCAAACTCGGCCTGAGCGTGAATGACCGGCGAATCGCTGGCACGCAAAATAATATCCAGAGGCGACTGACCGGCGGGCCAGGACCCCGCAGCCTCCGCAGAATTCAAAGCATGCGCAAGATGCGCCGCGCCGGTTGCCTCATAAGCAGCGGGGTTCAGCTGAGCCTGATCAGCGCCTGAGAAATGCGGCAGAGCATGAAGGGCGCCGGTATCAGAAGCACCAAAAATGAGGCGATGCTCCTCCTCCGCATTCTCCAATAGCGCGTTCGCCTGCTTCTTCAGCTTCTTCACGCTCTTCGCCGTCAAACTCTGAGCGCATAGTGCCTGCACCTGCTTCACCACACGCGGCGGCACCGAACCGTGCAGATGCGGAGTGCAGGTCAGCTCAGCCCCCAGGGGAGTGAGCAGGTACTTCCTCTTCTCCCACGGGGTCAAACGAGGCATAAGCTGGGCATAACGAAGTGCCACCAAGATCTTCAAGGTGGTGCGCACAGCCACCGCAAACTCGGTGGATTCAAGAGCCGGTAGGTTCTTCTTCGACCCCAACGCCTTAGTCTGTTGCCGCAACTGCTCACTAACATAGGCGGCGGTGCGGGGCACAGTCTTCGACAAGCGCCGTAGCGTCGGCAACAGAAGCGCGATGTAGACATCCGGTGGGGGCCTATGGTTTTTATTCAGCATCTTTGCCATGGTCCCTGCCAATTATTAATACTTATGTGACGGTATATACATCGTAGCATCAGGGCGTATCATCATCGCTTTATCGTTTCTAATATGACAAAACCGCAAGAATCGGCGCATTAGATGTTCAATAGCGCAATATATATCCTGAATTTGAGGCAAAACAATATATTCCCGCCACACCAGCCGGCGTGACGGGAATATAAGAAGCAGAGTTATCAGCCCGCGCTACATGGGGCGAGCACGCCTCCACGAACCGGGACCGGGACGCAACGAAACACCCAGGCGCTGACCGCGGTTCAGGATGCGCGAAGCGGCACCCACCAGCAAGTTCTGCTCCTGCTTCGCGGCGCTCGCCTGCATCATCGCAACCACAGCAGTGAGGGCGGCAATCTCCTCCGGAGTGGGGGAGCCCTTAACCACCTTCAGCAGCGGCTCCTGCTCAGCGTCAGTATCTACCGAAGACTGAGCAGAATCCTTCGCGGCGCTGGAGGCGGTATCCGCGTGCGCAGAAGAACGTGCGGAGCTACGCTCAAGCTGCTCGGCGCTCTCAGTAGCCTCTGAACTATCCTTCTTTTTACCGAATGAGAAATAACTCAGCGGGTTGTAGCCTGCCAAAGGCACGCCTCCTTAAAACCTAAAATCCTGAGAAAACCTAAAATCCTGGGAATGCCCGCGCCACAGGCGGCGCGGGCACAACGCACAACGGAAGCCTACAGCGGGATGTTGCCGTGCTTCTTTGCCGGGGTAGACGCACGCTTATCGTGCAGGGCACGCAACGAAGAAATAATGCGCACGCGAGTCTCACTCGGGGCAATAACCTCGTCAATGTAACCCAGCTCAGCAGCCTGGTACGGGTTCAGCAGCTCTTCCTCATACTTGGAAATCAGCTCAGCGCGGCGAGCCTCAACATCGCCGCCCTCAGCCGCCAGAGCAGCCAACTCACGACGGTACAGAATATTCACCGCACCCTGAGCACCCATCACACCAATCTGAGCGGTGGGCCACGCCAGGTTAATATCGGCGCCCAGCTTCTTCGAGCCCATCACAATGTACGCACCGCCGTACGCCTTACGGGTAATGACGGTAACCAGCGGAACAGTCGCCTCCGCGTAAGCGTAGAGTAGCTTAGCGCCGCGGCGGATAATGCCGTTGAACTCCTGATCGGTGCCGGGCAGGAAGCCGGGAACATCCACAAACGTCAGAATCGGAATGTTGAACGCATCGCAGTGACGCACAAAACGGGCAGCCTTCTCGGAGGCGGAAATGTCCAGGCAGCCGGCGAACTGCATCGGCTGGTTCGCCACAATGCCGACCGTGCGGCCCTCAACGCGGGCGTAACCAATCATCACGTTCGGGGCGTACAGCGCCTGCATCTCCAGGAAGTGGCCGTCATCGACCACGGACTCAATGACCGCACGCATATCGTAGGGCTGGTTTGCCGAATCCGGGATGAGAGTATCCAAATCCAGATCGTCCACGCTCACCTGTGCCTCCTGGTCATGCTCCAGGGGCAGGGACTCCGCAAGGTTGTTCGAGGGCAGGAACTCCAGGAGCTCGCGCACAAAGTCGAAAGCGTCTTCCTCATCCTCAGCCAGGTAGGTGCTGGTACCGGTTACAGAGTTGTGCTGACGCGCACCACCGAGGGTTTCCATGTCCACGTCCTCACCGGTCACGGTCTTAATGACGTCCGGGCCTGTAATGAACATGTGCGAAGTCTTATCCACCATGATGATGCAGTCAGTCAGGGCGGGGGAGTACGCGGCACCGCCAGCGCAGGGGCCCATAATGACCGAAATCTGCGGAACCACACCGGAAGCGCGCACGTTCATACGGAAAATATCGGCAAACATCGCCAGGGAAGCCACGCCCTCCTGAATACGGGCGCCACCACCATCGTTAATGCCGATAACCGGGCAGCCGTTCTTCAGCGCGAACTTCTGCACCTTCACAATCTTCTCGCCGTTCACCTGCGAGAGAGAACCACCGTAGACGGTGAAATCCTGCGAATACACGGCAACCAGGCGACCATCCACGGTACCGTAACCGGAGACCAGGCCATCGCCCAGAGGCTTCTTCGCCTCCATGCCGAACGCGGTGGTGCGGTGGCGGGCGAGGGCATCAAACTCAACGAAAGAACCCTCGTCCAAAAGCATGTCGATGCGCTCGCGGGCGGTGTGCTTGCCGCGCGCGTGCTGCTTTTCAATAGCTGCCTCACCGCTGGGCGCGAAGCTGCGCTCTCGACGTGCATAAAAATCAGCGAGCTTACCGGCGGTGGTGCTCAAATCAAATTCCTGCTGGAGGTTCTCGGACATTATTCCTCGTTCCTGCTCCACCCGATCGTCGGGAGCCAGTGGTTGCGGTGATAGGGTGCTCAGGTGCCCCGAAGAGCACTCTTGAACAATGTGCATATCTTTCAACTATAGTGCGAACTGGGGCACATATGCCAGGTGAGAAGCTAGAATATCAACACTAGATACACTTTTATGCACTCGGCACCCAAGAAGGTGCATATGGTAAACGAAAAGTGCGAAAGAATGGCTCAAAAGAGCGCAGAAAACCCCCTTCCGCCTCGGCAATCCTCGCTGGCGAAAGGGGGTTTACGTTCAAGCTTTTTCAGCGTGAATGACGCTTAGATGGTGCCCAGAACCGGGTTCCACTCGGTGATGGTGTGGGACAGAACCGCGCCACCGACGTTCATCGGGTCGTTAGCCACAATCTTCTCGGCAGCCTCAACGGAGTCGACCTTTGCAATCAGCAGAGCGCCGGCGGGGGTCTCGCCGTCCAGCAGGGGACCGGAAACAATCAGGTTGCCCGCCTCAATCTGCGAACCAAGGTACTCGCGGTGAGCCGGACGGTACTTCGCCTGCTCCTCGGGAGCTGCGTAAACGTAAGTAATTGCGTAATAAGCCATAGCGGTCTTCTTTCGAGCAGGGCGGAGGAACCTCCGCAGCCGGTCGGTGCTTCATGCACCCTCACTGTCTAATGTACCGTCTCGGGTGCCGGGCGGGCATCACCTGCGGCAAGAAATTGATATGGTGAGAAGCCAACGTGACTCAATAAAAACCGGCAGGCTTTGGTGGCGGGTTGATAGCGGGTCGGCGTATTGCAGGGTTGATCGAGGTAGGACAGAAAGGCACCGGATATGGAGAAGAACATGAACACTCAGAGTGATCATTCGGTTTTGGATGCGCCGCGCATCCGCACCGTGGCACTGGACGCGGGCTACTCCAGCGTAAACCTCTACGACGAAGTGGACTCCACCACCACCCGCGCCCGCGAGCTACTCATGGGCGGCACCGACCCCGAACGCGAACAGCTCGGTGAGCTCTCCGTCTACGCCAGCCTCTACCAAAGCGCCGGACGCGGCCGCCTCGCCCGAGCCTGGACCGCGCCTCCCGGAGGCTGCCTCGCCGCGAGCATTGTGGTGCGCCCGCACGCCTCCGCAGACCCGCTGACTCGAGAGCTCCCCGAAGACAGTTACCACTGGATGACCCTCATCGCCGGGCTCAGCGTGGTCGATATCTGGCGCGGCTACGGCGTGGATGCCGCCCTCAAATGGCCCAACGACGTCATCGCGCAGGGTGCCAAGGGCTGCGGAATCCTCGCCCAGCTTGTTCCCGAAAGCGGTGCTAACGAGGGGCAGCGCAGCATCATCGTGGGCATCGGTCAGAACACGAATATGTCCGCCGAGCAGCTACCCGTACCCACCGCCACGAGCCTGAGCCTGTGCACCGGTGCCGCGGTCGACTCCTCCGAGGTGCTCACCCGACTGCTGAGCATCTTCGCTCGACGCTACCGCGCCTTCGTGCGCGCCGGTGGCGATCCCGAACGCCCCGACCCCCTCAACCCGGAGAGCCTCAGTCTGCTCGATCAGGCACGCGCCGCCACCGCCACCCTCGGCGCCAGCGTGCGCATGAGCCTGCCCAACGGAAGCACCGTAGAAGGCATTGCCGAAGACCTCGACGCGCAGGGGCGCGTCCTGATCCGCCGCGAGGACGGCACGCTAGAGCCCTACGCGGTGGGCGATATTGAGCACCTTCGCCCCGCCAACGGTAGCTACGGAGATTTTCAGCAGGCACACTAGAACCAACCACTAAAAATTCAGCCAAAAAATCAGCCCAAAACAATCAGCCCGGCACGGCAACCTCATCAACCCGCACCACCTCAACCGGCGGCCCCAGCCGGAACACATCAACCAGCACAGCTAAGGAACACCATGCGTTTGCGCGGAAAACTCAACCCCGGTGAGCATGTCATCATTGCGACCCGACAGCACTACGGTGCCCTGCTGCCCACGCTTGCCTACCTGCTGGTTGCAATCGCCGCGTCAACCTTCGCCTCCACGGCACGGTCCTCACCGATTCTGTGGACTCTCGGCACGATCTGTGCGGTAGGTACCCTGCTCGGTGCCGTGCGCACCGCCTGGCGCTGGGCCACCACCTACTACCTGGTGACCACCCACCGGCTCGTGGTGCGCCGCGGCGTGATGACCCGCAGCGGAGACGAGTCCCTCTACCTGGATTCCATGGGGGAGCGTTGGGCTAAACAGCGCGGCCCGGGTGCCTGGCTGGGCTACGGTTCGGTGTATGTGGTCTGCCGCGGGATGCATCACCGCCTGACCTATGTGCCCGACCCGAAGCGCTTTGAGAAAGAAATTAAAGCCGCCCGACGCGACTACTACGCCCTGCGCGCTCGCTATATTTAGGGCTTCTCCGCCCCTGTCACCGACCCGGGCGGGAACTGTCGGGCCGGCTCAGAGCCTAAACCCGCCGCTAAATCTGCCGAAAAAATGCGGATTAGAGTATTCTTAAATGTGAATTACTCCACTAAACTATCCTAGGGTGCGGGCGCTTTTGTGACCCAAACACCACCGCGGAGGGGTATATTAACAAGGCGCTACACGGTGAGCATCATCGCAGCGACGCAATGCGAAACCCGCAGAGCACAACGAGGTACCACGTAACCTAGCGCCACCACGGTATAGACCAGACAGTATTTTCCGGCAGGGATGAAAGGAGCGGCAGCGGCAATGAGCACGGCAGACCGCCACGAACCTGCGCACTCGCCGCAGGACACCGGCGCCACCATGGGCCCCGAAACCCAAATGCTCAACCTCCGAATCCTCCAGAACCTCGCCCAGAACAATATTTATCGAGACGAGGAATCTAAGGCAGGAATCCGAGAGCTCGAAAAATCCCTTCTGGGTCAAGGCCGCCGCTACACCCCCGTGCAGGCTGCCGAATACGCCGGAATTCCCCTCGAAACCGCCCAGCGCATCTGGCACAACATGGGTTTCCCGACTATTGCCGAGCACGCCCCCTACTTCACCGAGGTGGATGTGCAGATGCTCGCAGACCTGCAGAAGCTGGACGAATCCGGCGATATTCGTATGGAGTACGTTGCGTCCCTGGTGCGTGCCGAGGGTCAGCTGACTGACCGTACCGTCGCCTGGCAGATTGAGGCGCTGGTGCACAACATTATGGTCACCGAAAACCTCGACGATAACGATGCGCGCCGCAAGCTCCTTAAAGACTTCCCGCGCTACCTCGAGGTTCTCGAGCGCCTGGCGCTGTACGCATACCGCCGCCAAATGTACGCCGGTATTCTGCGCCTGGGATTGCGTGAGAACAATGTGACCACCTCCGGTCTATCCCGCCTGCCCCTGGTACGCGGCGTGGGATTCGTGGATCTGGTCTCGTACACCTCCCTGGTGCGCAACCTGGACGCCGCAGCCCTTTCCCAGCTCATCAACCACTTTGAGCAGAGCTGCCTAGACGTCATCGCACCCCTGGGCGGTCGCATTATTAAGACTCTCGGTGATGAAGTTTTCTTCCTCACCGAAACCCCGGACGCTATCGCAGAAATTAGCCTGCGTCTGTCCGAAAAAATCGGTGCCGACCCGCAGCTGCCGGACTCCCGCGTTGCTTTCATCTGGGGCGAGGTTCTGGCGAACCGCGGTGATGTGTACGGCTCCAGCGTGAACCTGGCTGCGCGCCTGGTTTCACTGGCTGAACCGGGTACCGTACTGACCGATAATGAGACAGCAAACACGCTCCGACAGGTGGGAAATCGCTATAATCTCACCTCTCAGGGAACGCGAAACGTTAGAAGCTTTGGTAACGTAGACCCCGTGGCGGTGACTCGTCGCGTGAACTACACAATGGAGATAGACCTCTCATGACTGAACTGAAACTACGTACCGGTGGTGCAACGCACCGCGGCGCACATCGAGAAAATAACGAAGATTCGATGGTCGTCGCCGGTTCCCTTTGCGTGGTCGCGGACGGCATGGGAGGCCACGAAGCGGGCGAGGTTGCTTCGCGCCTGTGTGTGCGTCAGCTCGCCTACTCGCCCTTCTTCACCATGCCCGGTGGTCGTAGCGAAGAGGAACAGCAGGCTTACCTTGAGCGCCTTGCCGCTATCGGCGAGGAAGATCCGACCAAGCGCCGCCGCCGCGCAAACACCCTGCTCAATAACGAGATTGTGGGCACCCTCAACCGCCTGCACGACATCATTGGCGAAACCAACGAGGAAATTAAGCAGGCGCTTTCCCGCTCCGGCGGTACGACCGTAACCGGTGCCTGGCTGACCCGCATTGGTGACCGTAACCTGTGGGTTGTTTTCAACGTGGGTGACTCCCGAACCTACCGTCTGCTGCGTGAGGAAGAGGGCATTCACCACTCCGCCATGGAGAAGCTGCCCGGCTCCGAGGGTTCTGCCTCGCTCGAGCAGGTCACCAGTGACCACTCCGAGGTGCAGTACCTGGTGGACGAAGGTCAGATTACTGCCCTGGAGGCGCTGACCCACCCGCGCCGTAACGTGATTACCCGCGCGCTGGGTACCGGCAACTACTGGGAACCGGACTTCTGGGTTCTGCCCGCCCGCGCCGGTGACCGCCTGATGCTCTGCTCCGACGGTCTTTCCGGTGAGCTTTCGCACGAGTACATGGCTCGCGTGCTCACCTCGATTCGCCACCCGCAGGATGCGGCTGACGTGCTCCAGCACGAGGCGCTGCGTTCGGGCGGCCGCGACAACATTACCGTGATTGTTGCTGACGCTGTCGAGGCCTAAACTCGAAGCCTAAACTTCATACCTTATGATTCACCCCCGTTTTCTTCGGGTGCTCGATTGAGTGCCTGTAGGAGGCGGGGGTGAACTGTATCTGCGTTCAGCGCTCCTGCGATGAGAGACGAAGAATATGCGCCCGCGGACTTCGGCAATATGACGAGCAATAGGGGAGAGGCCCGCCAAAAACGCTAGACTGGACGGGTGACTGAGAACAACACCACCCAGCAGACTGCCCCCGCCGAGACTCGAGCAGAGAGCCCCGCAGAAAACTCCGTGGAGATTACCGAGGCCCTGCGTGCCGAGTACGCGGAACTGACCGATAAGATTCGTGCCGCACGCCGCGCCTACTACAACGAGGACGCGCCCTTCCTCTCTGACGCCGAGTACGATGCGCTCTACCGCCGCCTAGAAATCATTGAGGCGGAGCACCCGCACCTGATCGCGAACGACTCGCCCACCCAGGAGGTCGGCGGCGAAGCCATCGAGGCCTTCGCACCCGTCACCCACCTGGAACGCATGTACTCCCTCGAGGACGTCTTCTCCTTCGAAGAACTGCGCGCCTGGCTGACCAAGACCGAGGAGAGCGCCCGCACCCTTACCGGTAGTGCACCGCAGTGGCTGACCGAGCTGAAAATCGACGGCCTCGCCGTGAACCTGCTCTACCGCAACGGCGCCCTCGTACGCGCGGCAACCCGCGGCGACGGCACCACCGGCGAAGACGTCACCCACAACGTGCGCACCATTGCGAGCATCCCGCAGCAGCTGACCGGCGAGAACCACCCCGAAGAAATCGAGATTCGCGGCGAGGTGTTCATCTCCTCCGCCGATTTTGAGAAGCTCAACGAATCCATGATTGCCGCCGGCAAGAACCCCTTCGCGAACCCGCGTAACGCCGCGGCAGGCTCCCTGCGACAGAAGGACGCGGCGATTACCGCCTCGCGCCCGCTGAGCATGTACGTACACGGCATTGGTTCGCGCACCGGCTTGGACGTTGCCACCCAGTACGAGACCTACGATCTGCTCGCCTCCTGGGGCCTGCCCGTAAGCCCCTACAGCGAAATCGCCGCAAACACCGAGGCGGTCTTCGACTTCATTAACAAGTACGGCGAGCAGCGCCACTCCCTGGTGCACGAGATTGACGGCATCGTTATTAAGGTCAACGATTTCGCAACCCAGGCGCAACTGGGCTACACCTCCCGCGTGCCGCGCTGGGCTGTGGCATACAAGTACCCGCCCGAAGAGGTGCACACCAAGCTGCTGGACATTCGCGTGGACGTGGGACGCACCGGCCGCGTGACCCCCTACGGCGTCATGGAGCCCGTGTTCGTCTCCGGCTCGACCGTGGAACGCGCAACCCTGCACAACCAGGACGTGGTCAAGGCTAAGGGTGTGCTCATCGGCGACACCGTGGTGCTGCGCAAGGCGGGCGACGTGATCCCCGAAATTGTGGCTCCCGTGGTTGCCCTGCGCGACGGCACCGAACGCGAGTTCGTCATGCCCAGCGAATGCCCCTCCTGCGGCTCGCCCCTTGCCCCCGGTAAGGAAGGCGACGTGGACCTGCGCTGCACGAACCCGCGCTCCTGCCCGGCACAGCTGACCGAGCGCGTGTACTACGCGGCAAGCCGCGGTGCATTCGACATCGAGGCGCTCGGCTTCGAAGCCGCGAAGGCACTCACCAGCCCCGCAACCCCGGACACCCCTCCGCTGACCACCGAGGCGCACCTGTTCAGCCTCAACATTGAGGACCTGCGCGAGGTGACTATCGAGCGTGAGAAGAAGGTCAAGGGTGTGGGCACCGGCAAGATGGAGCGCGTGCCCTACTTCTACACCAAGCCGACCAAGGCGCGCCCCGAGCCGAAGCCCACGAAGAACACGCTGAACCTCTTTGCTGAGCTGGAGAAAGCAAAGCAGCAGCCGCTGTGGCGCGTGCTGGTTGCTCTCTCGATTCGTCACGTGGGCCCGACCGCCGCCCGTGCGCTTGCCGCGGAGTTCGGTTCGATGCAGGCGATTCGCGAGGCTGACCGTGAGCGCCTTGCCGCCGTGGACGGTGTGGGCACCACGATTGCCGACTCGATTATTGAGTGGTTCGCCGAGGACTGGCACGCCGAGGTCGTGGACTCCTGGGCCGCCGCAGGTGTGCGCATGGAAGATTCTCGCGACGAGTCTGTGGAGCGCACCCTGGAGGGTCTGACCGTGGTGGTGACCGGCACGCTGAACGGATACACCCGTGACGGCGCGAAGGAAGCCATTATTTCTCGCGGCGGTAAGGCATCCGGTTCGGTGTCTAAGAAGACCCACTTTGTGGTTGCCGGTGCGAACGCTGGCTCGAAGCTGGATAAGGCTCAGCAGCTGGGTCTGAAGATTCTGGATGAGGAGGGCTTCACCGCCCTGCTCGAGGGCGGCCCGGAGGCGGTTGAGACTGCCGCGGAGTAGACCCGGTAGCGGGCTCACCTGAATCTGACCCCTGCAATATATAGAGCATTCAGGCTCTGGAGTGCGTGCTTCGGAGCCTGAATGCCAATTTTTGGCATTTGTAATTACCACAGCTTTTAAGGCGGAAGCGCCTTATAACACTCCCAAAGCGAAGAAATATTTAAAAAATATTTACACGCTGTTCAAAACCCTTAAAGGGGGTGCGCGCCAACCCCGAATCCGAAAGCTCAGCGGGGGAGCGCCTCCGGATTAAAACCCTAGAAAACCCCGAAATTCCGGGGGAAAACCCCTAAGATGCACGGGGTTCAAGATCCCAGTTAACGTTTCCTGCACTTTTAACCTGAAAGAACCCTGGGAGAACCCGGGACGTTCGCTGTGAACTTGAAATCGGGTTGGAATCAGAAAAAACCTCGGCTATCTTGGAGACCAGATAGATTCTCGCAAGGGAATCGCCTGTGTGGTTTCAAGCTTGGAATGCTTGAAACGATGCCCGGTTCTACCGCACGTCCCCATCGAGGAAGTGCCACCGGATTCCGCACACAAGTGCAGAATTGCCCACGGTGACATGAAATCGGTGGAGAGCCGCTCACATGGTAGAGCCAGAAAATGAGTAACCTACTTCGTTATCAAAGGGTGAGCGGCGGCGCGCTAGAGTTCCGGGGACGGAACGAGCGGGGACGGCCCCAAGGAGCATTATGAAGAACACTTCCATTCGTCGTACCGCAGCAGCTCTCGCCATCGGTGGCGCTGTAGCAGCTACCATGTCGATGCCCGCTGCAAACGCAGTAGACGGTGCTACCTGGGACGCACTGGCACAGTGCGAGTCCGGTGGCAACTGGTCCATCAACACCGGTAACGGCTTCTACGGCGGTCTGCAGTTCACCCAGCAGTCCTGGAACGGCGTCGGCATGTCCGGCTCCCCCGCGACCGCTTCCCGTGCACAGCAGATCGAGGCTGGCGAGCGTCTGCTCGCTATCCAGGGCTGGGGCGCATGGCCCGCATGCTCCGCTAAGCTTGGCCTCTACGGCAAGACCGGCGCAGCTCCCACCTACACCGAGCCCACCACCACCGTGGCTGCACAGTCGCAGACCCAGCAGACCTACACCGCTCCCGCGGCACAGGCTGCACCCGCAGCTCCTGCAGCTCAGGCTGCACCCGCAGCAGTTGAGGCTCCCGCAGCAGCACCCGCTGCACCGGCAGCTCAGGCTGCACCCGCAGCAGTTGAGGCTCCCGCAGCAGCAGCTCCCGCGGCTGCACCCGTTGCAGCTCCCAAGGCTGCAGCAGGCACCTACACCGTGGTTCCCGGTGACTCCCTCTCGCTGATCGCTGCAAAGCTCGGCGTTGCAGGCGGCTACCAGGCAATCGCAGCTGCGAACACCGACATCATCTACAACGTTGACCTGATCTTCCCCGGCCAGGTTCTGACCATCCCCGCCTAAGGATTAACCCTCAAGCGTAACGTGGAAACGTTGTAGCCCAACGCCCCGCACCTCACACGAGGAGCGGGGCGTTGAGCATTTAACCCCAAAAACAGGGGAGAGGCGCGCCGCCTGAACACACAAACCAGCAGGTAAACCCTCCAACCCCCAATGAGACGGAACACGCAACCTCCACTACACTAGAGAAGAGACAAGAAAACAAACTACGGGAGAACCATGTCTGCCATCACCTTTGAACAGGTAAAGCACCTGGCATCGCTGGCACTCATTGAGATGACCGATGAAGAACTCACCGCGATGGCGTCTGAGCTGGACGTCATCGTCGCATCCGTTGAGACCATGTCGCAGAAAGCAACTGCCGACATCCCCGCGACCAGCCACCCCATCCCCCTCGAGAACGTCTTCCGCGAAGACGTACCCGTCACCACCCTCACCCAGGAAGAGGCGCTCTCCGGCGCCCCCGACGCACAGGACGGCAAGTTCCGCGTGCCGGCAATCCTCGACGAAGACTAAGAGGAGAACAACCAAGTGAACGAACTGATCCAGCTCACCGCCGCAGAAGCAGCAGAAAAGCTCGCATCCGGCGAAATCACCTCCGTCGAGCTCACCCAGGCACACCTGGACCGCATCGCAGCCACCGACGGCGCACCCCTGAGCGACAACCGCGCAGACGGCAAGAGCGGCCTCAACGCCTTCCTGCACATCAATGCTGAAGAAGCACTCGCCACCGCAGCAGCAGTGGACGCAGACCGCGCAGCAGGCAAGGAACTGCCCCCGCTCGCGGGCGTACCCATCGCCGTCAAGGACCTCATCGTCACCAAGGGCCAGCCCACCACCGCGGCATCCCGCATGCTTGAAGGCTGGATGAGCCCCTACGACGGCACCGTCACCCGCAAGGTCCGCGAAGCGCGCATGCCGATCCTCGGCAAGACCAACCTCGACGAATTCGCAATGGGCTCCTCCAACGAGCACTCCGCATTCGGCGTGGTCCGCAACCCCTGGGCACTCGACCGCGCACCCGGCGGCTCCGGCGGCGGCTCCGCAGCAGCCGTCACCGCATTCCAGGCACCCCTGGCACTCGGCACCGACACCGGCGGCTCCATCCGCCAGCCCGCAGCACTGACCGGTAGCGTCGGCGTCAAGCCCACCTACGGCTCCGTCTCCCGTTACGGCGTCATCGCCATGGCGTCCTCCCTCGACCAGGTAGGCCCGGTCGCGCGCACCGTCCTCGACACCGCGCTGCTCCACGAAGCAATCGCAGGCCACGACCCGCTCGACTCCACCTCTCTGCCCGATGAGCCCGGCAACTTCGTTGAAGAAGCCAAGGCAGGCGCAGAAGCAGCACGCAAGCGCGACCTGTCCGGCCTGCGCATCGGCGTCATCAAGGAACTCGGCGGTGGCGACGGTGAAGGCTTCGAAGCAGGCGTGCTCGCGCGCTTCCGCGAATCCGTCGAAGAGCTTCGTGCCGCAGGCGCAGAGATCGTCGAGGTCTCCCTGCCCTCCGTCACCGAAGCCATCAGCGCCTACTACATGATCATGTCCTCCGAGGTGTCCTCCAACCTGGCACGCTACGACGGCGTCCGCTACGGCCTGCGCGTCGTACCCGAAGACGGCCCCGTCACCATTGAACGCGTCATGTCCGCAACCCGCTCCGCAGGTTTCGGCCACGAGGTCAAGCGCCGCATCATCCTCGGCACCTACGCACTGTCCGCAGGTAACTTCGACGCCTACTATGGCGCCGCACTGCGCGTCCGCACCCTCATCCAGCGCGACTACGCAGCAGCATTCGAAAAGTGCGACGTGCTCATCTCCCCGACCGCGCCCTCCACCGCGTTCAAGCTCGGCGAGAAGACCGAAGGCGACCCCATGGCAATGTACCTGGGCGACGTCGCAACCGTGCCCGTCAACCTGGCAGGCGTCCCGGCGCTCTCCCTGCCCGGCGGCCTCTCCGAAGAGAACAACCTGCCCGTCGGCATCCAGTTCACCGCACCCGCACGCGAAGACGCACGCCTCTACCGCGTCGGCGCAGCACTGGAAGAACTGCTCACCGCAAAGTGGGGCGCACCGCTCTACAAGAGCCTGCCCGACACCGAAACCCTGATCCGCGACTTTGACTTTGGGGGAACCAAGTAATGAGTGAAGAAGTCCTCAGCTTCGAAGAAGCCATCGAAAAGTACGACCCCGTCCTCGGCTTCGAGGTGCACGTCGAACTCAACACCAAGACCAAGATGTTCGACTCCGCACCCAACGAGTTTGGCGACGAACCCAACACCAACGTCACCCCCGTATCGCTCGGTCTGCCCGGCGCGCTGCCCATGGTGAACAAGACCGCTGTTGAGTCCGCCATCAAGCTCGGCCTGGCACTGGGCTGCGACATCGCAGACAAGTCCTACTTCGCCCGCAAGAACTACTTCTACCCGGACTCCCCGAAGAACTTCCAGACCTCCCAGGCTGGCGGCCCCATCGCGGAAAACGGCTCCCTGGACGTAGAGCTCGAAGACGGCACCATCTTCACCGTCGAAATCGAGCGCGCCCACATGGAAGAAGACGCAGGCAAGCTCACCCACGTCGGCGGCGCAGACGGCCGAATCCAGGGCGCAACCTCCTCCCTGGTCGACTACAACCGCGCAGGCGTGCCCCTGATCGAGATCGTCACCCGACCCATCGTCGGTGCCGGTGAGCGCGCACCCGAACTGGCACGCGCCTACGTCGCCGCAATCCGCGACATCGTCCGCTCCCTCGGCATCTCCGACGCCCGCATGGAACGCGGTAACGTCCGCTGCGACGCCAACGTCTCCCTCATGCCCAAGGGCGCAGAGAAGTTCGGCACCCGCTCCGAAACCAAGAACGTGAACTCCCTCCGTTCCGTCGAGCGCGCCGTCCGCTACGAGATTCGCCGCCACGCAGCGATCCTCGAACGCGGCGAAAAGGTTACCCAGGAGACCCGCCACTGGCACGAAGACACCCGCGAAACCTCCTCGGGTCGTCCCAAGTCCGACGCCGACGACTACCGCTACTTCCCCGAACCGGACCTGGTCCCGGTCGTCACCAACAGCGAGTGGATTGAGCGTCTGCGCGCCGAACTGCCCGAACCCCCGGCAGAGCGCCGCCGCCGCCTCAAGGGCGAGTGGGGCTACTCTGACGAAGAGTTCCGCGACGTAGTCAACGCAGGCGCACTCGACGTCATCGAAGAGACCGTCGCCGCAGGCGCAACCGCAGTAGCAGCCCGCAAGTGGTGGATGGGCGAAATCGCCCGCCGCGCAAAGCAGGCCGAAGTTGAGCTCACCGCCCTCGGCGTGGAGCCCGCAACCGTGGTCGCCCTCGAGGCTCTCATCTCCGAAGGCAAGATCAACGACAAGATCGCCCGCCAGGTGCTCGAGTTCGTCCTCGCCGGTGAAGGCACCCCCGCCGAAATCGTTGAGGCACGCGGCCTCGCCGTGGTCTCCGACGACGGCGCGCTCACCGCAGCTGTTCAGGAAGCCCTGGCAGCAATGCCCGACGTTGCCGACAAGATTCGTGCCGGCAAGATTCAGGCTGCTGGCGCTATCGTCGGTCAGGTCATGAAGGCTACCCGCGGTCAGGCTGATGCTGCTCGCGTGCGTGAGCTGATTCTGGCTGAGTGCGGCGTGGAAGGCTAAGCTTTTCCGCTGATCCGGCTCTAGCGCAAGAGGCGCTGTCTCCCGTGTGGGAGGCGGCGCCTCTTGCGCTCTTTTACCTCATTCCGCTTGAAAAGGCGGTTATCGTCCTCGTTCCTACAGGGGCACCCGCCCTCGCTTCGCTTCGGGCACCCTGATGTCACTTTCGGACGATACCGCCTTTCCGCGCTGGGGGTGGCAGGTCACCGAGCGGGTGCGGCCGCGTTTTCCGGATGCGCCCTCAGGGTGTCAGCCCGGACGCTCTCCGATGCGGAGCGAGGAGGGGCGGAGCGTCCGGGTGACGGGTGCCCCTGCGTAGGCGCGGAGGAAATATGCGGCGCCCCGCCCTTCATACTCAGAACGAAAACGAAGAACGCTCCGTCCGTATCACCCAGATACAGACGGAGCGTTCTTTTTAAAGCATGGCTTGGTTGGTTATAGCCTACTCAGTAACGCCCAGGTGAGTCAGCAAGAATGCGTAATCCCACGCGATCTCGCGCCAACGCGTATACCTGCCGGAACCACCACCGTGACCGCCCGACATGTCAATCTTCAACAGCGGCACCGGCGACGACGGGTCAATCTGCTCACGCAGCGCCGCAATCCACTTGGCGGGCTCCACGTAGAGCACGCGGGTGTCGTGCAAGCTCGTCACCGCGGCAATCGCCGGGTAGCGGACCGGGCGGATGTTCTCGTACGGGGTGTACGACTTCATGTAGGCGTAGACCTCGGGGTCCTCAATCGGGTTGCCCCACTCTTCCCACTCCATCGCCGACAGCGGCAGCTCCGGGTCGAGGATGGTGGTCAGCGCATCCACGAACGGCACGGCTGCCAGGCAGGCGGCGTACTTTTCGGGGGCGAGATTCAGCACGGCACCCATGAGCAGGCCGCCCGCGCTACCGCCGTAGCAGCCGATACGCGCCTCATCAGCCCAAGGCTTAGCCGCAATGTAGCTGGTGACGTCCACGAAGTCGGTGAAAGTGTTCTTCTTCGCGAGCTTCTTGCCGTTCTGGTACCAGGAGCGGCCCATCTCGCCGCCGCCGCGAATATGCGCGATGACGTAGATGACGCCGCGGTCCAGGATCGACAGCATCGGGATGGAGAACATCGGGTCCATGGACGACTCGTAGGAGCCGTAACCGTACTGGATGACCGGGTGGGGCTGGCTCATGTCCAGGTCAGCGCGGTGAATCACCGAAATCGGGATGAGCGTGCCGTCCGCCGCCGGTGCCCAGTCGCGGTAGGCGCGGTAGTCCTCGCGGTTGTAGCCGCCCAGCACCGGGGTTTCACGGCGCAGCAGCAGGGTCTGCGACATGGGGAAGTAGTCGTAGACGCGGCGCGGGGTTAGGTACGAGGTGTAGGCGATGCGCAACACGGGGGAGTAGTTCTCTGCACGCAGTACGGATGCGGTGTACAGCTCCTCGTCGAAACCGGCGGGCTCCATGAAGGTCACACCGGCGGGGCGGCGACGGCGCCACTGGATGGGCAGCTGCTCACGCGGTGCAAGGAAGATGCGGGTGGTCGTGTCTGCGCGGGCGGTGACGACCAGGTGCGTTGCGGTGAAGGTGAAGCCCTCCAGACGCACGTGCTCGCTGTGGCGGATGACGGGTACCCAACGCTGCGCGTACTCCTCGAGGCTTTCGCCCTCGCGGGGCATATCTGCAAGCACCAGCTCGGAGTTCAGCGCATTGTAGTCGTGCTGAATGAGCAGGTGCTGCTCGCCGGCAATGTTGAGCGGCTCAGCGTAGTATTCGATGCCCGCGCTCTTGGGGATGAGCAAGGTCGGCTCGCCCTTGGGTTCGCGGGTGGGGACGATGCGCACCTCCGTGTACTCGGAGTTCGAGCTGGTGAGCACCACGGAGGAACGGTCGGAGCTCATGGCCGCCGAGAGCCACATGGTGTTGTCCGGCTCTTCGTAGATGAGGTGATCTTCGGTGCCCTGTCCGACGTCGTGCACGTAGACACGCCAGGGGCGCCAGGAATCGTCAGGGACCACGTAGATGAGCTGTTCGGCGTGGTTGATGAAGAAGGAGCCAGCCGCAATGTTGGGGATGGTGTCTTCGAGGAAAGTGCCGGTTTCCATGTTGAGGAAGCGCTGCTCGTAGCGTTCGTCGCCCTTCTCATCCACGGAGATGCTCAGCAACTTGCCGTTACGTGCCGGCTGGAAGCTACCGAGGGAGAAGAACTCCATGTCCTTGGCGTATTCGTTGCAGTCGAGGATGACGACCTCACCCTCGAGCACCTCACCAGGGGTGACGGTCGGCGGGGTGTAGCGCACCACCTCGTCGCCCTCGTGCAGGGCGGGGTAGCGGTAGAAGACGGGGTACTGGCCGCCGGGCACCATGCGGCTGTAGTACCACCAGTCACCGATACGGTTCGGGACGGTCAGATCCGACAGCAAGGTGCGGTTCTTAATCTCGTTGAAGATGGACTCGCGGAGGGGCTGCTGGTCTGCGGTGACAGCTTCGGTGTATTCGGCTTCTGCCTTGAGGTAGTTGAGGACCTCTTCGCTTTCCTTGTCGCGGAGCCATTCGTAGTGGTCGATGAAGACGTCGCCGTGGTGTTCGCGGCGGTGCTCGACCTTCTTCGGTACGGGCGGGGTGAGGTTCTGTTCAGCCATGCTGCCACCTCTTTCAATGAGTTATGGGTTTGTGAATGGTGTGTGCCGTCTGCGCCCGCGTTCCTGCGCCGCCGCGGTGACAGTGCGGGTGTGCGGGGGACTGTGGGCACGCCTAGTTCTAGTGTATCGAAGAGTGAGGCAGGCTACTATATTGCGGCTTGTACGGGGTTGCCCGGCTCAGCCTGTGGAAGCCCCGCCGAAGTCTCACCGAAGCCTCGCCGCAACGTGCGCTTTCGGCGGCTAGTTGGCGCGCCCCTTAATGGACATGAGGGTGCGGCGCCCCGCCTTGTTCGCCTTCGTGAAGGCGCGGTTACTCTGCCGGTACTCGCGCTCCTGAGAGCGTAGACGCAGGCGCGCAGATTCCGCCATCATCCTGCGGTAGCGTTCGAAGCGCTCGGGGTCGAGGGTGCCGTCGGCGAGCGCCTGCTGCACCGCGCATCCGGGTTCGGAGCTGTGGGAGCAGTCGCTGTACCGGCAGGCGGAAGCGTAGCTGGAGACGTCGTCGAAGGTTTCGTCAATGGCGGCGCTATCGCTCGTGGCGGCGAGCGCTCGCACGCCCGGGGTGTCAATCAGCACTGTGCCGAGTGAGGGCTCTGTGCCGGATTCTCCAGCACCGGGCAGAACAATCATCTGGCGGCTGGTGGTGGTGTGGCGCCCCTTGCCGTCGGCATCGCGAACCGCGGAGGTTGCTTGCACCCGGTTTTCTGAGCTGTCCTCGCGGGGGTCAACTCCGGGGTTGAGCAGGGCGTTAACCAGGGTGGATTTACCGGCACCGCTGCGGCCCAGGAACGCGGCGGTACGCCCTGCGACGAGTTCCGCGACCGGTGCGGGGTCGTAGCCGTTATCCGTGCAGACGGTGAGCACCGCATCCACGCCGCTACCCAGGGACTCCCGATACCCGGCGAGCTGTTCCGCCGTCACCAAATCGCCCTTGGTGAGAATCAGCGCGACCTGCACCCCGGAAGCGTGCGCCAGGGCGGTGTAGCGTTCGATTCGCCCGATGGACGGCTCGGGGAAGCACGGCTCAACAATGCAGAGCATATCCACGTTAGCGGCAACAGGCTGATCCGAGGATTCGCGGGTGGCGCTGGGGCGGGTGAGGTAGCTTCGGCGGGGCAGAATCGCGAGGGGCTTATGCTCCGCGGGCTGGCTATCGCTACCGGTCCCGGGGATGGGCTGGGCGAGCACCCAGTCGCCCACGACGGGGTATTCCTCTTCGCCGTAGTCGTTCTCGACCGGACGCAGGGGAGCGGAGAGCTTCACGAGTTCGCCCTGCTCGCAGGTTAGTAACTCGCAGCGGGTGCGGTGCACGGCGCTGACGCGGGCGAGGGTGAAATCCTCGAGAGTACCGTTGAGGGTGAACGCGGCGCGGATTGCTGAGCCCCGCCAGGAGGGGTCGAAGCCGAGGGTCTCTAAGGTGTATGAGGCGGGAGTAACGGTCACAGGAATAGTCTTTCTGGATTGCGGCGCCCGGTTGGTTGTCATACCCGGATAGCGCGCCGGGGAGGGGGCGTTTAAAAGGTTCGTTCTTTTTATCTCGGATTCAGGTCTTATAGCAGCGAGGCGCGGGCACCGGCGCGGATGCGGCGGGCGGCAAGGAAGGTCAGCCCCAACCCCACTGCGGCGTAGAGTACCGCCAGTGCCGCGTCTGCCGCCAGGGACGCGAAGAGCTCCGGGGTGGCGCCGTCCGCGATACCGCTAGAGGCGTCTAAAGCCTGCACCAGCCGGGAGCCGGGAACCCAGGAACACAGCCACGCAAGCCACGCGGGGTAGGTGCTCACCGGAACGATCACACCCGCGCTGACCGGCAGAATAATCGACAGGAAATTCGACCCCGTGTACGGATCGGACAGGTACAGGCCCAGCCCGGCAGCAAAAATGCCCAGGCAGACCCCGCCCAAAACCGCAACCGGCATCAGCGCAATGGCGCCGAGCAGAAGCCCAGAGGTCGCCCCGGTGGAGGGCGCAGTGAGGGATAGCAGCCACACGATGCCCACATTGCTCAGCCCCGTCACGGAAGCCAGCAACGCGGGTACCGCCGCCGCGCCCAGCCAGTAGCCCGCATCCACCGGGCGTGCCGTGCAGACGTACTCGAAGACGCCAATCCACCGGTCGGTAGCGACGCGCGCGACAATGCCGGCGGCCACCGAGCTGAGGGTGGCAATCAGTGCGGTCGCGCAGCCGATGCGCACAGTATCGTTTGCGGCGAGGTCGGCACCCAGAAGCACCGTGAAAAGCACGTTGAGGCCCGGCACGAGCACCAGGGTCGTAATAGCCGTTCCCAAGGTTGCGAAGGTAATGGACGACGACCAGCCAATAGAGGCGGTCGACAGTGCCCGACGCACCACGCCGGGCAGGGAATCAATAACACGCACGCTACATCGCCCCCAGGGTGCCGCGACGACGGGCGGAGGCGAGAGCCTTCCGAGCAAAGAGGAAAGCACATACCGCCCAGATGAAGCTCACGGCGAGCGTCTGGATTACGGGTAGGAGCACATCTGCCGGGGTGTTTATGGCAGTACGCCCAAGAAGCAGGTGCACCGGCGCCTGCAGGGGAATGAGCGCACCCGCGGCATCCAGCCAGGCGGGCGCCTCAACGGTCGTGAAAAGAACCCCGGAAAGAATAAACACAGGCACGAGGAGCAGCTCCTCATAGGCGATAGCGTTCGGCGTCGCCACAAAGAACACCGCAATCATGAACGTGACCGACAGACAGGCAATCCACAGCATGGGAACACCCAGAACATAGCGCGGCCAGAGGGCAGAAAAGTCCGTGACCTGCGGGTTAAGCGTTACGAGAGCCCAAACCGCCCACGATAGAGGCAAAGCCGCCAGACCCACAATGGAGGCGCTCGAAACGATAGCCGCCAGTACCCGCACCGGAGAAATCGACCCCGAGCACAGATAGACGAGGGTCCCACGGAAACGCTCAAAATTGATGATGCCCGCAGACACAATGCAGACCGACCACATGCCCACAATGCCCGCGCGGGTCCACGCCAGGGTCGGGTTAACGGAGTGACCCGCGGAGCTCTGCGCCGCCGCATGCACGGCGAGTGCTTGAAGGATGACCGACCCGAGCACCGTGCTAATAAGCAGCTGAATAAAGTACGGGACCGTCAGGAATTGCCGCAGGCTAAAGCCCATGAGCCGCAGCTGGCGGGCGCATTCCTGTCTCAGGTCGTACTGCTGGTCCTGGGACTCCTCCGCACTTTCAACACCGTGCGCACCTTGTGCGTTCATCGCTTGAGCCCCTCCGCCATCGCCAGGTATGCCTCTTCCAGGGTCGCCGGGCGCGTGTACGGTTCGGTACGCGCCCCGATGCGTGAGGCGGCAAGCCCCTCCGCCAGGATGCGGTGTGCCTCGCCCGCCTCGAACGTGGTGCGCTCGCCATGCCAGTAGAGGGTCAGCTCCCAGCCGGATCCGCGCGGGGCAAAAAGTACTGTCGCCCGATCGCCGAGGAAGCTGCGCAACGCATCGAGACCCTCGGTGGCGGTGGCCTCGACCTGTACCACGGTCGTGGCGGCAATACCTGCGTGCGCGGCAACGTCCTCGAGGCTACCGCTCACGGCGACAGAACCGGCGCCCAAAACGGTGATGGTATGCGCCAAATCCTCGATTTCGCCCAGCAGGTGACTCGTCAGCAGAACGGCAGCGCCGTCCTCCGCGAGGGACCGGATCAGCGCGCGCACGGTCAGGGCGATATCGGGATCGAGCCCGTTGGTCGGCTCATCCAGCAGAAGCAGGGAAGGGGAACCGAGCAGCGCGCGGGCAATATGCAGGCGCTGCTTCATACCGCGGGAAAACTCCTGGACGGGCCGCGTTGCCGCGTCGGTAAGTTCCACACGAGCTAGGGCGTGGTCCACCTCGTGCCGTCGAGATCGCCCGGAAACCCCCGCAACATCCGCAAAGAAGAGTAGGTTATCGCGGGCACTGGCGCGCGGGTAGAAACCGCTGTCTCCGCCGAGTGCGAGACCCACGTGACGGCGAGCCCGCTGCGGGTGAGCGATAGCGTCAACGCCATTCACGGTGAGGCTACCGCTGGTGGGTGTGAGCAGGGTCGAGCACATCTGCACGGTCGTCGTTTTGCCCGCACCGTTGGGGCCGAGGAGGGCGTGAATTTCGCCGGAGCTAACGCGAAGCGACACCCGGTCGACGGCGGTAAAAGCGTTTTCACCTTTGCCAAAGACGCGGCTGAGCTGCGCGGCGTCAAGAACAAGAGACATGGTAGGTAACCTTCGGGTATGACCCTCTGGCCCCTGTACCGGAGGGAAGCTGGGCAGGATAAACGGCGGAGTGCGCCGCGCCCTGCGTGAATGTATGTGTAGTCAGCGTTGTAGTCTCAGTGTACCGAAAAGCGCGGATAAAAGTGATGGGGGTTACTGTATGTGGAAGGGGGTCTCCAAACCCCTCGATTGCCGCCCGGTATTGTCACCAACGTTTTGTTGCAGGCGGGTTTTTGTTACGGACGTTAAAAAACGTCATCTTTGCAATGAAATGTCTTAAAGTACCGCGCACCCACAAACCTCTTGACCCCGCCCCGTGCCCTGTGACACTCTAAATAACAGGTCAAGAGCGCCAGCGATAAGCCCCAGCTAGCTGGCCGGCAACCCTCCTCCGCGGTGGGGTGCCCTGGGTGAAGACCGGGCGGCACGCACAAGCGTGACGCAAGCGCGGGACCGATGTGACCGAAACCGGTACATCAATCGTGACAGGACCATTCGACGACGATTCCTGTACCAATCGGCATGCGGCCCCCTAACTATCCCCTTAGGAGAGCCACGCATGAGCAACAACACTACCGTCCCGACTCCCGCCAACCCCGCCGGTTGGAAGTTCGAAACCCGCCAGATCCACGCAGGTCAGGCGCCGGATGCAGCAACGGGAGCTCGGGCACTACCCATCTACCAGACCACTTCCTTCGTCTTTGACAGCGCCGAGCAGGCAGCGAACCGTTTCGCCCTCGCCGAGCTGGGCCCCATCTACACTCGCCTCAACAACCCCACCCAGGAAGCTATCGAAAACCGTATCGCCTCCCTGGAAGGCGGCGTTGGCGCGCTGCTGCTGGCATCCGGTCAGGCAGCTATCACCTACGCAATCCTGAACATTGCCGGTGCCGGTGACCACGTGGTCGCCTCGCCCTCCGTGTACGGCGGCACCTACAACCTGCTCAAGTACACCCTCGCCGACCTCGGTATCGAAACCACCTTCGTTGAGGACCCGGACGACCTGGACGCATGGCGCGCCGCAGTCCGCCCCAACACCAAGCTCTTCTACGGCGAGTCCGTGCCCAACCCCCGCAACGACGTGCTCGACATCGAGCCCATCGCCGCAATTGCGCACGAGAACGGTGTGCCCCTGATCGTGGACAACACCGTACCCACCCCCTACCTGCTGCGCCCCATCGAGCACGGCGCGGACGTGGTGGTCCACTCCGCAACCAAGTACCTGGGTGGCCACGGCACCTCCATCGGCGGTGTGATTGTTGACTCCGGTAACTTCGACTACGGTGCAGACCCCGAGAAGTTCCCCAAATTCAACCAGCCCGCCCCCGGCTACCACGGCCTGGTCTACGCACGCGACCTGGGCAAGGACTCCGCATTCGGCGCGAACCTCTCCTACATCCTGAAGGCACGCGTCTCCCTACTGCGCGACACCGGCGCCGCAATCTCCCCGACCAACGCCTTCAACATCGGCATCGGCCTGGAGACCCTCTCCTTGCGCATCGAACGCCACATTGAGAACGCCACTAAGGTCGCCCACTGGCTCGAAGCAAACCCGCAGGTCGACAGGGTTATCTGGGCTGGCGTGGAATCCTCCCCCTGGTACGAGCGCGCACAGAAGTACCTGCCCAAGGGCCCCGGCGCGGTGCTCGGCTTCACCCTCAAGGGCGCAACCCTGGAGCAGACCCGCGACTTCGTGGATGCACTGAAGCTGCACTCCAACGTGGCGAACATCGGTGACGTGCGCTCGCTCGTGATTCACCCCGCCTCCACCACCCACTCCCAGCTTTCCGCTGAGGAGCTGGAGAAGATTGGCGTGTACCCGAACTTCGTCCGCCTGGCAGTCGGTATTGAGAACATCGACGATATTCTCGCCGACCTGCAGCTGGGCTTCGACACCCTCTCCTAAACGGTGATGCAACCCGCAGGTGGACCGGAAAGACTACGGTTTTTCGGTCCACCTGCGGATTCCCTGTTACAGCACTTTTCGTAGCGGGTAGCGTTGGCTGCCCCGTCAGTACTTGAGTCCGCAGGAGCGTACCCGCTCACACCCGGCACTATCCCGCCGGCCAACCCCGTGGAGGGAACCCTATGACTACCCCGCTCAACTCCACCACTACCAACCAGCCTGTTACCGCACCCATCCCCGTGGCGGGCACCCAGCGCGAGCATCCCGAAGCGCAAGGCTACCTGCGTCAGCTGAACATCGGCGACCTGGAGCTCGAATCCGGCGTAACCCTGCCGCAGGTCACCATCGGCTACGAAACCTGGGGCACCCTCAACGATGCTGGCGATAACGCCATCCTGATTCTGCACGCGCTCACCGGTGACACGCATGTTTCTCGCGGCGTGCCCACCCCCGACATGCCCGCCCCGCTGATTCGCGCTATCGAATCGGACGGCTGGTGGGAAGGCATCGTGGGCCCCGGCTCGGTCGTGGACACTAATCGCTACTTCGTGATTGCCCCCAATATTCTGGGCGGCTGCTACGGCTCCACCGGCCCGGCAAGCATCATTCCCGAGGGCTACCCGGGTGCCGGCGAGCACTGGGGTTCCCGCTTCCCGCAGGTCAGTATCCGCGACTCGGTACGTGCGGAGGCGCACCTGGCTCGTGCCCTGGGCGTGACCAGCTTCCGCTACGTAATTGGTGGTTCCCTCGGTGGCGCTCGCGCACTGGAGTGGGCGGCGACTAACCCCGAGCTGGTACGCGGATGCGCGGTCATCGCCTCCGGTCCTTCGGCTACTGCTGAGCAGATTTCCTGGGCTCACACCCAGAACATTGCAATTCGTTCGGACGCGAACTTTGCCGGCGGCGACTACTACAACGGTCCCGCGCCGACTGCGGGTCTTGCCTTGGCGCGCCGTATTGCGCACACCACCTACCGTAGCCCAGCCGAGCTGGAGCACCGCTTCGGTCGCGAGGAAAACCGCGGCGAAAGCACCGTGGGTGGCTCCCTGGGTGAGCCGCGCGGTCGCTACGCCATCGAAAGCTACCTGGACCACCACGGCGCCAAGCTGGTTGAGCGTTTTGACGCGAACAGCTACCTGGCGGTTAACGAGGCGCTGATTTCGCACGATGTGGCTCGTGGCCGCGGCACCCTGGCGCAGGCGCTGGCGCACACCGATTGTGAGTGGACCATTGCGGCGGTGAATACGGACCGTCTATTCTTCCCGCACGAGTCGCACCGTCTCGCGGAGGCGTTGCCCACCCCGGTTACCGTGGACATTATTGAGTCGAACCATGGCCATGATGGCTTCCTGATCGAGGCGAAGCAGGTGGAGAAGATTCTGGCGCGCGCCCTGGGCGTTGAAGATGAATCCGCCGCCCCGAGTGAGGCGCAGCGTGAACGTGAAGCTTTGGAATCGATGACTCGTCTGTACGGCGCTGTTACTCGCTAACTCAACCGGCACCCGAAGGCGTTTCACGCATCCTGCTGAATGTTGTTTTATCCAAACAGTGGGTGTGGGATTGTGAGGGAATGAATGGGTATTCTCAACTGTCCTTCCGCTCACCGTGAATTAACCTTCACCCTTAGGGTTATGTAATAGAATGCCGGGCGTTCGTATGATGCGAGCGTCCGGCATTTTTTCTATCTTTATGAAGTGTGTTGTGCCAAGTCAGGGAATATTTTCCGGTTTTCCGGGTGCTTTGCGAAACCTCCGCGAGATACCGCGGAAGTAGCCTCCTGTTGCACTGGAAGGTAAGGGTTCTCGGTTTGCTTTAGACCCGCTCTAACCCCATAGCATTAAAGTTGTGGTAAGCATTCAAGAGGTAGCGGAGCAGTTGGGGGTGAGCACCCACGCCCTGCGCTATTACGAGAAAGAGGGGCTCATTGCTGTGCCCCGTGATGCTCACGGAACTCGCGTTTTTGACGAGGAGTCCATCTCCTCGGCACGGTTTATTGCTACCTGCCGTCAGGCCGGAATGAGTCTTGCCGACATTCGCACGATTTTGAGCAATCCGGACGACCACGCCCTATCTATTGATGTGATGGAGCGTGCCCGTCAGAAGATTGAGGATGAGATTGTGGGGTTGCAGCAGAACCTTGAGCACCTGGATCGCCGTATTCAGGAGCACCGCCGTCACCTCGACGGCACCCGCTAGGTAACTAGTCTTCTGCAGACGCGTATAAACGCCCGGTATTCCCAACGTTGGGAATACCGGGCGTTTTTCTGTGCTCAGCTAATCATGCTCAGCTGCTCGTGTTCAACTACTCAAGCTCAGACACGAGGTATCTTTACCCCGAAAGTCTACCCCCAAGTAGTTTTCTCCGGATCAACACCGTGTGCACGAGCGTTCTCAAAGATGACCTCCCGCAGCCACTCCGCAAGCCCGGGTGCAAGCTTCTCGTAGTAAGCCTTGAAGCGGGCATCCTCAACGTAGCCGCGAGCCAAAATAGTGTGCTTAGCGGGGGTCACCTCAAAGAAGAACAGGGAGGCGCGGTGCCGCTCGGCGAGCGCATTCGCCTCCTCGCTACCCGGCTTCACGCCGCGGTTGAACGCCTCGACGAGGGCCTGTTCCACCTCCTCAACCTGCTGTTTGCCGTTCTGCCAGTCGGCACGGTTCATCGTTGCAGTACGGCGCTGGTACTCGGCCCAGTCGTCAGTTTTTCCGTAACGCTCCTGCGCCTCCTGCTGGTGGGTGAGGCTGAACCCCTCACCCATAATTTCTGCTTTTTCGGCAGCGCTGAGCTGCTCATTCTTAGGTGCCATAGCGTCCTCCAAAAGGTGTTCGATGGTTTCAAGCATGCGCCCGTACGCGACGATTTTGCGTTGAAGCATATCCCGTTGAGCGAGTAGGTGCTCGGTACTGTTCGCTTCGTCCTGCAGTATGTTGTGAATGGCGTCAAGGCTCATGCCGGTGGCGCGGTATCCCATGATGACGGTGATTCGTTCAAGATCTGCATCGGTGTAGTATCGGTACCCGTTGAACTCATCGTGTGCCGGGTTGAGTAGGCCTCGTTGCTCCCAGTGGTGCAGGGTGCGGACTGTTAGCCCGTGCAATGATGCCGCTTCTCCTACCGTGTATTCATGCTGCCCGTCAGGCGGTGTTATGTTCGCGTCCATGGTTTCACTGTAGAACCTGACGTTAGGTGAGGGTCAAGCTAGCGGCGGAACCCGCGGTGCAGGTTTGTGGGGGAGTCCTCGCTAAGATGGGTGCATGAGCGAAAACAAATACGTCGTCGAATACACCCGCCCCGAGAACGAACGCGCAGGCACCCACCTGGTGCTCATGCTGCACGGCTACGGCTCCCAGGAGCACGACCTGCTGTCCCTGGCAGCGCACCTTCCGCAGGAGGGCTTCACCTACGCCTCCATGCGCGCACCGCAGCCGGTTGGCACCCAGTTCTCCGCGGACTCGACCGGCGCCTACATTGCTGCGGACGCTATCGGCTACCAGTGGTACCCGCTGAACCAGCAGCTCGAATCTGACCAGCGCGCCATTGAACAGGCGAGCGACTACGTGCTGGAGTGGGTGCGCGCAAACCGTGAACCGTACGCTTCGGTGACCCTGCTGGGCTTCTCGCAGGGCATGGGCATCGCAACCTCGATGGTGCGTCACGCCCCCGGCGAGTTTGCCGCCGTGGTGGGCCTGTCCGGCTACGCGGTGGACTCCGACTCGCCCTATTTCAAGGACGAGGAGCTCAAGGAAACCCAGCTGCCGGTGTTCTTCGGTCGCGACCAGGAAGACCCCGTCATCCCGCAGGAGATGGTGAACTACACCTACGACTGGATCCGCAAGTACACCGACGGCATTAAGGTGCTGTACGCCGGTATCGGCCACGGCGTTGGCCCCATGGAGATTCGCCATGTGGGCGAGTTCCTGGAGGTGAAGGTGCAGGGTAAGGAGCCGCGTATTCGTGCGCAGAAGGTTGCGGAGGCGACCGGCACCGCTGACGGCTCTGACGCGTAAATCGATTAAACGTAAAGCCCCCGGGTCATCAACTCGGGGGCTTTACGTTTAGCTTTTGCGTCCATGTGGGATACGGCGTTCCGGTTGCTTCCGTTTGAAAGGCGGTTATCGTCCTCGTTCCTACAGGGCTGGGTGGGTGGGATGCTATACCCTTCCTCCGCTCCTGCAGGGGCACCCGCCGCACCCGGACGCTCCGCCCTCTCCTTGCTTCGCTGCGGAGAGCGCCCGGGGCGGCACCCTGATGTCGCTTCCGGAGGGTATAGCTACCCCGGCTGTCCGCAGTACGCGACTTGGTGCGCGCGGAGGGGCGGTGTCGTCCGTAGTGACATCAGGGTGCCCGAAGCGAAGCGAGGGCGGGTTCCCTGTAGGAACGAGGACGTACACTGTCCCCTCAAGCTTTCGCGTTAAGGGGAGTGCTAGTCCTCGTGCGCAACCTTCACGGTCACGCCGTTAAAGCTGACGGTGTCGCCGGGGTGCAGCTGCTTGCCGCGTGCTTCTTCAATGTCGCCGTTGACCTTGACCAGGCCGTGCTGAATGACCTCGCGTGCCTGCGCACCGTCCTCTACGAGGTTGGCGAGCTTGAGGAACTGGCCGAGGCGGATCATGTCGTCGCGAATAAAAATTTCTTCCATGCTTCCTAGTTTATCCCGCCGGGTGCATCCTGGTGTTCGGCAAAAATGGGGGAGTGGTGGGCCGGGTGGGCATACCCAGGGGCGGGTTGGTGATGGTACCCTAGTGTCTTGCATCAAAAAGTGTGCATATTGCGCCGATGAGCGCGAATGCGGGCGCCCCGTTCTGGGCGGCGTCCCTTATGAACCCGAACTCACGCACGTCACAGCCGGTGGCGGGGCAGAAGGAGTAACTATGGCTGAAAAGTCCACCCTCGATAACGTTATTGCGCTCGCGAAGCGCCGCGGCTTTGTTTTCCAGGCCGGTGAAATTTACGGCGGTTCCCGCTCCGCATGGGACTACGGCCCCCTCGGTGCAGAACTGAAGGAAAACATCCGTCAGCAGTGGTGGCAGCGTTTCGTCCGCTCCCGTGCGGACATGGTTGGCCTGGATTCCTCCGTTATTCTGCCTCGTGCGGTGTGGGAGGCGTCCGGTCACGTGGCGACCTTCACCGACCCGCTGGTTGAGTGCCTGTCGTGCCACAAGCGTCTGCGTCAGGATCACCTGCTGGAGAACTTTGAGGCGAAGAAGGGCCGCGCGGCTGAGGGCATGGAAGAGATTGCTTGCCCGAACTGCGGTACTCGTGGTGAGTGGACTGAGCCGCAGAACTTCTCCGGTCTGATGAAGACTTACCTGGGCCCGGTTGATAATGAGGAGGGTCTGCACTTCCTGCGCCCGGAGACCGCTCAGGGTATTTTCGTGAACTTCAACAACGTGGTCACTGCTTCTCGTAAGCGCCCGCCGTTCGGTATTGGCCAGATTGGTAAGTCGTTCCGTAACGAGATCACTCCCGGTAACTTTATTTTCCGTACTCGTGAGTTCGAGCAGATGGAAATCGAGTACTTCGTGCACCCGGACGACGCTGACAAGTACTTCAACGAGTGGGTTGAGGACTGCTGGAACTGGTTCGTTGACCTGGGCATCAACCCGGACAACATGCGCCGCTTCGACGTTCCCAAGGAAGAGCGTGCACACTACTCGGCTGGCACCATTGACGTTGAGTACCGCTTCGGCTTCCAGGGCTCCGAGTGGGGCGAGCTGATGGGTGTTGCGAACCGTACCGACTACGACCTGGGCGTTCACAACAAGCACTCCAACGCGAAGCTTGAGTACTTCGACCAGGCTACCGGCGAGCGTTACGTGCCGTACGTGATTGAGCCGTCCTTCGGTCTGACCCGCTCCATGATGGCGTTCCTCGTTGACGCATACGTTGAGGACGAGGCACCCAACACCAAGGGTGGCGTGGACAAGCGCGTCGTGCTGAAGCTTGACCCGCGCCTGGCACCGGTCAAGGCTGCTGTTCTGCCGCTGTCCAAGAAGGCTGAACTGTCTGAGCCGGCAACCAAGCTGGCGAACGAGCTGCGCGGCCTGTGGAACGTGGACTACGACGAGGCGGGCGCTATTGGTCGCCGTTACCGCCGCCAGGATGAGATCGGTACCCCGTTCTGCATCACCGTGGACTTCGATACCCTCGAGGATCAGGCTGTGACCATCCGCGAGCGTGACACCATGAACCAGGAGCGTGTGGCTCTGAATCAGGTGAAGTCCTACCTGGCTGCACGCCTGGCAGGCTAAAAATATTCATCACACGGTCGGCGGGTAGCCTCTTAGAGCGAAAGAGGCTACCCGCCGTCGTGTATTTGGGCTACCCTGGTTAGACTGATTGGCACGATAGACGCGAGCGAAGGAAGGCACACGGATATGGCTGAACGCCTTAGCGAAAAATTTGAGATTCGCCCCTGGCAGGAGGGTGATGACCTTGCCCTGCTTGAAATCTGGAACTCTGCCCGCAATGAGGTTGAGGAGCGCCAGCGTGGCCTTTTCGGCCCGGATACGGATGCGCCGTTTAGCCGCACTCTGGTGGTGACTGTTTCGGGTGTTCCGGTGGCGGCGGGTACCGTGGTGGCTTCGCTGCTGCATCCGGCGCGTCTGTGGTCGTATGTTGAGGTGGCGGCTGATCACCGCCGTCAGGGTATTGGTACCGCGCTGCTGAATGCGCTGCGTGAGATTGCGGCGGCGCACGGTCAGACCACTGCTCTGCGCGTGAAGCTAGCGCCGTTTAGCGACGGTGAGGAGTTCGCGCAGGCTGCCGGCATGAAGCTGATTCAGCGCTCCCGTATGGTGCGTGTGGAGCCGGGCGCGATTCCCCCGGTGTCTCTGCGTGAGGATGCTGACGGTAACGAGACTCAGGCGATTGAGGATTTGGCGACCGGTTCGGTGGAGCTGACTTCTGCGCTGTGGAATTTTTACCGCCGCGCTCACGAGTGGGATGTGCCCGCCGAGGTGGGTCTGGGTACCGTGAACCGCTACTTCCTCTCGGATGAGGTGCGCGCTTTTGGTGCCGTGGTGCTTCGCGACCATATTCGTGAGGCGGCTGCTGAGGGTAAGAAGGGCCCGATTGTGGCGTTTGCGGTGAGCTACCACCCCTTCGAGACCGACCCGGAGGCGGCGCTGGTAAACGAGAACACTGCCACCGAGCTGCTGCTGGGCTACGACTTCGATAATGAGGGCGCTGTGGAGGCGATTATGCAGGTGCTGTCCCTGCTGAGCGCTAAGTACCCGGTGCTGGTTGAGGTTGATGACGCCATGGAGGCGCTGGTTCAGGTGACCGACGTGCTGCTGCGTGCCGGCACTGCTTCGGTGGAGGGTGACCCGACCTATATTTACGTGACCGAGTAGGTTCTCGGGTAGATTCCGAGTAGATGCTCGGTACTGAGCCTGCTGGCTGGCTCTTGCTGAGAGGGGCGGGGGAGTGGAATGCTTCCCTGCCCCTTTTTTTGTGTGCTGCCCCTTTCGCGTACCTGCGCTCGCCGCCGACTACCGCCGCCGGGCGCCTCTGCGGCTCAGCATGCACCGCGCCTCCAAAAAATCCGCCTGCGCTGTGCCTCTGTACCCCGTCAGCTGAGTCCGGTTCTCGATTTGCCCCCGTATGCCACAATATAGGGGTGAATTCTGAAGCACCCCGTCTTACCCTTCCGCCCCTGAAACTGGGCAAACTGACCGTTGATACTCCCGTGGTTCTCGCCCCGATGGCTGGCGTGACCAATAAGGCTTTCCGTCGCCTCTGCAGTGAATATGGCGGCGGCCTGTACGTTACCGAGATGGTGACTGCGCGCGCCCTCGTGGAGCGTAAGCCCGAGTCCATGCGCATTATTGAGCATGACCCGGACGAGAAGATCCGCTCCATCCAGATTTATGGTGTGGACGCGGTCAACGTCGGTAAGGCTGTGCGCATGGTCGTTGAAGAGGACCGTGCCGACCACATTGACTTGAACTTTGGCTGCCCGGCTCCTAAGGTGACTCGCCGCGGTGGCGGTGCCGCCCTGCCCTGGAAGACTGACCTGTTCACGGCGATTGTGCAGACCGCGGTGAAAGAGGCGTCCCGCAACGATATTCCGCTGACCATTAAGATGCGCAAGGGCATCGACGACGACCACATTACGTTCTTGGAGTCCGCCAAGATTGCGCGTGATGCCGGTGTTGCGGCGATTGCTCTGCACGGTCGTACTGCGGCTCAGCATTATTCGGGTAAGGCTGACTGGGATTCCATTGCGCAGCTGCGCGAGCTGATTCCGGACGTGCCGATTCTGGGTAATGGCGATATTTTCTCCGCTGAGGATGCGGTGCGCATGGTTGAGCAGACCGGCGTGGACGGCGTGGTGATTGGCCGCGGCTGCCAGGGCCGCCCGTGGCTGTTTGGTGACCTGCAGAATGCGTTTGAGGGTTCGTCGGAGCGTATCCGCCCGACTCTGACTGAGGTGTCGGACATGATTTACCGCCATGCAGAACTGCTGGTGGAGACTTTCGGCGATGAGACCCGAGGCCTGCGCGAGATTCGCAAGCACGTGGCGTGGTACTTCAAGGGCTACCCGGTTGGCGGCGAGCTACGCGCGAAAATGGCTCAGGTGCCCGACCTGGCGACCTTCCGTGAGCTGATTGCTCAGCTGGACCACTCGATTGGTTACCCGGGTGCCGCCGTGGAGGGTTCGCGCGGTCGCGCCGGCAGCCCCAAACAGCCGCACCTGCCCGACGGCTGGCTGGATTCGCGCATCCTCGGCGATGCTGAACGTCTGGGCCTGGCGGAGGCTGAGCTGGACATTTCCGGCGGCTAACCCCCTGTACTTGTGTGCCGCGGCGTGCTGTTTGCGCGTCGCGGCGCATCCTTTTCTGCCCCTATTTTGTGCACCCGTAACGCCCACAGGCGCTACCTGTTGACCCCCACCGTAGAATTGAGTTTATGGCTGGATTAATCCGCAAAGAAGACATTGACGAAGTCCGCGCCCGTACCGATATCCGCGAAATCATTGAAGGCTACGTGAGCCTCAAAAGCGCCGGTATAGGCACCTTCAAGGGGCTGTGCCCGTTCCATGACGAGCGCACGCCCTCCTTCAATGTGCGCCCGCAGGTCGGCTCGTACCACTGCTTCGGCTGCGGTGAATCCGGTGACGTGTACTCCTTCGTCATGGCGATGGAGCACACCAGTTTCGTTGAGACGGTGGAGCGTCTTGCCGCCCGTATTGGCTACACCCTGCACTATGAGGGCGGTAAGCCCGGCGACCGCTACGAGGCGGGTATGCGCCGCCGCCTGCTCGATGCGCACAAGATTGCCGCCGAGTTCTTCGAACGCAACCTCTATAGCGCTGATGCGCAGGAGGCGCAGCGCTTCCTCGGTGCCCGCGGGTTTGACCCCGCCGCAACCCGCAAGTTCGGTGTCGGCTACGCACCCCGCGGCTGGGACCACCTGCTCAAGCACCTTCGCTCCCAGGGCTTCACCGACGAGGAGCTGAAGGCGACCGGCATGTTCTCCGAGGGCAACCGCGGCCTGTACGACCGCTTCCGCGGCCGCATCATCTGGCCGATTCGTACTATTGCCGGGGAGACCATCGGCTTTGGTGCCCGCCGCCTCTTTGATGACGACCAGGGCCCCAAATACCTCAACACCCCCGAAACGCAGCTGTATAAGAAATCCCAGGTGCTCTACGGCATTGACCTGGCAAAACGCGATATGACCAAGACCAAGCAGGTCGTCATCGTGGAAGGCTACACGGACGTCATGGCGGCACACCTTGCCGGCGTCACCACCGCCGTAGCCACCTGTGGCACCGCCTTCGGCCCCGGCCACATCAAGATGGTGCGCCGCATGATTACCGACGACGGCTCCGGCGGCGAAATTATCTTCACCTTCGACGGCGACGCCGCAGGTCAGAAAGCCGCCATGGCTGCCTTCCAGGAGGATCAGCGTTTCGTCGCGCAGACCTTCGTGGCGGTTGCCGAGAACGGCATGGACCCCTGCGACCTGCGCCTGCACAAGGGCGACGCCGCCGTGCGCTCGCTGATTGCTTCGCGCCGCCCGCTGTTCGAGTTCGCGATTGATTCGACCCTCGCCAAGTACGACCTGGCGACCCTTGAAGGCCGCGTGCTGGCGATGCGCGCCATCGCCCCGATTATCGCCGGCATCAAGGACCGCGACCTGCGTCCCGCCTACATGCGTAAGGTCTCCGGTCAGCTCGGCCTGGAGCTGGACGAGATTCAGCGTGCCGTGGCGTACGCGCAGAACCACCCGAAGCTTTCGCGCACCCAGCAGGCGGAGGCTACCGCCGCCACGCCGCGTTACGAGCGTCTGAACGAAGGCTCGCAGGGTCAGCCCGGTATGGCACATACCGACGCGCCCTACGACCCCGCCTACGATTCACCGCCCCCGGAGGATTACGCCGCGCCCAGCGCCTACGCCGGGCAGAACGCCGCCGCGCACCCGCCGAGCAGCATTCAGCCCGCCGCACCCCAGCCGGAGGCGACCGCCCCCGCAGTCGAGGAGTTCCTCACCCCCGACCCGCGCGACCCGGTTGCACGCCTCGAAAAGGCTGCGCTCGAGATTGCCCTGCAGCACCCCGAGCTCATCAGCGTGGAGCAGTGGCGTAACCTCGCCACCGTGCAGTTCCGCTACCGCACCCACCGCGAGGTGGCCGCCGGCATTATTCACGCGGCAACCGTCATGGCACCCACCCCCGGCATCGAATGGATTAACTGCGTGCGCTCCGGCGCGGTAGAAGGCGTACACCCCGCCATCGCGGAGCTCGCCGTCTCACCGCTACCGGTCAGCAGTGCCGAGCGTCTGCCCGGTTTCGTCACCGGCGCGCTCAACGCCCTGTTCGAACAGCAGATTGCCCGCCAAAAATCCGACCTGATGATGCGCCTGGAACAGCTCAGCGCTAACCCGGACGACGAAGAGTTCGAGGCGGTACAGCGTCAGCTCCTGGAACTGGAGATGCGCCGCCGACAGCTCAGCGCCCAGCGCGGCTAAGCACGATTCCTTATGGGAGCCCCGGCTGTCTGCCGAGCGTTTTACGTTCCGCAGACAGCTGGGGGAGTAGCGCGGGTTAACCGGAACCTAAGCCCCACTCTAATCACGCAGCCCAAAGAGTGATGCACTTCATAGCATTTCAAGTTGCGGAGCCCAAGCAGTCCCGGTATAGTTATTACTCGTTGCAAGGGAAACCAGCAACGAAAACAAAATAATCCCCCGTAGCTCAATTGGCAGAGCATTCGACTGTTAATCGAAGGGTTACTGGTTCGAGTCCAGTCGGGGGAGCGCATAAAGCAAGAACCCCTGAGGCTTCGCCTCGGGGGTTCTTGCTTTATCTGTTCCTCTGGCTCGAACCAGTAACCACTCCACCCTACGTGAGCGCTGGGGCGCTCCCTCCAGGCCCTCGGGCTTACGCCCTCGGCGGGATAACGGTTTTTACTTCCTCGCGCGCTCGGAAAAACCGTCACCCCGCTGTGTCGAGTCCAGAGCAACAGTGGCATACGGGGTGGTTGAGATTTTTGGTTCCTCGCGCGCTCGGAAAATCTTTGCCTCGCTGGTTCGAGTCCAGTCGGAACGTTCCCTCTAAACCGTGCACCAGTAACCCCTCGGGCTTACGTCACCGGCGAGGCAAAGATGCCCCACCGCGCAAAAATATGAAGTCTAACGCACCGAAAAGTTCACCCCGTCCACACGCGCCGCACCCGCCTCCCGGATACCGCGGGGGAGTGCCCCTCCGGCACCCTCTTACACCTACTCCAGAGCAAATCCACAGACGCAACCAAGCCCAGAATGCTACGCCCGCAGCTCAATACAGACCTCAGAAAGTCGAAAATACCTGAAGAGATAGCGTAAACCCCCGTTCAAACGGTCACGCGGGGGTACCATAAGGGGCTAAACTATAGGAGGTGGAGTGCGAAAAAGAAGCCTCCAAAAACACGTCACGGAGAGGTGGTCATGACCACTACTACTAATCCCAAGGCACCCAAGCGTTTCTTTGCTGGCATCAGCGGGATTAAGTCCGGCGTCGCGAACATCATCGACGCTGGCAAAACCTTCAAGACCCTCGGACCCAGCCAGATCAAGGACGAAATCCAGATTGCAAAGCACGAGCTGAAGACCAAGGGCATCGCCGTTGGTAAGGGCGCAGCCTTCTTCGGCGTCGCAGCAGTCTTCGGTCTGTTCCTGATCATTGCGCTGGTCGCCGCAGCAATCCTCGGCCTCGGCACCGTCATGCCCTACTGGGCATCCGCGCTGATCTTCGCCCTCATCTTCCTCATCGTCCTGGCAATTTGCGCACTGGTCGGTCTGAAGAAGGTCAAGGCTCAGCTGCCGTTCAAGCCCGAATCCGCAATCTTCGGTCTGCTCTTCGACCTCGGCGTACTCAAGGAAGGTACCGCCATGTCCGCTGAGCGCCTGAAGAAGGAACAGGCAGAGCGCGCCGAGCAGAAGGCTAAGGAAGCCGAAGAGGCAGCAGAACGCGCCCGTAAGGAAGCTGAAGAGCGCAAGGCACGCGGTGAGGAAGAGCCCAAGCCGCCGACCTTCGAAGAGCTCAAGCAGCGCACCGCAGAGCGTCGCCAGCACCTGGCAGCCCTGCGCGACGACCTGCAGTCCTACACCGGCGACGTTCAGTCCAACACCCAGCAGGCTCTGGATGCACTCAAGGCAGTGCCCTCCGAGGTTGCTGCAGGTGCAGCAGCTACCGGCCGCGGCCTGGCAGAGAACGTGCGCAAGCCCGAGGTTCTGCAGGCACGCTGGAAGTCCTTCGCAGCACTGGGTGCATCCATTGCAACCGTCCTGCACTTCCTGAACCGCCTGGTTCGCCGCTAAAACCGGCACAAGGGTTTAACGCCAAGCGTCCAAACGCCCCGATATTCGTATCGGGGCGTTTGTGCGTCTACGGGCAGGTTCCCGGCGCCTGTCTCAACGGTTGGTTTAGAGGTAACTCCCAGCCAAAGCCGCCCGCCACAAGTCGGAGAAGGACGCAGCTCACAGGTAGAATAGACAAGTGCTGTACGTACTGGACCCACCCGGTGCACGCGGCAGACAGAGGTAGAAGCGGCGCACCGTCGCACCCGAAACCCCAAAGTCACCGACACACTACACCCCGATGAGGAGCCCCGTCATGGAACAGGCAAAGACGATTCTGATTGGCGCAGAAACCTACCCGCCGGACATCAACGGTGCAGCACAATTCGGTCACCGCCTCGCCACCTCCATGCTCAAGCGCGGCCACTCCGTACACGTGGTCGCCGCCAGCCCCATCCCCGGCCCCAGCTACCGTACCGAGGTAGAGGGCGGCATCGTGGAGCACCGCCTGCGCTCGCACCTGCCCCCGACCCACGAGACGAACCGCATCTGCCTGCCCTGGGAGATCTGGTCCGAGGTCGGCGCGATTCTCGACGAGGTCCGCCCGGATGTGGTGCATGTGCAGTGCCACTACATCATTGGTCGCGCCCTGATTTTCCAGGCAAAGCGCCGCGGTATTCGCGTGATCGCAACCAACCACTTCATGCCCGCGAACCTGGATCCGTTCCTGCCGTTCCCCTCTCCCGTGAAGCGCGTGATTGAGAAGGTGACCTGGAAGGACATGCGTTTCTGCTTCTCCAAGACCGCGGTCGTCACCACCCCCACCCAGATCGGTGCGGATGCGATGCGCGACCTGGGTCATTTTGACCGCCCGGTCATGCCGGTTTCTAACGGTATTGAGATCAGTGACTACGAGCTGGCTGAGGGCGCCGACGCCGGTAAGGTCCCCGGTGAGTTGCGTATTGCATTCGTGGGTCGCCTTGCCGAAGAGAAGAACGTGGACGTGCTCATCGAGGCGCTCTCCCTGCTGCCCGATACCCTCGAGCACGTGGTGCTGGATATCGCCGGTGGCGGTGAGCTACGTGAGGCACTCGAACAGAAGGCGCACGATTGCGGTGTGTCCGACCGCGTGATTTTCCGCGGCTTCGTTCCGGATGAGCATCTGCCCGAGGTGTACCAGATGGCTGACGTGTTCTGCCAGCCCGGCACCGCTGAGCTGCAGTCTCTCGTCTCTCTGGAGGCGATGAGCGCCTCCACCCCCGTGGTGCTCGCGAACGCGCTGGCTCTGCCGCACCTGGTGGAGGATGGCGTGAACGGTTACCTCTTCGAACCCAATAACGCTCAGGATTTGGCGAAGAAGCTGGAGGCTGTGCTCTCCCTGCCTGCTGCTGAGCGTGAGCAGATGGGCCGCGAGTCCCGCCGCATCGTGGGCTTCCACAGTGCGGAGAACACCTGGCGTACCTTCGAGGAGCTGTACGTGAGCGACGCTCCGTACCAGCGTTACCTGGATTCGCGCCGATAAGCTTCTTTAGGTGCTGAGTAGTTGATTGAGCGTTTTTCGTTCTCAGTCGCTGTTCAGGTACTCTAGAGGATGGTGCTGGCGCCCCTTGCGCGCCGTCGCTGCACCGGATGGGGAGTTAGCTCAGCCGGTTAGAGCAGGGGACTCATAATCCCTTGGTCGCGGGTTCGAGCCCCGCACTCCCTACGGCCCCGCCCGTCGACTTCACCCACTTGTCGGCGGGCGGGGCTTTTTCGCGCCCTATTTTCGTGCATGGAATGCATCAACGGTGATGAAAATGGGTAAATGACGAACGAAGACGCATCATAGTTCTCGATAGGGTAGGGTTGAAGGGTCTTGTCACGAAAGGCAGGGCGATGCTGCCGGTAGGTGCCGATTCTGCTGGCGGTGTTGCTTCCACACACCATACGAGAGGATCTCAATGTCGGAGAACACTCCCAACAACCCGTCGCAGGGTGTAGCCGGAGGCTACGGCTACGACGCCGGCGCACACCCCGCACAGGACGCTTCGCTTCCGGGCCAGGCTGCTCAGCCGGGTAATGTAGCTCAGGCTGCTCAGCCGAGCCAGCCCGTGCAGTCGAGCCAGCCGGGTAATGCTGCTCAGCCTGCCGCAACGGTAGCACCTCAGCAGCCCGTTCAGCCTGAGCCCGTTCAGTCGCAGCAGGCGCCCCAGCCCGCTCCGGCGAGCGCTAATGCACAGCCGAATGCTGAGGCTCAGGCAGCTCCCGCACAGCCCGGTCAGCCTGCCGCCGCACCCCAGCCCGATGTTGCACAGCCCGGTACTGCTCAGCCCGGTGCAGCGCAGCCGGGTCAGCCCGGCCAGGCAACTTATGCGCCGAGCGCACCGCATCCGGCGGTGAAGGCACTGGGTGCTACCTGGAACGCGTTCTTGGACGTTTTCTCCAGCAACCCGGCGACCGCGCACGCTCGCATCTCTTCCGCAGGTGCGTGGGGTTGGATTGTTCCCACGACTCTGCAGGCGCTGGTGGGCGCGTTCTTCTTCAGCCAGCTGGTAATTCTGGCGGCGGTTGTCATGATGTCCATGTTGGGCTACATGTTTGGTGGCCGAAGTGGTGCTGCCTACGGTGGTGCCTACGCCGCACAGGCTGTGCCGACCGGACGCATGATTCTGGCGTACGTGCTGATGGCTCTCGCCATCTTCGGCGTGCAGGTTCTGCGCGGTGTGCAGCTGCAGCTGACCGCGCGCATTGGCAAGGCGCCGGCGTCCTTCACCGCGAGTATGCACGCTGTGTCGGTGTCTTCTCTGGTGCTGATTCCTTCGTTCCTGCTGCTGAACCTGCTCGTGTTCTTCTTGCGCCTCACCCGTAGCGGTGACGGCGCGTTCTTCCTGACCATGCTCATGGTTCTGGTGCTTGCTTTTGCGGTGTTCTCGGGTGAGGCTCTGACCTACCTGGGCCTGAACCGTCTGGGCCGCTTCGCGAAGTCCCCGATTATCATGCACGCGGCGCTGAGCACCGCATGGGTTCTGGCATCCATGGTTGTTTACTACGTGGCTATTCGCCTGATGGGAGCCTAGAATGCACGCGATGACTCATACCCCGGCTGCACCGGCTCGTCAGCGCTGGATGTTCCTGGCGGTTCTGCTGACCATTGCAGCGCTGATTCTGAGTGCCTGTAGCGCGAAGATTGAGACCCAGCTGGGTCTTGAGAGCGCCGAGAAGGGTACTCGTACGATTCTGGTTTCCTTCAACATGAAGGATAACCAGGACAAGGTTAAGGGCGGCACCCAGGCGCTGGATGCGTCCGTTCGTAAGCACCTGCCCGAGGGCATGGAGTACGAAGGTATTCAGTCTGAGGGCGAGAAGGCTCGTGCGACCTTCAAGGTCTCCTTCTCCTCCGTGGACGAGTACCACTCCAAGGTGACCTCCCTGCTGAAGGCTTCCGGCTCCGACATCAAGCCGCAGATCAGCATCGTCAACTCTGACCAGGGCCTGGTGCAGGGTATTCAGGTGAAGGAAAACTTCAGCTCGGGCGACCTGCTGGGCTGGCTTCCTGAAGCTCTGGTAGTGGACGGTGTGGTGTCTGCATCCAACAAGAACAGCGTTCTCAGCAGTAGTGATGAAACCACTGTGAAGTTTGGCGAGAAGGAAGTGAAGAACTCCGGTGGGTCTAAGATTTCCGCTAAGGATGTTCAGGACCGCGGTTTCCGTAACGTCATTCTTGACGTGAAGGAGAAGGACGGCGGTTACTCCGTGATGGTTTCCTTCGTCGCGAAGGAAATCATGAACACCGAGACTGCCTCGGCAGTCGACGCCTACCTGAACCAGGTCAAGCCTGAAGGCTCCGAGCTGAAGAAGGGCCTGGAGTCCTCGCAGGCGAAGGCATACGCCCCCTCCGCGTCGACTGCCAGCGCCAAGGAAGAAGTGGGTCGTACCCTGACCTTTAGCGCTTCTTCGATTGAGGACCTGGGCAGCGGTCTCAAGAAGCTGTTTGGCGCAAGCAGCACCGATTTCTCCGCCAGCCGTGAGGTAGTGGCGAAGGACAACACCTTCACCGTTCAGAAGAAGATTTCGGGTCTGCTGGACTGCTCCCTGCTGTGCTCCCCGAACGGTGATGGCCTGACCCTGACCATCGTGGACAGCAACGACAAGTCCTACATGGTTGACCCCGAAGGCCGTGCTAGCTCCTCCCGTTCTGGCGGTAGTAGCACTCTCATCGCGGTTGACCGCGTTTCTTCGCGCCAGATCGAGATGAAGAGCATGAAGGTCGCTACCTCCCTGGGCCTGGACGGTTCCATGGAAGCGCGTTTCCTCTACGCATTCCCGACCGAGGATGTTGCGGGCGCTGAGCAGAAGCTCAAGGACGTATTCGCGGGCGGCGGCGATGACGAGACCGAGGTACGCCAGGACGGCGACTCCACCATCGTGAGCGTCAAGGTTCGCGGTAAGGACGAAGCAGAGTTCAACCAGCGTCTGAACGCATACCTGCCCGACTCGAAGATTACCGTGACCCGCCCCGGTGGCTACCACCCCTTCGGCTCCGACTACACGGTGACCCCTGAAATCAAGCTCTCTTCGAAGCTGGGTAACTACTACTCGGCTCCCTTCGAGTTCACCTTCAAGGCTCCGACCTTCTCCTCGCTGGACCAGCAGAAGGTAGATGCCGCGAACAGCCTCGCGAAGAACTCTCAGCACGTGCAGCTCACCGTCAACGGTGGCGAGCTGAGCGTCAAGACCGACCGCGGTGTCAGTAGCACCTCCGGTCTGACTGTTCCGGTGTCAGGTCTGAGCATGACTGACGTAATCGTGGACGCGGTTATTGTGGGTCTGCTGCTGCTCATCCTGATTCTGCTGTTCCTGTTCCGCAAGAAGATTGCGGCGGCTCGCGCGAAGGGCCGTGAGCGTCGTGCCGCTTCGGCTGCTGCGCTGGGTGCTGCGGCTGGTGTTGCGACCGGTTACGGTGCAACCCAGGCTGACGCACAGGGCGGCTACGCTGCACAGAACGGTTACGCAGCTCAGAACGCTTACCCTGCACAGGGCGGCTACGCTGCTCAGCCCGGCTACCCGGCGCAGAACACCGCCTACGCCGCGGGTGATGATTCGCCGACTCAGGTGTTCACCCCGCAGCACGGTTTGAACTACGGCGAGAACGAACCGACCAAGGCAATGCCCGCGTACGATGCGCAGGCCGCACAGCCGGTTCAGCCTACTCAGCCCACCCAGCCTGCACAGCCGGTTCAGCCCGGTCAGACTGCTCAGCAGCCTGTACAGCCGAACCAGTTCGGTGCTGATGACGGTGACGTCCTCCAGTAAGCTGCTGACTCTAGTACCCCGCTAGAGAACGCAATCTAGGCTGGATTCTGTGGCCCGTTGCCTCCTTTTGGGGAGGTGACGGGCCACAGCTGTACCCAATGGGTGCCCCCGCCAGCACCCGTCTAATATCCACCCGGCACGGGTAGTAGAATGCTCGGCTCCTTTGACCCCAGCAGACTCATGGGGTTGATGTACTCGGCTTCCTTGCCGCTGCCGTCCCCGCGGGCGCCTCCCTGGCGTACACCCCAGTACAGGCACGGGGTGGAGCATCGCCGGTAGGGGCGCTCGCTGTTGCCGCCGGAGGCGGAGGCGACGGTGCCGATGACCTCACCGGCTGTAACCGTGGTGCCGACGGTGAGTGCTTCGTCCATGGGTTCGAAGGTGCTGCGCCGCCCATCCGGATGCGCAATGACCAGCACTTTGCGGTTGACGACCGTGCCGCTGAACACCACTGTTCCCGGTGCCGGTGCGTAGACGCGCCGGTCGTGTTCGGGTACGGCGAGGTCTACGCCGCGATGCCCGGCACTCCAGCGTTGGGCGGGCTTCTCAAAGGGGCGGACCACGTGCGGCCTGGATTCAGCGGTGGGGGAGCGGTAGCGTAGCCGGCTCGCGGCGAGCTCAACGGTGCTGGGAAATTGCGTACTGTCGGGAACATGTGCACTTGAGGCGGCGCCGTCTGCAAAACCAGTCCAGCCCGTAACGCCCATCCCGCCCGAATAATCCTGCCCGCCCGCGTAGCCCTGCCCACCAGCACACACGAGCGCGCCCAGCAGGCAGCACACCACCAGCACAGCGTGCCGCAGTGCCGCTTCTAAAGTCTTAATGCTCTTCTTCATCTTCTGAGCACATCACGAATCGCCCCGCCCCGCAGCGCCTCGCGAAAAATTGTGGATAACTCCGCCGTTTCCGCCTTAAAATCCGTTATCCACAGTGCCCCTGCACACACCCGCACCGCCCACGCAGGTTTTAACCCCGACCCGGCGGATTAATCGCGGAATATACGGTACAATGTCGTATTGCAGTGTGCCTGCGCGGGTATTTTCCCTCTTCGAAGGGGTTCCGCACAGCATCACTGACGACGCGCGGCGTGAGCGGCATCCTCACCACGGGGAGCCGATAAGGGACCTTCGGTCCACCCATACGGGGTGGTTAGGGCCTGAGCTGAACGGGTAACCGTGAACGCTAACCGCCGCCAGGAGAAACTGATAACTACTATGCGCGCGTTGGGCTAGCCCGAATGGGAGGTCCGCGCGGCACCACAAAGGAGACGACATGCCCGTCGTAACTATGCGTGAAATGCTGGACTCCGGCGTTCACTTCGGTCACCAGACCCGCCGTTGGAACCCCAAGATGAAGCGTTTCATCCTGACCGAGCGCAACGGCATCTACATCATCGACCTGCAGCAGTCCCTCGCCTTCATCGATAAGGCATACGAGGCTGTTAAGTCGACCGTCGCACACGGTGGCAACATCCTGTTCGTGGGTACCAAGAAGCAGGCTCAGGAAGTTATCGCTGAGCAGGCAACCCGCGTGAACATGCCCTACGTGAACCACCGCTGGCTCGGTGGTATGCTGACCAACTTCAGCACCATCTCCAAGAGCATTGAGCGCATGAAGGAACTCGAGCAGATTGACTTCGACGATGTAGCAGGTTCTCGCTACACCAAGAAGGAACTGCTCCTCATGCGTCGCGAGTTCGAGAAGCTCGAGAAGACCCTCGGCGGTATCCGCAACCTGTCCAAGGTTCCCTCCCTCCTGTGGGTTGTTGACACCAAGAAGGAGCACCTGGCAGTTAACGAGGCTCAGAAGCTGGGCATCCCCGTTGTTGCTATCCTCGACACCAACTGCGACCCCGACGAGGTTGCTTTCCCGATCCCCGGTAACGACGACGCTATCCGCTCCGTCAACCTGCTCACCCGCGTGATTGCTGACGCAGTGGCAGCCGGCCTGATCGAGCGCAACGCTAAGAAGAACGGCAAGGCTGAAGCAGCTGAGGAGCCCATGGCAGCTTGGGAGCGCGAGCTCCTGGAGCAGCACGAGGCTGCAAAGGCTGAAGAGGCAGCTAAGTAAGCTTTCTTAGCCCACTAAGCTTTATGCTTTGTGGCCCCCGCCTGTGGGGACCACGTTCGGACGGCGCCCGCCCTGACCTGGGCGCGGCGCCGTCCGCCATTTGTACCACCGGGATGTCATCCCGATTTATTACAGCAACACAAGGAGTTCACAATGGCGAACTACACCGCAGCAGACATCAAGGCACTGCGCGAGAAGACCGGCGCAGGTATGCTCGACGTCAAGAAGGCTCTGGACGAGGCTAACGGCGACCAGCAGAAGGCTGCCGAGATCATCCGCGTTAAGGGTCTGAAGGGCATCACCAAGCGCGAGGGTCGCGCAACCGCTGAGGGCCTGGTAGCTGCACGCGTTGAGAACGGCGTTGGCTACATGATCGAGGTCAACTCTGAGACCGACTTCGTGGCAAAGTCCGACCCCTTCATCGCTTTCGGCCAGAACGTGCTCGAGGCTGCTATTGCTGCTGACGCTTCCACCCTGGAAGAGCTGCAGGCTGCATCCTACGAGGGCAAGACCGTTGAGGAGCTGACCACCGACGCTGGTGCACTGCTCGGCGAGAAGATCGTTGTCCGCCGCGTTGCACGCGTTGAGGGCGAGAACGTTGCAGTTTACCTGCACAAGACCTCCAAGGACCTGCCCGCACAGGTTGGCGTTCTGCTGGCTGTCTCCGGTGAGAACACCGACGAGATCGCACACGACGTTGCAGTGCACATTGCTGCAATGAGCCCCAAGTACCTGGATTCCGAGTCCATCCCCGCAGACCAGATCGAGACCGAGAAGCGCGTTGCTCGCGAGACCGCAATCGCTGAGGGTAAGCCCGAGAAGATTCTGGACAAGATCGTTGAGGGTCGCCTGAAGGGCTTCTTCAAGGAGAACACCCTGCTGGATCAGGACTTCGCAAAGGACTCCAAGAAGTCTGTTGCACAGGTTCTGTCCGAGGCTGGCGCAACCGCAACCGCATTCGCACGTTTCCGCGTGGGTGCATAAGGACTCGATGCAGTTCTACCCTCCCGTATTACGGGTTCCCGGTAAGGGAAATCGTATGAGGTTGGGATTATAGCCTGAAGCCGGGTAGTCACCACTGGTGGCTACCCGGCTTTGCTGTATCCTTGATAAGGACTAGGCGGCAGGAGCCCGCCCAAATCACCCATAACAATCCCTAGGTAAGCCACTGGAGGAACCATGACTGAAGCGAATCCCCGCCCGATGCACCGTGACGAGACCGGCCGCCGCCGCGTTTTGCTCAAGCTTTCCGGTGAGGTTTTTGGTGGCGGTGAAGTTGGCATTTCGACCGAGGTCGTGCGCAGCATCGCTAAGCAGATTGCCGCAACCGTTGGCGAGGTTGAGACCTCCATCGTGATTGGTGGCGGTAACTTCTTCCGTGGCGCTGAGCTTTCTCAGGCGGGTATGGACCGCTCCCGTGCAGACTACATGGGTATGCTCGGCACCGTGATGAACTCCCTGGCTCTGCAGGACTTCCTGGAGCAGGAGGGTATTGACACCCGCGTTCAGTCCGCTATCACCATGCCGCAGGTTGCTGAGACTTACATTCCTCGCCGCGCGATTCGCCACATGCAGAAGGACCGCGTCGTGATCTTCGGTGCTGGTGCGGGTCTGCCTTACTTCTCCACCGACACTGTGGCTGCGCAGCGCGCCCTGGAAATCCACGCGGATGAGGTTCTGGTCGCTAAGAACGGCGTGGACGGCATCTACACCGCTGACCCGAACAAGGACCCCAACGCTGAGCGCCTGTACAACCTCACCTACGATGAGGCTATGCAGCGTAACATTCGCGTGCTGGATCAGACCGCGTTCTCCCTGTGCCGCGACAACAACGTGACCATGCGCGTGTTCGGTATGCAGGGCGAGGGCAACGTGACCCGCGCAATCCTGGGCGAGAAGATGGGTACCCTCGTTACTCGCTAAAACCTAAATTTTAGGTTGGGGCATGCCTGATGCCCCCTCTGATTGTGACCGTGCTCGATAGCGCGGACTTATTCTGGACGGTACCGCGCGGGTAGGCGCTAAAACTCGCTTATGCCCGCCGGTACCGTCTAGACTTATATCAAATACGACGTTCTGCCTCTTTCCCGCCGACTTTGTGTTATTCCTAAGGTTTTTGCCTCGGATGCGCCGTGGAGCCGGTGAGAAATCATGAGGGTTGAGCGTGCGCCCACCGACAATTCTGGCACCCCAGAATTCCGACAAAGGAGATCCTTTCGTGATCGAAGAAATCCTTGCCGAAGCCGGCGAGAAGATGGAAAAGACCATCGAAGCAACCAAGACTGAGTTCGCTAAGGTTCGTACCGGTCGTGTGAACCCCGCAATCTTCAGCGGCCTGACCGCAGAGTACTACGGTGCACCGACCCCGCTGCAGCAGCTGGTGTCCTTCAACGTTGAGGACGCACGTACCGTCAAGATCGTTCCCTTCGACGTGACCGCACTGGCAGCTATTGAGAAGGCTCTGCGTGACTCCGATCTGGGTGTTAACCCCAGCAACGACGGCGCAGCTATCCGCGTTGTCATGCCCGAAATGACCGCTGAGCGCCGTAAGGAATACACCAAGCTCGTCAACCACAAGGCTGAAGAGTCCCGTGTCTCCATCCGTAACGTCCGCCGCCACGCTAAGACCGCTATCGACAAGCTGGTCAAGGACAGCGAAATCGGTGAGGACGAAGGCGCACGCGCTGAGAAGGAACTGGACGCACTGACCAAGAAGCACATCGACCAGGTCGACGCACTGTACAAGCACAAGGAAGCTGAACTGCTCGAGGTCTAAACCCCAAATGAGTGCACGCAAAGAAGCGAAAGAAGAGAGAGGCGCGCCGCCGGCTCCACATCAGAGCCCGCAGACGGCGGTAACCCCCGTGAAGTCGCGTAGCGCTAAAGCAGGTCGTAACCTGCCCGCCGCCATTGGTGTGGGTGTTGGTTTCGGCGTGCTGTTGGTGCTTGGTCTGATCTACCAGCCGATTTTTGTGGTGATTGCAGCTGCTGCGGCTGGCCTGGGCGCCTGGGAGATTGGGCACGTGCTCAATACCCGCCGCGGCTACGGCATCCCGGAGTATCTGCTCGGTGGCCTGTCCGGCGTGATTGTGGTGGTGTCTTACCTGTTCGGTTTTACCGGGCTGGGCATCGCCCTGGCGGTGAGCCTGCTGGTGCTACTGCTCTCTTCTGCGCTCGTGCGTGCTGACCGTCAGGTCTCACTGGGTAAGTCTTTGAGCGGTAGCGCCCTCGCGCTGCTGTGGGTGCCGCTGATGCTGGGCATCGCCATGGTCTACTTCCAGACCGACCACGGCGAGCGCGGCGTCCTCATGATTCTGCTGATGGCCATCTGCAATGACACGTTCGGCTTTATTGCCGGCGTGAATTGGGGTAAGCACCCGATGGCGCCGAAGATCTCCCCGAAGAAAAGCTGGGAGGGCCTGGCTGGCTCCTTCGTCGGCTCGGCGGTGGTTGGCGCTATCGCGTTGGCGGTCATGGGTTCGCCCTGGTATTGGGCTATTCCGCTAGCTGCGGTCATGGTGGTCGCTTCGACTGCCGGTGACCTGGTGGAGTCCGTGTTCAAGCGCCGTATGGGTGTGAAGGACATGTCGAATATCCTGCCCGGCCACGGCGGCATGATGGATCGCCTGGATTCGATCCTTTTCGCTGCGGCGGCTGGCTGCCTGATTTTCCGGTTTATTATGCCGCTCTAAAGCTTCAAGCTTTTATTGCTCGGAGGCGGGGCGTCTCTTCCCACGAGTGGGGGAGGGGCGCCCCGCCTTTGCTGTATCCGGCTTTGCTGTATCCGGCTTTGCTGTACCCGCTGAATAGGGGCGCAGAAGTCAGGAAAGCAAGGGACTATATCTAAGACACCGCACGCCAACCTTGCGTCAGGTAGCCTGCGCATTGGTATTCTTAAAGTTCAATCGTCGAGAGGAGCCCACCTTGGCAAGCACCACCCGCGGAGGCGGATTTGCCCGTGCAGCAGAAACCGAACCCGGCTACAAGCGCAGTGAAGTAGACCGCCTGTTCACCCGCCTCGCCGAGGACTACGAGAAGCTCAGCGGAGCCTCCGAACTGCCCGAAGACCTCTACACCTCCCGACGAATCCGCCAGGTCGTCTTCCGCGAAGAACCCGGCGGCTACCAGCTGGACGTGGTCGACCGAGCCCTCGAAAAGATTGAGGAACGCTTCGCCAAGCTCGAACGCAGCCGCTACATTGAGGCGTACGGCCTGGACAACTGGGAACGCTCCCTCGTAGAGACCGGCGAACTGCTCGCGGGCCGCCTGGAACGCCCCGCCGGTGAGCGTTTCCGCCGCCCCAGCAAGCGCCGCCACATGGGCTACTTCGTCGGCGACGTGGACGCCATCTGCGACCGCGTGTACGCCCAGCTCAACAGCGAGGAGCCGCTGGACCCCTCCGTGGTGCGCCACGCAAAGTTCCGCCCCGCCTCGGGCACCGTCAGCTACGAGGAATCCCAGGTGGACGCCTTCCTGGACCGCTGCATTGAGCTGCTGCAGGACCTGCTCTAAAACGTTACGTGTAGAATCCCCCGCCCCGGACGACAGGGTGGGGGATTCTTCTACGCTGACTCCTTCTATGCTGAGGCGCCTCTACGATGGGGGCGGCGCCAGTACCCGGACACACCCGCGAGCTCATGAGACACTAGAACCATGAAGTTTGGATCCTCAGCACGTGTCGGCGGCAGCCGTGACCGCCTCACCGACGCCCTCACAGAACTCACCCGCGCACCGCAGCGCGTCACCCTCCTCGGCTCGACCGGCTCCATCGGCACCCAAGCCATGGAAGTCATCGACCACCTCGCCGCGCTCAAAGGCACCAGTGCCTCCGCCGCCGACGCACCGCTGAAGGTCGTCGCCCTCTCGGCGGGCTCCCGCTCCCTCGAACTGCTCGCACGCCAGGCAGTGCACGTGCGCGCCGAACTGGTCGCCACCAGCGGCACCGCCGAAGACGCGCAGCGCCTGCGCGAACTCATCGAAGCGGCAGCCTCCGAAGCCGGAATCACCGGCTACACCCCGCAGATCGCCCACGGCCCCGAAGCATCCGTACAGGCGGCAGCACACCCGGCAGACACCGTCCTGAACGGCATCACCGGCTCCATCGGCCTGGAACCGACCCTCACCGCCCTCAACAGCGGCTACCGCGTGGCACTCGCCAACAAGGAATCCCTCATCGCAGGCGGCCCGCTCGTACGCGCCGCCGTCGACGCATCCCCCCTGGACACCCCCATGGTGCCCGTCGACTCCGAACACTCCGCCCTCGCGCAGGCGCTCGCCTCCGGAACCGACGCCGAAATCGACCGCCTCATCCTCACCGCATCGGGCGGCCCGTTCCGCGGCTACAAGCGCGAACAGCTGCACGACGTGACCCCCGCGCAGGCGCTCGCACACCCCACCTGGGACATGGGCCTGGTCGTCACCACCAACTCGGCCACCATGGTCAACAAAGCGCTCGAAGTGCTCGAGGCACACCACCTATTCGGCGTGGACCTGGACCGTATCGACGTGGCGGTTCACCCGCAGTCCGTCGTGCACTCCATGGTGCAGTTCGTGGACGGCTCCACCATCGCCCAGGCGTCGCCGCCGAGCATGGTTCTGCCCATCGCCCTGGGTCTGACCTGGCCGCACCGCATCCCCGGCGCGGTGCCCGCTTGTGACTGGTCGAAAGCAGCATCCTGGACCTTTGAGCCGCTGGACGAGGAAGCATTCCCCGCCGTGCGCATGATCAAGGACGCAGGCAAGATCGGCGGCACCCACCCGGCAGTGTTCAACGCCGCCAATGAGGAAGCCGTGGCGGCATTCCACGCGGGCGCGATTCGCTTTACCGATATTGTCGATTCGGTTGCGCGCGTGCTGGAGGAACACACCGGCAGCGCTGAGGCTGTCTCTGACACTGATTTGACGCTGGAGGCGGTGCTGAACGCGGAGCGTTGGGCTCGCGTTCGTGCGAATGAGCTGCTGGGTATGACCGGCAACTAACCGGTTCTGAGGGGCGGTGTTCGTCCTCGTTCCTACAGGGGCACCCGCCCTCGCTTCGCTTCGGGCA
>ERZ1674288.8-NODE-8-length-50510-cov-13.152433_pt1 | contig 50510 bp, 46 predicted proteins | sample MGYA00581190_ERZ1674288 | MGnify/ENA primary metagenome ERZ1674288 (study PRJEB41354, sample SAMEA4873332) | human saliva metagenome | biome: human-associated habitat [ENVO:00009003]; feature: mouth environment [ENVO:08000002]; material: saliva material...
GGTTCGCCTGCCCTCGAACTAGTAGCTAGCCGCCCCGCGCGCCTCCCAAGGTTCTACCCGAGGAAGCCCGCGGGGCTGTGCTTTCTGCCCGCCCGTACCCACCCCTCAACCGAACCGCACGAAAGGAGCCGCACCGGTGTATATCGACCATATTTCGTTGTTGGATTACCGCACCTACGCTCTGCTGAGCCTGCCTCTTTCGGCGGGGGTCACGGTTTTTCTGGGGTCTAACGGTGTGGGTAAAACCAATATTGTTGAGGCGATTGACTATGCGGCCTCCCTGTCTTCGCACCGTGTAAGCCATGATGGGCCGCTGGTGCGGATGGGTGCTTCACGCGCCTATATTCGCACCCGTACGGTGCGCGGTTCGCAGCAGACGGTGACTGAGTTTGAGATTGCTCCGGGGCAGAGTAACCGCGTGCGCATTAATCGTGCCGCGCCGGTGCGTGCCAAGGAGGCGCTGGGTATTGCCCGCACGGTGCTGTTCTCCCCGGAGGATTTGCAGTTGGTGAAGGGCGATCCGGCGGGTCGTCGCCGTTTTGTGGATGAGCTGGCGACCTCTTTGCGTCCGGTGGTTGCCGGGTACCGTAGCGAGTATGAGCGGATTTTGCGTCAGCGTAATTCGCTGCTGAAGTCCATGCAGCGTAAGGCACGGGACGAGAATGCGTTGAGCACCCTGGCTGTTTGGGATGAGCAGCTATCGACCCTGGGTGCTCAGCTGCTTTCCGCGCGTTTTCGCCTGCTGCAGCGCTTTTTGCCTCAGCTGCGCCGCGCCTACGCGGGGCTGACGGACGGCTCTAAAGAGGTCGGTTTCAACTATGAGTCGACTGTCTTTTCGAGCATGGGCGAGCGCTCTATTGAGCACGCGGCGCTGATGCGCCTTGAAGACCTCAAAGAGGCTTTGATGCGCGGTTTTGCGGAGCGTCGACGCGATGAGATTGAGCGCGGTGTGACCCTGGTGGGTCCGCACCGTGAGGATATTACCCTGCTGCTCGGCGGCATGCCGGTGAAGCATTTCGCGTCGCACGGCGAGAGCTGGTCTTTTGCCCTGGCGTTGAAGCTGGCGTCCTGGTTTGTGCATGTTGAGGATGACTCCTCGGCGGGTTCTTCGCCGATTCTGATTCTTGATGATGTGTTTGCGGAGCTTGATTCTGCGCGCCGCCACCGCCTGGGCGCGATGGTTGCTGATGCGGAGCAGGTGCTGATTACCTGCGCGGTGCTGAGCGATATTCCGGAGGAGCTGGGCGACTACCGCCTGGTGTCGGTGACGGCGGGGCACGCCGAGTATGTGCAGCCTGCCGCTACATCTGCGCTCACGGAGGGTGGCGGCGATGAGTAACCCTGCTCGCCCTCAAAACCATGTTTCACGTGAAACATTCGACGAGTTTGCTGAGTCCCAATTTGCAGAGCCTCAGTTTGCGGAACCGCAAAACCCGCGCGAGGTTGATAGCGTGGGCGAGTTCTACCGCGACGAGGTGGACGCCCCCTCCGCCCTACTGACCCGTATGCGCGTGGCGGCTCAAGAACGCGGCGAGGCGCCCCTGAATGCCTTCTCGGCGAATAAAATCATGCGCGATTTCGGCGCGGTCATGTCCGGCACCGCCTCGAAGAAGAAATCACGGCGAGCGCAAGGATGGGACCCCCGCGTTATGGGCGGCTATAGCGGCCCCGGGGAGAGCTCTCGCGACCCTAAACCCCTCGGTGGCATCGTCAGTGCTCTTATTCGCTCTCGCGGCTGGAAAGAGCCCGTGGCTGTCTCGAGCGTGCTAGCTCGCTGGGCTGAGCTGGTGGGCCCTGAAATTGCGGCGCACACCCGCCCGATTAGCTTCGAAAACTCCATTGTTGAAGTCCAGTGCGACTCTACCGCTTGGACCACCCAGCTGCGCCTGATGCACGGGCACCTCATCGAACTTTTCCGCCGGGAACTGGGCGAAGGTGTTGTGGCTCAGGTCCGTGTACTGGGCCCGAACAACGGTCGCTGGAGTCAGCGAGGCTATCGGCGGGCCACCGGCATGCGCGGAGTTCGCGATACCTACGGGTAGGCGCATTGCATCACTGCGTCGCATTGCCGCCGGCAGGAAACTGAGACATTGGGGCACGTTGCATAAAACGTGCCCCTTTTCCTTGTCTCATGCTTTTCTGCACTTCAAGAAAGCTTCAGAATCGCCGGCAACCCCCACGAAGTGGTGAACCGTACCCCCTATCTCAAAAGGGGGTTGAAGCACTCTAAACCGCCTTTGCGGGCTTTTGAAGGGGTGGTAGTGCCCAAAAAAAGCTCAATATGTGACGTATGTAGATGGTTTTATGCTCTCTTGCTCGGTAAAATAAAAGAGACAATGCGTAAAGTGTGCCCACCTATGGGCACCACCGGCAACGCGGGTTGTGCAGGCACTATCTGGTGCCCTTCGTGAGGCGTTCTAGGCTCCCCTCTGAGCTGCCCGAAGTTCTTCTTCGCCGGTTGCATCATCTACTCAAGGAGTTCTGCCTCGTGGCATCTGAACAGAATGCATCTGAACAGCAGCATGAATACGGTGCATCCGATATTACCGTGCTGGAAGGTCTGGAAGCGGTTCGCAAGCGCCCCGGCATGTACATTGGCTCGACCACTGAACGCGGTCTGCACCACCTGGTCTACGAGGTCGTAGATAACTCGGTCGACGAAGCGCTCGCCGGTTACGCCTCCAAAATTGACGTGACCATTCAGGCTGACGGCGCTGTTCGCGTAGAGGACGACGGCCGCGGCATTCCGGTGGATGAGCACCCCACCGAGCACAAGTCCACCGTTGAGGTTGTTATGACCGTGCTGCACGCTGGCGGTAAGTTCGGCGGTGGCGGCTACTCGGTTTCCGGTGGTCTGCACGGTGTGGGTATTTCCGTGGTGAACGCGCTGTCTACCCGCGTGATTACCGAGGTGCACCGCCAGGGCTACGCATGGCATATCTCCTTCTCGAATGGCGGCGTGCCGGATGGTCCCCTGCGCCGCGGTGAGCCCTCCGATAAGACCGGTACCATTCAGACGTTCTACCCGGATCCGGAAATTTTTGAGACCGTCGAGTTCGACTTTGAGACTCTGCGTGCTCGCTTCCAGCAGATGGCATTCCTGAACAAGGGCCTGACCATCACCCTGACCGATGAGCGTGAGAAGTTCGTTGGTGACGAGGTTGCCGAAGAGGAGAAGGAAAACGTCCTCAACCGTGTGCGTGCGAACGCTGACGGTTTCACGACCGTCACTTACCGTTACGACAACGGCCTGTTCGACTACGTGCACTTCCTCAACGCTGGCGCGAAGACCATTGTGAACGAGGAGATTGTCTCCTTCGAGTCCGAAGACACCGAGCGCAACATGAGCCTGGAAGTGGCAATGCAGTGGACCGGTGCGTACAAGGAATCCGTCTACTCGTACGCGAACACGATTAATACCCACGAGGGCGGTACCCACGAAGAGGGTTTCCGTGCCGCTCTGACCTCGCTGGTGAACCGTTACGCGCGTGAGAACAAGCTGCTGCGCGATAAGGACGATAACCTCACCGGTGAAGACGTGCGTGAGGGCCTGACCGCGGTCATTTCGATTAAGATTTCCGAGCCGCAGTTCGAGGGCCAGACCAAGACCAAGCTGGGTAACTCGGAGGCTAAGTCCTTCACCCAGCGTGAGGTGAACGATCACCTCAGCGACTGGTTCGGCCGTAACCCCGCGGTGGCGAAGGATATTGTTCGCCGCGCAATCACCGCCGCTCAGGCGCGTATTGCAGCCCGTAAGGCTCGTGAGACCACCCGCCGCAAGGGCCTGCTGGAGACCAGCTCCATGCCCGGTAAGCTCAAGGACTGCTCCTCGAAGGATCCGTCGATCTCTGAGATTTACCTGGTGGAGGGTGACTCTGCGGGCGGTTCGGCAGTGCAGGGCCGTGACCCGAACACTCAGGCTATTCTGCCGCTGCGCGGTAAGATCCTGAACGTTGAGCGCGCTCGCCTGGACCGCGCCCTGTCCAATGCTGAAATTCAGGCGATGATTACCGCCTTCGGTACCGGCATTGGCGACGACTTCGATATTGAGAAGGCACGCTACCACAAGATCGTTCTGATGGCGGATGCGGACGTCGACGGCCAGCACATTACGACCCTGCTGTTGACTCTGCTCTTCCGCTTCATGCGTCCGCTGATTGAGGCTGGCTACGTGTACCTGGCTCAGCCGCCGCTGTACCGCATCAAGTGGTCGAACGCTCCGCACGACTACGTGTACTCGGACGCTGAGCGTGATGAGGCTCTGGCTCGTGGTGCGGCGAAGAACCTGCGCCTGCCTAAGGACAATGGCATTCAGCGTTACAAGGGTCTGGGCGAGATGGACTACACCGAGCTGTGGGATACCACCATGGACCCGGCACGCCGTACCCTGCTGCAGGTGAAGATGGAGGATGCAGCTGCTGCTGACCAGATCTTCTCTGTTCTGATGGGCGAGGACGTTGAGGCTCGTCGTGAGTTTATCCAGCAGAACGCAAAGGACATTCGATTCCTCGATATCTAGCACGAAACGGCATATACCCTATAGGGAATATGTCAAGTGAGCTATATAGCCGAGCGAGTCATTGAGGAATGAGAAAGTAATGAGCGAAGAACAGCAGAATAAATCCACTGAGGTTGACGTAGTCAGCAACGGTGGCGCTGAAAATGTAGACCACCACGGTCACATTGAACAGGTGGACCTGCAGACTGAGATGCAGCGTTCCTACCTGGACTACGCAATGGCGGTTATTATTGGCCGCGCCCTGCCGGATGTGCGTGACGGCCTCAAGCCCGTGCACCGCCGCGTGATCTACGCGATGTACGACGGCGGCTACCGCCCGGACCGAGCCTTCAACAAATGCGCCCGCGTGGTCGGCGACGTGATGGGTCAGTTCCACCCCCACGGCGATAGCGCTATCTACGACACTCTGGTGCGTCTGATTCAGAGCTGGATTATGCGTTACCCGCTGGCGCTGGGTCAGGGTAACTTCGGTTCTCCCGGTAATGACGGTGCCGCAGCGCCTCGATACACCGAGACCAAGATGGCGCCTATCGCCCTGGAGATGGTGCGCGACATCAACGAAGGCACCGTCGATTTCCAGCCGAACTACGATGGCAAGTCCCTGGAGCCGACCGTTCTGCCCGCGCGCATCCCGAACCTGCTGGTCAACGGTTCTTCGGGTATTGCTGTGGGTATGGCGACCAATATCCCGCCGCACAACCTGCGTGAGGTTGCTGAGGGTGTGGAGTGGTTCCTGAAGAACCCGCACGCGACCAATGAGGAGCTGCTGAACGCTCTGATGGCGCGCATTAAGGGCCCGGACTTCCCGACCGGTGCACAGATTCTGGGCACCAAGGGCATTGAGGATGCGTACCGCACCGGCCGCGGCTCCATCACTATGCGCGCGGTGGTCAACGTGGAGGAAATCCACGGTCGCACCTGCCTGGTGGTCACCGAGCTGCCGTACCAGGCGAACCCGGATAACCTGGCGATTAAGATTGCTGAGCTCATCAAGGACGGTAAGGTCACCGGCATCGCGGATCTGCGCGATGAGACATCGGGTCGTACCGGTCAGCGCCTGGTGATTGTGCTCAAGCGCGATGCTTCCCCGAAGGTTGTGCTGAACAACCTGTACAAGCACACCCAGCTGCAGGAGAACTTCTCCGCGAACATGCTCGCCATTGTTGATGGCGTGCCGCGCACCCTGTCCCTGGATGCGTTTGTGCGTCACTGGGTGGATCACCAGATGGACGTTATCGTTCGCCGTACCCGTTACCGTCTGCGTCAGGCGGAGGAAGAGGCGCACATCCTGCGCGGCCTGCTGAAGGCTCTGGATGCTCTGGATGAGGTTATTGCCCTGATCCGCCGCTCCCCCACTGCTGATGAGGCGCGTAGCGGCCTGATGGAGTTCCTGCAGATTGATGAGGCTCAGGCTCAGGCAATTCTGAATATGCAGCTGCGTCGTCTGGCTGCTCTGGAGCGTCAGAAGATTCAGGATCGCCACGATGAGCTGATGCGCATGATCGCTGAGTACAACGCGATTATTGCCTCGGAGACTCGCCAGCGCGATATTATCTCTGAGGAGCTGGGCGAGATTGTGAACCGCTACGGCGATGAGCGTCGCACCCAGATTATGTACGGCTACAACGGCGATATGTCGATGGAAGACCTCATCCCCGAGGAGGAGGTCGTGGTGACGATTACTCGCGGCGGCTACATTAAGCGCACCCGCAGTGATCAGTACCGTAGCCAGCACCGCGGTGGTAAGGGCATTAAGGGTGCCTCGCTGCGCGGTGATGACGTGGTGGAGCACTTCTTCGTGACCACTACGCACAGCTGGATTCTGTTCTTCACGAACCTGGGCCGCGTGTACCGTGCGAAGGGTTATGAGCTGCAGGAAGCTGGCCGCGATGCGAAGGGCCAACATATTGCGAACCTGCTGGAGTTCCAGGGTGGTGAGCATATTGCTCAGGTCATGGAGCTGAAGAGCTACGACGATGCTGAGTACCTGGTGCTCGCTACTCGCGGCGGCATGGTGAAGAAGAGCCGCCTGAGCGATTACGATACGAACCGTACTGCCGGCCTGATTGCGATTAACCTGCGTGAGGGCGATGAGGTTGTTTCGGCGTTCACTGTCTCGGCTCAGGACGATATTCTGCTGGTGTCGCGTAACGGTATGTCGTTGCGCTTCCACGCTGATGATGCGTCGCTGCGTCCGATGGGTCGTTCGACCTCGGGTGTGACCGGTATGAAGTTCCGTGACGGCGATGAGCTGATTTCTGCGAATGTGGTTACTGAGGGCTCCTTCGTCTTCGTGGTCACTGAGGGTGGTTACGCGAAGCGTACGAGCGTGGATGAGTACCGCGTGCAGGGCCGTAACGGTTTCGGCATTAAGGTTGCTAAGCTAGTTGAGGATCGTGGCGCCCTGGTGGGTGGCCTCATCGTGGACGAAGAGGACGAGGTGCTGGTGGTTATGGCCAGCGGCAAGGTCGTTCGCTCGAATGTGAATGAGGTTCCCGCGAAGGGACGCGATACTATGGGTGTTATCTTTGCAAAGCCCGGTAAGGGCGATTCTATTATTGGTGTTGCACGCAACCAGGATCGTCAGCTGGATGATAGCGACGATGAAACCACTGAGAACACCGAGGCTTCGGAGTCTTCTGAGGCGCCCGGTTCGGACAACGAGGGTGAAGCGGCGGCTGCCGATCTCACCGCTACTGGAGGTAACTAATGAGCAGCACTCCCGCGAGCTCCTCTCCTGCGCCGGCACAGCGTTCGGCGTCGGCTGGCGCATCTAAGTCTTCGGGTGCGGCTAAGGCTGGTGCGCGTCGCCCGGCTCAGGCCCGTTCGGGTCAGGCTCGTCCTGGCGGTACCGCTAAGCGTCCTGCTGGTAAGCGCCCTGTGAATGCTAAGCGTCCGACTGGTTCGCGCCGTCAGCTGGTGCGTCCTGCGCCGCGTTCGAAGATTCGTCGTGCGCGTTTGGTGGTTCAGAAGGTTGATACCTGGTCGGTGGCGAAGTTGATCTTCCTGCTGTCTATTGCCCTGGGTATTGTGACCGTCGTGGCGTCGGTGATTCTGTGGCTGTTCCTGCAGGCTTCTGGTGCGTTTACCGGTGTGAACCAGCTGATTAGCTCGCTGGGTACCGGTTCGACCACTGTGGATATTTCGCAGATGATTTCGCTGGGTCAGGTTGCTTTGGTGACTACTATTTTTGCTGTGGTCAACACTGTGGTCTTTACTCTGCTGGGTATGATTGGCGCGATTCTGTACAACCTGGCTGCGAAGCTGGTTGGTGGCGTGACCTTGACTCTGAGCGATGAGTCCTAGTTTGTAGCTTTTGAGCTTTGTGTGCGGGCGGTGCCCCTCTGGATGGAGGTGGTGCCGCCCGTTTTGCATGCTTGGGACACCTCAGCAGTAAGTGTGATGCAGAACATGCTTTTTCGATTTGGTGTTACCCTCAAACACCTGTATAGTTATATCTCGTTCTACGGAAGAAATTTCGCAGAAGGAGGGCGTATAGCTCAGACGGTTAGAGCGCTTCGCTGATAACGAAGAGGTCCCAAGTTCGATTCTTGGTACGCCCACTCCACACTATGAAAGGCAATAATGAAGAAATTATTGATTCTTGCTGTTCTTTCGTGTGTCACTGTGATGGTCTTGAAAAAGTACCAGAGCAATGAAGTCGTGAAGGCTTGGAAAAATAACTAAACAGTGGTTTCCGCTGAGACGGGGGCGTGGCGCAATTGGTAGCGCATCTGCTTTGCAAGCAGAGGGTTAGGGGTTCGAGTCCCCTCGCCTCCACTTTCCGGTGATTATAGCAAGAGGGAAACGCCTGGTTCCATTCCGAACCCAGAAGCTAAGACTCTTCGCGCCGATGGTACTGCACTTTTGTGGGTGTGGGAGAGTAGGTCGTTGCCGGTTTATTTTTGAGAAAGACCCCGTATCGAAAGATGCGGGGTCTTTTGTTGTATCCGCCGAAGTGATGCGGAGGAATCGGCGTGAATACCTCGCGAAGCTGGTGTGCTGCGAGTGTTGCGGGTTGATGGGCTGGGGTTGATCCTGTGTAAGGCCTGAGGCGTGCGGTGCTAGGACATGTGGCGCTACGGAAAACCCACAGGGACATCCTGCACGGGTAGTTTGGTGGCTCAAATGAGGTCTGAATAATAAAGGTGTGTCACAAAAAGAAAGCTGGGAGGTTCCTGAAAGTGAACACTTGGTGAACACACTTTAGCCTCTTGATGGATATAATCGCCCCTCTCCCCCGCACTCTCGTATAAGCCACATAAACCAACTTAAGCATTCCGATAGGTGCACCATTTTTGCCGCGGAATATCGGGAGTATTACCCCTAGGATATGGGCTCAATAGTAAAACCCTCATGAAAACCCGCTCAATACTGTGGGTTTATCTGTTATTTCGTGTTAATTCGGAATACTTTAGATTTCACGAAAACCGACAGATAATTTTCTTGTGACTACAGAACTCATTATTCTCGTGATCGTGGTGCTTACCGCGCTCGCCTTCGACTTTACGAATGGCTTCCACGACACCGGTAACGCGATGGCAACCTCCATTGCGACCGGTGCGCTGAAGCCTAAGACCGCCGTGGCGTTGTCTGCGTCCCTGAACCTCGTTGGCGCGTTCCTCTCTGTTGAGGTGGCGCGTTCGGTCGGTAGCGGCATCGTGAACCTGGATCGTATCGATGTAACAACGGACGGTCCGGCGCTGATGCTTATCGTCTTTACTGGCCTGGTGGGCGGCATCCTTTGGAACGTTTTGACCTGGCTTCTGGGTCTGCCCTCCTCCTCGTCGCACGCTCTGTTTGGCGGCCTGATTGGTTCGGCTATTGTCGCTATCGGCTTTGACGGCGTGCAATGGATGGGCGTTCTGTCCAAGATTATTGTTCCCGCGGTCCTCTCCCCCGTTATTGCGGCTATCGTGGCGGCAACCGGCACCTGGCTGGTTTACCGTATTGCTGCTCCGGTTGCTGACGACCGTAAGCACGGCGGTTTCCGTAAGGGACAGGTTGCAACCGCATCCCTGATGTCTCTGGCACACGGTACCAACGACGCGCAGAAGACCATGGGCGTGATCTTCCTGGCTCTGGTTGCTTCGGGTACCCTGAACAACGATGATGCGATCCCCCTGTGGGTGAAGGCTTCCTGTGCTGTTGCTATTGCACTGGGTACCTACCTGGGCGGTTGGCGCATTATCCGCACCCTCGGTAAGGGCATCGTTGAGGTGGACACCCCGCAGGGTGTTGCAGCTGATGGCGCTTCCGCCGCGATTATTCTGACCTCCTCCCACTTCGGTATGGCACTGTCCACCACTCACGTGGCATCCGGTTCGATTCTGGGTAGTGGCCTGGGTCGTAAGGGTGCCGAGGTTCGCTGGTCTGTTGCTGGCCGCATGGTGGTTGCTTGGCTGATTACCCTGCCGGCTGCCGCAATTGTGGGTGCTCTGACCTGGCTGATTGGTCACGGCCTGAATGCTCTGACCGGCACCCAGTTTGTTGGCGAGATGACCGTGTTCGCTCTGCTGGTGATCTTCTGCTTCCTGATGTGGCGTCATTCCCAGAAGGACAACATTGACGCTTCGAACGTGACTGGCGACTGGGATGAAAAGGAAGGCGCTGCAGTCACCAGCGCTGACGCATCCGCAGATCAGACCCTTGCTACTGAGAAGGCAGGTTCGTAGCCGTGGAATATCTGATGGACATTGTGAACAAGGTTATTCCGGTGCTGATTGCCGGTTTGTTCTTCGGTGCGGGCCTTCCGGCGCTGTATGCGTTCGGTCTGCGTCTGCTGGCTGGTCGTACCGAGTACACTGCGGACGGCAAGCTCGTTGAAATTGAGCCTCCGGGAACGGTGGCGAAGATTGCCGCGTCCTGCATTTTTGCTATTATCGTAGCAATCGTAATCATCGGTATTCTCTGGGTCGCTAAGGACTTTATCGACCACACTTTCGGCTGGAATATCTTCGGCGTAACCGGTGGAGGCCACTAATCCCGTGAACACTAAATTGCATATGATGACTGCTTCGAAGGAGGGGCTCGATGCCTGATAAGAGCATAATCTCTCGAGTAATCGACTGGCTGAGCGTCGGGTATCCCAAGGATGTTCCGGTGCAGGACCGCGCGGCAGTGATGGCTATTTTGAAGATGCGTCTGACCGATGAGCAGCTGCAGGAAGTTGTTCGCCAGCTCATGCAGTCTCGTGCTGCTCGTGGCGAGGCGTACGTGAGTGACCAGCGCATTAACGAGTACATTCGTCGAGTGGTGGATCATACCCCGACCCCGCAGGATATTGACCGCGTCGCTAAGATTCTTGGTGCGCACGGCTTCCTGATTGCGGAGAACCACGTGAATGAGGACGCCGAGCCTACGGCTGGCGGTACCGAGTACGTGACCTACGATGATCCGACGACCGGTGAGATTCGTATCGCTGAGTTGGCTGCCGAGTCGGCTAATATTCCGGCTCCGAATGCTACTACTGCGCAGGACGACTAAATAGCCTGCTGTGAGAGTTGAGAGCTCTCATAAAGCTTGTGACCTATGGGGTGGACTGAAGTCCACCCCATAGGTTTTCTTTATGCCCTTCGAATGCTGCGCCGCGGGTTGTCAGCTCACCCATAGGTGCGGGCGGTATTCTAGAGAGACTCACTCCCTCAAACTAATGGCGGGCTTTGTTCTCGTCCTAAAACTGGAGAATCTGTGTCTTCTTCCCCTACTCCTGAACCCGAGAACTCTCACCTTACGTCCACTCAAGAACCCTCTCAGAGCGTTTCTGAGGCAGCACCCGTCGCCGTTGAGGAATCCTCCGCTAAGAGCTCTTCAACCCGTGTAGATGCCGCTAAAGAGGCTATTGCGGGGCAGGTTCGCCGCCTCGTGGTTCCTCGTCGCTCCCTGCTTCTGACCGGTGGCGTGATTGCTGCCGCCGGGGTGCTTGCCGCGATGCCGCAGATTGCCGCCACCGGTGTTCTGGGTGAGGACGCTGCGGTGGTGGTTTCAAACGAGAAGCTGTTGGCGCGCCGTGAGCGTCTGGTTCGCGAGAATATTGATACCCGCTACCTGAAGATTGAGTCGCTGGGGCGTATCTATGTGGGTCAGGGGCGTACTGAGCAGGATCTGCGTCTGGTGGGTTCTTTCTCCCTCACGGAGGCGGCGCAGGCTGATTTGGCGGCGGCTGCTACGGCGCTGACGAATCTGTCCGTTTACGGCTCTTTGCACCGGCTGAGTGTCACCTATGGCGGCGTGGACTCGGCGAATGACCCGCAGAACGTTGCTAACACCGCTACGGATGCGCCGGTGGGCCCGCTGCGCGTCAATGATTCGGCAACTCTGAAGGAAGAGCAGTGGCTGAAGGTGCTGACCGCTAACGCGGCGCTGGGTACTAATGCGAGCTACGCTCAGGTGAGTCTGCTGGCGGATGAGCTGCGCCTGAACGCCGTTGTGATTGATGAGAACTATGAGTCCCTGCTGAAGCGCTTCCGTGCGCTGGCTGAGCTGGATCTGAAGAACGAGCAGGTGCAGCAGATTCACCTGAATATTCAGTTGGCTCCGGATAAGGCGCTGACCCTGCCCTCGGGTGCGCAGTCGAAGATCTCGGTGAGCGTTGCGGAGTCTTCACGTGTGGCAACGGTGGCTGATGTGCTGTCGAAGGCCGCCACGAGAAAGGAACTAAATACCCTGGCGTCGTTCTCGCTGGTGTGGAACGCCCGTGAAAAGTACCCCTCGGCGAGCCAGTGGGACGCGTTCAAGCTGGGATTCAAGGCGCCGGAATCGAAGGAAGAGTCCGCGAAGGAGGCGCAACGCACCGCGGTTCGTAAGTATCTGCAGGAAGTGAGCGGTCCGCTGCAGGCTCTGACGAAGCGTGAGGCGACGGTGCCGGGTGAGGTTATTTCCTAACCCCTCAGTAATGTGATGGGTCTAACTAAAAAAATGCGCCTGAGGATTTGGTGAAGTCGTAAAAGGTGTTATAGACTAATAAAGCACCGCGGGGGCGTGGCGCAATTGGTAGCGCATCTGCTTTGCAAGCAGAGGGTTAGGGGTTCGAGTCCCCTCGCCTCCACTTTCCGGTGATTATAGCAAGAGGGAAACGCCTGGTTCCATTCCGAACCCAGAAGCTAAGACTCTTCGCGCCGATGGTACTGCACTTTTGTGGGTGTGGGAGAGTAGGTCATCGCCGGTTTATTTTTGAACCGAGAACCCCATGTCGAAAGACATGGGGTTCTTTGTGTATCCGGGAAATATCAAGGGGATACCCGGGGAAGGTTAGCGCTCTAGCTACAGCCACCTCCCCCCTCCAAAACCAAGAAAAACCCAAAACAATAGCCGCCCGCCAGAGCATTACACTCTAGCGGGCGGCTATCTCTCATAAAGCGCTCCCTCACGCCGCCAGCGGCGCCTCAGAAAGCCTTAGAGAAAAAGATACGGGGAACCCCACGCTTATGCGTTCTTCCAGGGATCCTCCACGGGACGAGCTGCGTTGTAAGCTGCTGCGCCTGCAACGCCCAGCGCAACCAGCAGACCCAGGAATGCCAGGCCCTTACGGGGGCGCTTGCCGCCGTTACGCTCGATACGAGCCAGTTCCTTCTCAGCGGCGCGAACGGTCTTCGCGGTAGCCTTACGAGCCTTCTTCAGGGCCTTCTTGTTGCCGGTCAGCTTCTCAGCGAACATCTCAGCGGTCTTGCCTTCCAGTGCGGACTCAACAGCAGCCAGGGAAGAGACAACAGCCTGAGCCTTAGCAGCCTTGCGTGCCTTGCGCTTCTTGCAGCAGAACATGGGGTGACCTCCATCGGTTGAAATGCGCCAGCGACTAGAAAACGCCGCCGCGCGCGTAGTGTTCACCTCTCAGGATATTCAATTCCCGCCCAAAAAGCCCGCTCGACGGTGCGCCCGGGGCGAAAAAACATGTTAGATGGCGAATGAGCGCCGCCCCGTGCCACAATAGAGCCATGACTAATGCAACTGCTAAGGCAACTATCCACACTAACTACGGTGACATCGTCGTCGAGCTCTTCGGCAACCACGCACCGCTGACTGTTGAGAACTTCATCGGCCTCGCTGACGGCTCCCGTCAGTGGAAGCACCCCCGCACCGGTGAAATCATGAACACCCCCCTGTACAAGGACGTCGTGTTCCACCGCATCATCAAGGACTTCATGATTCAGGGTGGCGACCCCCTGGGCATGGGCGTTGGTGGCCCCGGCTACCAGTTCAAGGACGAGATTCACCCCGAGCTCTCCTTCTCCAAGCCCTACCTGCTGGCAATGGCTAACGCAGGCCCCGGCACCAACGGTTCTCAGTTCTTCATCACCACCGTTGAGACCCCTTGGCTGAACGGCCGCCACACCATCTTCGGTGAGGTTACCGACGAGGCATCCAAGAAGGTTGTTGACGCTATTGAGGGCGTTGAGACCGGCTTCCAGGACCGCCCGGTCAAGGACGTTGTCATCTCCTCGATCGACATCGAAAAGCTCTAATAAACCCCATCGGAAGGCTCATACGAGCATTCTGCTGAAGGTGTTGAGAAAACACGTATAGTTCAGGGGCCCGCCAGGATTCTTCCGGTGGGTCCCTGCGCTTATATGCCCGCGCGCGCCATCCCCCGCACACCACCCCGGTTGATCCGGTACACAACCCCTGGAGGTTCAGTGGAGAACTTTCCCAACTACGCAGGCTACGGGCAGACCCCAACCGTCTGCGTCAACCACCCCAACCGCGTTAGCTACGCCCAGTGCAAGCGCTGCAACCGCACCGTCTGCGGCGAATGCCAGGTAGCGCTGGATGTGGGCATGGTCTGCCCCGACTGCTACCGCGACCTCACGGGCGGCAGCTCGAAGGCGCAAGGTTCGAAAGCACAGGGCTCATTCCTGGCGCGCCACTGGCACATTACGTACACGCTCATTCTGATTAACGTCGCGATGTACGGTCTGCAGCAGATCATTCCCAATGAATGGGTGGTTAGGCACGGCAACATCTGGTGGCCCTACGTCCAGCATGGCGAGTACTACCGCATCATCAGCTACGGTTTTCTGCACATGCAGAACGACCCGATGCACCTGGTGTGGAACATGATTAACCTCTTCATCTACGGTGTGTCCCTCGAACGCATGATGGGGCGCTGGAAGTTCCTCCTCGTGTACCTGGGCTCTATCGTCTTCGGCGCCCTCGGCGTGTACGTGCTGGCGTCTGACACCAGCGTGGTGGGTGCCTCCGGTGGTCTATTCGGCCTCATGGGCTCTTTCTTGACCCTGCTAATCATCAGGAAGCAGAAGGACACCGCACGAGTGTTCGTCATGATTACTGCCCCGAACATCATCTATAGCATTCTGACCCCCTCGAATATCTCCCACGCATGCCATGCGGGTGGTTTTGTCGGTGGTGTGCTGTTGACACTGCTGTTTGTCCCGCTTGTGGATAAGCCCGAGCCTCCTCAACAGCAGAGCCCGCAGCAATGGCAAAACGGCAGGTACTAAGCCTGAAAATACGTGAAAAATCTTCGGAAAATCCGGCACGAAAATCTTTGGAGAGGCAGTGGAGAACTTTCCCAACTACATGAATTACGGGCAGAGCCCCACGGTCTGCGTCAACCACCCCGACCGCGTTAGCTACGCCCAGTGTGGGCGCTGCAACCGAACAGTCTGCGGCGAATGCCAGACGGCGCAGGGCGCGGGTGTAGTATGCCCCGACTGCTACCGTGACCTAAATGGATTCGCCTCGAGCCCGACGCGTTCCTTCATCGCCCGGCACTGGCATATTACGTACACGCTCATTCTGATTAACGTCGTGGTGTACGGTCTGCAACAGATCATTCCATTCCGTTGGGTGTACAACCTCGGCGCGATGTCGGGTCCCAGTGTTCACCGCGGTGAGTACTACCGCTTGATCACGCACGGTTTTTTGCACTCGCAGAATGACCCGATGCACCTGGTGTGGAACATGATTTACCTCTTCATCTTCGGTGTATCTCTCGAACGAATGATGGGGCGTTGGAAGTTCCTCTTCGTATATATGGCTGCTACCCTGGGCGCTGGCTTCAGCGTGTATATCTTCGACTACTACAGTCGCACCGTGGGTGCCTCAGGCGGTGTGTATGGCCTCTATGGTGCCTTCTTCGTGATTCTGCTTCTCAGGAGGCAAAAGGACACAGCACGCCTCTTTATGCTACTCATCGGCATTGATGTGGTGCAGAGCCTCTTCCACCCGCATATTTCCCTCGCGGGACACTTTGGCGGTCTTGTCAGTGGCGCGCTCGCGACCCTGCTGATTATTCCGTTCGTGAAGAAGCCCGAGTCATCTGAATCTTCGGAGCCGCCGCAGCAGAGCCCGCGACGGTGGTTCAAGGGTCGCTATTGAGCCTGAAACCCGCGGAAATCCGCCGCAGAAGAGGGTTATCCACAGAGGTTTTCCACACTGTGCATAACTACATTCGTGTAATTCCACGATTGTGAGTACATGTTAAAAACCTGTGGATACAGGCTAAAACAACCGAATTACATAGGGTGAATTACACGGGTGTAAGAGTTTTCCCCAGATTTCTCCACAGATGTGGAAAACCTTAAGTACCAGGATGTGTGTAATTACAAAAAATTTCGGCGCGAAGCGCCGGATAGAACAAAAAGTGCCCGGAAGGATAAACCTTCCGGGCACTTTTGCGTATCGAGCCCCTCACGGGGCGAAGAAGCAGCGGGCGCGAACCTAGTTCGCCTGAGCCTCCGCCTCCTCAACCTCCTCGGGAGTAAGCTCCACGCCGGTGTACAGGCGGAACTGCTCAGCAGCCTGCAGAGCAATCACCTCGCCACCGTGAATAACTTCCTTACCCGCCGCGCGAGCCGCACGAATCAGCGGAGTCTCAACGGGCATCGCCACCACGTCAAAGACCACCTGAGCCTCAGCAATAGCCTCTTCGGGGTAGGACAGCTCCTCGCTCTCCTCACCACCAGCCATACCAATCGGGGTCACGTTCACCAGAATCGGTGCACGCAGGTTACCCACCTCCGGCGCCCAGGCGTACTCGTAACGCTCAGCCAGCGCACGGCCGGTCTCCTCGTTGCGGGCAATAATCATGCCCTGCGAGAAGCCCGCATCAAAGAACGCACCAGCCACCGCAGCCGCCATGCCGCCCGAACCGCGCAGCAGGAACGGCAGAGACGGATCCACATTATGCGAACGCAGCAGGGAAGCCACCGCAATCACATCCGTGTTGTACGCCTTCAAGAAGCCGTCAGTGTTCACAATCGTGTTCACCGCCCCAATAACCGCAGCCGAGTGGTCCATATCGTCCATCAGCGGGATAACAGCCTGCTTAAACGGCATAGACACCGAGCAGCCACGAATACCCAGAGCACGCACGCCGGCGATAGCACCCTCAATATCGGTGGTGGTCATCGCCTTGTACAGGTAATCCAGACTGTGCTTCTCGTACAGGTAATTGTGGAACTTAATACCGTGATTCGACGGGCGACCAGACAAGGAAATGCAGACCGTCGTATCGCGGTTCAGCGCTGGGCGAGCCATCTTAAGCCTCGCCGCCAGAGTTGAGGGTGTTCTCAATCAGCTTCTTCACCTTGTTGCGGCTCACCAAGTCAGCGACCACAAAGTGGGTGTCGCCGGTATCCACAGTGGGGACGGTCGCGTTGCCGTCGTTGAGGGACTTCACGTGCGCCTCAGCCTGCGGATCCTCCCAAATGTTCACCCAGGTAGCGTGGTCGCCCAGCTCGCCCAGCTTAGAATCCAGAGCCTCGCAGTAAGGGCAGCCGGGGCGCCAGTAAATGACGACACCGCCATCCTTCATAACCTCGCGTGCCTTCTGCTGATCAGACTGCTGACGTTCAAACATAGTTCCTCCATAAACAGGGTGCTCCGCGGTCTCCAGGAGGCGCTAAAACCTGCCCGAGGGCGCAGCACAATAAGTTGACATATCAAGCATAGCCTGAGGGTGCAGGGGTGGGGGAGAGGTCCTCATACGGCGAACGCCCGCGGCGCGCTCTCAAAACCCCGCGCATTAACGGCATACGCCCCACACCACGGTTGCCGGACCAATGATGCGGGGCGTATACAGTTCGCGAGAAAGCGCGAGCACTTGTGCTGAGTAAGAGTAAAAGAAGAGTGAAAACAGGCTACCCGGCGGTAGCAGAAGCTGAGCAATATGCCGAGTGAGTCAGTGAGTGAAAGAACCCAGGCGGGGCAGAACGCCCCATATATTCGAGAGAGATGTTGAGTGAAAGCCTGCAATGCAAACCCAGGGGAATGGCGCCCTACCTCATGAGGAGGCGAGGTAGGGCGCCAATCCAAAGGGAGGCAGTCGCCTTACTTGCCGAACTTCTCGGTCAGCTTGGAGACGTTGTCAGTCACGACCTCTTCAACCTTGGCAATGTGCTCGTCGGTGACGACCTCCTTGCCAGCCTTCTCGTTGATGACTTCCTGAGCCTTGTCGAGGCCCTGCTCAACGGTGCCCTTGATATCGAAGCCCACGGGGGCCTCCTTTCTGCGCTTTCGCGCTCTAAAGCCTCACTGCAAGTGAGGGGTGATTCGCCCGTGTGGGCTAAATCGGAGTGTGATGCTTTGGAGGACGAAATCTGAAAGCTGGGTTTGTATGTGACGGTAGAACCCAGTGTAGATGCCATCCATATGCCGGACTATGTGCATCGAAACTTTACAGCTCACGGATTGCGTCCGTCGATAAGTGTACATACCCGCGAAGGCAAGAAAAACCACCCTCGTGAAACGTGGCGAAGCTTTTGATCAACGACCAAAGAATCGTGGCTTATCAGTGCGTTATTTGAGGTGCTGGGCGGAGGATTTTTGCAGAAACTCGCAGGAAACTTCCAGCTATGAATATTGTTCAAACCCCAAAAATGCGCCCGTATGACACCCCGACGCTTTATGACAACCCTAGAGGACGCCCCTAAAAGACCGGAATATCCGTAGGATCCGCACCCGCCGCCCAATCATGAGAGGCTGCAAAACCAGCAACCATCGGCAAAAAACGAGGCGCCGCATAACCGTGCACCGCATAGGTGGTCGCCACCGCATCCGCGGCAGCCTCCAGCTGAGAAGTCGGAATCAGCGCCATCACCGCGCCGCCAAAACCGCCACCCACAATACGAGCACCCAGTGCACCCTGATCCAGGCACACCTGCACCGCATCATCAATCTCCGGGCGAGAAACACACAACTCATCGCGCATCGACACAAACGACTCCGTGAAAATACGGCCCGCCTCCTCAAATGCCGCAAAACCCAGCTCATCAGCATGCTGTAGCAGATAGCTCGCACGACCCACCAGAGTCATATCGTGGAACGCGTGACGCACCCAGCCACGCGGGAACGTGCACGGGCGGCCGGCATCCTCTAGCGCATCGAGGGCGTGATTCACCGAAGAGTCCACCAGGTCGGCACGCCACGCCTTCGCCGCGCGCGCATCCATACCCGCACAGGACAGGTCCTCCGGCAGAGCATCACGCAAAAAACGCAGACCCAGCGCCTCAGCGCACGCCTCAGACGCCGCACGACGCGCCGCAAAACCACCATCCGTCAGCTCATGCGGAGTGTTCGTATCAATCACCAAAAAACTCAGCCCATGCTGAGCAATATCCACCGCAACCGGCTCAATCGAAAAATCACGGAAATCAACCACCAACGCCTGCTCCGGATACGAACGCAATGACGCCGTCTGATCCAGGCCACCCGTCTGCGCGCCAGCCACCTTATTCTCAGCCGTAATACACACCTGCGCCAGACGCGCACGCAACGCATCACTATCAGCCGGGGTAGCATCCACCTCCGGGCACCCCTGACGCACCGGGCACGAAAGCTCCAACAGCGCCAACGCAGTAGAACACTCCAAAGCCGCCGACGAGGACAAACCGCCACCGACCGGAACACGAGAATTAATCAGCAGGTCAGCACCGAACTCATCGGGCAGCATAATATCCCTGCCACCCTCCTGATTCATCGCCCACGCAACACCCGCCACGTAGGTGAACCAACCCTTCAAATGACCCGGCTGAATATCGCGAATCACGACCGTGCGCTCATCTCCGGGCATCTGCAACGACGAAGCACGCAGCACACCATCACGACGCAACGCACCCGCAATATACGTGCGATACGGCAGAGGCATCGGCAGGCACGAGCCACCCAAAAAATCAATGTACTCGCCCAAAAGATTCAGACGCCCAGGCGCCGACCACACACCATCCGGCTCATAACCGTACGCGGTAATAAACTCCTCACGCACACGCGCAATCTCCGCGCTATGGTCCGGAAGAGCCGCCCACTGGGCGGTAGCGGTCATCGACATGGAACACCTCTGATCAAGCCCCGAAAAGGGCACTAGGACGTAAACGACACCCCACCCGCACCCGACACCCAACGGGCATCAGCGCAAGCATGTGTCCCCTCTAGACTAAAGCAGAGCACCAACGAACATCGACTCAGTCGCCAATCCGCACCAGTTTCGATCCGCACAAATTTCAGTGCACGGCAGGGGAGAGTGGCAGTCAACGCACGCAAAAGCCCCGCACCCCCACACAGGGGGCACGGGGCGCCATACATAACTAATAAACCAAAAGAAGGTGATTACGCATCCTGCGTATAGGGCTCCTGCACCACCATCATCGAATCAATCGCAGAGAGTAGATCCTGGCGGTAGCGGTTAAACGCATTCTCAATCAGAGGAACATCGCCACTCGCCACAGCCTCCTGCGGAGAAATCAGCGGCAGAGTCTGATACTCCTCCACCAGGCTCAACGCAATATGAGTCAACAAACGAGCACGACGCAGCGCCTCCGCATGACCCAAACCAAGTGCCTGGAACTCATGAGCCATCGCCACCACCGGCTTCAACTCACGCGGGTGCAGCGTCAAACTCAAACGCACCACCTCAGGGCACTCACGAATCGGGTAGAGCAAGGAAAACAGCGTATCGCCGCGGCGAATCATCGAAGCGCGAATAGCCTTCGGATTCGGCTCGGCCTCCTCAGACATCGACTTCGGGGCACGAGCCAGAATGTAATCCGCCAACAGAATCAGAAGCTGCTGCTTATTCTTCACGTGGTAGTACAGGGCGCCGGGAGCCACGTGAAGCTCCTGAGCGAGTCGGCGCATGGAAAGGTCCGCCAAACCGTAGGTCGCCAAGACCTCGTAGGCGGTATCTAGAATCTTTTCACGGGAAAGTACCACCCTTTCATTTTAGGGTGTTCAAATCTGTATCGTGAGCAAGATGCACCCCGCGGCAAACAAAAACCCCACAAATACGCGGCACAAACCCAAAAACCAATGTTGATTCTCACGCGCCCGGAGCGAACGTTTCGCGTTTCATCAGCGCTTCTACCACCAAAAACACCCCAAAACACGTAGAAGCAGGGTGCCGCCCACGCTCTCGGCATAAATTCACGTCTTAAACCGCCCAAAACCGCCAAGACATGCAAACCTCGCGGGCGCACACCCCAAAATCAGGTGTTTAATATTCGGTATGAGCAATGCATTTTCTGAACTAATCGAGCGCGCCACCGCAGGCGAAGGCCTCAACCGCGAAGAAATCCACACCCTCCTCGTGGACGGTGAAGGCCAGGACTTCGCTCTCATTGAGGCAGCCTCCGTCGTGCGCCGCAACGAATTCCGCAACATGATTGCAATCCACACCGAAGATGAAGCACTCGCCGATGCACTCGGCACCCGCTCCATCGCCGTAGACTCCTATGAGGTGCTGGACATCTCCCGCGACATCGACTCTGAAGAGCTCGCGGCAACCATCGAACGTATTGCTGAATCCTCCGCCATCGGCGTGACCGTACTGCTGCCCGAAAACGCAGTACCCATGATGCTGATGCGCGTGCTGTCCATCCTGCGCCTGGCGGCACCCGCCAAGGTCATTCACCTGCCCGAAGGCTACGAGCAGTCCCTGCGCTCGCTGACCTCCCTCGCAATGCACGTGGTCAGCGCCATCACCATCACCGACGACATTGAGCAGTGGCCCATGGTCAACGAGGTGCTCAAGGCACTGCGCCACGGTGGTATCGTCATCTCCGGTACCGGTGGACGCGACGCCCTCGCAGGCTACCTGCGTTACCTCTCCGACCTTGGCGTGGACCTCATGGGTCACCGCGACGCACGCGGCTCCGCCTGCGGCTCGGTTGACGGCGGCGGTTGCGGTTGCGGTTCGGGTGGCTGCGGTAGCCACGAGGAGCCGGCACCTTCCGCTGGTGGTTGTGGCTGCGGCTCGGGCGGATGCGGTTCCTCCGCTGAAGCTCCCGCTGAGCCTCACGGTCACTCTCACGGCGGCGGTGGCTGCTGCGGCGGCCACGAGGAGCCGGCACCTTCCGCTGGTGGTTGTGGCTGCGGCTCGGGCGGATGCGGTTCCTCCGCTGAAGCTCCCGCTGAGCCTCACGGTCACTCTCACGGCGGCGGTGGCTGCTGCGGTGGCCACGAGGAGCCGAAGGAAGAAAAGGGTGGCTGCTGCGGCGGTCACGACGAGCCTGAGCCGGTAGTGGAGGAAGCTCCCGCCGGTGGTTGCGGCTGCGGTGCTGGTGGTTGCGGCTCGAAGTAACCCACCAGGGGCTCTTACCCCAAGCCTTATATTCCAAATATAGAATTTTCCCTTGGATAACCTGCTGAAAAGCCAGGATATCCAAGGGAAAACTCTATATTCCACCTAAGGCATTAGGCTTAGAGGTAAACAAAACCATAATAAATACCCTTCACACCCCCATATCCAAATAACGGCATGAAGTACTCCGGTAGAGTAGAAAGACGTAGCCGACTAATCCTAGCCGCGCGAAAGGAGCAACACCGGACCAATGCTTTACCTCTCCGTTATCGTGATCATCCTGCTCACGACCGTATTCATGGTCAGCGTCGGTGATCGACTCAACCTGCCCTGGCCGGTCATGATGACCCTGCTCGGCGCAGCCGCGCTCTTCATCCCCAACCGACCGGACCTCACCATCGACAGCGACATCATCCTGCCGATCTTCCTTCCGCCACTGCTGTGGGCCATCGGCGTTAAATTCTCCTGGGGTACTCTGCGTCGCCGCTGGAAGTCCGTACTGCTCTACTCGGTCCTGCTCACCACCGTCTCTGCCCTGGCGATTGCCGGCGCAGCCATGTGGTGGGTCCCCGGCATGACCATCGCCGTCGCCCTCGCCGTGGGTGCCGCCGTCTCCCCGCCCGACCCCGTCGCCGTGGAGGCAGTCGCTGAGCCCGTCGGCATTCCCCGCCGCCTCATCGGCACCCTGCAGACCGAAGGTAGCTTCAACGACGCTATCGCAATCGTGCTCTTCCATGCCGCAATCCACTCCATGACCAGTGGCCACCATATTGAGCCGCTCTCCGTTGCTAAGGACTTCGTGCTCGGTTCGATTCTCGCGGTCATTATTGGTTACATCTTCGGCTGGCTCGGCGGCTATGTTCGCCAGCGCGCCCACGACGTGGTCACCAGCAACGCCGTGACCCTCGTGATCCCCTTCGGTGCCTACCTCGCTGCTGAAAGCGTGCACGCCTCCGGCGTTATTGCCGTGGTTATCGGCGCTATCCAGTTCACCAGCACCAAGTACATGGCGGCGCTCGAAGCGGAAGAACGCCTCTCCTCCACCTCCTTCTGGCAGATCATTGAACTGCTCATGACCGGCGTCGCCTTCGGCCTCATCGGTCTGCAGGCAAGTAGCATCATTGCCACCGCCGACCCCTCCCGTATTGCCAGCCTCTTCGGCAACGGCGCAATGGTCGCAGCGGTCGCCATCCTGGTGCGCCTCATCTGGTTCACCATCGTCTGGCTCGCAGGACGCAAGAACCCCATCCACGAGGGTGCCCCCGAAAGCTTCGCCGAAGTTATCGTCATGACCTGGTCCGGCATGCGAGGCCTCGTGACCCTGATTCTTGCCCTGTCCATCCCCGTGGTCAACGGCACCGAACAGGTCCGCCAGGACGCCATTGTCATGATGCTCTCCGTACTCTTCTTCACCCTCGTGCTGCCCGGTCTCACCCTGCCCATGCTTGTGAAGGTCCTTGGTGTGCGTGCCAACCATGAAGAAGAAACCGCCGTACCTGAACTACTCCAGATCGCACAGATTGCAGCTCTGGAGGCGCTGCAGGCCGAGGCGAAGGCAACCACCGACCCCGAGACCTACGCTCGCGTGAAGGAAATGTGCGCCGCCATCACCCGCCGCGACGAAATCAGCGAGGCGCTGCCCGAAGAATACAAGCAGCACATGGAGAAGATTAAGGACAAGAGGAACGACTTCGTGCGCCTGCGCGACGCCGCCCTCGCCGCCGCACAGAACGAAGTCATTGCCGCCCAGGACCGCTACGACTCCCACGACGTGACCCGCGTGGTGCGTAAGCTGGACATCCTGGCGCAGGCAGAAAGCATCCGTTCCTCCGGCATGTTCATTCTGCCCGCCATGACCGCCGGCGCGGTCGCCCTGGAACGCTACAACCTCTGGAAGAAGCACCAGGGAGCCGCAAGCACCCGCGCAATCCCCATGGTGGAAAACGCGCCCGCATCGCCCCTGGTTACCAACGAGGTAACCCCTAACTCCTAACGGGTGCCTCCGGGTACGAACGCTACGTTTCTGCCCCTGCCTACGCCACCGAGTAAAGCCCACTGGTCTTTAGCTCACAGGCGATAGACAGGGGCAGAAGCAGATTAAGCCTCAACTATCACCTAAAATGAGAACCGAACGTTAGCTCTCTCAAACTCACGAACACATTGAAAGTAGACATGGATTTCAAGACTCTTTCGCCTGCGTACCTGACCTCCCTCGGCGTGATTTTTTGCGGCGCGCTCTTGATTGGAACCTCCAACCCCTGGCTCCTGTGGCTCGGCTGGATCCTTCTGATTCTTGCGCTGGGTCTGAACGTCCTTGCCTTCGTGCTGTCCGTGGGTAAGGCGAAGGGCAACCCGACCCCCGCGCTGGTCACCAACCTGGACGGTTTTGAGTCCTCCGTGGAGAACCGTATCCGCGAGCGCGCAGAGCACCGCCGTGAAGAGCGTGAAGCTGCTGAGCATGAGGTGGCTGAGCACGATGCCGCACAGGCTGAGTACGATGAACAGCCCGCGCAGGAAGCCGCACCCGCTGAAACCTCCGAAGCTGTTGAGGTTCGCGAGGAAGAGCCCACCGAATCTCAGCCGATTGTTGCCCCCGCCCCCGGTCGCATGAGCGTTCTGCCCTCGCGCCCCCGTTCGGGTCGCACCCCCAAGCCCCGCTCCAACGCACGCTAAGGCAGGTCGGTCGTGAATACGAAGTTTTTGCTTTCCCCGGCGTACCTGGTTTCTGTTGCCCTGATGCTTTCCGGAGCGGTGCTTTCCGGTGGTCGGTTCATGCTGATCGGCTGGATTCTGTGCATTGTGGGTGTCTGCCTGAATGCCATGACCCTGGTGGTGCTGACGAACCGCGAGCAGCTGTACAGCCTTGACGCGAAGGCTGCCCGAGGCACCCGCCGCGGCTTTGATGACCGCCCCGCTGTAGTGCAGCGATTGGACGACGCCCCGGTCACTGACGACGCCCCGGTCACTGACGAAGCAGTCGAAGAACCTGCGGAGTCTGTCGAGGAATCCGCAGAAGAGCCCGCTGAAGCACCCGCGCAGAAGACCAACTAGGGTGTAACCCCCTAAGACGTAAAGACCGTAACCGCCCCCGCATGGGGGAGTGGTTACGGTCTTTTGTACTGTGCCTAAAGGTTGTAGTGCGCCTAAACATTCAGCTCAATCAACGCTCGTCGAATACTTTTTGGGAGGGGCGAGCGAGCGCAGCGGGGTCTTTAGCGCTGAGTGCCCAGCTTCTGCGCCGCGAAATCCGCGTACTCCTGCACATGCGCGCGAGCCTGCTTGGTCAGCGCCTTATTCTCATCCAGGATGCGCGTCGACTGCGCCGCCATCAGCTCCAGGTACTGGCGGTTGCGGGTCTTTTTCCACGCGGTGCGTGCCGCCTCCAGCTCCGCAAAATCGTTGAGCGCCTGACGCTGCATCGTGTAGCGAACCCACATGAGCACCAGAATCAGCACCAGCGGGATGAGACACGCCCAGCTCTGCCACAGCCCGTACAGCGCCGCCGCAATGGCGCCCAAAACAATCAGCACCGGGGAAATCGAGACGATGGGGGAGTCCGGGCGGTTCTTCTGGTTCTTCACGAGTGATTCACGCGCCATAGCGCGGAAGGTGTCAGAGAAGCTGGACGGGTCGTAAGACTGGGCAGGCTCCGGTTGCTGGCTCTTCTGGGACTGGCTCTTGGGAAACTGATCCTTGCCGGGCTGGTTCTTACGGGGCTGAGAAGCGGAAGGGCACATAGAAACCTCACGGGGGTACACGGGGAGTAACGGGAAAGCGGTGTTTCACGTGAAACGGGGGAGCGGATGTGACGGGGAGGGGGAGCTGCGCAAGAGAAAGCGGCTAGACGGGTTCAGCGCTCGCCTAGCCACCGCCTTCGAATCAGCTACAGGGAAGCCTCAATGAACTCGTACGCCTTATCCACACAATCGGTGGTGACGGCCTTGACCTCATCGGGGGAGTAGCTGAAAGACGCCGAACGGTCGGCGTAGCGGTGCATGTCGATATCGTTCCACGAGTCGCCAATCGTGTGCACCTCATAGGAGGTGCCCGGATGCTCCGACTGCAGGTACTCCACCAGGTGCTGCAGGCCGGTGCCCTTGGTGCAGGCGGGCGGCACAATATCTAGGAAGTCCTGGTTCTTGTGGCAGTCCACCGAATCACCAAAACGCTCCAGAATCCAGGTGTACGCCGCCTCGCGAACCTGAGCATCCGGAATCCACAGGGGCACACCCACGTACTCGTGGTTCTGCAGGTCGTCAGCCGGCAGGGGAGTGAACTCCGGCAGGATATTCGTCGAGGAGCCCACCCGGTCGCAGAGGCTGTAATCGTTATCCAGAGTCGTCGCGAACAGAGCCACGCCGTCCACGGTGCTGAAATGCTCGTAGCACGCCTGCACAACACTCACCGGAAGAGGCTGATGGTAAATCACCCGGTACTGCCGGTCAGTAATCACCGCACCCGTGTACAGCACGTGGTAATCAAAACGGATGGCGGTCGGGTTCAACGCCAGTTGCGTGGCAAAAATGCTCTTGCCCGTGCACGAGACCGCCAGGTTACCCTCCGCCTGCCAGCGGGCAATCGCCTGCTCAGTGGCAGGCTCCACGGCACGGTTAAACAGGATCGTGCCGTCAAGATCGAAAGCCATCAATTTGGTCATAGAAACTCCTTCGCGGGAGGGCTGCATTGCCGCGAATTGTGCGCCGCAACCCATAAAAAACGGGGGTGCCGCCGGTACTTTTAAGTGTACCGACCGCACCCCCACCACTTGAGATATAGCCCCTGAATCTCACGCCTTCACTGAAGGGTGAAAGGGCTCATTCCTCATATTTTTAGAGAGCCAGGAATCCCAGGTAGGAACCGAGGATGCCCACGCCAAAGAGGGCGAAAATCAACCAGATGGCGTTAATCTTCTTCTTCAGAAGCCACATGCACAGGAAGCACAGACCCAGCGAGGCCAGGCCCGGCAGCAGATCGTTCAGCACGGACTGGACGGTCACATTTACCGTCTCGCCCGCCTGGTTTGTGTAGCTAGTCAGTGGCAACGGAATGTTCACGCTCGTCCAGCGGTACACCAGAGCACCCATCACGAACAGGCCCATCACGGAGGCGCCCTGAGTAATCTTCTGCAGGGTGTTGCCGCCCGCCTCGGTCACAATCTGGGTGCCCTTCTCGTAGCCGTACTTGAAGCCGTACCAGCGGGTTGCCCAACGAATTGCGGTCATGCCGAAGAAGAACAGCAGCGGGCCCAGAATATTGCCGGTCACCGCCAGGGATGCGCCCAGAGCCGCCAGCACGATACGTGCGGTACCCCAGAAAATCGGGTCGCCCACGCCGGCCAGTGGGCCCATCAGGCCCACCTTAACGTTGGTGATGGCGGCTTCGTCAATGTCCTTACCGGCTGCCTTCTCACGCTCCATCGCAGCGGTCACGCCCATAATCGAGGATGCAACCCACGGCTGGGTGTTGAAGAACTCCAGGTGGCGGGTCAGCGCCTCCGCCTGGTCTTCTTTCTTGGTGTAGAAGCGCTTAATCGCCGGAATCATAGAAACCGCGAAACCGATGGACTGCATACGCTCAAAGTTGAACGAACCAAGCAGGAAAGTGGAACGGAAGTAGGTTTCGACCTTATCGCGCTGGGTGAGCTCGGGAACTTCAACGAGCTCGACGTTCTTGTTCTCAGTCATGATGATGCTCCTTACTCGAGCTCGTTATCGAGGTCGTTTGCTGCGGCTGCCGGTGCTACGGCGGGTGCCTCGCTCTTATGGAAGAGCGGGTTCAGCTGCGTGTACAGCAGGCCCAGGCAGGCGCCGACCAGGCCGATAGCAACCAGGTTGAACTGTGCCGGGGTGGACAGTGCCACGAGGACGTCCTTTGAGCTTCCGCCGGGTAGCGGCACAATCGACTGGGTTGCCGGGATAGCGGCGGCGGCGATGAAGCCGAGGAAGAAGAAGGGCATGAGGGCCTTCGAACGCATCATGTTGATGACCATTGCGAAACCGACCACGGTGATCATGCCGCCGGCGATGCGCAGGCCGGTGGTCACCTCGGCAGGAATCATGTTCAGCAGGCGGGTCAGCTCGTCGGAGCTAATCAGCGCCACAATAGCGGTCGGGATAGCCACGCGCAGACCCTGCAGAGCCATACCGCTAATGTGCATCAACTCAATACCGCGGAAGTTCGCGGTCTTCGCGAAATTATCAGCCTGATGCTGGAAGAACACCGTAATGGTACGAACGAAAATGGTCAGAACCTGACCTGCCGCAGCCAGCGGCACAGCAATAGCAATACCGGTGGTGATGTCCTGGTGACCCTGAATCACAACAACAGCGGAGATGGTGGATGCCAGAGCCGAGTCGGGAGCCATAGCCGCACCGACGTTCATCCAGCCCAGTGCGATGAGCTCCAGTGCGCCACCGAGCATAATGCCGGTAGTCGGGTCACCCAGCGCAAAACCCATCAGGGTACAAGCGACCAGGGGGCGGTGGAACTGACGCTCGTCCACCACGGATGCGACGCCCGCAATGAACGCCACGAGAACAACGAGAATAAACGTCAGGGCGCTCATGCGTCCAGGCCTTTCTGCTTGAGGATCTTTTCCAAATCAACCGGGGAGTGGTTGGGCAGCTGCTGCACCGTCAGCTTCACACCGCGCTTAATGAGTTCGCGGTAGGCTTCCAGGTGCTCCTCGGAGGCGTACACTGCGTCCGAGAGCTGAACCATGCCGGTCTTGAAGGTGACGCCACCAACGTTCACTTCGTTGATCTTGACGCCTTCGTCGAGCAGTCGCACCACGTCAACGGGGGATTCTACGACGAACATGGTCTTCATGCCGGTGTACTTGGGGTTGTTGTACACGCGACCAGCCTTAGCGATGTCCAGGACGTTGGTCTTCACACTGGTCGGCGCGACCTGCAGCAGCAGGGACTTGCGCAGCTGATCGTGTGCCGCATTATCGGATGCCGCGATGAAGGTCTGCGGTGCGATGTGCGGAACCCAGGTGCCTGCCACCTGACCGTGAATCAGGCGGGAGTCGATGCGGGTGAAGATAGCGTCCATGGTGCCGCCGGGAACCTGCTGAGCAGCCGGAACCTCGACCGCCTTGGTCTCTGTGGGCTTCGCCTCGGCGGGCTTGGCGGCTGCGGGCTGGTTCGCCTCCTGGAAGGAGCGAATACCCTTAGTGCCAGCCTTGTGCGCCTTAGCGACCAGGGACTTGAGGGTTGCGTTCTTACGGCCTGCGCCGGAGATGACCTCAATAAGCATCGGTACGTTGACACCGGAGACGACGTCGACGCCCTCGCGGGTGGCTGCGAACTGCGCACCGGCGTTGTAGGGGCTACCGCCGAAGAGGTCGACCAGCAGCAGGGTTTCTTCTGCTTCAGACGCCTCAACGATGCGGGTGTACTCTTCGACGAGATCTTCGGGGCCCTGACCCGGCAGGAAGGTGACCGGGTGGACGTTTTCGAAGTTACCGAGGATCATGCCGGCGGTCTTCAGCAGAGCCGGAGCCGACTCGCCGTGTGCCGCCACAATGATAGTGACCATAGTGGTCCTCTCGTTTTCGTGACATGGTGTGTATAGGGCCCGTGAGGGGCCTCATAATTCTCAGATGGTAACACGTATATTGTGTGTTTTGTGGGTTTTTCTGGTTATGCACACTTTAGGTTCTGGTGACATTTTTTCAAGTGTTGGAATATGGGTTTTTGATGTCAAAACACGTATTTATTACCGGGGTGCGAAAAATTTAAACAGAACACCGAAAAAAGGTTGCCGGCGAGAGAAGCAGAGTGTTATTTTCGTGAAAAATCGGGAGTCTTGGCATCTCGCAAGCGGGCTGACGAGGCGCTTGTTATAGGATATTTTGGACTGTGATAGTGCAAGAAAATGATTTACAAAGAAAATACCCAACAAAAATGGGTGCGTGAGTCAAAAGATGTGGGATTTATACAAAACCAACATTTTCTTGCGGTCTGTCCACAGAATGGTATTTCTGGAATACGTCGCTATAAACCGTCATTTCAAAATTTAAATCGATGCGCTAACGCGCGAAGGAAAACCCGGGAAAACGACAATTTAGTGACAGGTTGTATATATAAATAGCAACCCACCTTTAAAGGCTACGTTCCGCCCGGCAGCACCCCTCTAGAATCCTCACTCCCAGATTCCCCACCCGAACCCCTCACCGGGATTCTGGGGTATAGCTTTCGTAGCGTAGAGAAAGCGACCGAGAACCCCCGGTCGCCTTCTGTCAAACACGCGTTACGCGTTAATGCCCCACATATCCCGCGCCAGACGCGCAATATGAATCGTCAAATACGTCAACTCATCACGAGTCAGGGTCTGCTTCAACTGCATCTGCAGCACCAACAAAACCTTCTGCGCACACGCGTAGGCGCGCGGTGCATCCGCACGAAGAGCCGCCAACAAACTCGGCTGTGACACCTCATCAACACCCTCCGCATAATTCGCGGAGGCGCGGCTCGCCCGCACAAATAGGTACCGTAGATGCGTCACAAAACGTGCCGCGCTCATTGAATCCGGGTCGAGCTTCCGCTCGTAGCTTGCCTCAATAATTTCAAAAACCTGCGCGAAAACCTCAGTCATGCGGAATGCCTGAGACATATCCGCCGTCGCAAATTGCGCGTTGACAAGGTGCAACGCCAAAGGAATAGCCTCATTCGGGTCTAGTTCAACCTGCAGGCGCTCGCGAACCATCGCCAACACTGCGCGGCCGTACTCCACCTCGCGTGGGTAGAGAACAGTCACCTCCGGGGCGAGCGGATACTGCACCCGCACCCCGTCACGCGCACGAACCACCGCATAGTGCAGGTGATCAGCCAGCGGAAGAATAAACGAGTTCGACAGCTCCAGCGCACCCTCGGCGCGCACCTTCGACTCCAAAAGCGTGGCAATCGACAGAATCTCCGCCGGAATCTCAGACAGAGTCATACTCAAACGCTCACCCGACATGCCCTGCTCCGGCACAAACGTCTGCTCCACCGCAGACGGGTCAATCAGCTGACCCTTACGCTTACCAAAGGCAATGCCGCGACCAATCATCACGGACTCCTTGCCCAAATGATCCACAGTGAGGACAACATTATTGTTATAGATACGGCTAATGCGCATGTGTCCTCCTTTGCGGGTGTTGGTCGCCGGAACAGAAACGGCAAATTCAAAAGATACGCAAAGGTGATTGAGCGTTACCTAAGCTAGTACAAATTCTACCGAAAGTTTGAAGCTGTCATGAAGGGTTGACGCGCAAATGCGGGGTAAAGCTGTGCCCCAGCTGTGACGCGGGCAAGCATTCCATAAGTTTGCGGCTGAAAACCGGCTCCCGCCTCACCGCGAACCCTAAATCGCGATACCCTTAATCACATGAGCAGCAAAGCAACCGAAATCGCAAAGAACCTTCCCACACTAGAGCATCCGGACGGTAGCCCCATCCGCGCCCTCGTTGTTGACGATGAGGAGATGCTCAAAGAACTCGTCAGCATGGGTCTGAAAATGATCGGCTGGGATGTGCAGTCCGCAGGCGACGGCCCCTCCGCGCTCGCGATTGCGCGCGATTGGCGCCCGGACGTGCTCGTGCTGGACATTATGATGCCCGGCTTCGACGGTCTGGAGTTGCTCTCCCGTATCCGCAAGTTCTACCCCGAGGTTCCCTGCCTCTTCCTGACCGCTAAGGATTCGGTTGATAACCGTATCGAGGGCCTTGCCGCTGGTGCGGACGATTACGTGACTAAGCCCTTCTCCATGGAAGAGGTCATGATCCGTCTGCACCGCCTGGTGCAACGCTCCGGCGTTGCCGCCATTGATGATGCTGAGCTGGTCGTTGGCGACCTGGTGCTGAACCAAGACACCCGTGAGGTCACTCGCGGTGGCGAGCAGATTAACCTCACCGCAACGCAGTTCGACCTGCTGCGCTACCTCATGGAGAACGCGAAGCGCGTGGTCTCCAAGAGCCAGATTCTTGATAACGTCTGGAACTACGATTTTGGTGGTCAGGCAAATATTGTGGAGCTGTACATCTCGTACCTGCGTAAGAAGATTGATGTGGGTCGCGAACCGATGATTCACACCGTGCGCGGTGCCGGTTACGTGCTGCGTCCCGCCGTCTAAGTTTATTCTCTGCTCTTCATATGGCGCGGTATAACACCCGGTTATACCGCGCCATATCAGTTATATTCTGTATTTCGAATATAGAAAGAAAGGATGTTCGTGGGCTCCTACTCACCCGGTGAAACCGCCTCCCCGGATAACGAAGCAACCCGCCCCCTACGTGCGGGTTCCCCCGCGCAGGATGGTGCTACACCCTCCCGCGGGAACTTCTTCGTGCGCCTACGCGCCGCCTGGAAGAGCATGAGGAATCCCGAAGCATCCCCCGAAGAACTGGGCTACGTGCCCCATCTGCGTTCGCGCCTTATCGTCATCCTCGTGACAGCCCTCGGCATTGCATGCCTCATCATTGGCCTGTCCACCTACGTGACCCTGCAGAACTCCCTCTACCAGCAGGCGCAAAGCGACCTCAAAGAAACCAGTCACCGCGTAGTGCAGCCGACCTCCCGAGACGGCAAGCGAGAAGAAGTGGACTGCAGCGACCTGCAGAAGAGCAGCTCTCTCTTTGCGCCCGGTCAGGCGTCCGGAACCATCATTACCTGTGTTGAGTCCGAAGGCGCTGTGGAAATCGCCAGCAAGCTCGGTAAGGACGGTACCGTACAAACCCTCTCCGCCAATGACCAGGTAACCCTCGGAACCATGGCGCTGAATGCCACCAAAGAAGAAGTCCGAGAGGTCAAGCTGGAATCCGGCCTGTACCTCATCAAAATCACCCCGAAGGCTAATAGCAGCGCCGACGCCCAGGTGGTTGGTATTCCGCTTGCCAACGTACAGCAGACCCTCACCATCTTCGTGATCGTGGTGTCCCTCGGCTCCATTGCCGTCATGGTTGGTGCCGGCGTGGCGGGCTCCTACATTATTCGCGGCACCATGAAACCCCTGGAACGAGTCTCCGCGGTGGCAACCGATGTGGCGCACCTGGACCTGGAAGAACACACCATCTCCTCGGCGGTGCGAGTGGATCCGCGAGATTCCGACCCGCGCACCGAAGTCGGTGCCGTAGGCTACGCCCTCAATCAGCTGCTCGATAACGTGAACTCTGCTCTGGAGGTGCGCGAACGCACCGAACACCAGATTCGCGCCTTTATTGCGGACGCCTCCCACGAGCTGCGCACGCCCCTCGCCGCCATTAAGGGGTACTCCGACATGCTCCGCTGGACCGAGCCGCTCAGCGAATCCGGCCAGTCCTCCCTGGCGCGCATCGATTCGCAGACCGAGCGTATGTCACGCCTCGTCGAGGACCTTCTGACCCTTGCTCGCCTGGACGAGGGTCGCGAACCCAAGCTGGAGCAGGTTGACCTGACCGAGCTGGTGCTTGAATGCACCTCCGACATGCAGGCGGCAGCGCGCACCCACGAATGGCACCTGAACCTGCCCGACGAGCCGGTTGAGGTTGTTGCCGATCGCTCCCAGATTCAGCGCGTGATCTTGAACCTGCTCTCGAATGCTCGCAAGCACACGGACGAGGGTACTCGAGTGACCGCGGGCCTGTCGGTGGATGCTGCACGCCGTGAAGCTGTGGTGACCGTGGCCGATAACGGTCCGGGTATTGCCCCGGACTTCTTGCCGAAGATTTTTGACCGCTTCACCCGTGCCGATAAGGCGCGTTCCGGTTCGGATGGCACCACCGGCCTGGGACTGGCAATTGTGCAGGCGATTGTGCAGGCGCACGGCGGTTCGATTCAGGTGCAGAGTCAGCCTGGGCATACGGTCTTTACGGTGCGCTTGCCCCTGGATGCGCGTCTTCAGCCTGTCGCCTAGTTCCGTTGTCACCTAGTTCAGTACTTGGTCTACCGCCTGAGTTGCGCGTGTCCATTCTGTGAATGGCTGCTTGAGGGGGTGGGGTGTGCTGTGTGCGCATTCTGCTCCCCCGCGGTGTTTTTGAGGGTTTATAGCGCCTTGAGGTGCCAAAACGCTTAATTACTTGTTGAGTAAACATTAAATCTGCACTTCAAGTTTATTACCTAGAGTGCAAATATGTGGTGAATCTAACCCCCAAATAGTTACCCCCAGTGAAACAATGCGCGTATTGTAAAAAGCATGGCTAATCTTGTTGAATCCCCCGCAAACATCGCGGACAAGCGTTCCGCCCGCAAGGCAGAGAACCGTATCGCAATCGTTGAGGCAGCAGAATCCCTCATCCTCGAGGGCGGCTACGGCGCCCTCAACGCAGAAGCACTCGCAGAACGCGCAGGCGTCTCCCGCCGCACCATCTTCAACCACTTCGCCTCCGTAGATGACGTACTGGTCACCCGCATGAACCAGTACTTCAACCGCATCTTCGAAGAATGCGACTTCACCGTCTCCGGTGAAAACGCAAGCATGGAAGCCGAAATGCTCTCTATTGCCCGCAAGGTCTTCAAGAGCAACACCCTCGAAGAGTACATCGCACCCTTCGCGCACCTGCTCTACGCCCTCGAAATGGACAGCCCCGCGAAGTTCGAAGAATACTCGCACGTCATCCTCGAGCGCACCTACGACATCTTCCTCGAACGGTACCTCGCGGCATACCCCGACCTGCCCTACCTGCGCGTGGCAGTCTTCGCCTCCAACCTCGCCGAAACCATCGGTGAAGGTGTCTACTACTACCTCACCCGCGCCGAAGAAATGACGGTCAAGGTTGCAGCAGAAGCCCCCGAGGGCACCCACCCCGAAGCACTCGCCATCGAAGCGATGCGCCAGTGCGTCCTCGAAGCACTCGACTACCTGGGCCGTCTGGTTCAGGGCGAATTCGCAAGCTAAGCCCCATAGCGTTAACGCTCAAACACTCTCGCTTCGGGCACCTCACCTGCAGGTGCCCGGGGCGGGGTGTTTTTTGCCTAAAAACAGGACACAGCGTTCGTAGTGTAGGGCAAAACTATTGGGTAAAACGGCAGGGCAAACACCACGCGCACCCAACACCCAAACTCTTCACTCACTCAACTTCAAAGGACTGAATCATGGCTACATGGCTCTACCGCATCGGTGAAGCCGCCGCCCGTCGCGCATGGGCTGTCATCCTCACCTGGGTACTCATCGTCGCCGGTGTAGCGGGTGCCTACACCGCGTTCCACGGCAAGCTCAGCAACACCTTCACCATGCCCGGAACGCAGACCCAGCAGCTCTCCGACGAGCTCGCACAGCGCTTCCCGAGTGCCAACCGCGGCTCCGGCCAGATCATTCTCACCACCGGTGACGGCACCGCCCTCACCGAAGAGCAGAAGCAGGCATTCTCCGCCGCACTGAGCGCACTGCCCAGCGAGGTGCCCTCCGTGGATGCGGTCACCGACCCGTTCACCACCACCTCCAAGCTTGCAGAAGCAAAAACCCAGCTCGACGAGGCGCACGCCAAGATTGACGCCGCCCCCTCCCAGATCGAGGGCGGCAAAAAGCAGCTGAATGCCGCTACCTCGCAGCTTGAGGACGGCATGAAGCAGATTGCCGAGAACGAGAAGAAGCTCGACGACTCGCAGGAGCAGATTAGTGCAGGTCGAAAGCAGCTCGCCTCCGCGCAGAAGCAGCTGGACGACGCACAGGCACAGCTGAAGGACGGCTACGCCCAGGCGGAGACGGCCGGCTCACCCGCCGCCATGATCGAGCAGCTCAACACTCAGCAGGCGCAGCTGACCGAGCAGCAGAACGCGCTCAATCAGCAGCGCGATACCCTGACCGAGAGTCAGAAGCAGGTTGACGCGGGTCGCGCAGAAATCGCCTCCAAGAAGGAGGAGCTGGCTGAGGGCAAGAAGAAGCTGGACGAGCAGCGCAACCAGCTTCAGAAGACCGAGAGTGAGCTGCCGGCACAGCGTGAGCAGCTGGAGCGTCAGCAGAAGCTCTACGACTTCACCTCCGGCTACCGTATGGTCTCTGAGGATCAGTCCACGGCGATTGCGACTGTCTCGTTTAAGAAGAAGATTTACGAGGTGCCGTCCGCCGAATTGCAGAAGGTCATGTCCGACATTGAGTCGGCGAACCTGCACGGGGCGACCGTCCAGTTCGACGCGAACCTGAGCGAATCTGCCCTCGGCGGCGGCTCGCACACCGGTGAGGTTGCGGGCATGGTCATCGCCTTTATCGTGCTGATGGTTATGCTCGGTACCCTCGTGGCTGCCGGCCTGCCGATTCTCATGTCCCTGGTGGGCGTGGTGGTGGGTGTGCTCGGCACGCTTTCGCTGTCTTCCATCATTCAGATGAGCTCGACCGCCTACACCCTGGGCCTGATGCTCGGCCTGGCGGTCGGTATCGACTATTCGCTGTTCATTCTGAACCGCTACCGCACGAACCTGCTTGACGGCATGCCGAAGATCCAGGCGATTGCCCTGGCGAACGGCACGAGCGGTAACGCCGTGATTTTTGCGGCAAGCACCGTGATTATTGCGCTGGTTGCGCTGAATATGACCGGTATTCCCTTCCTGGGCGTGATGGGTAACGCCGCCGCGTTCTGTGTGGTTGTTGCCGCCCTGATCGCGGTCACCCTCACCCCGGCGGTGCTGTCCCTGGCGGGCACCAAGATCATGCCGAAGAAGCTGTGGGCTTCCATCGATACCCCGCAGAAGATTGCGGAACGCCGTGCGCAGGATGCCGAGCGCACCGAGAAGCCGAATGGCTGGTTGCGCCTCGTGCTGGCGCGTCCGCTGCTGACCCTGGTGGTGGGTACGCTGGCGCTGCTGGCGGTTGCCGCTCCCATGTCGCAGATGCGCCTGGGCCTGCCGGACGCCTCGAACTACCCCTCCGATAGTGCCGCGTATAAGTCGTACGCGCTGGTCAAGGACAAGTTCGGTGAGGGTATGAGCTCTCCGCTGGTTGCGGTCGCGCACACCCCCGGGAATATGAGTGAGGAGCAGGCTCAGCAGGCGCAGATTGATATCGCCTCTGCGGTGAAGGAGCGCGGTGGCTCGAACGTGCAGGCTGTGGTTCCCGGCGGCATGACGGATGACCGTACCCTCATGATTTTCCAGGTGATTCCTGCCCACAGTGCAAGCTCCGTGGAGACCGAAGAGCTCGTCCACGAACTGCGTGCCGTGACCGTTCCGGTTCAGGGCTCCGAGGTGTCTCTCGGCATTGCGGGTCAGACCAGCGGCAATATTGATGTCTCCGAGGTGCTCGCGCAGAAGCTGCCCCTGTACCTGGGTGTGGTGATGGGTCTGTCCTTCCTGGTGCTGATTCTGGTGTTCCGCTCGATTCTGGTTCCGCTGGTTGCCTCGGCGGGCTTCCTCTTCTCGGTGCTGGCGAGCTTCGGTGCCGTGGTGTCCATCTACCAGCTGGGCTTCATGAGTTCCCTCTTCGGCGTGGACCACCCGGGCCCGGTGCTGTCCTTCCTGCCGACCCTGCTCATCGGTATTCTCTTTGGCCTTGCCATGGATTACCAGATGTTCCTGGTGACCGGCATGCGTGAAGCGTACGTGCACGGCAAGGACGCGGCGACCGCCATCGTGACCGGCTATAACCATGCGGTGCGTGTGGTGGTGGCTGCCGCGATCATCATGATTTCGGTGTTTGGCGGCTTTATTTTCGCTGATTCGACCATGATCCGCCCGATGGGCTTCGGCCTGGCATTCGGCGTGCTCGTGGATGCGTTCATTGTTCGCATGACACTGACCCCGGCGATTATGGCTCTGCTGGGCGATAAGGCGTGGTGGATGCCGAAGTGGCTGGACCGCCTCACCCCGAATATGGATGTTGAGGGCGCCGCGCTGAGTGAAAAGATTCAGCACGAGCGTGAGTCTGCCGCCGATTCGGGTAACAGCTAAAGCCTGGGTAACCGCTAAAGTATTAGTGTGCGTTTGTGCGCTGTTATAGCGCACTTTGAAGACTAATACGAGACGAAAGGGCAGGTGCACGGTGATGAGGAACCGCGCGAGTATCCGGCAGAGGATAGGAGGCGTTCTGAACCGTGTGCCTGCCCCTTTTCTTGTCTTTTTGGGCGGCGGCACGGGTGCGCTGTGCCGCGTGTACACCCCCGGCGGCGTGCTGGTGGCGAACCTGTTGGGCTCGTTCACGCTGGGCCTGCTGACGATGGTGTGGAACGCCTACGCGCGCCGTGACGGTGAGGAGCAGATTCACTCGTTCCGCCTGCTGTTCGGTGCCGGCATGATGGGCGGCTACACGACCTATTCGTCGATTGCTGCGGTGCTGGCGCAGACGATTTTCCTGCCGTACACGGTGCATGAGGGGTACATGGTGTTGGCGGTGCTGGTGCTGCTCGTGGGTGGCTTGGTTGCCGCCGCTGCCGGTATGCTGACCGGCAGTTTCGTGGCGTCCCGTCTGGTGCCCGCCCGTGATGCTGAGGATGGCCGCTAATGTTTTTCGCTCTGATGGTGTTCCTCTGCGGCGGTTTGGGTGCGATGACCCGTTTCTTCCTCGATAAGGCGATGTCTCCTCGCCTGCGTACGGAGTCGTCGATTATTAGCCCGGTGTTCGTCATTAACCTGGTGGGGTCGTTCCTGTACGGTCTGCTGATTTTGCCGGTGTCGAATCCTCGCGCGCTGGGCGTGCACTATAACGCCACGGATCAGGTGGCGTTCTGGTGCACGGTGATTACGACCGGTCTGCTGGGTGGTTTTACGACCTTCTCGACCGCCATGGTGGAGGCGTTGACCGCCCGCGCTGAGGGCAAGATGGTGAAGTTCCTGATGCTGTGGCTGGTGCAGGTTGTGGGTGCGATGGTGGCTGCGATTGCGGGCGCGTTCTTGTTTGTGCTGTTGTTTGGTCGGTATATTGCGCCGGTGTTCCCGCCGGATGTTCTGTACTGACGGTGCTGGCTGTAGCGGTTTGTTTGGCGTGTCCGGGTGGCATGTACAGCTTTTTCACAGTTTCGCCTAGGGTGAGCCATAGAGCCGTCTTTTACACTGGTGGTGAATGATATGCGGCGGGCATGAACAGACACCCGCTATATACCACTGGAAATATATGTTAGAACAGGTATATATACAGGTGGAAAGCGTATAACTCACTCTCACGACCTAAGGAACACACAGCATGCAGGACCTACTGAGTAAACACATGATTGGCACCTTTGCCATCGAGATTGCGGTGCTCACCGTGGCGCTCTCCATTATCGGCTTCATTGGTATGCGCTTGCGCACCAAGAAGACCGGCCGTGCGCACAGCATCCGCCAGTACCTGCTGACTGCATCCTTCGCGCTGTTCCTTGCGTCGATTCTTTCGCTGACGCTGACTCCGATTGGTAGCGCGAATAGCGTCACGAACCCCGAACTCTACTACCCGCGTTTCTATGTGGGCTGGAGCTGGCAGCAGGCGTGGGACCTGACGGCTGGCATGGGTCTGCGCCGCTTCGCCACCACCGTGTACGCGCAGCTCTTCTTCAATATCGCGATGTTCATTCCCCTGGGCTTCTTTACGGCGGGCTGTCTGCGGTGGGGTCTGCGCGCCACTGCATTGAGTGGCTTTGCGCTTTCGAGCTTCATTGAGCTGAGCCAGCTGACCGGTAACTGGGGTCTGGCGGGCTTCACCTACCGTACTTTCGATGTGGATGACATTGTGAATAACACCGCCGGCGCGGTGCTGGGTGCGGTCTGCATCTGGGTGGTACGCGCGATTCAGAAGCGCCGCCTCGCTAAGCATGATCGGGTGCTGGCAATGGCATCCGCCGCAGCCTAATACCCCTCCAAATTAACAGACGTTTTCATAACATGATTGATATAATTCATGTTATGAAAACGTCTGCTCCTAGTCTCCTTCCTATCTTGCGTAGTGACCTGCAGGGTGAAGTGATGGCATTGCTGTTCTCTCACCCTGAGCAGCAGTACACGGTGTCGCAGATTGCTGATGCGACACGTGCATCGTTGCCGACTGTCTCCCGAGAGGTGAACCGTCTGGAACAGTCCGGTTTGGTGACTGTCCAGAATGTTGGTAGGACCCGTATGGTGCAAGCCAAAGTTGATAATCCGGTGGGTCAGGCGATGCGTCAGCTGATTCTGGTAACTTATGGCCCTGTTCCGGTGCTCCGGGATACTTTGCAGGGTGTTTCCAATATTGAGGGTGCCGCTATTTATGGCTCGTGGGCTAGCCGTCGTTCTGGGGTGGCTGGGCATGTGCCGAACGATATTGATGTGCTGGTTGTTGGCTCCCCTTCACGTCAGAAGCTGTATGAGGCTATTGATGATGCTGAGCAGAAGCTTGGCTATGAGGTGAACGTAAAGCGGCTATCTCATGAGGCATGGAACTCGCAGGATGGTTTCGTGCAGACTGTGCGCTCGCGCCCGATGGAGGTTCTCTTTGGGCAGCTGGAGGTGAACGATGTCGACGCTGAAGCCTAATGCCCCGACTCCTGGTCCTTGGACTGTTGGCCGGGAGCGCATGCTTGAGCTGATTAATGCCGGTGAGTTGGAACGGGTCGCTGTAAATCGTGAGCATGCTCAGGGTCTGTTGTTGCGTGCTCATCGGCATCTAAAGACGGCGCATCGTCTGGTGGTTGATGATCCGGAAGGTGCCTATACGCTCCTCTATGATGCTTCGAGGTTGGCGATGACTGCTGCCTTGGCGGTGCAGGGTCTGCGGCCGACTACTCGGGGAGGTCATATTGTGGTGGGTGATGCGTTGCGTGCTCAGCGAGGCCCTCATGATGTGGTGGGTAAGCTGTATTCTCGCTTGCGTCGAACTCGCCATGAGGTTGAGTATCCCGGTTTGGATTATGAGCCTATAGCTGTGGAAGAAGCTGAAGAGGCTTTGGAAGATGCAGAGTATATCGTTCAGGAGATGACTCTTTTTATTCCTAAGCTAGGACCTTTCTAGACGGTATTTCTTTTCGGTACCTCTGAATGAACCTCCTTGCATGAGGCAGACGCAACGAACCCCTCATTTTTATAACCTGAACAACATAAGTCAGGTGATGAAAATGAGGGGTTCGCCGTTTTTAGATGAAACCCTAGACAGGGAAGTTCCCAGGCGGGAAGACTACTCGTCGTCGGTCACACGGTTGACGACGCGGGTGCTACGGTTCTCCTTCACCTCTTCGGGCAGCAGGACCGGCATGGAACCGGTCGGGGTGTAGGTTGCCGCGCGTGCCGCCGCGGTAGCGTGGGTGTCCTCAAATTCGGGGACGACCTCGGAGCTGGGTGCACGGTACAGGTGGCTGTTAGCCCACCACGCGAAGAGCAGAACCACAACCGCCAGAGCGCTGGAAACGAACAGCCACGGGCTGACCTGACCCTCGTAGTAGAGCTTGAAGAACGCGCCACCCATGAAACCACCGGCAATCGGGCCGCAAATTGGAACCCACGCGTAGAACCAGCGCGAGGAACCCTTATCGTGGATGGGTAGCAGGGCGTGCATGAGGCGCGGACCGAAGTCGCGGGCGGGGTTCAGCGCGTAGCCGGTCTGACCACCCAGACCGATGACGAGCACGGCGACCATGAAGCCGAAGGCGAGGGGCTTGAGCACGTCGTTGAGGTTGAGTGAGAGTTCCACGCCGCCGCTGATGGTCGGCTTGAAGTTCACGCCGGTGTACAGTGCCGAGAAGACCAGCATGAAAGTGCCAATCATTTCGGAGAGCGCGTTGGTGAAGTAGTTGTGAATGGCGGGGACGGTACCGAAAATGCCGAGCTTAATCTTCTTGTCGGCGGTTGCCTTCCAGTGGGGCAGGTAGTTGAGGTAGACCAGTCCGGCGCCGACCATCGCGCCGAGGACCTGCGCGATGATGTAGCCGGGAACCTTCTCCCAGGGGAATTCGCCGAAGGCTGCCAGGCCGATGGACACGGCGGGGTTTAGGTGGCCGCCGGAGTAGGCGTGGGAGGCGTAGACGCCGAAGGTGACGGCGAAGCCCCAGCCGAAGGCGATGGTGAAGAAGTTGTCGCCGTGGCCTTTGGAGCGTCGGAGTTCGACGTTGGCGATGACGCCGCAGCCGATGGTGCACATGATGAGCGTGCCGAGGAATTCGGCGAGGTAGGGGCTGATGGTGTACACGGGGTGTCCTTCAGGTAGTGAACTGCGGGTGGTGAACCGGGGTTCGACCGGGTGTGCAGTGCCGAGTGTGAGGGAGGTGTGGTTTTGTGTGGGTTATGCCGCCTGGGTGGCATGTTTAACCTTTGGCATCTATGGAACCTTGAATACCCCTGGAAGACAATACTTTTGTGTTATTTCACCCTTAGACATAAGCGGTTTTTCGGGTTTTTCGTTTAAAAATAAATGTGGCGAATGAGGGGAAAAACGGGCATAGTCCACACCTTGGACTCATTCCATAAACCCACAGCTCAACCCACAGGTAAATCCATGGCTCAACCAACACTTGAATCCCCACCTTCACTACCCGCCATCAGCACAAAAATGCCCGGGCACCGCATGAGGTGCCCGGGCATTTTCTGTGGTTTCTACATGGCTCTTATGAGCCGCCGTGGTCTGGGGTCTACGCCGCTACACGGCTACTACTTGGCGCTCGCCCAGTCGAGAATCGCCTCGAAGAAGCGCTCGCATTCGCTCAGCTGCTCCAGTTCAATCCACTCGTTCGGGGAGTGCGCCTGCGCAATATCGCCGGGGCCGCAGATGATGCTCTGCACGCCGGCGCGCTGGAACTGGCCCGCTTCGGTGCCGTAGGTGACCTTCTGCGGTGCGTCGTTGGTGCCGAGCCACTCGTGGGCGAGGCGCACGATGGGCGCGTCGTCTTCGGTACCGAGGCCAGGTACGGCGGCGAGCAGCTCGTGCTTCACGCCCACGCGGGAGGTGAGGCTACCGGGCTCCGCGCCGGTCAGCTTCTCTGCGCGCGCGGCGCGCGCCTGCAGGTCGGGCAGGATGACCTCGGAAAGCTCGCGGTCAATGCGCTCGACGAAGGACTCGGTGGTCACCTGCGGCAGGGTGCGCACATCGTACTCCACGACCGCCTGCTCGGCGACGATGTTGTACTGCAGGCCGCCGTTTGCCAGGTTCACGCTGCCGGTGGAGTGGGGAATGATGAACGACTCGTCGAAGGGGCCTTCTTCTTCCCACTGGTCCGCCATGTCGGTGAAGAAGGTGATGAACTCGCCAGCGGCAGCAACCGCGTTCACGCCATGGGTTGCGAGGGAGCCGTGCTTGGGCACGCCGGTGAAGGTGACGCGGCCGCGGTGCGCGCCCTTGTGCGCGTCGATAATGCGCATGCTGGAGGGTTCACCCACAATCGCGTAGCCGGGGGCGAGGTCGCGCGCCACGAACTCCTCGATGAGGGAGGGGGCGCCGACGCAGCCGATTTCTTCGTCGTAGGAGAACGCGAAGTGCAGGGGAGTGCGCAGCTTCGCCTCCGCAACGCGCGGTAGCAGCCAGAGGGCGACTGCGAGGAAGCCCTTCATATCGCAGACGCCGCGACCGTAGGCGCGGGTACCCTCCACGCGCAGGGTGAACGGGTCGGCGTCCCAGTCCTGACCGGCGACGGGTACGACGTCCGTGTGGCCGGAGAGAATAACACCGCCGCGGGTGGTGCCGTCCGCTGCGGGGATGGTGACGAGCAGGTTAGCGCGGGTGCCGTCCTCGTTGTAGGTGCGCACGCCGCTGTAGCCGTAGCGGGCGAACTCGGTTTCGAGCAGTTCAATGAGTTCGAGGTTGGAGCTGCCGGAGATGGTGGGAATCGCGATGAGCTTTTCGAGCCAGGGGAGGGATGCGGGCTGGGTGGTCTGAGCCGTCATAACTATTCCTTCTGCGTTGTAATGCTGTGCGCTGTCATGTGCCGCGTGCGCTTGTTATGTTCAGGGTACGCCGCGGGGCGGTATTCGTCGCCTCATGGTCGTCGAATACCGCCCCGTGACCCCTGCGCGGGGTTAGATGCTGTAGTTGTTCACGTTGGAGTGGTCGCCCAGCGCGTGGAAGTTGCGCGAGTGGTAGACCAGCGGGGTGCCTTCGCAGTCGTTACGGATGAACTCTTCAACCTGTGCGGTGAAGACGAGTGCGGGGCCTGCCTCAACGCGGCTGAGCGGGGTTGCGCGCAGTACGCGGCGCACGCCGTGGACGAGGGGCTCGCCGCTGTGGACGAATTCCCAGGTGCTGGGGTCCTCAAAGCGGGGGTAGTCGTGGGTTGCGAAGTTCTTCGCGAGGGTGACATTCTCAGCGTCGAGCATGTGCACGAGGAAGGAGGAAGCAGCCGCGATCTTTGCTGCGGAGCCGCTGTTTGCCTTGAGGGAGAAGGCGATGATGGGCGGTTCTGCGGCGACGGAGGTCAGCGAGGAGGCGGTGAAGCCTGCGGGGTCACCGTTTTCGTCGGTTGCGGTGATGATGGCGACGCCAGCGGGCTGGTGGCCGAAGGCGAGCTTGAACTGCTCGGAGGTGTCGGCGATGGGTGCCTGTGCTGCAATGGTTTCGGTCATGATCGACCCTTTCTTCTGCGGCTGCGTTTGAGGGTTCGTCCAGATGTGTATGCGTTGGGCGACCCTTTGTTAAGGGGAGATATGTTTCAGGGTAAAGCTAATGGGTGCTGAACACCTTATTTATTGCCCTATGTTTCTTAGGTGCACCTTTCATGACATAGGGCGCGAAATATTACGTCATATTCTTCGCCGTTTGGGGGCGTCCCGGAGGTGTTCCACGGGGCACCCCGTGAAAGGTTCGGAACGCATGGTTTTGGGTGCTGTCCCTCTCTCTTCCGCGGGGTTTCGCGGGGGTGATGAGGGCTCTAGGGTATCCTTGCTTGGTACGCGAAAGCGCACCGCGCCCCTTCTTTGAAGGGTTTTCCGGTGCGTGAACTGTGGGGAGAAGAGGGTTAATGAGCTGGTTGGCAACTATTCCGCTGCTACTTTTTGCGGTCGTGTTGGCTTTTGGCCCCGGCTATGCAATGGGCTGGGCGCTGCGTGTTCCCGCACGTCTGCGCGTTTTTTATGCGCCGCTGCTGTCCTTCGCTTTGGTGGCTGTTTCCGCGATTGTGCTGGGTAAGACCGGTATTCCGTGGAGCCTGATTTCTTTCGTGCCGGTTGCCGCCGTGCTGGTGGCTGCCGCCGCGGGTGTGATGCACCTGGTGGGCCGCCGCTGGCCCTCCGCCCTACCCGACGCCTCCAGCGAGGCTGCAGAGAACTGGGCGGGTAACACCGTGCCCCTCGCCTGGCCCGTCATCGGCGCGGTGCTGGGCGGTTTCTTGACCCTGCACGCAACCCAGCATATGGTCTTTGGGCCCGAGGCGTTCTCGCAGACCCTCGATAACTCATTCCATATGAATGCGATTCGCTGGATTCAGGAGCACGGTGACGCCTCCAGCCTGACTTTGGGTGCAATTGCCGCCGCGAATCAAGAACCTACTTTTTATCCTGCCGGCTGGCACGACTTCGTGTACCTGATTTACAGCACGACCGGCACGAGCATCGCTACGGCAACCATCGTCATGATTCTGCTGGCGGCAGGCATTATCTGGCCCTGCTCCCTGATTGCTATGTGCTTGAGCATTCCGCACCTGCGCCCCCTGCAGACGCTCGCCATTCCGGCTCTGACCTGCGGTTTCTTTGCGTTCCCCGGTCTGCTGCTGTTCTGGGGTGTGCTGTTCCCGAACCTTCTGGGTTATGCCCTGCTGCCCGCGTTCGTGGCGCTACTGCTACACATGATTCAGCTCATGGCGCGCCGTGAGTACTCCTTCGTGCTGTCCCTGTCGCTGACGATTCTGGTGGGCCTGGGCGGTTTGGCTCTGGTGCATCCGAACGCGGTGGTTTCTGCCGCAGTGTTTGCGGTGCCCATGCTCCTGGGTGGCGTGGTGCAGGTGCTGCGCACCCGTGGCGCGTCCACCCGTGAGCGTCTGGTGGGTACCGGCGTTCTGGTCGCTCTCATCGCCGGATGTGTCACTATCTGGTTGGCGTTGCGTCCGAGTGAGGAAGCCAGCGACCTGTGGACCGCCATCATGAGCGAGGGCGAGGCGGTCTATCAGTTCCTGTTCCTGGGCCTGGAGAACGCAAACCCGCTGGGTGGTAATTTTGCGCCCGCATATCTGCTGGGCTTCTTGGCGCTGTGGGGTGTTGGCTACCTGCTGTACAAGCGCCGTAACCTGTGGCTGATTGGTAGCTGGATGCTGGTCGGCTACATGTGGATCATTGCGGCTTCGGTGCCGCGCGGCGACTTCCGCCTGCTGATGGTGGCCCCCTGGTACACCGACCACTTCCGCCTGGCGGCTCTGGTGGTGTTCCCTGCAGTGCTGCTCGCCGGTATCGGCCTGGGCGGCGCCGTGGAGGGCATCTTCGTGCGCATCATGCATGCTATTCCGCGTGAGAAGCACGCGAAGGTTGCCCCGGCAATGATGGGTGTCTCCATGGTGCTGGTACTTGCGGTTGCGGGCCTGTCCTCGCGTACTCCCGCAATGCATGACGCAACCCTGCAGGTGGCGGATAGGTACAAGGTGACCCCGACCTCCGACATCCTGAACCAGGATGAGATGAACGTCATTAACGAAATCCCGAAGATCGTGCCCAAGGGCGACACCATCGTCAACAACCCCTGGGACGGTAGCGCCTACATTTATGCGCTGGCTGACCGCCACCTGACCAGCTACCACTTCGAGTTCCAGACCTCCCCGAAGTACGCGGCAATCCTGAACGATTTGAAGGATGCCCGCACGAACCCGGAAGTCTGCCGCGAAGTGAACGAGTACAAGGCTCACTGGTATGTTCACCTGGAGAACCAGGGCAATTTCGGTCCTGCTCAGCAGAAGAACTATGACGGCATGGTGGCTGCTATCGACACGGACGTTCTGACCCCGGTCTATTCTTCGGGTCCGATGACTCTGTACCGTATTAGCGCCTGCGATAACTAATGCAATAACTAGAGGGTGCGCCAGCACCCCTCATAAAGCGTATGTATCTCAGAGAATAAGTGGTGCAGTCTACAATCTGTCGCCAAATCTGAGATGCCGCGGAACCACTGATATGATGAAAGCCGGTATGTCCACTAGGGCATACCGGCTTTCACACGCACGGTAAGACACATTCGTTAGGAGGGGTAACTGCCCTATGGGTTCTCCCACATCGTCCCTTACCCCCCGCACGTTCCCTCGTACGCTGGTGATTATGCCCGCCTGGAACGAGGAAGAAGCGCTGCCCGGCACTATTACTGAGCTGCAGGAGACGGTGCCCTACGTGGACCTGGTGGTGGTCAATGACGGCTCCACCGACAACACCTCCGCAGTGGCTCGTGAGGCGGGCGCCTTCGTGATTGACCTGCCCTACAACATGGGTGTGGGTGCCGCCATGCGCACCGGCTACAAGTACGCGCAGCGCATGGGCTACGACTACGCCATGCAGGTGGATTCGGACGGCCAGCACCACCCCGAGAGCATCCCCTCGCTCATTGAGGCGGTGGAGGATTACGACATCGTGATTGGTTCCCGCTTCGCTGACGGTGCGGCGGACTATGAGGTGTCCGGCCCGCGCAAGTGGGCGATGAGCCTGTTGTCGTTCCTGTTTACTCGCGCGGCGGGAACCCCGTTCACGGACGTGACCAGCGGTTTTAAGATTGCGAACCGTCGCGGTATCGACTTCTACTGCCGTAACCTGCCCGCCGAATACCTGGGCGACACGATTGACATCACCGCCATGGCAATTAGCAATGGTTTGAAGGTGCGTCAGGTGCCGGTGCATATGCGTGAGCGTCAGGGAGGTACTCCCTCCTCCGGTCCGCTGAAGTCTGCCATCTATCTGGTTCGTTCACTGTTTGCCTACGGCATTTCGGTGAGCCGCCGCCCCGAGGAGAAGTAGCCGTGAGCGCCAGTGTTTTCTTCTTGATCCTTGCCATTCTGGTCTGTACTTTTGTGGTGATTCAGGTACGTAACCAGCGCATGAAGGAGCGCTACGCCGCCCTGTGGCTGATTATTGGTGCCATCATCATTGTGTTGGGTGCTTTCCCGACTCTTCTCAATGGTGTGGCGGACTTTGTGGGGGTCGCCCTGCCGGTGAACCTGCTGTTCCTGCTGTCGATTCTGCTGCTGATGGGTGTGAGCATTCACCTGACCCTGGAGCTGTCGCGCCTGTCGGAGAAGACCCGCATCCTGGCTGAGGAAGTCGCCATTTTGAAGGCGCTTCAGGAGCAGCCGGAGGGTGCCGCCGGTGCGAAGAAGCGTGACCAGCAAGATTCTTAGTCTTTATCTTTCAGTACTTTTCACCCCTTGTGAGTTGGAGTAATACCCCATGACCGTTGATATTCTGTTCCCCTACTACGGCGACGTCGCCATGATGAAGCAGGCTGTGCTGTCTGTGGTCGGTCAGACCAACCCGGACTGGCGCCTGATTGTTGTCGATGACGGCTACCCCGACGACTCGATTCCCGGCTGGTTCGAGTCCCTGAAGGACGAACGCATCACCTACATGCGCAACGAAACCAACCTGGGTGCGAACGCGAACTACCGCAAGTGCCTGACCTTCGTGGAGAACGAGCTGGTCACCGTCATGGGTGCTGATGACGTCATGCTCCCCAACTATGTGCAGTGGCTCGTGGACGCGGCGGCTAAGCACCCCGAGGCGTCCATCTTCCAGCCCGGCGTGGTTGTGATTGATGAGAACAACGGCCTGTCGAACACCCTGGTGGAGCAGACTAAGGCGTTCTACCGCCCCAAGGGTGAGGCTGTTCTGCAGGGCGAGGAGCTGGCCACCTCCCTGCTGCGTGGCGCGTGGTTCTACTTCCCGTCCCTGGGCTGGCGTAAGGACGCTATCGTGGGTACCGGTTTCCGTGAGGGCCTGAACGTTATCCAGGATATGGCGCTGATTCTCGACATCACGATGCGCGGCGGCTCCCTGTACTACGATCCGCAGGTTGCGTTCATGTACCGCCGTCACGGTGGTTCCGACTCGTCCTGGCGTGCCCTGGAGGGTACCCGCTTCGAGGAGGAGCGCCGCTACTACAACACCATGGTTGAAGAGATGAGCGCCCTGGGCTGGACGAAGGCGGCTCGCGTGGCTCGTATTCGCTTCTCCTCGCGTGCTCACGCGCTGACTCTGCTGCCGAAGGCGGCTCTGGCGAAGAAGTGGCAGGGTGTTAAGAACCTTGCCGAGCACGTCGTAAAGTAAAGATTTCAATCTTATAGGTGCGACCAGTAGAGAACGGAGATAGCGTGGAATCATCGGCAGAGTCCCAGCCGAAGAAAATGACTCGTGGTCATTCGATGGCAATTTTGGGATCGTCCGGTTTAGCTGCACTATCTTCTCTAGGAATTACCGTTGTCGTGAAACGGTTTCTGGAGGGCGAAAGCCTGACGGAGTTCCTTCTCTTCTGGTCGCTTCTTTTTGCCCTCTACGGTGTGGTGGTCGGTATCCAGCAGGAGGCGACCCGCGCCGTGGGCACTGCACGCCGCGACGGTAAAACTGGGGCACGTATTGCCCCTGTGGGTGCTCTGGTGGGTCTTATCGTGGGCGGTCTGACCTTAGTGACGAGCCCTCTGTGGGCTCCCGCCCAGATTCCCTTGAGCGGGTTTAACGGTGTGCTTCTTCTGAGTGTCGGTGTGGCCCTCTACGCCATGCACATGACTCTCTACGGTGCGTCTGCTGGTCAGGAAAGCTGGTACCTCTTCGCGAGCGTATCGGGGTTTGACGCTATTTGGCGCATTGTGGCTATCTGTGCGGTCGGTCTGGTCTCTGCGCATCTCGTCGGTCTTGAAGCCGCAGCGGTTTCTCCGGTGCTTCTGTGGCTGCTGATGGTGCTTCTGCTGCCGGAGGCGCGGCGAGTTTTTGGCTCTCGTGCGGATGTTTCATCGGGTCGTCTGCTGTATAACTACACGCTGTCGATGGGGTCGTCGACTGCTAACGCGGTTCTTATGATGGGCTTGCCGCTTCTGCTGAACGCGAGTATTGATTCGAACGACTCGCTGCAACAGGTTATTTTGGCGGTTCTGATTCTCGCGATTTCGATTACGCGCTCGCCGATTATGATTCCTCTGCAGGCTTTTCAGGGTGTTGCGGTGTCTGCATTCTTGAAGCAGCAGAACCATCCGTTGCGTGCTTTTGCGAAGCCTGCTGGTGCACTGTTGGGTGTGGGTCTTATGGGCGCTGCAGCGGCTTATGTGCTGGGACCGTGGCTGTTTGGTCTGCTTTATCCGCCGAAGCCTTCAGAGGTTGAAGCGTACGCCCAGGTGGTGACTTCTCCGATGCTTGCGCTTCTGGTATTTGCTTCTGCCTTCTTGGCGCTTTTGGTGCTGTCGGGGTCGCTGGTGATTGCGTTGAATATGCACCGTTCGTATGTGGCTGGTTGGGTGCTGGCTGCTGTGGTTGCTTGTGTTGTGGCGGTGTCGCCGTTGCCTCTTCTGACGCGCACTCTTCTTGCCCTGTATGCGGGTCCGATGCTTGGCCTGCTAGTGCATTTGGCCGCGATGGTGTGGCATGCGCGTTCTGCGTCGAATAGCGGTAGTGCTGAGATGGAGAATATTTAATAAATAAATGATGAGGGGTTGAGCAGACGAATAGTTATGCTCAACCCCTCATTTTTTGTCGC
>ERZ1674288.10-NODE-10-length-37771-cov-10.762992_pt1 | contig 37771 bp, 34 predicted proteins | sample MGYA00581190_ERZ1674288 | MGnify/ENA primary metagenome ERZ1674288 (study PRJEB41354, sample SAMEA4873332) | human saliva metagenome | biome: human-associated habitat [ENVO:00009003]; feature: mouth environment [ENVO:08000002]; material: saliva material...
CGTGATTAAGCGGGATTAATCACTTAAAGACCCCTTTTAAGCCAAATAACCATTCTTTCTCCAACCTAAAAGGTCCGGTTGAAAAGCCCAGAAACCGTGTTCTAGAGGTAAAAACGCTTTCCGCCTGAGAACAAGAAGCAACGCTCCGCCGCCACACCCAGGTGCACCCGCTCCCCAACACTTAGGGAGGAGCCGCCCTGCGCATCCGAGATAAAGAACTCAAGCTCCTGACCAGCACGCACTCGGGCACACATTCGGGTACTCAGCTCAGAATCCGCCGAAGCCCGCCGAGATTCCAGAGGCAGAGACACCGCATCCAACAGACGCGCGCGGTACAGCATGCCACCCACCAGATGGCGGCTACCGAGCACCTGCACCGGCAGAGCATGAGCAGCGTCTGCTGCCACAGGGCACAAAGCGGTCGCACGAATCGCCAGCTCACACCCGGCAGGAAGCGACTCAGAATCCTCAAGATTCAAAAGGTTCAGCGCGGGCGCCGCCAAAAGCTTAGCCACCTGCAGAGTATGCGGATGCGCCAGCAACCGCTCCGGAGTATCCACCTGCACCAGGTAGCCGGCATCCATCACCGCCACCCGCTGACCCAGCATGAGCGCCTCATTCTGATCATGGGTCACGTACAGGCCCGTAAAACCGTAGCGCTCGTGCAGACGCACAATGTCCGCACGGATACTCGCGCTCATCTCTTCATCCACACTCGCCAGCGGCTCATCAAAAAGAACCACCGGGGCACGACGAATCAAAGCACGCGCAATACCCACACGCTGAGCCTGACCACCCGACAGCTGCGAAGGCTTACGGGACTCCAAACCCTCAAGCTTCAACGCCTCCAGCAGCTCGCGGTAGTAGTCCATATCAACCCCACCCGAGAACGCGCCCAGCCGGATTGGGAAGAGAATATTGTCCTTCACACTCAGGTGCGGGTACAGAATAGGGCGCTGAAACACCACACCCACCGAGCCGCGTTCCAGAGGCTGACCGGCGTAGGTCACCCGACCGGCGCTCGGTTCCTCCAGGCCGGCAATAATACGCAGCAGAGTGGACTTACCGGTACCCGAAGAACCAACCAGAGAAATCAACTCGCCGGGGTGCACATCCAGGTCAATCTCATTCAGAACCGTCGTATCGGTGCCAAAGGTCTTAGCGACACCTCGAATACGCAGGCCTTCAAAAGGCTCCACCGCGGCAGAAGAGTAGGATGCAGAAGTCATTCCCCCATTATCGCCGAAACTTGTACCCGGCACGGGCGCAGAAGATAAGCACCGTCATAAAACAGCACGCGAGCCTCGCACCAGAGTCTCATATGAGCACCCTAGCTCGGTCGTACCAGCAAACGCCCCTTCAACGCCAGATGCAGCGTACCCACCCACAGGAAGATGAGGAAAGCCGTACCCGCCACCGTTAGCGCAGGACCCACCAACCCCAGCGAGCCAGCAGCCGTCAAGCGAATACCGCTCGCCGCCATGGAAGCCATACCGAACGAGAAACCCCACATGCTCATCGAGAAACCACCCTCAAGAGTCCAGGGGAGCAAACGCATCAAGAAGAACAGCTGCAGAATGCCATAACCGGTCAGTATCAGGAAGAACCAGTCCACCGTGCCGCCGTTAGCCGCCAGGTACGCGTTACCACCCACAAAAGGCGGCGCCATCTGAACACCGATGACACCGCGCTCCCCCTGAGGTAGCGGAGTCAAGGTGCGCAGGCGGCTCAGAATCGCGGCCTCGACACTGAACCACGAAATCAGGCCCGCACCGAAGAAGAGCATCGCCATATCGTGCCACCCTACAAAACCCATCGCCGTAGCGGTCGCAAAATTCGTCGCCACAGTCGGCAGATACAGCACCGGCGAGGCAGCCTCAGGCACATACCCACCACGCCACGTACCGGCAATGCGGTGAGAGGCAAAGTACAGCTGCCCCACAGCTCCCAGCACCACCAGAGTCAGCGCCGGAACCTCCGCATACGGGTAGAGAGCCGCACCCACCTGCGCCGTCGTCGCCGGAATCAGCGAAAAGAAGCAGGTACGCGCCGGATGCTCCCAAAAACTACGCACCCACGCACGGTACTTCACCACCGAATGAATCAAAAACCCCACAAGGAGCAGCCACACCACAGCGTTAAAAGCCAGGATGCTCTCCCCCACCCAACCAGGTGCCATTCCCTTCGACGCACCGGTACGCCAGGCAGCACCCAAAGCACCGGTGCCCAGCGCTACCGCAAAATAATTGACCGGCACGCTGAGACCGCGACGGGCGCTCTGCTCGCTCTGAAGGGAAGAAGGCATTAGGTTTTACCTCTCATAGTTGTAGGGCAGGATGGGGCACGCAGCCCCAATATGTGTTTCGACGGTACCGGAGCATGGGCAACGCCATAGGAACCAGGGACCAGAAAATCATTCTATGTTTTTAAGCCTATACAAGCTGGAAGTCCGTGACGTACTTTAACCGATTCCGGTCACGCAATGTCTTGAATCTTCACGCTGTGTTTTGAATCTTCGCACAGACAAAATCATGCACAAAAAATCGCCCCCGACGCCTAAACGTCGGGGGCGACTACTAGCTAAATGCTAGAAGCTACAGGTGCATACCTTAGGCAGCAACGGCAGCCGGATCAACGGGGATGCCGGGGCCGAAGGTGGTAGCAACGGTTGCCTTGGAGATGTAACGACCCTTAGCCGAAGAGGGCTTCAGACGGTTAACCTCTTCCAGAGCTGCCTGGAAGTTCTCCTCGAGCTGCTCAGCGGTGAAGGAAGCCTTACCGATGATGAAGTGCAGGTTGGAGTTACGGTCAACGCGGAAGTCGATCTTACCGCCCTTGATGTCTGCAACAGCCTTTGCAACATCCATGGTCACGGTACCGGTCTTGGGGTTCGGCATCAGGTTACGGGGACCCAGGATCTTACCCAGGCGGCCGACCTTGCCCATCATGTCGGGGGTTGCAACCGCTGCGTCGAAGTCGGTCCAGCCGCCAGCGATCTTTGCGATCAGCTCGTCGGAACCAACGTAGTCAGCGCCAGCTGCCTCAGCCTCAGCAGCCTTGGGGCCTGCTGCGATAACGACCACGCGAGCGGTCTTACCGGTGCCGTGGGGCAGGTTCACGGTACCGCGAACCATCTGGTCTGCCTTACGGGGGTCAACGGACAGACGCATTGCAACCTCAACGGTTGCGTCGGTCTTGGTGGAAGAGGTTTCCTTCGCCAGGGCAACTGCCTCAGCGGGGGTGTAGAGCTTACCCTCTTCAATCTTGGCTACAGCTGCCTTGTACGCCTTGCTGCGCTTTGCCATCTGCTTTTCTCCTTATGCAGTTGTGGTCTCGTGAGCCGCGCTCGGCTCTGCCACATCCCGTCCATACGACGGGCATTTACAAGTTCTGTGTAGAAAAATCTACGGTGCCGATTACTCGGCTATTCGGCGAACCGAAATTACTCGACGGTGATACCCATGGAACGAGCGGTACCTGCGATGATCTTGGAAGCAGCATCCAGGTCGTTTGCGTTCAGGTCGGGCATCTTGGTCTCAGCGATCTCGCGCACCTGAGCCTCGGTCAGCGAACCAACCTTGGTGGTGTGAGGAACAGCGGAGCCCTTAGCAACGCCAGCAGCCTTCTTGATCAGCTGGGAAGCCGGAGGAGTCTTGGTGATGAAGGTGAAGGAGCGATCCTCGTAGACGGTAATCTCAACGGGGATGATGTTACCGCGCTGCGACTCGGTTGCAGCGTTGTATGCCTTGCAGAACTCCATGATGTTCACACCGTGCGAGCCCAGTGCGGGGCCGACGGGGGGAGCCGGGTTAGCGGCGCCTGCCTGGATCTGCAGCTTGATGAGGCCAGTGACCTTCTTCTTGGGAGCCAATGTAGGGTCCTTTTCTTAGCTGGGAACCGACGCACAGGAGCGTACGCCGGCAAGACGGTGACCGTGGCGCGGTCACCCGTGCATCCGCATGAAAGCGTGACATGCGCATACACAAACCAACATTCTAGCGTTAATCAGCGACTTAATCCAGCGCCAGCTAGCAGAAAGAGTAAACCTCACCCACACAGCCACCGCCGGCTACACAGTCACTACAAAATATGAGCCCCGCACCGAAGTGCGAGGCTCATATTCACACGCTAAAAACGTTAAATCTTTTCGATCTCGGTGAAGCTCAAGGTCACCGGGGTATCGCGGCCGAAGACGGAAATCATCACGACAATCTGCTGGGACTCGCCCTTAATCTCCGAAACGGTAGCGTCCATGCCCTCGAAAGCACCGGACTTCACGCGGACGTTCTCGCCCACAGTGTAGTCGGACTCGATAACGGGCTTGGAAACGGGCAGGCCCTGGCTCTGCTGCTGCTCTTCGAAGACCGGCAGGAGCATGTCAAAGACCTCGTCCATGCGCAGCGGGACCGGGTTGTACGCATCCTGACCCACGAAGCCAGTCACACCGGGGGTGTGGCGGACAACGCCCCACGAGTGGTCGGTCAGTTCCATACGAACCAGAACGTAACCGGGAACACGCACGCGGCGGATGGTCTTCTTCACGGTGTTCTTGAACTCAACCACGGTCTCCATGGGGACCTGAACCTCGAAGATCTCATCTTCAGCTTCCAGGTTCTGGATACGGGTCTCGATACCGGTCTTCACCTTGTTCTCGTAACCGGAGTAGGTGTGAACCACGTACCAGTCGCCCATCTGACGGCGCAGCTTGGACTTGAATTCTTCCAGAGCGTCGACTTCCTCAGCAGCCTCAGCAGCTGCTTCAGCCACCTCGACAGCCTCGGTAGCTTCCTCAGCCTGCTGCTCAATAGCCGCAGACTCCTCAGTAGCCTCAGCAGCGGCTACCTCGACCTCTTCAATCTCGGATACCAGTTCCTGCTCGGACACGTCGCTCCTACTTTCTATCGTTAATCATCTAGAGGGGACTTCCACTCACCAATGCGCTGAGGGAAATCACTGATGGGGCACCCAGAATAAGGATGCAGCCAGTACTAGTTACGCTGAATGGTTCCGTTACCGAAAATCCAGAATGCTCCCTGGCCGAAAAGATAATCCAGACCAGAAATAAGAAGGAGCATCACCACGACGAAGAACAGAACTCCGAAGAAGTAACCAACCAGTTCACGTCCGGTGGGAGTAGTAACCTTCTTCAACTCCGCAATAACTTCACGGAGGAATGCAAAAATACGGCCGAAGAAACCGAGCTTCTTATCGCTCTTCGACGATGCGCCGGGCTTAACAACCTTCTCGGCGGTAGCAGACGATGCCATTTCTTCTGCCCCTTTCTGAGTCTAAAAAAGTACGCCCGGAGTGCGGGCGTACAAATTATTTATTGAGGCAATAAAAGCAGGGCGGACAGGACTCGAACCTGCAACCTGCGGTTTTGGAGACCGCTGCTCTACCAATTGAGCCACCACCCTTTGAAGCGTTAACTTCAGGTGTGAGAGTTGCTTCTCACTTGTCTACTCCTCCATTGCCTCCTAAGCCGTGGGCTTTAGAGGGGCAAACAATTACACCCTTGCGGGTGCAGAACTAACTGTAAACCATCTTTCGGGGCCGATGCAACTTCAGAATGTAATATTTTTCGAAAAACCTCTTGAGATACCTTGACGAAGGGTTCCGCATCACTACTAGTGGACCGTATCCTAATAAGAGGAATGCCGCACACACCCGCGCCCATCAGGCGCAGATTGGTCCCACACGTGCATTCCCATCACCTATTTCCTTGTCGACTTCACGCCGGCAGCGCACAAGAAGAAAGAGAAGAGAGCCCCATGGCGCGTATTTCAAGCCGCATCGGTGCCATCGCACCCTCCGCAACCCTTGCCGTCGACGCAAAGGCAAAAGCACTCAAGGCTCAGGGACGCCCCGTCATCGGTTTCGGCGCAGGCGAACCGGACTTCCCCACCCCCGCGCACATTGTGGACGCCGCACGCGAAGCGCTCAACGACCCCAAGAACTTCCGCTACTCCCCCGCCTCCGGCCTTCCCGAGCTGAAGAAGGCAATCGCGGAAAAGACCCTGCGCGACTCCGGCGTAGAGATTGACCCCTCCCAGGTTGTCATCACCAACGGCGGCAAGCAGGCGGTCTACCAGGCATTCGCAACCGTCATTGACGAAGGCGACGACGTCCTGCTGCCCGCACCCTACTGGACCACCTACCCCGAGTGCATCCGCCTGGCAGGCGGCAACCCCATCGAGGTGTTCGCCGGTAGCGACCAGCACTACAAGGTCACCGTCGAGCAGCTCGAAGCAGCCTACACCCCCGCCACCAAGGCGCTCATCTTCGTCTCCCCCTCCAACCCGACCGGTGCCGTCTACACCGAAGAGGAAACCCGCGCCATCGGCGAATGGGCTCTGTCCAAGGGCATTTTCGTTCTGACCGACGAAATCTACGAGCACCTCACCTATGACGGTGTTCAGGCTGTCTCCATCCTGAAGGCAGTGCCCGAGCTCGCTGACCTGTGCGTCATCCTCAACGGCGTGGCAAAGACCTACGCCATGACCGGTTGGCGTGTGGGCTGGATGATTGGCCCGCGCGACGTCATCGCCGCAGCCTCCAACCTGCAGTCCCACATGACCTCCAACGTCAACAACATCGCCCAGCGCGCAGCTCTTGCCGCTCTGACCGGTCCGCAGGACGACGTGGAAATCATGCACGCCGCCTTCGACCGCCGCCGCCGCACCATCGTCGACGGCCTGAACGCTATTGAAGGCGTGCACTGCCCCGTACCCACCGGTGCGTTCTACGCATACCCGGACGTACGCGAACTGCTCGGCAAGGAAATCGCGGGCGTACGCCCCCAGACCTCCGCAGAGCTGGCTGAGCTCATCCTCGAAAAGGCTGAGGTCGCCGTAGTTCCCGGCGAGGCATTCGGCCCCAGCGGCTACCTGCGCCTCTCCTACGCCCTGAGCGACGAGGACCTGGCAGAGGGCCTGGCACGCCTGCAGAAGTTCCTCGGTCAGGCACGCGACTAGTTCGCGGCTCTCCGAACCGCGTCTCTCGCCCCGGCGGGAGGTGCGGTTTAGGTGTTGGGTGAACCGGCACAAAACGATCAAACACAGGGCTATTGACCGTTTTATGTCCTAAAAACCGGGAATCCCACAAAGATTTAAAAATATTTTTAAAACACTCGAGGCCTCCCGCATCTTTTCGGATGCGCGGAGGCCTCGTTTGCCTCTTCGGTGCCATAGGTGGGAAGCGGCGGCTATTTGTACTTCAAACCCAAACATACAGGTTTCAAAAACCTGAACTTTTATGCCGCGATTTGGGCATTCCCACGCCATTCCACCACTACCAACACAACCCAAACATCGCTAAAATAGAGACCAAGAGAACGACCTCCCGACCGGCGCGCATTCATGTGCCGAAATCGTGGAGGTCATAGTTATATACACGCGCGCACAACACCTAAAACGCGCAGACATTAGGAGCCAACCATGAAGATCGGTCTGCTTACTTCCGGCGGCGACTGCCCCGGCCTGAACGCTGTCATCCGCGGCGCTGTCCTCAACGGCGTCAAGAAGTACGGCTACGAGTTCGTCGGCTTCCGTGATGGCTGGCGCGGCGTCGTTGAAGGCGACTACATGGACCTGCCCCGCCAGAAGGTTCGCGGCCTGGCATCTCAGGGCGGCACCATCATCGGTACCTCCCGCACCAACCCCTTCGACGGCCCCAACGGTGGCCCCGAGAACATCGAAATCATGATGGAACGCCACGGCATCGACGCAATCGTCGCTATTGGTGGTGAAGGCACCCTCGCAGGCGCAAAGCGTCTGGCAGACGCAGGCCTGCCCGTCATCGGTGTTCCCAAGACCATCGACAACGACCTGCGCGCAACCGACTACACCTTCGGTTTCGACACCGCAGTGTCCATCGCAACCGAGGCTATGGACCGTATCCGCACCACCGGTGAATCGCACCACCGCTGCATGGTCGCAGAGGTCATGGGCCGCCACGTCGGTTGGATCGCACTGCACTCCGGTATGGCAGCAGGCGCACACGCAATCCTGATTCCCGAGGTCAAGGTCTCCATGGAGCAGGTTGCTGAATGGGTCAAGGAAGTACACGACCGCGGCCGCTCTCCCCTGGTTGTTGTTGCTGAAGGCTTCATCCCCGAAGGCTTCGACGACGTCATGGCAAACAAGGGTACCGAAAAGGACGGCCGTCCCCGCCTCGGTGGTATCGGTGAGTACATCACCCACGAAATCGAGAAGATGACCGGCGTCGAGACCCGTAACACCATCCTGGGCCACATCCAGCGTGGTGGCGCACCCACCGGTTACGACCGCGTGCTCGCAACCCGCCTGGGCATGGGCGCAGTCGACATGGTCGCTCAGAAGCAGTGGGGCAAGATGGTCTCCGTTCAGGGCACCGAAATCAAGTACGTACCCCTCGAAGAGGCACTGGACGGCCTGAAGTCCGTACCTCAGGAACGTTGGGAAGAAGCAGCCGTCCTCTTCGGCCGCTAAACCCCATAAGCTCGGTAAGATTGCTGAGCACACATACTAAAACCGCGGAGGCGGGCACTCGTAACGGGTGTCCGCCTCCGCGGTTTTAGTTGGGGTGGATTTTAGCGGGGGTAGCTTTTGGGCAGGAATGCCCTAGCGCTTCAGGAAATCCTGACCCGCCAAAGAACGACGCGCCACCTCACCGGACTCCGGCGAAACCACCGTCGTCTGAGCCACCGCATACTCGGTAGCCGGTGCCGGCGAACCATCCGGCAGGAAGTCGCCGCCATCAACCGCGCGCAAAGGCGCCTGCGGATCAACGCCGCGCTTAATCACAGCCAGAGCAATCGGGCCCGCCTCGTGATGCAACGCCACCGAGGTAATGCGACCGACCGGGCGGGACTTGCCTTCCACGAACAGCTCGCTACCTGCCGCCGGCAGGGTGTGCTCCGAACCGTCAATATCCAAGAACACCAGGCGGCGCGGCGGGCGACCCAGGTTATGCACACGAGCGACTGTCTCCTGGCCCTTATAGCAACCCTTATCGAAATGCACCGCGGTGCGGGTGTAATCCAGCTCCTGCGGAATGGTCTTATCGTCAGCTTCGGTACCGTAGCGCGGGCGCCACGCCTCAATACGCAGAGCCTCCGCAGCCCACAGGCCCGCAAAACGCGCATCCGCAGATTCGGCCAGGGCGGGCAGAACAGAGCGCGGCACAATGCTCAAGAAACGCACGTAGTCCGCGCCAGGGTGAGCGTCACCCGCCTCGTCGTAACGGTAGCTACCCGGTGCCGGAGTGTGCCAGGGATCCTCCCACACCAGCGGCTTAGCCTCCGCGAGCGCCGGATGCACCGAACCGTCCTGCAGAATCGGGTTGCGGGCGCTTTCCAGCACGGCGTACTCGTCGCTGAGGTTCTGCACCTCAACGCGCATCATGAACTTCATGCGGTTCAGGTAATCGGTCAGCGGCTGAGCCTGGTCACCCTCCACGATGAGCCAGAGCGCCTCGCCGTCCTCGATAGCAGCCGGGGCGTACTCCACGCGCCCCTGGGGCGAAAGCAGCAGGAACTCGCGGCTCTCCCCGGAGGTCATGCCGGTCAGAATCTGCGAAGCGATGGAGGTCAGCCAGGTCTGACGATCCGGACCCGCAACACGCACCACGCCCATGGAGGAGCGGTCCACCAGCACCAGCGGTTCGCCTGCGTCGGCGGAGCGGTCAAAGCTGAGGGCGCGCTGTTCCAGCATGGGGTTGCCGTAGTGTGCGGCGACGCCGGCGTCCAGCCCGGAGGCGGCAAAAGCGCCGTGCAGGCCCAGCAGGGGGCTCGCGGGGCGGGCGGCATCAGGCTGGGGTGCCTCAGCCTGAGGGGCTTCAAGCGAAGATTCAGTCACGGAAGGTGCACCTTTCACGCAAAGAGTCTGCCCCGCCATTCAGCGGGGCAGACATAAGTAATGTATTAGGCGGTGGGCTCGGAGCCGGGCTCGCCGGTGGGCTCTTCGCCGTCCAGGGAACCGAACATCGAGGTTCCCAGGGAATCGCCGGTCATCGAGGAAGTCTTACGAAGCTCAGCGGAGGCGTGCTTGTGCAGCTTACCCTCGGCGTCTGCGACCTCCCAGTCCCACATGAGGTTGCCGTTGACCAGGCCCCACAGGCGCACGGAGCCCGCGTACTCGTGGGAGATGTCGTCACGGAGCAGGTTACCGGTCTGCATGCGAATGACCGGGCCCTTGACCATGCCCACATAGTTCTCGCTAATGCCGCCGGGATGCGCGATGGTTGCCAGCAGCGAGAAACCGTCGTCCTCGTTGCGCAGGGTCTCAACGCTCTCAGCGTCAGCGAAGGCGGGAATAACGTCCTTGGGAACGATACCGAAGCCGCCGTCGGCGTCAGTCAGGGGGCGGTCAATCTGCCAGAAACCGGTCTCAACGGTGATGGGACGCAGCTTCTGACCCTCGTCATCGAGGAGGAAAGATTCAGCGCGGTATTCGATGAAGGGCAGACCATCCTGCTCAAAAGTAATAATCTGGCCGAAGGGGGTATTCTCCTGGCCTTCGTACCACATGGTTCCGGTACCCTCCCAGGTGCCGAGCAGCCATGCGAAGGGAACAAGTTCAGGGGTTAGGTTGGTAGGGATTTCAATAGCCATACCCCCTATTTTAGTACCCGAGCGTAAAACGGTACCCTGTTCGTTCGCCCTCGGCGCGGGATAATTTCCCGTCCACGCCCGGCATCAGACATATAGAAAACCCCCAACCGGAGGGGACCGGGTGGGGGTTCACGCCGTCATTGGCGAGGCGGTACGAACCGTACGACCGCCTAAAGCCCTGTGTGGGCGATGCTTCTGCTCTGTGCGGGAAGACTACTTCTGACCGCTGAAGAGGCCACGCAACACTGCGAATGCACCGATACCGATGCACACGGAGATGATAGCCATCAGCGACATGAAGAGAGCTTCAAGAGCCATAAGATTGTTTTCCATGCCTTAAACCTACCATAGACCCGCCCCGAAAGGGCGCAGAATCAGCGGCAGAAACATAGTGAACAGCACGATTCTCAGCAGGCATACGCCCCACCCGGCGCCAGCAAAATATTAGCCCCGCAGAATCCGGGTAGGTGCCCTATCATAGCCAGCTGAGAAGCCTGTACGAACAGTCCGGAATACGATATTCGGCCGCAGGCTACACCAGCTCCCACAGCTACAACACAGGCAGGCTAGTACACTAGAAAGAGCCAAAAGTTTTACACGGGAAATACCTGGGAAAGGAGAGGGTGTGTACCGTATTGCGCTCATGAGCGACACCGCCGCGCAGGATATGATCCCCTCGCTGAGCCTGCTCAGCCACAAGGTACACGTCTTTCCCCTCGACACCGCCCACACCGCTCTCGAATCCGAGACCTTCGACCTGCTCATGGTCGACGCCCGCACCGCCCTCGTCAAGGCGCGCCAATGCGCCCAGCTGTTGCGCGCAGCCGGTGTGCAGTTGCCGCTCATCGCGCTCCTCAACGAGGGCGGCATGGCGGCGGTTGCTGCCTCCTGGCAGGTGGACGATATCGTCTCTGACCAGGCATCCCCCTCCGAAATGGATGCGCGCCTGCGCCTGGCTATCAAGAGCGACGCAGCCGCGGAAGAAGAAAGCTCCGAAGAACGCATCGTGCGCGCGGGCAACCTCGTCATTGACACCCAGGCGTACTCTGCACACCTCTCCGGCACCGCACTGAACCTGACCTTCAAAGAGTTTGAACTACTCAAGTTCATGGCTCAGCACCCCGGACGGGTCTTCTCCCGCGCCCAGCTGCTCTCTGAAGTGTGGGGTTACGACTCCTACTACGGCGGCACCCGCACCGTGGACGTGCACGTGCGTCGTCTGCGTTCCAAGCTCGGCACCGAGTACGAACAGATGATCTCGACCGTGCGTAACGTGGGCTATTCCTTCAACAGCACGCGCTAATTTTGCGGTACCAACCGCTGTTTTGGTGTGCCCGTTCTCGAGTAGACTCGCCGCTGAACCAGGTACCAGAATGTGTAAATGTTCCGGTTCTTGTCATATTCGCCCAAGACGAAGAGCAAACTCTTCAAAGAGCAATCATCCCCGGTAGAGTTGAATCAGAAGGCTACGAAAGAAGGCGATGATGGTACACAGTCAGACACCCAATCCCTCCACCCTGCCCGCTGAAAGCTCCCTTGTTTACGCGGAACCGCAGCTCACCGAAGAGCTGCTGGAACGATTCGATTCCTTTGCCCAGGCGGTTGCCAAGCACGACGGCGTTTCGGCGTTCTCCGAGCAGACCCGCATCGAGCTGAGCAAGGCGCTACGCGAAAGCACCCTCACCCCTCCGCGTTTCTTTGTCGCCGAGGACAACGGCACCCTCGCTGCTGTCTTCGTGGCTCTCACCCCCGCACATGACGAAGATACCGGCGTGATTGAGGCAGCCGTCGCCCCCGAATACCGTGGACGAGGCGCAGGTAGCGCGTTCTTCGACCACGCCGTCCGCCAGCTGGGTGAAGACGCCGTACGGTACCGCCTCTGGGTTCACGGCAGCGCCACCGACACCGGTATTGAAAGCCCCGCCCACGCATTCGCGACCCTGCATGGCTTCGAGCCGGTGCGTGTGCTGTACAAGATGGTTCTGCCCCTGGACGCTCAGACCCGCGAAGAGCTCGTGGAACGCTCCGACGCGCGCATTCTGCCGGAAAACCTGCGGATGCGTACCTTTACCGGCGCGGACGAATTCCCCTGGCTTCGCGTGAACGCCGCAGCATTTGCGCACCACCCCGAGCAGGGCAAGCTCACCCTCGCCGACCTGCGCGAGCGCACCGGCTCTCCCTGGTTCCGTCCCGAGGGTTTCTTCATCGCCTCCGAGGTGGATGATGATTCCGCTATTGCGGCGTTCACCTGGACGAAGATCCCGACCGGTCAGGAGCAGGGCGAGCTGTCCCCCTCCGGCGAGATTTATGTGGTGGGTGTGAGCCCGCAGGCACAGGGAGGCGGCTTGGGTCGTACCCTCACCCTGCGCGCACTGGCGTACCTGGCTTGTGCGGAGGATGAGAACGGCGAGCCGTTGCGCGCCATCGACCTGTACGTGGACGCCGATAACACCGCCGCCTACGCCCTGTACACTTCCTTGGGCTTTGGTGTGGCGACGGTTGACCGCATGTACGCCCCCGCCCAGCAGGCTGAGCCTGCCGCCTAGTTTTGGTGCGCCACAGTTGGCGTGCCTCTTCACGACTTATCCCCGAGCAGAAAGGCAAGTACAGTATGGTACCCGCCCCCAATGGCCTGAATAAGGCGCCTAAGCCTAAGCCGTCTGAGCCGGCACCCATGACCGGTGTCATTCATATCGGCCACGATATTTCGAAGATTGAGCGTGCCGAGTCTCGCGGCGACCGCATTGAGAAGGGCGAGAAGCGCTCCTACTTCAGCTTGGAAGAGGAGTTCGGTCCGGAGCGTTTCTTCGACCGTGAGAGCAGCTGGTTGGACTTCAACACCCGCGTGCTGGAGCTCGCGGAGGACCCGAACCTGTTCCTGCTGGAACGTCTGAACTTCCTGTCGATTGTGGCGTCTAACCTGGACGAGTTCTTCATGGTGCGTGTGGCGGGTCTGAAGCGCCGCATTGCGACCGGTCTGGCGGTTCCTTCGGCGGCGGGCCTGAGCCCCGAGGAGCAGATGGAAGAGATCGCTGAGCGTGCCCATAAGCTGCAGGAGCGCCACGCCGATGTGTTCCACAACCAGGTTCTGCCTGCTCTGGAGGAGCAGAATATCCGCATTGTGGGTTGGGACGACCTGGACGCGGACGCTAAGCAGCGCCTGCGTCAGGAGTTCATGCAGGACATCTTCCCGATTCTGACCCCGCTGGCGGTTGACCCGGCGCACCCCTTCCCCTACATTTCGGGCTTGTCGCTGAACCTTGCGGTGCTGGTGCGTAACCCGCAGACCGGCAAGGAGCTGTTCGCGCGCGTGAAGGTGCCCGATCAGCTGGACCGTATGGTCTCTGTGGATGGTTCCCGCGCCGCTAATACTGCGGGCCGCGAGAGCCGCTACATTGCTCTGGAAGACATCATTGCTGAGCACCTGGACACTCTCTTCCCGGGCATGGAGGTTGTGGAGCACCACGTCTTCCGCGTGACCCGTAATGAGGATCTTGAGGTGGAAGAGGACGATGCAGAGAACCTGCTGAAGGCTCTGGAGAAGGAGCTTCTGCGCCGTCGTTTCGGTCCGCCGGTCCGTCTGGAGGTTGAGGACACCATCAACCCGACCATCCTGGACCTGCTGATTTCTGAGCTGAACATTGACGAGTCTGAGGTGTACCGTCTGCCGGCTCCGCTGGATCTGCGCGGCATGAGTGCGATTGTTCGCGCGAACCGCCCGGCGCTGCACTACCCCAAGCACATTGCGCACACCTCCCGCTGGCTCAACGCCACCGAGACCGCGAAGGCTGCGGACGTTTTCGCTGCCGCACGCGATCACGATGTACTGCTGCACCACCCGTACGACTCGTTTGCAACCAGTGTGCAGGCGTTCCTGGCGCAGGCTGCCGCTGACCCGCGTGTTCAGGCGATTAAGCAGACTCTGTACCGCACCAGTGGCGACTCCCCCATCGTGGATGCGCTGATTGAGGCCGCTGAGGCAGGCAAGCAGGTCGTGGCGCTGGTCGAGATTAAGGCTCGCTTTGATGAGGAAGCCAACATCTCCTGGGCTCGTAAGCTGGAGCGCGCCGGCGTGCACGTGGTGTACGGCATCGTGGGTCTGAAGACTCACTGCAAGCTGTCGCTGGTGGTGCGCCGCGAGGGTAACCACCTGCGCCGTTACGCGCACATTGGTACCGGTAACTACCACCCGTCGACCGCTCGTTTCTACGAGGATTTGGGTCTGATTACCTGCGACGAGCAGATTTGTGAGGACGTCTCCCGCCTGTTCAACCAGCTGTCCGGTTACGCACCGAAGACTAACTACCAGTCGCTGCTGGTGGCGCCGCGTACTCTGCGTAGCGGCCTGATTGAGTGCATCGATCAGGAGATTGAGAACCACAAGGCTGGCCGCCCGGCGAAGATTCAGATCAAGTGCAACTCCATGGTGGATGAGGCCGTCATCGATTCGCTGTACCGTGCTTCGCAGGCAGGTGTGCCGGTGGATGTGGTGGTTCGCGGTATTTGTGCTCTGCGCCCTGGCGTTAAGGGTCTGAGCGAGAATATTCGCGTCCGTTCGGTGCTGGGTCGTTTCTTGGAGCATTCGCGCGTGTTTGCTTTCGAGAACGGCGGCGATCCGATTGTCTACATTGGCTCTGCCGACATGATGCACCGTAACCTTGACCGCCGTATTGAGGCGCTCGTGCCGGTGAAGGATCCGCGCCACGTGAAGTACCTGCGTGATATGTTCACCATCTACATGAGTGATTCTTCGCGTACTTGGCACCTGGATTCTGAGGGTAACTGGACCCGCCACGACACCGATGATCAGGGCAACCCGCTACAGGACGTGCAGTCGTACTACCTGAGCTCGCGTTCCCGTAAGAACGTGGTCGATAAGGTCTAAGACTTCGCCGCTGACCTACCGGTGATTTCTGGTCGTGAACCCCGTCTGTTCTCGCGCTTTATGGCGTGGGGCAGGCGGGGTTTTCCGCGTGTCGTGCAAAAACGTGCGGTGGACTAGTGCACTTAGCGCAAAAGTGAACAACAGGTTACGTTGAGATTACAACTTGACCGTTCTCTCGCCTACAATTAGACGCGGAGCATGGTGCCCCCTGGCATTGTGCACAAGCCTAGCGAAGAGGTTCAGAGAGAGATATGGCACCGCTGGATTCCCCCTCCATCTACTACTCGGCACGACGTTTTGACGCGGTCAACAGCATTGACCGTGCCCCCGCAAACACTGCGGATATTGTTGCTTCTGGCGCACTGATTTGGCGCATGCGCGATGGTGCGCTTGAGGTCCTCATCATTCACCGCCCTCGTTATGACGACTGGTCCTGGCCTAAGGGTAAGCAGGATCCGGGTGAGTCCCTGGCTGAGACTGCTATTCGTGAGATTCGCGAAGAGGTCGGTCTGCAGGTTGTTTTGGGTGTGCCCCTGGCGGTGACTTCCTACCCGGTGGGTGGCCGCCCGAAGGATGTTTTCTACTGGTCCGCTGAGCTTCCCGAGGGTGCCCGTGCCCTGGCTGATGAGGGTGAAGTGGATGAGCTGCGCTGGGTGAGCACCGAGGTTGCTCGCGCCCTGCTGACCAACGAGGACGACCTGGCGCCCCTGGAGTCTCTGGAGGCTCTCGCGGAGGCGGACGCGCTGCGCACCCGCCCGGTGCTGATTGCCCGCCACGCGAAGGCTAAGCCGCGTTCGAACTGGGCTGCTGCTGAGGATGACCGCCCGCTTGCGGCTACCGGCAAGCGTCAGGCGTTGGCTTCTAGCCGTCTCTTTGCGGCGTGGGCTCCGAGCCGTATTATTTCTTCCCCGTGGCTGCGTTGCGTTCAGACCGTGACCCCGTACTCGGTGGATTATGGTGTGTCGGTGAAGGAGAAGAAGTCCCTGTCTGAGGCTGGCGCTCAGCGTCACCCGGCGCGTGTTGCCCGCACCGTGGCGTCGCTGTTCGATAAGGATTCTTCCTCCCTGCTGTGCACTCACCGCCCGGTGCTGCCTCAGGTGATGGATGTTCTGCGTGAGTACCTGTTTGAGGGTTCCGCGGAGGTTCTTCCGACTGAGGACCCGTACCTGGAGCCCGGCGATGCCCTGGTTCTGCAGGTGACTGAGGGCGATGACCCGCGTATTGTCTCGGTGGAGCGTGTACGCGCGGCCCTGGACTAACACCCATATACTTTGATCTTCTAACGGCGAGCGCGCTGGGCTTTATGCTCAGCGCGTATGCTCTACCTGCGCCCATTCGAGAGTTTTACAATAGAGGGGCGGTTGATTTGTGACCGTCTCTCACGTCTACTGACAGGATTCAAGGTTTTTCTTATGACTCACGCAATCCCCACTCCCTATGAAGATCTTCTGCGCGAAATCCTCGAGGAGAACAAGGACGCCATCGCGGCGGATGCGCAGCGTTCCGACCGTACCGGCACCGGCACCTTCGGCGTGTTTGGCCGTCAGATGCGTTTTGACCTGCGTGAGTCGTTCCCGCTGATTACCACCAAGCGTGTGCACTTCAAGTCTGTTGCCATTGAGCTGCTGTGGTTCTTGCGCGGTTCCTCGAATGTGCGCTGGTTGCAGGAGCGCGGCGTGACCATTTGGGATGAGTGGGCTGATGAGAACGGCGATTTGGGCCCGGTCTACGGCGTGCAGTGGCGTTCGTGGCCGACCCCCGACGGCGGCACGATTGACCAGATTGCGAAGGTTATCGATTCGTTGAAGAATAACCCGAGCTCGCGCCGCCACATCGTCTCAGCGTGGAACCCTGCCGAGGTGGACAACATGGCGCTTCCGCCCTGCCACGCGCTGTTCCAGTTCTACGTGCACGAACGCGCGGACGGTGTGAAGGAGCTGTCCTGCCAGCTGTACCAGCGCAGCGCGGACATGTTCCTGGGCGTACCCTTCAACATCGCCTCGTACGCTCTGCTGACCTACCTGATCGCGCAGGAGGTGGGCATGGAGCCGGGCGAGTTCATCTGGACCGGCGGCGACTGCCACATCTACTCGAACCACCTGGAGCAGGTGAAGAAGCAGCTGGGCTACGGCACCGACCCGGAGGGTAACCCCTACCCGCCGCGCGAACCGTACCCCTACCCGAAGCTGGTTATTAAGACGAAGAAGCCTTCTATTTTCGATTACGAGTATGAAGACTTTGAGCTGGTGGATTACAAGCACCACCCCGGTATTGCCGCCCCGATTGCGGTCTAACTGCAGGTTGTAAGGAGGCATGATGTATCGTCTGGGCGCTATTTGGGCTCAAACTGATGCCGGCATCATCGGACGTGACGGTGATATGCCCTGGTACGCTCCGGAAGATTTGGCGCACTTCAAGAAGGTGACGCTGGGTGCCCCGGTGATTATGGGGCGCCGCACCTGGGATTCGTGCCCGCCGCGTTTCCGCCCGCTACCGGGCCGTACGAATATTGTGATTAGCCGTTCGGTCACCGAGGCGGAAGAACGCGATGGTGCACTGTGGGTTCCCTCGCTGGATGCGGCGCTGTACGCGGCTCGTGACGTTGCAGGCGCGCCGGTCGAAGCTACCCCGGCAGATACCGCCGCGGTTGATGCTTGGATTCTTGGTGGCGGCTCCGTCTACGCGGAGGCACTCTCCCGCACCGACCTGCCCGTCTTCGGCCGGGTGAAGACGGTGGAGCGGACCCTCTTCTACTGCCAGGAAGGTAACGAGATTACCGGCGATACGCGAGCGCCCGAACTGCAGCTTGCAAATTCTGCGGGTAACTGCGAGGTCAGCTCCCCGAACGGGTGCTGGCGGGTCACCTCCGAGAGCGCCTGGGAGAATAGCGAGAAGGGTTACCTGCTCGATGAGTCGGGCACGAAGAACCCCATGTACTTCTCGTTCCAGCGGCTCGAACGTATCTAGTTCAAGCTTCCCTCATTCACTCGCTGATATAGACATGCATTTCAAGCCTGCGGCTACTCCCCTCCCGGAGTGCCGCGGGCTTGAGTGTTTAATGCGACTCCCGGTGCCCCGGTAATAAGCCCCGCCTCTTCACACGGTATCCCGTTCCGAATATCAAATTTTTTGTACGGTGTTAGTCCGCACCCGCCAGCCTGAGAGTACACTTGGAACCATGAACTTTATTCCCGGTGACTCTGTAGGTTTTGTTGGCTGGCGCGGCATGGTGGGCTCCGTCCTCATGAAGCGCATGGTTGAGGAAGGCGACTTCGAGGGCATTACCCCCGTCTTCTTCACCACCTCTAATGTTGGTGGCGCTGCGCCCACCTTCGACGGCGTAATTGAGCCGTCCGAGCTGAAGGACGCATACGACATTGATGAGTTGCGTAAGCACTCGATTATTGTGACCGCTCAGGGCGGTGGCTACACCGAGGCTGTGCACCCGAAGCTTCGTGCAGCCGGCTGGGACGGCCTGTGGATTGACGCCGCTTCCACCCTGCGCATGAACGATGACTCCATCATCGTGCTGGACCCCATCAACCGCGACGTCATCGACCGCGGCCTGGCATCCGGCGTGAAGGACTTCGTCGGCGGTAACTGCACCGTCTCCTGCCTGCTGATGGGCCTGGGCGGCCTCTTCAAGAACGACCTGGTCGAGTGGGCAACCTCCATGACCTACCAGGCTGCTTCCGGCGGCGGTGCCCGCCACATGCGCGAGGTGCTTGCACAGTTCCGCGACCTGGGCAACGAGGTCTCCGAGGAGCTGAACGACCCCGCATCCGCAATTCTGGACATCGACCGCAAGATCCTTGCTAAGCAGCGCTCCGGTGAGCTGGATTCTTCCCAGTTCGGTGTGCCGCTCGCCGGCTCCCTGATTCCCTGGATCGACTCGGATTTGGGTAACGGTCAGTCCCGCGAAGAGTGGAAGGCTGAGGTCGAGACCAACAAGATTCTGGGTCGCTCCGAAGACGACAAGATCACCATGGACGGTCTGTGCGTCCGTATCGCTGCGATGCGCTCGCACTCTCAGGCGCTGACCATCAAGCTCAAGAAGGACCTGCCGCTGGAGGAGATCGAGCGCATCATCGCCGAGGACAACCCCTGGGTTCGCTTCGTGCCGAACGAGCGTGAGGAGTCCATGGAGCAGCTGACCCCCGTGGCTGCTTCCGGTTCTCTGGAGATCCCGGTTGGTCGCGTGCGTAAGCTTGCGATGGGCCCCGAGTACATTAGCGCGTTCACCGTGGGTGACCAGCTGCTGTGGGGTGCTGCTGAGCCAATTCGCCGTATGCTGCAGATTGCTATTGGCAAGCTCTAAAGCTCACTGACAAGCCTATACAAAAGCCCTCGCTACCATTCGTATGGGATGGGAGCGAGGGCTTTCTGTGTCTGCGTATAGCTTATGCGGGCTGAGCGCGAGCCAGGTTAGCGTTGGTTATCGCTGATTCGCGGCGGCTTTGCGTTCTGCCTTACGTGCGGCTTTGCGTTCCTTACGCTGCTGTCGCCAGGCGCGGTAGCGGTACCAGGCGGTGAGCACCACGTGCTTCATGAAAATATTGGCGCGGCGTGCCCAGGTGAATTCGGTGCCCCAAATGCCCAGGCCGATGAAGATAAACAGCCAGCCGGGGCCGGGGGTGACGAGCATAATCAGTCCGGCAATAAAGCAGAAGGCGCCCACACCGATGACGAGGGGCTTGTAGAGATGACGCATAACCGGATGCGCGTGCATGCGCTCCTTACGGGCTTCGAGCCAGCGGTGAAAGCGGCTGGTCTCGCTTTCCTTGACTTCATCTTCAATGGTTTTCAGGGGTGGTCCTTCCAAACGTGCCGTAGGTGAGTTTCACCGGGCGGCGGTGGTTAGAGAATAGCACCCGCCGCTGGGTGGGTGCTGTGAAAGATTTCTTCATGTTGAGATTTTTCCGTCATCTTCAAAATTTTTTCGTTTCAATAGTGTTCAAGTCGAAAGCACCTTTATACACTGTAAGGGAACAATTCACCCGGCACTTGTGCCTAAACACTAAGGAAGCGACCCACTACCGTGTCCTCCTCACGTCCCGCATCGACGGACTCACACCGCACCAACGCCGCTGCGCCCGCCAGCACCACTGCACCCACCGCGGAACGCACGGCACCTCCCACGCTCAATGAGCGCCTCGAAAACCTCCCCTTCACCCGCGCCCACGGCAAGCTCCTGGGCATCTCGGGTCTCGGCTGGGCACTCGACGCCATGGACGTCGGCCTCATCTCCTTCGTCATGGCAGCCCTCATCAAGGAATGGCATCTGAGCCCCACCGAAGCCTCCTGGCTCGGATCCATCGGCTTCGCCGGCATGGCGCTCGGCGCAACCTTCGGCGGTCTGCTCGCCGATAAGCTCGGCCGCCGCTACATCTTCGCGCTCACCCTGCTGGTTTACGGTCTGGCGACCGGCGCCTCCGCGCTTGCCACCTCCCTGGGTGTGTTGCTCGTCTTCCGCTTCCTGGTCGGCCTGGGACTGGGTGCGGAACTGCCGGTGGCGTCCACCCTGATTTCTGAGTTCTCGCCGCGCGCTATTCGTGGCCGCGTCGTGGTCGCCCTTGAGGCGTTCTGGGCTGTCGGCTGGATTCTCGCCGCGCTCATCGGTACTTTCGTTGTTCCCCAGGCGAACGGCTGGCGCTGGGCGCTTGCCATCGGCCTGGTCCCCGCCATCTACTCGCTGGTGATTCGCTTGGGAACTCCCGAGTCCGTGCGCTTCCTGGAGTCCGTCGGCAAGCACGATGATGCGCGCCGCGTCGTCGAGCGTTTCGAGGCGTCTCCCGCTCTCTTCCCCAACGCTAAGAAGGCCGAGGACTCCGCGGAGCACGGCGCCGTAGAAAGCGCCGACAACGCCGAGTCCGCCAAGGTCCACTCCATCTGGGCTGCCGGTCAGCGCCGCAAGACCATCGCCCTGTGCGTCATCTGGTTCTGCATCAACCTCTCCTACTACGGCGCGTTCATCTGGATTCCGACTCTGCTGAGCGCCCAGGGCTTCAGCCTCGTCAAGTCCTTCGCGTTCACCCTGATCATGACCCTCGCTCAGCTGCCCGGCTACGCGGTTGCCGCCTACCTCATCGAAAAGTGGGGCCGCCGCGCAACCCTCGCCGCGTTCCTGCTCGGCTCCGCCCTCGCAGCGGCTGGCTACGGCATGGCGCACGCCGAGGTATTCATCATCCTCGCCGGATGCTTGCTTTCCTTCTTCAACCTCGGCGCGTGGGGTGCCCTCTACGCCCTGAGCCCGGAGATTTTCCCGACCCACCTGCGCGGAACCGGCACCGGTGCCGCCGCCGGTATTGGTCGTATCGCATCCATCGCGGCGCCGCTCATTGTGCCGCCGCTGGTCGCTTTCGGTGGAACTCCGCTGCTCTTTACGCTCTTCTCCACCGCGTTCCTGGTAGCGGCAACCACCGTGTTCCTGCTGCCTGAACGCCGCGGCGAGTCCCTCTAAACGAGCCGCCCACCCTACACTATGAGCTGTCCTTTCTGAACACTCTTTCCGAGCATTCAGAAAGGACAGCTCATTTGTCATAAAAGCCGCGTATCCATGCACTAAAACCTGAACTATGAGAGGATACGTTCTATGCTCGATTCCTTCCTCTCCAGCCCCTACCGCACGGAGTTCAACCCCTGGCCCGTCAGCGAACACTACGCCGCCGAACGCGCCGGTGGTGTGCCCGAAGCCATGCTGCTGCCGGGCGAACTCACCGTGCACCGTAGCGACGGGGCAAGCATGAGCTACTACCTGGACTGGCCAGAGGAATTCACCGAATACACCCGCGCCATCCCCCTGCGCCCACGCAGCAAGAACGGCTACCCGCAGGATTTCACGCTCAGCGTCGCCGTGCGCGACGGGCAGGCTGTCTTCGCCGCAACCGCCCTCAGCTTCTGGGAGCAGCGCGACGGCCGCCCCTACGACCATGAGCCTATCGCCCGCGGCTACGTGGATGTGGCCTCCTACGAATCCTGCGAGGAGTACACGGGCAATTCCGCAGCCCTCATCGGCTGGGATATCGCTGACCTCTACCCGGCACGTATGGCGCTCATCCGCGCCCTCTGCGAAGGGATTGCCAGCAGCATCACCAAGGGTGCCCAAATCCTTGCGGACGGCGAGGTGCAGGTCGACCACAAGGACGGGGACCTGCTCGCTCTGCACGTGAACGCAGTCAGCGCGGTAGGCGGCATGGTTCGAGCCCTCGTCATCGAGCAGGATCGTGTGCCCAGCGGGGTATCCACCGGCACCGCTACCGGCGCCTCGGAGCGTACCAATCTGCAGACGCGCGCCTACTACGCTAACGTGCTTTCCCCCGTTCCAGGCGAGTTCGGCAACCTTGTCTGGTCGCACAGCGAGGACGCGGAATACTACCCGTACCGTCCCACGCGCCACAAGCCGATTTTCCACGCCCCCAGCCCGCCTCAGAAGCTTCCGCTGGCGGTTCAGGTACTGATGGAGCACCTGCCCGCCGCTCCGCTGGCTGCGACGCGCACAGCGCCCAAGCGCAGGCCTTACCTGCCGGGGCAGGCGCGTATCTCCTCCCCTCGCCACTAACTCAGCGGGTTAATAAAACGCTTCGGGCGGTCTCTGTTGAAGAGACCGCCCGAAGCGTTTATTCTATGTGCTCTCGCGCTACGAGGGGCGAGAAGTTTAGCGTTTAGATTTCGCCGTTGACCACGACAGGCTCAGGCACCAGGGTCACGCCGAAACGTTCACGCACGCCGTCACGCACAGCGCGGGCAATAGCGAAGATGTCCTCAGCGGATGCGCCGCCGCGGTTGGTAATCGCCAGGGTGTGCTTGGTGGACAGGCTCGCGCGGCCCTGAGCGATTTCGCGGGACTCACCTTCCAGGCCGAAGCCCTTATCGAAACCGGCGTGCTGAATCAGCCATGCTGCCGAAAGCTTTACGTGATCGGGGTCCTCGACACCGGCGGTGAACGGGGAAGTCTTCACAACCACCGGGAAGTTCGGGGCGCCCTCGGGCAGGGACTCCAGGGTCGAGCGGGGCACGATCGGGTTGGTGAAGAAGGAACCGGTCGAGAAGGTGTCACGGTCCTCGGGGTTGAGCACCATGCCCTTGGAGCCGCGCAGCTGAAGCACCTTCTCGCGCACCAGTGCGGACTCGGCACGCTGACCGGGCTCAACGCCCAGACTCTTCGCCAGCTCAGCGTAGCGAATCGGGGAGGAGAGGTTGCCGAGGGTGAACTGGAAATCAACGGTCAGCACCACGTAGCGGGGCGAGCCGTTGACGGTTGCGCGCTTGAGCACCGAGTCGCGGTAGCCGAATCGCAGGTCAGCGGCAGCGAAGGTCTTCCGGGTGTTCTTTTCGCGGTCCCAGGTGCGTACGGAGGCGATGAACTCGCTCACCTCAACGCCGTAGGCGCCCACGTTCTGCACGGGGGTTGCGCCCACGGTGCCGGGAATGCCGGAGAGGGCTGCGGGGCCGACCCATTCGTTCTCGATGCTGAGCTTGACGAAGTCATCCCAGATGGTGCCCGCCTGTACGCGCACGTTTGCGCCGCCGCACCCGGGGATGGGCAGCTTCTCCACGCCTTCGGAGGCGATGTGCACGACGGTTCCGTTGAAGCCTTCGTCGGAAACCAGCAGGTTGGAGCCGCCGCCCACGATGAGGACGGGTTCGCCTGCGGCGTCTGCAGCGGAGACTGCTTCGATAATTTCTGCCTCGGAGGTGGCACGGACGTAGGTCTTGGCGGGGCCGCCTACCTGGGCGGTGGTCAGTTCGCTCAACAGCTTTTCAGTCATAGGTTAAGAATACCGGTCGTTGTGCAGGGTCAACACCCGCCACGCGTTAAAGTCACAAAAACCTTATGGTGATTTTGCCTTCATTTTCCGCCGCACCTTTCTCAGAAAAGAAACACCATCATCCCACCGATAAGTACACAAAATCGGCGAGCACGCAAAAGCCCCGACACCACCTCAATAGGTAGCGCCGGGGCTTCCAGCAAGCTATCTGCGAGCGCAGAGACTCCATGCCGAGAGACTAAGCTGAGAGACTATGCCGAGAGACGCACCAGAGCCTGGCTCTTCATCAGAACCTTCTGCTCCTTGCCCTCCTCGTCACGCGCGGTGACGGTCAGGTCAATGCGGGCGGTGCGCTCCTCCTCATTCAGGGCACCCACCTTACCGCTAATGGTCAGGGCGTTCGTGGGGGTGTCGGGGTTTTCGCCGCCGGGCGCATCCGCCACGGGAACGGGCTTGGTGAAGCGAGTCTGGTAGTCCACAATCGCGCCGGGGTCACCCACCCAGTCGCTCACGAGCTGCACGGCGGTGCCCATGGTCAGCATGCCGTGAGCAATCACGCCGGGCAGACCCACCGACTGGGCAAAACGCTCATTCCAGTGAATCGGGTTGAAGTCACCGGAGGCGCCAGCGTAACGCACCAGCGAAGCGCGGGAGAGCTCCACGGTACGCGAACCGATTTCCTGGCCCTTTTCAAGATCTTCAAAACGCACCATTAGTTCTCCTCCTCAGCACGAACCAGCAGCGAAGAAATGCAGGTGGTGACCGGCTCGCCCTGCGCGTCAACGATTTCTTCGCGGGTGGTCAGCATAGCGCCGGCACCCATGACGCGCACGGAGTCCACGTGAACTTCGGTGCGCAGCTCATCACCGGCAACGATGGGGCGGTGGTGAGTGAAGCGCTGGTCGGCGTGCACCACGCGGGAGAAATCAATACCGGCGGAATCGTCGTTGATGAGTGCCGCGTCGGCTGCCTGCGCCAGGATAATGGCGAAGGTCGGCGGGGCAATCACATCTGCGTACCCTGCCGCGCGGGCTGCCTCAACGTCGTGGTGGAGGGGGTTTTCTGCGTGAACTGCTCGGGCAAATTCGCGGATCTTTTCACGGCCGACAACGTAGGTGTTCTCGGACGGGTAGACCCTGCCCACAATCTCAGGGTTAATGCTCATGGTTTCAGTCTACAGCTCTTGTGCACAGTGTTCAGCTTGGGCGCACAGAGTGGACGTATAGAGATTACAAGCAGTATTTCTTAGCATTATTTACCTACTAGCGAAGGCGCGCAATGTGCCCCTACACTTCTCGCCCAGGCGAGAGTAGGCTGAACGGGTACCCGCAATCTACTTCAGAAGGAAAACTTGTGTCTTCTAACGTAAAAATTTCGGTCCTCGACCTGATGCCGCACCGCTCCGACCAGAGCCAGCACCAGACAATGCTCAACACCATCGACGCGGCGCGCGCGGCTGAGTCCTACGGCTACGAGCGTTTCTGGGTCGCTGAGCACCACAACGCCGGCTCCCTGCTGTCTTCGGCGACCGTGGTGGTCATGGCGGAGATTGCCGCCGCAACCGAGCGCATTCGCGTGGGTTCGGGCGGCATCATGCTCCCCAACCACGCACCCTACGTGGTGGCAGAGCAGTTCGGCACCCTCAACGCCTTCCATCCGGGCCGCATTGACCTGGGTGTGGGCCGTGCACCCGGCACCGACCCGATGACCGCTGCCGCCCTGCGCCGCGACGATTCTGCCGCCATGAGCTTCCCCGCTGAGGTGCAGCAGCTGCAGCGCTTCCTGGGCGAGCCCTCCCCCATGCACCGCGTGCACGCCATCCCCGGTCAGGGCTCGAAGGTGCCCCTGTACATTCTGGGTTCCTCCCTGTTCGGCGCGCAGCTTGCCGCACAGCTCGGTCTGCCCTACGCGTTCGCTTCGCACTTTGCCCCCGCCATGCTGCAGGAGGCGGTGGATACCTACCGCGCGAACTTCAAGCCCTCCGAACACCTGGAACAGCCCTACGTCATGGTGGGTGCCAGCGCAATGCTCGCTGATACTGACGAGCGCGCCCGCTACCTGTACACGACCCAGCAGCAGCACTTCCTGGGCGTGGTACGCGGCAACCTGTCGTTCGCGCCTCCCGTGGAGGATATGGACGCCATTTGGACCGATGCCGAGAAGATGCACATTGAGCGCATGACCGCCGAGGCGATTGTAGGCTCCCCCGCCACCGCCCAGGCTCGTATTGAGGACCTGGTGGCACGCACGGGCGCTGACGAGCTGATTGTCATGACCGAGGCGTGGGAGCACGAGGACCGCCTGCGTTCCTACGAGCTGCTCTCCCAGCTGCCGGTGGTAAGCCGCGCCTCCTAACGCTTTCGTAAGAGCATAAAGATGAAGCCCCCGAGTTCTTCTCGGGGGCTTTGCTATACCCGGCATCGAGTCGTGCGCTAAGCACCTGCGTGTACCGGTTTTGGGCAGGCAAAATAGGCGGGCAAACAAAAAAGCCTGCCTCCGAAGAGACAGGCTTATCTGAGCCCCGACCGGGAATCGATCCCGGGACCTCCATCTTACCAAGATGGCGCTCTACCACTGAGCTATCGGGGCAACAGGTAAAACTATACAGGTCTTCGCGAATGCTCGCAAGCGAAAAAGCTATGGCATACACCACATTTGGGGCCTATATGCTCCCCGAGCAGCCATATGAAAGCCAAACATTAGCCAAGCACCACCACAATAGCTACCACAGACGTACAAAGACCGGCAGGAGAGCTCGTCACTCCCCTGCCGGTCTTTGAATCATATGCGGGTTATGACTGGCTGATTATCTCAGCAGCCCCTCATGACGCAGGCTCTAGGCCAAGCCGAAACCTTAGTAGCGCTTGCCACGGCCACCGAAGTCACGACCGCCGTCGCGGTTACCGCGGTAGCCACCATCACGGCGGTTATCGCGACCGCCGAAGTCACGGTCATTGCGCTTGCCGCCGAAATCACGGTCGTTGCGCTTGAAGTCGCGACCACCGCGGTCCTCGCGGCGGTTATCGCGACCACCAAAGTCACGGTCATTGCGCTTGCCACCGAAATCGCGGCCGCCACGCTTGAAGTCGCGGTCACCGCCGAAGTCACGGCCACCATCGCGGTTACCGCGGTAGCCACCTTCACGGCGACCACCCTCGCGGCGATCGAAATCGCGGAAACCGCCCTCACGACGGCCACCGCCGAAGCCGCGGCCGCCGCCCTTGGGACCGTTGTCCTTGCGGATGTTGATGAACTCGCCAGCAATCTTGGTGTCACGCAGGCGATCGAAGAAGTCGCGGGGCAGGTCCTCGGGCAGACCAACAATGGTGAAGTGCTGGCGAATGTCGATGGAGCCAATCTGGGAGCCCTTAATGCCACCCTCGTTAGCCAGCGCACCCACAATAGCGCCTGCAGTCACGCGGGAGGAACGGCCAACGTTCAGCTTGTAGTTGACCATGCCCTCGTCGTTGTGCGCGCGCTTTGCCTTGCGGCCGCCGCGGTCCGAATCGTCATCGGAGAAGGGGCGGGAGTTGCGTGCGATGTCCTCTTCCTCGTCAAGGAAGAAGGGGCGACCCTGCTGGGCAATAACAGCCAGTGCGGCCGCGATGTCCTCAGCGGTAGTGTCGTGCTCGTTCTCGTAGTCCTCGATAATCTGGCGGAAGAAGCTCAGGTCCTCAGACTCGATGGTCTCGGTAATCTGCTGTGCGAAGCGCTGCTTACGGGTCTCGTTCACTGCCTCCGCGGTGGGCATGTGCATCGGCTCGACCTTCTGGCGGGTTGCCTTCTCGATCTGACGCAGCATGTACTTCTCACGCGGGGTGACGAAGAGGATTGCGGCACCTTCGCGACCTGCACGGCCGGTACGACCGATGCGGTGCACGTAGGACTCGGTGTCGTGGGGGATGTCGTAGTTGACGACCAGGGAGATGCGCTCAACGTCCAGGCCACGCGCAGCCACGTCGGTTGCCACGAGGATGTCGATGCGGCCGTCACGCAGGGCGTCAACGGTGCGCTCACGCAGCTGCTGGGGGATGTCACCGTTAATCGCTGCTGCCGCGAAACCGCGTGCCTTCAGCTTATCGGCAACTTCCTCGGTTTCCTTCTTGGTGCGCACGAAGACAATGATGCCGTCGTAGTTCTCCACCTCGAGCACGCGGGTCATTGCGTCCAGCTTGTGGGAGTGCATGACCTGCATGTAGCGCTGAGTGATGTTTGCGCTGGTGGTGGTCTTAGCCTTGACGCGGACCTCGACGGGGTCGTTCAGGTACTGCTGAGCGATCTTGCGGATCGAGTTGGGCATGGTTGCGGAGAAGAGGGCAACCTGCTTGCTGTCAGGGGTGCCTTCGAGGATCTTCTCCACGTCTTCGGCGAAGCCCATGCGCAGCATTTCGTCTGCCTCGTCCAGTACCAGGTACTGCAGGTTGGACAGGTCCAGGGAGCCCTTTTCGAGGTGGTCAATCACGCGGCCGGGGGTACCGACGACGACCTGCGCACCGCGGCGCAGACCAGCCAGCTGCGGGCCGTAGGGGGAGCCACCGTAAATGGGCAGGACGGTGAAGTCCTCCATGTGGGTTGCGTAGGAGGAGAAGGCCTCTGCAACCTGCAGAGCCAGCTCACGGGTGGGTGCCAGGACCAGAACCTGGGTGTCACGGGAGACGCCGTTAATGTCGGCGAGTTCAGCCATGCGGGACAGCGCCGGCAGCGCGAATGCTGCGGTCTTACCGGTACCGGTCTGTGCCAGACCGACCACGTCGTGGCCTTCGAGCAGCAGCGGGATGGTCTGTTCCTGAATGGGGGACGGCTTCTCGTAGCCGACCTCTTCCAGCGCTGCCAGGACGCGTGCGTCCAGGCCCAGGTCGGTGAAGCGTACGCCTTCTTCTTCAGCCTTTTCGGCGGGTGCTTCTGCGGCAGTTTCTTCTGCAGCGGTTTCTGCAGTTGCTTCTGCGGTGGTTTCTTCTGCTTCTACAGCAGGGCTCTCAACGGTGTTCTCGGTGATGTTCTCAGTGGTCACAACGGTCTCTGCCTCGGCGTTCAGTTCGGCCGGGGTAGCAGTATTCTCAGTCAATTTTTCCTCTATACGGTAGGGGTGGATAGCGCACGCTTTTCGGCGCTTACCGGGTGTCCCCTTCACGGCCCAGCCACACATCATCCCCTGGGGAGTAGAGCATCCAGGGGTCCTCCGTTACCGGCGCATTCTGCAGAGGTGTTCTGCGGATGCTGCGGGTAGCGGCTTTTTGCTGGGGGTGGTCTTGAATTTCTCGGCACATTATCCGCACGCCTGCTCGTACTCTGCGCTCAGCGCACAGTAGTCCCTGTGAATCAGGGGTGTACAGGGTGGGTAATGCTCACATGCAATGTCACGTATTCCTGGTGGTTCGCCTTCCCGCTCTACGGCGGTGGTGTGTCTGTTACAGCAGACGCAGCAAAGACGCTGGACCAGAGATCGTTAAGAGAAGCCCTCGTGTACGGTATGAACCGCAAGTTTATTGGGGCGTATCAATCGGTGATGGTGAGTACGGCGCACCTACAATTCCAGCACCACCTTGGGTGCCGGGTGCGCACAAGACCTTCATCGGGGGTTCCCGTGTTCTACCTAGTGTACCGCAGGGTCCCCTCCCGGGCTATAAAAAGGTGCTTAAAACCTCATCTCTTAAAAGCGAGCGCCCACCCCGTTACGTGCGGGGTGGGCGCGCATTCAGTTGCTGAGCCGAGGGGCTAGTCGACGCGTCGCACAATATCAATCGTGCCGACGGTTGCGTACTTAGCGTAGGAGTGGCCGTAGCGGTCGGCGGCGTACTGTGCGGCATTGGTCGGAGGGTTACCGCCCCAGGAGTTGCTCTTGCGGTCGATGACCACGTAGTCGGGGGCGGGCTCACCGGTGTGGCCAATCCAGTAGACGGTGCGGCCGGGAATGAGCTGGGTCAGAATCGACAGGTCAGATGCGACCGTTACCCCTTCGGGTACCTTCTGCACGGCGTCCTGCTTCATCTGGTCGGTGGTGGTCAGCGCGGAGGCGGTGAACTGTGCGTTGCCCAGGGACGCGAGGGGCTGCTGGGAGCCGGCAACAAAAATCGGGGACGCCGCAAGCAAGAGCGCCACGGCGGGCAGAGCCCATACGGGCATGCGGCGCGCCAGGGCGGTGAGGCGGCCGGGTTTGGTCGGCACGCCAGCATCCTGGGTGGAGGCGCTATCGGCTGCGCGCGCGGCCGAGCGTACCGGAATCGCGGCGGGGACCACGCCGTACCGCACACGCAGGACGGCGTCCAGCAGGGCGAGGAAGACGACCGGCATGAGCACGAGCGAATAGTGCCAGGTGCTTGCCCAGTAGGACTCCATGGTGGAGAGCAGTCGCCAGGCGAGGGTCGGCAGGGCAATTGCCGCCAGCGGTGAAATGACCCAGAGGAGCGCGCCGGTCATCAGGAGCAGTCCGAGGGTTGCCAGTTTGGTGTTGTTACCGAGCATCTGCAGGACCGAGCCGAAGGGGTCGCCCAGGGCTGCGGAGAAGTTCACCTTGTCGGCGTAGTCGAAGTTACCGCCGCTGTTGAAGTAGGGCAGAATCACGTAGATGGCGACGGCGGACCAGAACACACCCCAGATTATGACCATGGTGGATTCTGCGACGGCGGGGGTACGTGCCCAGGAGGAGTAGAGCTGCTGCATGCGGGCGCGCATGGGGGCGGGGGTGCCTTCGGAGAGGCGCGGCATCAGGATGTCAACGGCGGTGCTCAGCCAGCCGGTGCGGATAAAGATAATGAGGCCGATAGCTGCGACGGTGATGCCCATATCTTCTTTGACGAAGGCGATGGGCAGGGACCACCAGCAGGCGTAGGCGAGGTAGCGGGCGCGTTCGGTGCCGCTCACGCGCGAGGCGAGCACCAGGTAGCCGAGGCTCATGGCGAGCAGCGGCACGGCGAAGGCGACCTCGTGGAATTGGGCTGCGATTGCCTGCTGAACGCCGAAGCTGAGGGCAAAGCCGGCACCGAGCAGTAGACCGGTAATGGTGGGGATAACGCCTTGATACTTTACGGGCTGAGCGTTCTGCGCGGGCTCATTCTTCTGCGCGTCTTCAGCCTTCTGGGCGAGCGCGAAGGCACGCTGAGTAAAACGCACAATCGCGAAGCTTGCGAAGGCAACCATAGCGTTCTGCACGACCAGTAGCGTGGTCGGTGAGGGGAACAGCGCGTAGACGGGGCCGAGGAGCACCAGAATCGGGTGGAAGTGGTCACCCCAGAGGTTAAAGTCGGGCCCCTTAATCGGCACGATGGGCACGGAGAAGTGCGAGTACGCCTGCGCCATCTGGGTGAAAATCGCAAGGTCCCAAGAGGGGGTCACCCAGTGCTTCATCTGCTGCAACGAGTAGTAGGTGTACAGCGCCATGACGGCGGCGGCAAGGAGCAGACCGGGCAGAAGTTCAAGCGGACGGATGCTCTTGACGCGCTCGGTGAAGGACTGACGCGGCTTTTTCTGGGCACGCTGGCGGCGCGCGCCTGTGGCGGTGCCGTTCTTCTCAGGTGCGTCAGTTATCGAGGGTGCGTCATGTGCTTCCGGTGCCATAGGCGTCCTTCTCTCGGGGTGATGTCCGGGGTGCGTGTCCGGGCGTGGGCGCCCTTGTGAGCGGGGCGGAACGCGCAGCCTGTGTCGTGCCGGTGGCTGAGTTTGCGTTCGTTTTCGCTCTACCCTTTAGGGTATCGCATTAGCGGTGTGGCTGCCCTGCCAAGTATTTCTGCCGCTTGAGCTGATGTTCTTAGGCTGGTGGTCATAGGGGGAGTCATAGGCTGGGGCACCTCGTTGGGTGAGGGAATAGACTGGTGAGGTGAGTACGATTCCTCCTGCATCCCCGAACGACCGCCCCGGCGTGGGTGTTCGGCGCGCCCGGCATCCTTTGGCAGCTGCTGGTGTGCCCTATGCGCCAGCGCTCGCGGATGTTCTTCAGGAGCCTGGCGTTCTTCACCAGCCGTGCGTTCAGGTTCGTACTCTCTCCCCCGCGGCTTCGATTCTTCCGGGGGCTCTGGCTCCCGAGGCGTGCGAGGTCGTGATTGAGCCGCAGGTTCCGGTGCAGTTGGCGCAGACTTTGGGATCGTTGCGCCGCGGCGCTCAGGATCTTTCGTATCGTGCGTTGAGCCGCGCGGATGGCGCCGAACGGATCTGGTTGACGGCTCGTACTCCGTTTCACGAGTTCCCTGCGGTACTGTACGTCGAACGAGTTGCGGAGGCAACCAAGCTTCCAGCAGCTCTCCCCTCCCTGCACCGCCTGCTGATGCGCCCGGTGCGCATCCGCATCTGGGCTTCCTACGCCGCCGCCGACCAGCAGATGCAGGCTCGAGCCGATCTTCAGGCGCTGGCGCAGGAAATGACGTACTGGCTAGGGTTGCACGACCCAGCCGAACAGTTCGGTGACCTCCCCTCTTTTGAGGCTCTTCCGCCGCGTGTTCAGCGGGCGTGGCGACAGAATCCGGGGCTCCGCCTCAGCGCATCCGGTCAGCTGGACCGGCAGATGCTCAACGCCATTGTGGAGCAGCGCATCACCCAGACCGAGGCGTTCAGAACCCTGGGCTGGGTTCTGCGAAAGTATGGCTCCGCCGCCCCTTCGACCGGGTTGGGGCATCAGCCGGAGGGCATGCGCGTCTACCCAAGCGCCCGGACCCTGGCGACGATTCCAACTTGGGATTGGCATCGGGCGGGCGTTGATAAAAGCCGCTACGACGCCGTGTATGCCTACGCCCGTTCCGCCGAGTCTCTGAAAAACATTGCGGCAAGCGGAGACATCGCGCTACTGGCGCGGAGCCTACACACTGTGCGCGGCGTGGGCCCCTGGAGCATCTCTGAGACGCTGCAGCGCGTGTGCGGGCACCCGGACGCCATCAGCGTGGGTGACTACCACCTGGCGCACGCGGTCGGTGAGCTGTTCACCGGCAAGCGCACCGACGATACAGGAATGCTCGCCCTACTCGCGCCCTACAGCCCGCATCGGCAGCGTCTGGTGCGACTCATGCACGCCTCTGGCTTTTCGAAGCAGCGCTACGGGGCGCGCATGACTATCGAGGACCATCGCGACCGCTAACGCACCCTAACGAGGTTAAAAGGGACGGGGCGCCCCAGCCGGTTGTACCGGCGGGTGCGCCCCGTTCAAGCTCTTTTGTGGTGGTGAGCTTACTTCTTCTCTGCAGAGCCTTCTGCTGCTGCGATCTCTGCACGGACCTTGTCCATGTCGAGCTCGCGGATCGAACCGATCACGGTCTCCAGCTGGTCTTCGCGCAGTGCGCCAGCCTGCTGGTAAACGAGGATACCGCCACGGAAGCCCATGATGGTGGGGATGGAGGTGATGCCTGCTGCCTGAGCGAGCTGGCCCTGGTCCTCGGTGTCGACCTTGCCGAAAACGATGTCGGTGTGCTTCTCCGAAGCCGCCTCGTAGACGGGGGAGAACTGCTTGCAGGGACCGCACCAGTCTGCCCAGAAGTCCAGGAAGACGATGTCGTTGCTCTCGACGGTAGCAGTCAGGTTCTGCTGAGTAATTTCAATAGTAGCCATGAGATAAAGCTACACCCTCTAGACCCCAATCGCGAATTGTTCGCCCTGGGATTCAAACATTGTGAAAGATATGACAACTTACCGTCATAGTTGACTCTTTCCGCGGCTGATTCTGCCGGTTTATGGGCGTGTCGCGGAGGCTTCAGCGAGGTGCCTGTAACGGGTCGCGGAGGCGCCGCATCCGGCGGGTGGAACGACCGGCGAGTACAAACCGCACAAGAGTGCCGTATAAGAGTGCCGTATAAGAGTTTTGCCGAGAAGCTCAGCGCGAGTGTGCCTCGCCGCCCTTGGTTTTAGAAACCGGTTTTAGATACACAAAAGCCCGGTTACTTTCGTAACCGGGCTATTTGTGGCAGGTGAGGGATTCGAACCCCCGTAGGCAGTGCCAGCTGATTTACAGTCAGCCCCCTTTGGCCGCTCGGGTAACCTGCCGCCTAGCTAGGTGCTAGTTGCTCGCTCACGCGAACAGAGACTACTCTACAGCAGTTTTGGGGACTTGTACACTTCACGCAGGGTTTTGTGACGAAGGTTATATATTTGGCTGATTTTATCGATTACCTCGCCAACAGAGAGCGGCAACCCCACCTCCCGAACAGCTGTGCCGCCTACACAGCAGCTTTAGAAGGAGCGAGAAGGAGTATCGCCGTCCTGCTCGAGCAGAAGCACAATCTCCAGGTGCTCCAGGTAGCGGCGCGCCTGCTCCACGGTGCACATGTCGCCGGCAATCTCACGCTCCAGGTCACGGCGAACGCCGCGGAAACGCGCCACCAGCGAAGGTTCCGTCAGAGTGATACCGATACCGTCAAAGGGAGAAGGCTCAGCATCTTCCTCGTGCAGGTCAAGATGAATCTCGTGGCGATCAGATTCGTTGAGACGCTCCGCCTCAGGAATACCCTCGGGCTCAGCACCCAGAGAGGTATGCAGATCGATGAAAAGGAGGGTTTGCAGGTCGCGGGCTTCCTCGCTCGCGTGCACGTCCGTTACGGACAGGTTCTGAATGGTCATATTTCTATTGTCCTCTTTAAAGGTTAGTGTGGCCTGTAAAACAGGCCGGTTATTCTGATAGTTAGCTGTGAACAAGAGCCTCAACCCGGTAGGCTAGTACTAACCGGTGCCAGTAGCACCTCATTCACGAAAGGAAAGCCCATGGCTAGCGAATCGTCATTCGACATTGTGTCCAAGGTGGACAAGCAGGAAGTTTCCAACGCACTGCACCAGGCGCAGAAGGAAATCTCCCAGCGTTACGACTTCCGCGGCGTTGGTGCAGAAATCGACTACTCCGGCGACAAGATTCTCATCAAGGCAAACGCCGAAGAGCGCGCCCTGGCAGTGCTGGATGTCTTCGAGTCCAAGCTGGTCAAGCGCGGCATCTCCCTGAAGTCCCTGGACTCCGGCAAGCCCTACGCATCCGGCAAGGAAACCCGCATCGAGTGCTCCATCAAGGAAGGCATCGCGCAGGACCAGGCAAAGAAGATCTCCAAGATGATCCGCGAAGAGGGCCCCAAGGGCGTGAAGGCGAACATCCAGGGCGATGAGCTGCGCGTTTCCTCCAAGTCCCGCGATGACCTGCAGGAAGTTATCGCAATGCTCAAGTCCGCTGACCTTGAGGTTGACCTGCAGTTCGTCAACTACCGCTAAGCTCAGGCAGCGATCCCCCGCCCCGCGATGGGTGAGGGAGGCGGTTAGAAGCCGAAATGCAAAAATCCTCGGGGTGGCTACTTCCACAGTAGCCACCCCGAGGATTTTTGTCTGCCGATCCGTCATCGCGGGTCACAATTGTCACGCTGGGTCATACTCATACAGCGCCACATTCACACAGGGTCATGTTAGTACCCGAATGATTCAGCGAAGAAAAGACTCAGTACTGACCCATCTCACGAGCCTGCTGCTGCAGACGCGCAATACGCTGATCCATCGGCGGGTGCGTCGAAAGCATGTTCTTCAGCGAACCGAAGGGGTTCGCAATCATCATGGCGCTCGCCGCCTCAGTGTTGCGATTGTTTGGGTCCATCGGATACATGGACACGCCACTCTCCAGCTTGTTCAGTGCCGAAGCCAGAGCCAGCGGGTCACCGGTCAGACGTGCGCCGTCCTCGTCGGCATCAAATTCACGGGTGCGGCTAATAGCCATCTGAATAACCTGCGTAGCAATGGGAGCCAGCATGGCAACCACGAACATGGCGAGGGGGTTCGAGCGTTCACCGTCGCGGTTGGAACCGCCGAACATCGCACCGAACGAGAGGAACTGAGCAACCGTACCGATGATGGAGGCGATACCCGCCGCCACGGAGGAGGTCAGGATATCGCGGTTGTACACGTGCATGAGCTCGTGGCCGAGCACACCGCGCATCTCGCGCTCATCTAGCATCTGCAGGATGCCCTCGGTGCAGCACACCGCGGCATTCTGGGGGTTACGACCGGTCGCGAACGCATTCGGGGTCATGGTCGGCGCCACGTAAAGAGCGGGCATGGGCTGGCCCGCACAGGAGGACAGCTCCTCCACAATGTCGTAGAGCACCGGAACCTCTTCACGGCTCACCGGGTACGCATTCATGGAGCGCAGGGCGAGCTTATCGGAGTTCCAGTAGGTGTACGCCACCGAACCCAAGCTCACCAGGCCCATAATCCAGATGAAAATGGAGGTGCGGAAAGTCGCCGAAAGCAGGCCACCGATAAGCAGCATCATGCCCACCATGGAGCCCATCAACAGGGCAGTTTTCAGTCCGTTGTTATGGCTGTGCATGGGTATCCTCCTGAACAATTAGGTCAGTGCGTACAGCGTGTACTTGACTCTATAGAATACGTGCAAGCACCCGCGGGCGCACCTTATGGCGCGCGGATTCACCCAGAGCGTCACCCAGACGCTAAAAGCGCGAGAAGAACTAGGGAATGGCGCCGGGGATATTCACCAGGGGCACCTGCTCCAGCACCTGCGCCGTAGCAGTCGGAAAAATACCGAGCAGCAGAATCGTGCTGTAAGCACCCAGGAAAAGGATGAAGAGCAGGCCGAGCATCAGCTGACCTTCCAGATCAAAACCGGTGGTAGTACTGCGGTACTGGCCGTAAATCACCGGGGTCACGATGGGCACACCGAAGAGCAGAATCATCAGCAGAATGTAGATGGGGTTTGTGAAGTCGTACACCATGACCCTATCCTCCTTGATGGTGATTGCCGGTACGGGTTACTCTAGGTTCTTTGATTGTACGGCATCTCTTCACACCCGAGGCCGGGGCGAGGAGGGGCGCCACAGAGTGGATGAAAGGGACGCCCTGCCGGCTTATTATGAGCTTTTCATAAAATAATGATGAATTTCTCATAATAATGTGTAGACTTAAACCTATGACCGACGCAAAGACAACCTCCGATACGAAGAAGGCTCAACGCCCAGACCATCACAATACCGGCTGCGCCCACACCACCGGCCTGCCCATGCTCTCCGCAATGAGCCCCGAACAGCTCGAAGAAGCATGGACCACCGGCCTGCGCACCAAGGGCCGCCGCGTCACCAAGCAGCGCCTCGCCGTACTCCACGCAGTGCAGGAACACCCGCACTCCACCGCCGACATCATCGTGCAGGCAGTCCGCGAGCGCATCCCCGCCATTACGGTTCAGTCGGTCTACGTGATTCTCGCCGATCTGACCGACATCGACCTGCTGCGTAAGTTTGAGCCGCCGGGAACCCCCGCCCTCTACGAAACCCGCACGGGCGACAACCACCACCACGCCTTCTGCGTACGCTGCGGCAAGGTCGAAGACGTGGACTGCGCGGTCGGCTCCGCGCCCTGCCTGACCCCCAGCGATTTTCACGGTATGGCGCTCTTCAGCGCAGACGTACTCTACCAGGGCGTGTGCGTAGACTGCCAGACCGAACAGGAGGCGGCTCTCGCCCGAACCCAGCAGGAGGCGGCAGCGCGCATCCTGGCAGCATAACCCTATAGCCTGGGAATCCGGGCAGGCTCGGTCATGAGAGCTTTTAAACCGTTGAGGCGGCGACACGA
>ERZ1674288.12-NODE-12-length-35341-cov-8.898317_pt1 | contig 35341 bp, 22 predicted proteins | sample MGYA00581190_ERZ1674288 | MGnify/ENA primary metagenome ERZ1674288 (study PRJEB41354, sample SAMEA4873332) | human saliva metagenome | biome: human-associated habitat [ENVO:00009003]; feature: mouth environment [ENVO:08000002]; material: saliva material...
AACACGCTACACCAAGACAACCGCCCGCAGAGATACGCCAGCAGACACAACAACGGCCTATACGCTCCCAAAAGAACGTATAGGCCGTTGTGCGCTATCCAGAACTTACCCCGGAACGGGGTGCAGCTCAGGAACGAAAATTAGACGCCGTAGTACAGCTGGTACTCAAGCGGGTGCGGAATCAGCGAGAGGGGCTCCAGCTCATTCTTACGCTTGTAGTCAATCCATGCCTGAATCAGGTCCTCGGTGAACACGCCGCCCTCGAGCAGGAAGTCGTGGTCAGCCTCCAGAGCAGCCAGAGCCTCCTCCAGGTTAGCCGGAGCCTTCTTGATATCCTTAGCCTCTTCGGCGGGCAGCTCGTACAGGTCCTTGTCGATGGGTGCCGGCGGCTCAATGCGGTTGCGGATACCGTCCAGACCAGCCATCAGCTGAGCAGCGAATGCGAAGTAGGGGTTAGCCGAGGGGTCCGGTGCACGGAACTCCAGACGCTTAGCCTTCGGGTTGGTGCCGGTAATCGGAATACGGATACCAGCGGAACGGTTACCCTGCGAGTACACCATGTTGATGGGAGCCTCGTAGCCGGGAACCAGACGCTTGTAAGAGTTCACGGTCGGGTTGGTGAACGCCAGAACAGCGGAGGAGTGCTCAATCAGACCGCCAATGTACCAGCGTGCGGTGTCGGAGAGGTTAGCGTAGCCGCGCTCGTCGTAGAAGAGGGGCTCACCGTTCTGCCACAGCGACTGGTGGCAGTGCATACCGGAGCCGTTGTCGCCGAAGACGGGCTTGGGCATGAAGGTCACGGACTTGCCCCATGCGTCTGCGGTGCCCTTGATGACGTACTTGAACTTCAGCAGGTCGTCAGCAGCCTTGGTAAGGGTGTCGAACTTGTAGTTGATCTCCGCCTGGCCGGCTGCGCCCACCTCGTGGTGGCTACGCTCAACCTCGAGGCCAACCTCGTCCATTGCTACGCACATTGCGTCACGCAGGTCAGCCTGCTTGTCGACGGGGGAGACGGGGAAGTAGCCGCCCTTGACGGGGGTCTTGTTACCCAGGTTGCCGCCCTCTTCCTTGCGGCCGGTGTTCCAGGGAGCCTCGTCAGAGTCAATCTTGAAGAATACGGAGTTCGGCTCGACCTGGTAGCGGACGTCCTCGAAGACGAAGAACTCAGCCTCGGATGCGAAGAACGCGGTGTCTGCAATGCCGGTGGACTGCAGGTATGCCTCGGCGCGCTCAGCAACGCCGCGGGGGTCACGGTGGTAGGGCTCACCGGTGCGGGGGTTCACGATGGAGCAGATGATGACCAGGGTCTTCTCAATGCGGAAGGGGTCAACGTATGCGGACTGAACATCGGGAATCAGCTGAATATCGGACTCAGCAATGCCCTGGAAGCCGCGAATGGAGGAGCCATCAAAAAGCTGGCCGTTGACGAAGAAATCGTCATCGATTGCCTTAGCGGGCAGGTTGAAGTGCTGCTGCACGCCGGGCATGTCGGTGAATCGGATATCAACGAAGACTACTTCTTCGTTCTTGATAAAGTCGAGAACTTCCTGGGGGCTGGTAAACATGAGGACTGCTCCTTGTTCGACTGACGGTGCAGGAGGGTATCTTCCCTCATCACGTTCAGTCTTTGGTTTAGTTTTTGGCCGCGGGCAAAACCCTGTGACATATCAAGCATAGTGGTTATTTTTTGCGCGTGCGTGACTATCGTGTTTCGGTAATGTTACAAATCCTGGAAAGGAGTTACATCTATGTTGCTTCACGAAACACAGCGCAGCCGCTAACGCCCCGTATCAAGGGCAATAGCAACGCCAGCAGCAGGGCAATAATCGGGCGTAATAAAAAGGCTCCGACCCTCCCCACACGGGAAGAGCCGGAGCCTTCAAAACCTTATATCAGCGCCTCGCTTAGCGGCCGCGCATCGCACGACGATCGGGGCGAGCACGCATCGGGTCAACGCCCTTCGGCAGGCCGTTCATCGGGTTACGCATAGTGTTCAGGGTGCTCAGACGACCCGAAACAACCTGCATCTCCTGCTGAGTCAGAGCCTTCGGAAGCTTGTTCATGGTCTTCACAACGTCCTTGAGCTCAACCTGACCCTCATCGTGACCGGTCTCAATCACGTGAACCGGAACGCCCGGAGCCACACGAGCCAGGTGCTTCTTCTCAGTGTTCACCAGCGAGTTCACGCGGCTGTGAGGGCCCTCGGTCACCAGCACAATACCGGGACGGCCCAGCGCACGGAACACCAGATCCTGGTGACGGTTCGCAGCAACGGGCTGCTCCTCAACGATCCAACCGCGGCGCACCGAGTTCATCGCCGCACCACTACGACCGGGCTGGTTCTCAATCTGAGCAAAAGCCGCAGTCTGCGCGCGGCGACCCAGCAGAAGCATCGCCACAATAGCGGCAACACCCAGACCCAGAATCAGGAAAGTAATCCAGTTATTCAGGGCAATACCGATGAGGAGGAAAACCAAAAGGGTGCCCAGAGCCGACAGACTCAGAATCCAACCGATATTCGGGTCGGACTTCTTGGTCATCTGGTAGACCTGCTTCATCTGGGCGAAAGTGCCCGGAGTGCGTTCCTTCTTCTTTTTCTTCTCTTCGCGCTTATCTGCCACGATTCTTCCTCGGCTGGTTCTTCCGCGGCCCCGAAGCGCCTCAAACGCTCACGGAACCATAGTGACGTAACGATGCAGTGTATGCCTGCAATTTTTCTAGTTTACCCTACCCGCACAAGGGGCGGGGCATAAGGGGAGGCTCCCCGAACACCGGATGAATACCGGGTTCGAAGAGCCTCAACGCTCTCAGACAGATTCTGAAAAGGCTTAGTAGCCTGCAGCCACCAGGGAGGAGGCTTCCTGCAGAGCAGCGCCCTCACCCTCAATGTGAGCCAGGTTCTCGGGGATCGGGTAACCGTTCTTGCGCATTGCACGAGCCCACAGGCGACCTGCACGGTACGAAGAACGAACCATCGGGCCCGCCATAACGCCAGCGAAACCAATCTCCTCAGCCATGTTCGCAAAGTCCACGAACTGCTGCGGCTTCACCCAACGCTCAATCGGGTGGAAGAGCGGACCGGGGCGCAGGTACTGGGTGAGGGTAATGATGTCACAGCCAGCATCGTGCAGATCGCACAGCGCCTCGTAAATCTCGTCATCGGTCTCGCCCATACCCAGAATTAGGTTGGACTTGGTGACCATGCCGCCTTCCTTAGCCTGGGTAATAACGTCCAGGGAACGCTCGTAACGGAACGCCGGGCGAATCTGACGGAAGATACGGGGAACGGTCTCCAGGTTGTGCGCGAACACCTCAGGCTTAGCGTCAATGACCTTCTGAACATGCTCGGGAACACCCTTGAAGTCGGGGACGAGCATCTCAACGCCGGTGTTCGGGCACATCTTGTGAATCTGACGGGTAGTCTCTGCGTACAGCCACGCACCGCCGTCTTCCAAGTCGTCACGAGCAACACCGGTCACGGTGGCGTAACGCAGACCCATGACCTTCACGTTCTTCGCAACCTTGAACGGCTCAGCGTAATCCACAGCAACGGGCTTACCGGTCGCAATATTGCAGAAGTCGCAGCGACGGGTGCACTCGGAGCCACCAATCAGGTAGGTTGCCTCACGGTCTTCCCAGCACTCATAAATATTGGGGCAGCCAGCCTCTTCACACACGGTGTGCAGACCCTGACCACGAGCCAGCTCGCGCATCTCGTTGTATTCGGGGCCAACAATAGCCTTGGTCTTAATCCAGTGAGGCTTCTTCTCAATGGGAACCTCAGCGTTGCGGGCCTCCACACGCAGTAGCTTGCGTCCTTCAGGTGCGGTGCTCAAAAGTCTTCTCCTTGGTCTCGGTGTGCCCTCTGTGCAGGTGGGCCACCTTCTATTTTACGCCCGCTCAGGCGTAGGTGAAACTGATTTTCGTATATGACGAACGAACCCGGATGCGCGGTGCGCGGCTCGTTCAGCGTCTAGCTCTGCGCTCTAGCCCTGCGGCTGGTCCTGTACTTAGTCCTGCGCCTTATCCTGTGCGGTGACGGGCTCGAAGGACTCCGCCAGGCGGTCCTGGTACTTCACCAGCTCCGCCTCCAACGGCTCCAAAATATCGGCGGGGGTCACGGTGCGACCCAGCTGCTCCGAAATGGAGGTGACACCCGCATCGCTAATACCGCAGGGAATGAACTGTGCGAAAGGCGCCAGGTCGTTGCAACAGTTAATCGCGAAGCCGTGCATGGTGGTGTTACGCGAAACACGCATGCCCAGTGCGGCGATCTTCTTGTCCTGGGTGACACCGTCGCCCAGAATCCACACGCCGCTACGGCCCTCAACACGCTCACCCTTAATGCCCAGACCAGCCAGGACATTAATGATGATCTCCTCAACGATGCGCACATACGCCACCACGTCAATGGGCTCGGGCAGACGCAGAATCGGGTAAGCAGTCAGCTGGCCGGGGCCGTGCCAGGTCAGCTTGCCGCCGCGGTCAATCTTGACGACGGGGGTGGACTTGTCTGCGGGATACTCGTGGTCTTCGGTGCGTTTACCCGCGGTAATCACTGCCTCATGCTCAAGCAGAAGAATCGTATTCTGGCGGGTGCGGTTAGCCACCTCATCGTGGATGCGGTACTGCTCGTCCAAGCACTCAACATAGTTCACATAGTTCGGGGCGAAGCCCACGCGTTCAATCGTCACAGACATACTTTCTACCTTAGTACTGCTAGTGGAGGGAAGAAAATTAGGGCGCCCTGAATCACGTGATGAGCGAACATGTAGGAATGTTACGGGCGGGTGTGGTGGGTGACGAGGAATGAATGCTTCGAGTGTTGGTTTTAGGGCTGCAAGGTTTATTTATGGTGTTTTATTGAGTCTAAAAATATTATTTGATGTTATTTGATAACATGATGGTATGAGAAGCAAAGAAGCACACGTTCTGGAAAGCATCGCCAACCCGGCTCTGCCCACCCTGCAGATTGTTGAGTACCGGGGCGGAACCACCGAGAGCGCACCCTCTGTAACTCCCGTATCCCGGGCAACCTCCGTGCGCCCCGGACGCTACACCCTGCGCACCATTGCTGCACCCGAGGGCACCGCTCCCTCCGCGCCCACTCTGCGCGCGGCAGCCAACGGGTACGGATTCGAGGAAAGCACGGATGCATCCGCTCAGCAGCACGCCCAGACCCCGCAAGTAGCCGTCGCCTTGCGGAACGCACCCGGACTCGCCAAGCTCCACGCCGTCACCAGCGAGGAGCACGATAGCAAGCTGTGCCTCTGGTACGAGCCCCTCGACGCGGGCACCCTTGACAAGCTCCTACGCGCTCGCACCCTCAACCCCGCCGAGCTCATGACCCTGGCGCGCACGCTACACCGGGCGCTCGGCAGCCTCAAAAAGGTAGGGGAGGGGCGCTCCGAGCTGAGCGCCGAATACATTGCTCTGAGCGCCGCCGGAGTGCCCAAGCTCCTGCTGCCAGACGCCGTCTATCGTGAGGCGGAATCTCTCGACGCCGAACAGCTCACAGTCGCTTATGGCGACTACGCACGCTCCGCCGCCGCGCTACTTTGGCAAGCCGCCTGCGGGCACAAGCCGGAACCCTCCGCCGCCCGCGTACCCCTCTCACTGCGCATGGGAACAACCGGCACCGCAACCGATGGAGCACCCGGTAGCGAATGGATTGAGCGCCTCGGTCGCGCCCTCGAATACCTTCTGGACGCACCCGCCCAGGAGGCGGCGCTCGCCGGGCTGAGCTCCGTAGTAGCGCTCGCTGAGGAGGTGCCGCCTCGCCCGCTCAACGTCTACCTGAGCTGTTCAGAACGCGCCCGTGCGCTGATTCCCGCGGCAGTAGATCCCGCGCCGGTGCAGAAGCTCTCAAAGGCGCAGAAGGCGCAACGCTACCTGGCGGACCGTTTGCCACACGTGAAGAAGCCAGCAGCTACCGCTGACTCCATGCCGTTGAGCCCTGTGGCGAGCTCAGCAAAGAGCGCACCCGCTCCGAAGCACACTACTAAGGAGAGTGAATCCCGCCTCGCTGGGCTCCGCGGTGCGCTGAGCCGCCCCTCCGTACGTCTGGGCGTAGCTGCGCTCGCCCTGGGGACTATCGCCCTGCCCCTCGGGTTCACCGCCTACGGACAGAACGCCCCGGCAACGGCACAGCCCGTATCCGCGCAAGCCGTGAACGCTGCGGGGGAGCAAGTGCCAGACAACACGGAAGAACAGAATCAGGCTGTGCAGGGTGATCAGATTCTACGCGCCCTCATCGACCAGCGGAATCAAGAACGCCGTGCCCGAGGCGGCGCAGAACTCACCGTCGACACCACCGAAGAACTCAGCCGCGACGGCGAGAACATCCGCGTCATGGCGGTAGTCTCCGCACCCGGCTACCGCGCCGACAAAACCGAGCAGGAAGCCCGCAAACTCAGCGAAGAAAACGGCATCACCCGCCAGAAAGTCATCTTCGACCTGCACCGCGGGGAGAAGGGCTGGGAGATCGCCCGAGCCGAACCCGTCGCGGCATAACTGCGGTACACGCTCCGCACCCTAGAAAAATCAACGGGCATAACAAAAGCGGCGGCCCCACCCACCGAAGTGGATGGAGCCGCCGCCTTTATGCTCACTGCCCGGGAAAACCCGGAGAGCTACGCTCGGTTACCCGTCAGGGTACCGCCACAAGGAAACTTCCTTGAATCTTTGCAGGTCTTAGAGGCCCAGCTCAGACTCGAAGTTTGCCTCCTCCAGGCGGGTCTTGACGGTGCGCAGGAAGCGACCTGCGTCTGCACCGTCGACCACGCGGTGATCGTAGGTGAGGGACAGGTAGCACATGGAGCGGATAGCGATAACGTCGTTACCGTCTGCATCCTGGATAACCATGGGGCGCTTCACGATGGAACCGGTACCGAGGATTGCAACGTTCGGCTGGTTGATGATCGGGGTGTCGAACAGTGCACCGAAGGAACCAATGTTGGTGATGGTGAAGGTCGAACCCGACAGCTCCTCGGGGGAGATGTCGCCGGTACGTGCGCGGCCACCCAGGTCGCCAATAGCCTTTGCCAGGCCAGCAATGCCCAGGTCAGAAGCGTTCTTGATGACGGGAACCAGCAGACCCTTGGGGGTGTCCACAGCAATAGCGATGTTCTCGGAGCCGTGGTAAGTGATCTGCTTGTAGTCCTCGGTCATGGAAGCGTTCAGAGCGGGGTGCTGCTGCAGAGCCTCAGCGGTTGCCTGGACGAAGAAGGGCAGGAAGGTCAGCTTTGCGCCCTCACGAGCAGCGAAGCCGTCCTTAGCCTTCGCACGCAGCTGAACGATGCGGGTCACGTCAACCTCGGTGACCTGGGTCAGCTGGGTGGAGATGTCCAGGGACTCACGCATACGCTTTGCAATAACCTGGCGGATACGTGCGGTCTTCTCGACGGTGCCACGCTTGGGGGAAACCTCGAAGGTGTGCGGTGCCTTTGCGGAACCTGCAGCCGGAGCAGCAGCTGCAGCGGGTGCAGCAGCGGCGGGAGCAGCGGAGCCCTTAGCGGCGATAGCAGCCTGAACATCCTGCTTGCGGATGCGGCCACCAACACCGGTGCCCTTGACGGTGGACAGGTCGATACCGTTGTCCTTAGCGAGCTTACGGACCAGCGGGGTCACGTATGCTTCACCCTCAGCAGCTGCCGGAGCGGCAGGTGCAGCGGGAGCAGCCGGAGCAGCCGGAGCAGCGGCGGGTGCTGCGGGAGCGGCAGGAGCCTCAGCAACCGGAGCGGGAGCTGCGGGAGCAGCCGGTGCAGCAGCAGCGGAAGCATCGCCGATGATAGCCAGAACCTGGCCAACCTCTGCGTCCTCATCCTCGGGGATGCGGATCTCGAGCAGGGTACCTGCTACGGGGGAGGGAACCTCGGTGTCAACCTTGTCGGTGGAAACCTCAACCAGGGGCTCGTCAACCTCAACCTGCTCGCCAACTTCCTTCAGCCAGCGGGTAACGGTGCCCTCGGTGACGGACTCGCCCAGTGCGGGCAGTACGACCTCGATGCCTGCAGCAGCAGCTGCGGGTGCAGCCGGAGCAGCGGCGGGTGCTGCGGGAGCAGCAGGAGCCTCAGCAACCGGAGCGGGAGCTGCGGGAGCCTCAGCAGCTGCGGGAGCAGCCGGAGCAGCAGCGCCGGAACCGTCGCCAATGATAGCCAGAGCAGCGCCGACCTCGACGTCCTCGTCCTCGGGGACGAGAATCTGCTCAACAACGCCTGCTACGGGGGAGGGAACCTCGGTGTCAACCTTGTCGGTGGAAACCTCAACCAGGGGTGCGTCAACCTCGATGGTGTCGCCGACCTCAACGAGCCAGCGGGTAACGGTACCCTCGGTCACGGACTCGCCCAGTGCGGGCAGTACTACGGTGTGGGACATAATCTTTCCCGTTCTCCTTGTGAATGCTTGAACTAGAAAAATGTGAGCGGTGACCCGGATGCGCGTCGCATGCATCGAAGCACGTCGACGCGCATCCGGATAGGGGCGTTGTTCAGCGGATACGCCCGGCAACCGCTAACGACCAACGGTCGTCAATACTAAGCTGACGCGCTAACGCCAGTCAGCAAAATTTATGCGCTGTGCAGCGGGGTGCCGTTCAGGACCATTGCAGCCTCACCCAGGGACTCGTTCTGAGTCGGGTGTGCGTGGATGAACTTAGCGACGTCCTCGGGGAATGCTTCCCAAGCAACCCACATCTGAGCCTCACCAATCTGCTCACCCATGCGCTTACCAATAGCGTGAACACCAACGATGGGGCCGTCCTTCTGGCGGACAACCTTCACGATACCGGTAGCACCGAGGATAGCGGACTTACCGTTACCAGCCAGGTTGTACTCAGCGGTCTCAACGTTCTCAGCGCCGAACTTCTCCTTAGCCTTGGGCTCGGAGTAACCAACGGAAGCGATCTCCGGGTCACAGAAGGTGACCTTGGGGATGTTGATGTCCTCAACAACGGTGGGGTTCAGGCCAGCGATCTCTTCTGCAACGAAGATACCCTGCTGGTAACCGCGGTGAGCCAGCTGAACGCCGGGGACGATGTCGCCAACAGCGTAGATGTTGCCCACGCCGGTGTGCAGACGCTCGTTAGCCAGGACGAAGCCGCGATCCATGGGGATGCCCTGCTCCTCGTAGCCCATGTTTGCAGTGTTGGGGCCACGACCAACAGCGACCAGAACGATCTCTGCCTCGAAGACCTTGCCGTCAGCCAGGGTGACCTTAGCACCGTTGGCGTCCTGCTCAACCTTCTCGAAGAGGGTACCGGTGTTGAACTTGATGCCGCGCTTCTTGAACGCACGCTCCAGAACCTTGATGATTGCCGGGTCCTCGTTGGGGACCAGGTTCGGCAGGCCCTCGATGATGGTGACGTCAACGCCCATAGCGTTCCACATGGATGCGAACTCGCAACCAATCACGCCGCCGCCGAGCACGATAGCGCTCTTGGGCAGGTAGTCCATCTCCAGTGCCTCAGTGGAGGTCAGAACGCGACCCTCAATGGGCAGACCGAAGGTCTTGGAGACCGAGCCGGATGCCAGGATAATGTTCTTACCCTTGTACTCGACACCACCGACGGTGATGGTGTCCTGAGCGGTGAGCTTACCCTCGCCGGGGATAACCTCAATGCCCTTCATCTTCAGCAGGCCTGCAAGACCCTTGAACTTACCGGAGACGATGCCGTCCTTGTAATCGCGAACCTTGCCCATCTCGATGGACTGCAGCACAGCGTTAACGCCAACCTTGGACGCCTCGCGTGCCTCTTCAGCCAGCTCAGCAGCGTGCAGGTACGCCTTGGTGGGGATACAGCCGGTGTGCAGGCAGGTGCCGCCGACCTTTTCCTTCTCGATCAGGCCGACGGTGAAGCCTAGCTGGCGTGCGCGAATAGCTGCAGAGTAGCCAGCGGAACCGCCGCCGAGGATGAGGATGTCGAATTCTTGAGCCACGATATTGCTCCCTTGCATAGTTGTGGGGGCTAAAGACCCCTGCAATGAGTTCTTTACCAATTTATTGGTAGGTTTCCCCAGCATGCGCGAAAGGCCCGCGACTCACAAAAATCGCGCGCCCCTCCGCGTACGCAGAAAAACACTTAATACAACAATACCCCCGTTGAGGGTCGTTTAAGTTCACTCAGGGCGGTTTTAGCTGATTAATCACCCAAACAGCGCAAATTTTTCACAACTCAAGAAAAGAGGCGCGTCATAGAACAGCCAGATGACAACACCACCACAGCGGGCGCATAGAATGCCTCAAGAACAGACAAAGAGGAGGGCTTCCCGGCGTGAAATACCGGAAAAGCCCTCCTCTGATTAGCTCTATGCTGTGCGGCTACACGCCAGTGCTATACAGCAGCTAGGATGCGCGCCCAGCGAGACTACAGGCTACTTAGCGTAGGACTGGATGAAGTTCACCAGGGTAGCGGTACCGAAGCCGGTACCCTCCTTCGGGGTGAAGCCGTAGGGAGCCTCCTCGTTGAACGCGGGGCCCGCAATGTCCAGGTGAGCCCAGGGGATACCCTCGCCCACGAACTCCTTCAGGAACAGGCCAGCAGTCAGTGCGCCACCGTAGCGGGAACCAATGTTCTTCAGGTCAGCAACGGGGGACTCCAGGCTCTTACGCAGGTAGGACTCCAGCGGCATCGGCCAGTACGCCTCACCCGCAGCGGCACCGGCAGCAATCACGCGGTCACGAATCTCCTCGTCACCGAGCAGAGCCGCAGTGCGCAGACCCAGAGCAGCCATAGCGGCACCGGTCAGGGTAGCGATATCCAGGATGACGTCCGGGTTCGATTCAGATGCCAGCGCAATACCGTCAGCCATGACCAGGCGGCCCTCGGCGTCAGTGTTCAGCACCTCAACGGTACGACCGTCACGCATGGTGATGACGTCCTCCGGGCGCAGAGCGTGACCGCCGGGCATGTTCTCAGCCAGGCACAGGTAACCGGTCACAGCAACCGGAACGTCCAGCTCAGCAGAAGCAAGCACAGCGTTCAGAACGGATGCGGCACCCGCCATATCGCACTTCATAGTCATCATCGAAGCGGCAGGCTTCAACGAGTTACCACCGGTATCGAAAGTAATGCCCTTACCCACCAGAGCCACGTGAGCCTTCGGGTTCTCCGGAACATACTTCACAACGGCAAGAACCGGCTTGCGGGGCGAACCCTGACCAACACCGGAAATGCCACCGAAGCCCTCCTCAGCCAGGCGGTCGTGGTGGAACAGCTCAATCTCAACGTTCGAGTAATCTTCAGCGACCTCAGCCACGAACTCAGCGAAAGTCTCCGGGTACAGGTGCGACGGAGGCAGGTTCACCAGACGGCGAGCATCCTTAGCGGTCTCACCCAGAACCAGGGCGTGAACCAGAGCCTCCTCAGCCTCTTCCTGATCAATCGACGAAACGATCAGGATCGAATCAATCTCTTCCTTAATCGAATCCTGAGTCTTGCCGCGCAGGCCCTCCTCAACGAAGTTACCCAGCACAGCGCCGTGAGCAATCGCCTCAATCTCAGCCACCGAAGAAACACCGAAATCGAACGCAATCTCCTCAGCAGAACCAATCAGCTGACGAGCCGCAGAACCGGCAGCGTAACGCAGAGCGTCCAGACGCTCCTGACCCTCAGCAGCATCAGAGCCCAGACCCGCCAGGGCAACAATGCCGGTGCCAACATCCTCAAGGCCGGGCAGGCGCAGCAGCTGATCGGGTGCACCCGAGGCGCCCAGCGCCTCCAGCAGCTCGTTAATACCCTCAACAGACTCCTCAGACAGCGAGTTCGGTGCCAGGTAGGCGCCGTCCTCGCCCTTCAAAACGCCCAGAACCAGAACGTCAGCTTCGAGCGCTTCAAGGTCGGTGCTGTGAATAGACAGAGACAGAGACATCGTTACTCCTTTGCGTATGTCTTCTCGAAATAGTCGGGGGCACATCCTCGCGCCCGAAAAACTCAACTGTAGGCCCTCGAAGAGTGAGGATGAATACCGCCGCGCAAAGCCGCGCGGACTACTGCTTCTACTCTACACGGATATGCAGGAGGGTGTGAGGTTCAGCTCTCACCCCGAATCACCCCGAACAGCTGGCAGAGCAGAAAAATGCGCAAGAAGCCGAGCTACAGCGGCTTAAGAACATCAGCACGACGCTAAACAAGTTCACCTACTGCGAGAAAAGCCCGCACACTGTCGATACGGGGCAGTCGTGGCATAGAATGAAAGACTACGGAAAGCGTCAGATAACAGAAGACGCCCCTTCGCCCCACCACCTCGGGTACCGGCACGAAACGCTAAGCCCACCCCGAACGCGGCGCGAACCAGACAGAAGTGAGGAGGCACGATGCTCAACCCCGAAGATCTCTACTTAGCCAACACCAAAATATTGGACGACCCCCGGATGCACGGGCTGACCCTCGTCATTGCCCTCTCCAGCCCGCAAGACGCAGGCTCCACCGCAGGCCAGCTCGGACAGGTGCTGCTCAGCGAACTCAAGAACATTGAAATCGTCGAGTTCGACAGCGACCAGCTGCACGACTACCGTGCCCGCCGCCCCTTCATCCGCTACGAAAAAGACCACTTCGAAAAGCCGCAATACCCGCAGCTGAAGCTCTACGCAGTAGAAGACAGCCTCAACAAGCCGTTCCTGCTGCTCACCGGTGCCGAACCGGACCTGCAGTGGCAGCGCTTCGAAAAGGCGGTGCTGACCATCGCCCAGCGGGTCAAGCCCTCCCTGGTCGTGCTGGTCTCCGCATTCCCCATGCCGGTGCCGCACACCCGCCCCTTCCCGATTACCGCGCACGGATCCCGCAAGGATCTGATTCGCGGCATCTCCCCGTGGAAGCCCAGCGCGGACGTGCACGCCACCATCACCAACCTGCTGGAAGTGCTCTTCACCGAAAACGGAATCGACACCGTCGGCTTCGGCGTGAACATTCCCCAGTACATTTCGGAGGCGGACCTGCCGCAGGGCACCCTCACCGCCCTCGAACACGTGGGCATGGCGGCGCACCTCTCGCTACCCACCGAGAACCTGCGCGAAGCCGCACGTCACGTGCACAGCCAGATCAACGATCAGGTCAAGCAGAACCCCGAAATCGGTCGCATGATTACGACCATGGAAGAGAACTACGACGAGAACTTCCGCACCTCCGACATTGCGGTTCCCCTCTCGCGACGCGACGCGCACAACGTGCCCAGCCGCGATGAAATCGGTGCGCTCTTCGAACGTTTCCTCGACGAACAGTAGGGCGCGTGCAGTAAGGGACGCTGCGGGGGAGCGCGAACCTGGCTCGCCGGATACCGCCCGTCAGATGCTGCGTGATGGATATTGCATGACAGATTATGACGCGGCACCCCGCGGCGCTGTGGACAAACCCCAGTGCACAAACGAACAATACGAATAAATCTGTGGAATCTTCGGACCTATGAACCGAAGTATCCACAGATTTATTTGTATAACCTACGCGCCCGCGCAAACCATGCCACCGTGAAGGCATGAACGCAAACAATATCTCCAACGGCAACACTTCCAACAGCAACCACCTCAACAGCGGCAACTACGACACGCCCCCGCCCATCCGCAACGAATACGACGTGCTCAGCAGCGCCCTCCACCAGCACGGCTACTGGCCCGACCACTCACTCATCATCCTCACCGCAACCGACAACACCCTCGGCCCCAGCCTGCGCGTCAACCTACCCGACGAACCCTGCACCCTGCCCGAACGCGCCGACTTCCTCCACGAAACCTTCGCCAAACTACCCACCTGCCACAACGGCGAAACCCTCACCCGCTTCTACACCGTCATCGTCGACGGCGACAACACCGTACGCCAACGCCAACTTAGCCCCAACACCGCACAACTCGCCGCCATCGAAGAAATCCAACAGGACGTCGACACCCAAATCAACATCAACACTTGGCTCCACCTGCTCCACGACCCGCGCATCGTTAGCGAACTACGCTGCGAAGACGTCATCTACGCCGGCGGCGCTAGCATCTGGGCGCTCGACCCCGAACAGCAAGCGCTCACCCTCCTCGCGCCCATCGAAGAAATCCACCACAGCGGCTACTACACCTGGCTCACCCGCCACGGCGACACCATCGCCCCCAACGCCCAACACAACTACGCCCACAGCCCCTGGGACACCGACCCCACAACCAACCCCGAAACCCGCTACGACTGGGAAAACGCCGTAGAACTCTGGGACCACACCCGCACCAACACCGCACGGCGCGACGACGCCCGCCGCACCAACGTCCACGCCATCTACCACCAAGCCCAAATCGACCTCTGCTACTGGGACGCCGCCATCAACGCCGCCGCCCACCTGCTCGCCACCCATCAGATCGACGACGCTAACGCTGACTCTGATACCCCCACCATCGGGGATGCGCTACGCGACCTCATCCCCGCCGAAGTCGCCGGGCACCTACGCGCCTCCATCGCACCGATGGCACTCAACCCCATCACCCCCGAAATGCTCACCTACCTCGCTGGATACGGGCTCAGCCATGCCCAAAAAGCGCTCGCCCACATGCACTACGCCGCCCAACACACCAACTACGCCCTCGGCGGCCCCCGACCCGTCGCCCTCCCAGACATCGACCCGCTCGAACCGCCCCACTACGGCACCCGCATCACCCGAAAAACCTACATGCCCGAAAGCTTCACCCACATGCTCAGCACCACACCCGGCGCCGACCAGACACACGTACGTGCCGTGCCCGAAAAATGCGTGCAATGGCAAGACTGGATCCGCCGCACCCACCGCGCTATTCAGCAAAACCGAGGCATCCAACAGGTCAACCTCGACCACTGGGCACTCCAAGAACTTAGCCCCGCCGACCTCGCCGTCACCACCGAACTCAACACCATCAACCGCGAAGTGCTCCCGCGCCTGCTCAAACAAAGAGAGTCCAACGACCACACCGCCGCACGCAAACTCGAAGAGATCAGCCAGCAAATCGACGACGCCTACACCAACAGCGAATACCTCGCCAACCCCAACAACCAAGCTGTCTACGCCCACTACCTCGACGCCCTCAAAGGAGAACTAGACAGCCCACACTGGGAGCGCCTCAACGGGCTCGAACTGCTCACCAGCCTGCTCACGCCCCACAGTGCCGACGGCGAATACGCAACGCTGCGCAACACCCAAGCCTGGGCCAACTGGTACAAGGGCTACAGCACCTACGCCCGCCTGCTCCGCCAAGAAGCCCACCGCCACACCACCGGAGAAGACCTCAACATCCTCGACGTACACCTCAACGCCGGAGGCCTACCCGCCTGGATCAAACACACCATCTGCGGCGAACCCGGCGCAAACCGCCAACCCATCAGCACCCTCAAACCACGAAAGGCCTAAAAGTAAGCACCTAAAGGCGAGGCAACAAAAAAACAGGGGAGGGGCGCGCCACCCAGCACGCCCCTCCCACCGGCTCCTCCCATCCACAACCGCACACAGCCGCACCCACCCAAAACCAAGCCCACAAGCCCCCATACAGCGCGTCAAGTTGAAAGCAACCAAAAATCTGCAATACTTATATATTGACCCCGTACAGTCAATGCGCTACAACGCGCCCTCAAACAGCTCAACACAACGAGCAACAGACACTGCACACCGGCCAACGCACGCGGAATAAAACCCGCCCCCACAGCGTTAAACCCGACAAACGCAGCAAACACCCGACCGAGGACGCCAGCACAGACTTGACAGGGTCTTAGGTGTTTTGCAAACAAAACACCCCACCACAAGCCAGAAAGGGTTCTAGTGGCACCTGCAACCAGCAAGAAGACCGCGACCGGCGACGCAACCGAAGAAACCGTCGCAAAAACCACCACCAAGACCACCCGCACCAAGAAGGCAACCACCAAAGCCGCAGCGGCAACCGAAGACACCACCGGCGCAACCGCCGAAACCGCTGCAGAAACCGCGGAAGACAAGCCCAAGCGCACCCGTAAAACCACCACCACCAAAACCGCAACCAAGCGCAAGACCGGCGGCCGCCGCAAAAAGAACGACGACGACGAATTCGACCTCGGACTCGACGAAGAACTCGAAACCACCGACGGCGAAGACGAACCCGACGAAGAAGACGAAGAAACCGTAGCCAAAAAAGAAGAAAAGAAGGCCGCAGAAGCAGTAGCAGCCAAGGGCTCCGGCTTCGTCCTCACCGCAAACGACGACGACGACGCACCCGCACAGCGCGTCGTCACCCCCGGCGCAACCGCCGACCCCGTCAAGGACTACCTCAAGCAGATTGGCAAAGTCTCCCTGCTCAACGCACAGCAGGAAGTCGACCTCGCCATGCGCATCGAAGCAGGCCTCTACGCCGAACACAAGCTCGCCGAAAACCCCGACATGGACAAAGACCTCAAAAAAGCCCTGCGCTGGGTCATCCACGACGGCAAGCGAGCCAAAAACCACCTGCTCGAAGCCAACCTGCGACTCGTTGTCTCCCTCGCCAAGCGCTACACCGGCCGCGGCATGCTCTTCCTCGACCTCATCCAGGAAGGCAACCTCGGCCTCATCCGCGCCGTCGAAAAGTTCGACTACTCCAAGGGTTTCAAGTTCTCCACCTACGCAACCTGGTGGATCCGCCAGGCCATCACCCGCGCAATGGCAGACCAGGCCCGTACCATCCGCATCCCCGTGCACATGGTCGAAGTCATCAACAAGCTTGCCCGCGTGCAGCGCCAGATGCTCCAGGACCTCGGACGCGAACCCACCCCCGAAGAGCTCGGCAAGGAACTCGACATGACCCCCGAAAAGGTCATCGAAGTCCAGAAGTACGGCCGCGAGCCCATCTCCCTGCACACCCCGCTCGGTGAAGACGGCGACTCCGAATTCGGTGACCTCATCGAAGACTCCGAGGCAGTCGTCCCCGCAGACGCAGTGTCCTTCACCCTTCTGCAGGAACAGCTCCACTCCGTCCTCGACACCCTCTCCGAGCGTGAAGCCGGCGTGGTCGCAATGCGCTTCGGCATGACCGACGGCCAGCCCAAGACCCTCGACGAAATCGGTAAGGTCTACGGCGTGACCCGTGAACGAATCCGCCAGATCGAGTCGAAGACCATGTCTAAGCTCCGCCACCCTTCGCGTTCGCAGGTACTGCGCGACTACCTGGACTAGGAAACATCACCTAGATTGAGCGGACGTTGCCGGTTCCCGCTCGCGGTACCGCTCTGTACAGCTGGCACGCAGACGATGCTCGCGGGGGAGTGCCCCCTCTTCAGCGCCTGGGGGCGCTTCGAGGACGGAGCCCCCGCTCCGCATCGCCGCTATGCCGTCTAGGTTTAGGTTCGCTAGTTCTAGCACATACAGAAAAGGCTCTCCGAGATACCGGAGAGCCTTTTCTGCTACTTATATGCGGTTGGAGCGACGGCTTGCGGTACCGTTCCGCATGACCGGCACGCGGACGATACTCGCGGCACAGTTCCGTACAGTCGGCACGCGGACGATGCTCGCGGGGGAGTGCCCCCTCTGCGGCGCCGGGGCGCCTTGAGGACGGAGCCCCCGCTACGCATGTCCGCTATGCCGTTAAAGTTCAGCGCCGTTGAGGTTCAGCACCGTTACAGGCCCAGCTGGCGCAGATAGCGGTCCGCCACCGCCTCCACCTGATCCAGGCCGCGCACACGAGCCAGCGCCTGCGACCAAGCATCAGATTCCTGCTCCGCGCCCACCGGGAAGCCAGCCGCCGCCCACAACGCCGCCGTCATCGCACCCACCGAATCCGAATCCGAATCCACCGACACCGCACGGCACAACCCCTCAAATAGGGCACCACGCGCCGCCGCATCGTCAGTATCAGCAGGCAGGCTCTTCGCAGCATCCGCCGCGCACCAGAGAGCCACACCCAGCAGCTCCGGCGCCGTCCAATCCGTACCAAAATGCTCCGCCACAGCCTCCGGCACCGGCACCACGCCCTGCTCCAGCAGCTCGAGGGCACGGCTCAGCGCCGCGGCCGTACGCGCAGCATCACCCGGAATCGAATCATCCGCGCCCACCGTGCCGCACCAGTCAAGCACACGGCGCGCCGCCTCCAACAACGCATCAAACGAGCCAGACGGGGACGCCAGCAAATCACGAACCAACAACGAATACGCCGCCGCCGAAGCCAACGCCTCCGGATGCCCATGCGTCAACGCCGCCGCACGCACCGCCAACAAAACCACCGTGCGCTCCTGAGCCACCGGCAACAGCCCCAGAGCCGCCGAACGCACCAGCGCGCCGCTACCCAGAGCATCAGGGTTCACCGACTTCGACACCAGCTGCATCTCACCGGTACCCAACGCCCGCAACGTCGCAGCACCCGGACCGCGACGAACCGTCAACTCCGCCGAACCATCAATCTCACGATCCAACGAAAACGGGGCGGTCTCCGGCAGAGCCTCGCCAATACCGCGGAACCACCGCAAATACGCCAACCACAGACACGCCAACTCATCCGCCGCCGCGCCCTCATTATTCCACTCCAAAACCTCCGTCAGGCCGTCCAAGGTGTAGCAGGTTAGCTGCGTATCATCACTGATCAGCAGCTCGCCAAATGCCGACTCCCAGGGCTTCGGGTCGCGCTCTGCAATCTGTTCAGCAGACAACAACTCCAACGGGTAACCCAGGGCATCACCCAGCGCAGACGCACGCAACAGACCACGCACCCTGCCCGCAAACTCAGCCGAAACCTCAGGTGCACGCGTGAACTCAACAGAAGAAAAACTCATAGGGCGATTATCCCACGGGCGGCTAGAGCATAAGCGGCTTCGTGCTCAGGATGTGGGGGGGGGGATGCATCAAGCGGCTTTGTGCTCATGCTCGCGGGGGAGTGCCCCCTCTTCAGCGCCTGGGGGCGCTTCGAGGACGGAGCCCCCGCTCCGCATGAACACCTACGCCGCGGAGGGTTGCCTGCTCCCGGGATAGGGAGATACCGAGGCTGGAGCCCCCGCTCCGCATGAGCGCCTACGCCGCGGTGGGGTCCGAACCGTGAATGACGACGCGCGAGGCGCAAAAGATAAGGCAGTGCCATACTGAAACCATGAAGATTCTGCACACCTCCGACTGGCACCTCGGCCGCACCTTCCACCGCAGCCCCCTCACCCGCGAACACCAGCAGTTCATCGACGAACTGCTCGACTACGTGCACGCCGAAGGTATCGACACCCTCCTCATCAGCGGCGACGTCTACGACAGCACCATCCCCACCGCCGAAAGCACCACCCTACTCGACCAGGCACTCACCCGCCTCATGCGCGCCGGCGTACAGGTCATCCTCAGCTCCGGCAACCACGACTCCTTCCGCCGCCTCAGCTACGGCGCCGCCTTCTTCGAAGCCTCCGGCGTACACCTGCGCACCAGCCTCGAAGATGCCACCCGCCCCGTCGAACTCACCGACGGCACCCAGCGCGTACATGTCTACGCCATCCCCTACCTCGCGCCGCGCCTCCACGCCACCGCCCTCGGTGTAGAACCCACCCACCAGGCAGTGCTCGGCGCCGTCACCGACGCCATCCGCGCAGACGCCGCAGAACGAGGCGCCCGCGGCGAAGGCGCCGACCGCATCATCGTCATGAGCCACGCAACCGTCAGCGACACCGCCGGCAGCGCCGACACCACACCCCGCAGCGACTCCGAACGCGACATCAGCGTCGGCGGCATCGACTGGGTACCCGCCTCCCTCTTCGACGGCTTCGACTACGTAGCGCTCGGACACATCCACAAGCGCTACCCCGTCACCCACACCATCCGGTACAGCGGCTCACCTCTCGGCTTCTCATTTAGCGAAGAACACAACCGCAACGGCGCCTACCTCATCGAACTCACCCCCGGCGAAGAACCCGCCATCAGCGGCCACGAATGGGCAACCCGCGTACACATGAAAACCCTGCGCGGCACCATGGACGACCTACTCAACAACCCCGAAAACAGCCCCTACGAGCAGGGCTACTACTGCCGCATCGAACTCACCGACGAAACCCTACCCGTCGGCGCCGTCGACCGCCTGCGCAGCCGCTACGAAACCATCTCCCACTTCAGCTACCGCAGCACCCAACCCGCCGCCGACAAACCCGCCGCCGCGCCCCTCACCCGCGACGCTAACCCCGTCGACACCTTCGACCAATTCCACCAATACGTACGCAACCGCCCCCTCACCAGCGAAGAACGCGACGTCATCACCACCCTCAACGACCACATCAGCAGCCACAAGGACAACGCATGATCCTGCACAACCTCGAATTCGAAGCCTTCATGGCATACCCCAAGCGCCAAGAAATCAACTTCGACACCCTCAACAGCGCCGGCGTATTCCTCCTCAACGGCCCCACCGGCGCCGGCAAAACCACCATCCTCGACGCCATCTGCTACGCCCTCTACGGCGAAACCAGCAGCGACCGCGAATCCGCCAAACTGCACTCCACCTACGCGGCACACAGCGGCACCAAACCACGCGTGCTACTCGACGTGACCCTCCACGGCAAGCGCCTGCGCATCGACCGCACCCCCGCCTACAACAAGCCCATCACCCGCGGCGCCCGCAAAGGCCAGATGCGCGAAGAAAGCGCCAAAGCAACCCTCGCCGAACTCGCACCCGGCGCCGACCCTGCCGACGAAAAAGCCTGGACCCCCATCTCTAGCAGCGTCGCCGAAGTCAACCGCACCATCGCCGAACGCACCCACCTGACCAAAGAACAATTCCTCAAGGTCGTGTTGCTACCGCAGGGCCAGTTCGCGCAATTCCTCAAGTCCAAGCCCAAAGAACGCAAAGAACTGCTCAAAAAGATGTTCCCCGTCGAGCACTACGAGCAGCTCTTTGACGCGCTCCTTGAGGAAGCGAAAAAAGCTCAGCAGGAAGTCGCCCAGGACGAAAACACCCAGCGCGGCTACCTTGAACGTGCCCGCGTAGACATGCTCGCGTTGCAGGCGCTCCTGGATGCGGTGGAATCGGGTTCCGAGAATGCTGCAGAGGTAGGGGAAGAGGCATCCGAAAACCTCACCGCTGAGAGCGTCACCGCCGAAACCCTCGACGCATGGGTCGCCGGCGGGGTGGCGCGCGCCCGCGAAACCTCCGCGCGTGAAAAGCAGGAACAGCAGCGCCTCAGCGATGAAGCCGACCGGAACACCCGCCTGCTCGCCGAACGCGCCCAGCTGCAGGCCGACTGGCGCGAATACGAGCAGCTCTGCGAGCGCCGCACCCGCCTGGCCGAACACGCCGATGAGCATAAGGCGCAGCGTGAAGAGTTGGCGCAGGCGCGTGCAGCCACGCCCCTGCACGCACAGTACGTGCAGGTCCACGCCGAATCCCAGGCGCTCGCCGCCAGGGAACATGAACACGCGGCGTGCGCCTCAGCGTTGGAGGAGACCGGCCGCGCCCTGCTTGCGGCGCTCCGTGATGAGGAAACCTCGGTAGAGGTCATCTTCCCCGAAGAGACGACCTTCGCCGCCCTGCCGGATCTAGAACCCGCCGAGCAGGAAACCCAGCTGGAGTCGCTCCTCGATACCCTGCGCGCCCTGCAGAAGCAGGATGCTCAGCTCGCCGACGAGGAAGCCGCCGCAGCAACCCTGTTGAAGCAGGCTCATGCCCTCGAGAAGGACAAGTCGCGTGCCGAAAAGGCGCTGAGCGACCTCACCGCCGCCGCTGAGCAGCTTGCCGAAGAACTTGCCGGCTACAGCACCGCCGATGAGGAACGCACCCTCGCCGCGCACCTGGTCACCGAGGCGCAGCAGAAGCACGACGCCGCCCAGCAGATGCAGCAGAAGCTGGATGCCGCCTCCGCAGCGGTTGCCGCGGCTGAGAAGCAGAGCAAGCGCACCGCCACCGCCGAGCAGAAGGCACAGGAAAAGTGGCAGGCCTCGGCTCAACAGGCGCTCGCAGCCACGGAGGAGTTCAAGAACCTGCAGGTGCTGCGCCTCGCCCAGGCGTCTTCCCTGCTGGCTCGTGAGCTCAAGGACGGCGAACCCTGCGCGGTCTGCGGTTCGGTCGAGCACCCCGCCCCGGCACAGATTGCCGAGGGCGAGCAACTGGTTGAGCGCGCCGACCTGGACGCCGCCAAGGAGCGTGAAGACAAGGCGCACAAGCAGGCGCGCACCCACGAACTCGCTAAGGACCGGGCGACCAAGGCGCATCAGGAAGCCTCCGAGGCGCTTGCCGCCGCCCGCACCCAGTACGAGACCCTGGCTGCCCAGGGCGAGTGCGATGTTGAGCAGACTGCCGCGCAGTTGCAGCAGGCGCAGACCCGCCTCACGCAGGCTCAGTCGCGCGTGACGGCGCGTGACGGCGTGTTGGCGAAGGTTGAGCGGGTGCGGGTTGAGCAGCAGAAGGCACAGGAGGCGCTGCGCACCATCGAGGGCGCGGCGGTTGAGGCGCAGACGCGTCACCGTGATGCTTTGGCGCGTTGTGAGGCTACTGCGGCTGATTTAGCGCCTGCTCGTGCGGCGGTGGGTTTTGCGCAGCGTGTTGAGGCTGTGGAGCGCTACCGTGCGGAGCATCAGCGTCTGGCGCGTGCGGTGTTGCTGTTGAGCCAGGCGCGTGAGCGTCATGCTCAGGCTGCGGCTGCGGCGGAGCGTCTGCTGGGCGAGTCGGCGTTTGAGAGCGCTGAGCTGGTTCAGGCGGCGGTGCGTACTCCCGAGCGCATTGACGCCCTGGAGCAGGCTGTTGCCGCGTATGATCTGGAGCATGCCCGCCTCCTTGAGGGCTTTGGTCGTGAGGCGATTGTTGCGGTGGCGGCTCGTGTTGCCGCTGGTGAGCAGGCGCCGGATGATCTGCAGGGCGTGCGTGAGCAGGTTGAGCAGTTGCGTGCGGCGGCGCACCGTTTGACTCTTCGTGAGGGTGAACGGGAGAGCGTGCTGCGTTCCCTACAGGCGCTGCGTGGCGAGTATGCGGCGTTCCGCGCGAAGACGGCGCAGCGTTATGACCGCGCGCAGATGCTGGCGAACCTGGCGGCGGCTGCCCGCGGTGACACGCTGGGCGGTTATGAGCATCAGGTTGACCTGGTGAGTTACGTGCTCGGCGCCGAGTTTGAGCGGATTCTGCACTCGGCGTCGCTGCACCTGGATTGTATGAGTGAGGGCCGCTACGGCATGGTGTTCAGCGATCACCGTGCGAAGGGTAGCCGTTCCGGTGGCGGCCTGAACCTGGAGATTACCGACACCTGGACGGGTGAGCCGCGTGAGGCGTCGTCGCTGTCCGGTGGTGAGTCGTTCTTGGCGTCGCTGTCGTTGGCGTTGGGTTTGGCTGAGGTTGTGCAGGCGAATAACGGTGGCATCGAGCTGGACACCCTGTTCATTGATGAGGGCTTCGGCACGTTGGACGCCGAGACCCTGGACATGGTGATGGGCACGATTGAGTCCCTGCGTGATAGCGGACGCACTATTGGGCTGATTTCGCATGTGGAGGAGATGAAGAACCGTATTCCCGCCCAGATTGTGGTTGAAAAGGGTCAGAACGGCTCGTCGGTGAGGGTAAACTCCTATTAGGCATAAATTCGCTTCCGGGCTGCTGTTGTGGCATGTCCGGCGGCTTATTCGTGAAAGAGATGATGACCTCGACACCTCAGGACAGGGACCCGAACTCAACGTATCGTGTGGAACCTTCGGCTGATGCGCACACTGGCGCATCCGAGCCGGAGGTTCCTCCGCGCACCATGAAGGTGGCACCCGCCTCCGATGCGCTGAATAAAATGCGTGCTTCGGGCACGGGCATTCCGACGGTTCCGGGCACCTCCCTGACGGATGTGGTGCGCAACAACGAGCACGTGTTGCAGGAGTTGCCGCCTCGCCCGATTCCGGCTGCGGATGAGATTAATACGAACGCGTCGGTTCCGGACATTTTGCGTCAGCATTGGGCGTTGTTTCTGCGTAACGGTAAGGAGCAGCGTCGTCACCTGTATGCGGTGCTTCGTGCTGAGGGTTTTGCCCGTAGTGTGTTGACGATTCTGTTCCACATTCCGGCGGCTTCTTCGGCGTTTGCGCTGTATATTCTGTTGGCGAGCCACCTGGGTAGTGTGCATGATGGCGGCTATGCGGTGGCGGCGTTTACGGGCGCGTATTCGGTGCAGATTATGCTCGGCCCGATGCTGGTTCGTGCCCTGGGTTTGCGGTCGTTGCTGGCGATTACGTCGCTCCTGAATATTGCCGCGGTGCTGAATATGCTGGTGATTGGTTGGCGTTTGACGGTTGACCCGAATAACGTGAGTACGACCTACCATGCGCTGTCCTGTGTGGCGATGGGTTTCACTACTCCGCCGTGGACTCCGTTTGCGCTTGAGTCGCTGTATCGCCGTAATTATCAGTACAGTGATGTTCGCTTGTCGACTGCGGTTTCGTGGGGTACTACGGCGAACATGTCGATGCACCCGCTGGCTGCTCTGCTGGTGTGGCTGGGCGATGCGTACATCACCCCGAATAATGAGTACGCGGGTTTCTGGATCACGATTATTCTGGATGCGCTGCTGTTCATTGTGGTGCTGGCGGCGCCGAGGTGGCTGCCGGACATTTCGCGTATTCGTATGGCTCCGCCGCAGAATCTGGTGCGTCCGAGCCGTCAGACGGTGGTGCTGATTCTTGGTCTGGTTCTGCTGGGTGCTTGCATGGGTTCGGTTGGTTCTGGTTTGCTGGGCTTCTCGCTGATTCACGGTTCGATGAACCTGTTCATGGCGATGGTTGCGACCGGTACCGGTGCGCTCGTGGTGGTGGCTTTCCCGGTGGTTCTGGGTGGCCGTTCGGTGAACCCGTGGCACGGCTGGCTGGCGAGTGGCGTTCTGCTGATTATGGCGGCGCTATATTTGCCGGCGAGCGATGATACGTCCACGATTTTCTATGCGTTGGTGCTGTGTGGTGCGGTGCTGGGTGTGGCGTTTGGCGGCCATGAGCTGTGGCTGAACCGTTCTCTGAAGCACATTCCTGATGCGCAGGCGAGCTTCTTTACCCGTTCGATGCTGGGTATTGGTCTTGCGATGGGTAGTATGTGGGGCGGCTATATGGGTGACGCCCCGTATTACCGTAACGCGTTTATGGTGCCGGTGATTATTGCGACGCTGTATTTTGCGTTGGGTCATTTGTACGGCTACCTGTGGCGTTCTGAGCATGAGGAGCAGCTGACTCCTTTGTCTGAGACGGCGCGCAGCTAGTACGGCACATGGCTAATTCGGCGCGTGGCTAATTCGGTGCGCGGCTCGACCGCACGCATTTGAGCTTGAGCGTTGCGAACGCATACTAAAAGGCGGATGCCCCGCCACCTTCTGTGGGTGGTGGGGCATCCGCCTTTTGCGTACCGTGCTCGGTTTGTGGTGAGCCTCGGCCTGAGAACCTCAGCCTGAGAGCCTCAGCGTCAGAACTTCAGCGTGAGGCTACCTACCGGTTTAGTGACCGCGCTTGATCCATGCCGGAAGCTCGGGTGCTTCCAGGCCGATGCCGGTGCTGTCGCCGTGGCCGGTGAGGACCGCGGTGGACTCGGGCAGGGTCAGCAGGCGGGTCGAGATCGACTCGATGATGGTGTCGAAGTCGCTGTAGGAGCGTCCGGTTGCGCCGGGGCCGCCGTTGAAGAGGGTGTCGCCGGAGAAGACGACGCCTTCGCTGTTCTCCCAGCTGAGGGTGGGTGCGTAGAAGCACACGGAGCCGGGGGAGTGGCCGGGGGTGGCGAGGACCTTCAGTTCGGTGTCGCCGATGCGCAGTACGTCGCCGTCAGCGAGTTCGTGATCGAAGTCCCAGGAGGGGTACACCATTTCCCAGAGCACACGGTCCGCGGGGTTCAGGTAGACGGGTGCGCCGAAGCGTTCTGCCGCCTCTTTGGCGCTGCGGATGTGGTCGTCGTGGGCGTGGGTCAGCAGGATCTTCTCCACGGTGCGGCCTGCGACGGTGCGGGAGATCTTGTCGACGTCGTGGGCAGGGTCAATGATGATCACGGAGGAGTCATTGCCGATGATCCAGACGTTGTTGTCGACGTCCCAGCAGCCGCCGTCCAGCGAGAAGGTGCCGGAGGTGACGACTCGTTCAATACGTTCGCTCACGCTACGCTCCTAGAGTTCCACGACCGAGCGTAGCACGCGGCCGGTCTTCATGGTTTCGAATGCTTCGTTGACGTCTTCGAGGCGGATGCGCTCGGAGACGAAGCCGTCCAGGTCGAGGCGGCCGAGCAGGTACTGGTCCACGAACTCGGGGAAGTCGCGGGAGGGCAGGGTGTCGCCGTACCATGCGCTCTTGATGGAGCCGCCGCGGCCGAAGACCTCATCCAGCGGGATGTCCCAGGTGGTGCCGGGCGCGGGCACGCCGACGAGGACGACGCGGCCAGCCAGGTCGCGTGCCTCGAATGCCTGCTTGAAGGTGGGGGCGACGCCGACAGCGTCAATGACGAGGTCTGCACCGAAGCCGCCGGTGAGTTCCTTGATAGCCTCAACGGGGTCGACCTTGGAGGAGTTCACGGTGTGGGTTGCGCCGTGCTCGCGTGCGCGTGCCAGCTTCTCTTCGTCGATGTCGACGGCGATGATGGTGGTTGCGCCACCGAGCTGTGCGCCTGCAATTGCTGCGGTTCCGACGCCGCCGCAGCCGATGACTGCGACGGACTCGCCGCGCTTGAGCTCACCGGTGTTCAGAACAGCACCCAGACCTGCGGTAACGCCGCAACCGAGCAGACCGATGGCTGCGTACTGTTCGGGGCTGATGTCAGCGGTGATCTTGGTGCACTGACCGGCTGCGACGAGGGTCTTCTCAGCGAAGGAGCCGATACCCAGTGCGGGGGTGAGTTCGGTGCCGTCCTCGAGGGTCATCTTCTGGGTTGCGTTGTGGGTTGCGAAGCAGTACTGCGGCTGACCCTTGCGGCAGGCACGGCACTCGCCGCAGACGGCACGCCAGTTGAGGATGACCAGGTCGCCGGGGGCGATGTCGGTGACGTCATCACCGACAGCCTCGACGATACCTGCGGACTCGTGGCCGAGCAGGTAGGGGAAGTCCTGGCCGACGCCGCCGGTGACGTAGTGGTGGTCGGTCTGGCAGACACCGCAGGTGAGGACCTTGACGAGTGCTTCGCCCTTGCCGGGGTCGGGTACGTTGATGGTGGTGACGGTGACGGGCGCGTCCTGGGAGAGGGCTACGACAGCCTTAACCTTGTGCATGGTGCTCCTTTGCTAAGGCGCGGCTGAGGTTCAACCGCAGATAAAGGTTTTTTGATACGTTCCCATTCTAAGAGCTAAGGCATACCTGATGCACCCCGGGGCTGAGCGTGAAGCCCCCAGGTGAATGTGACGTTTTATGACGTTGTCGCCTCCACCTCTGCTGCAAAGGCGAGCGCACCGCGTCGGAATGCGCCCGAGGTCAGTGCGTTCACGTGGTCGCGGCCGGGTAGGGAGATGAAACGGTTGAGCGGGTTGTTGCCGCGCACCATGTCGTAGAGTTCCGCCCCGTCGGCGGCGATGGTGTCCGCGTCACCGAGCACGACCGCAATGGGTGCGTGCGGATGCGCGCCCGGGTGACCCGTAGGCAAGTCGGGGGATCCGGCACGCAGGGCGGGCACGTCGAAGAACGGGCCGAAGGGAATCCGCACGAACTTCAGCAGTGCGTCGGGCTGAATGGGGGAGTTGTCAATAATCGAGGTGAAGGAGGCAATCGCCTCGTCGGTGGAGTCTGCCGCCGGGGTTTCACTATCCGCCGTGACGCTGGTTCCCTCGTGCGCTTCGAGCATGGCGCGCAGGGTGATGAGGTGGTCGTGTAGGGGCAGGCCGCCCAGGGTGAGGGATGCGACCGCCTCCGGGTGGGTGAGGGCGAGTTCCCAGCCGACGCGGGCTCCAAAGGAGAAGCCAATAACGTGCGCGCGGGGCTCCAGTTCAACGCCGAGGTCGTTCTCGGTGGCGACGGTGCGCAGCAGCTGGGCAAGCATAGTGGTGAATAGGTGCATGGGGGTCAGCGGCTGAGCTGCCGCATCGACAGGGGGCGCCGCATCGACAGGGGGCACTGCATCTACAGAGAACACCGAATCGAATGGGATTGTGCGGCTGCGCACGCCAGTGTTGTTGGGGAGCTTGCAGTCAATCGCGTGCATGGACTCGGGGTCTTTGAGGTATTCGTCCGAGTGATAGGGCAGGGCAACAATCAGCACGGGGTATCCGGCGCGCAGGTACTGGCGGATCCAGCTGGTGCCGCCGTAGAGCTGCTCGCCGCGGGTGGCGAAGCCGTGAATCATGAGCGCGGGGATGCGGCTTTTGAGCTGCTGCGGCTGGTAGAGGGTGTACTCGAGGTCTGGGAGAACGACGGCGGGCACAGCAACGCTGGGCGCGGCGTCATTGGGCACAGTAGCGTCGGGTGCAACAGCACTGGGTACGACAAAGGGCGCGGGAGAGAATTCTGCACTGGTCATAGTTCTATCTTAGTGACCAGCGCAGGGTTTCTGTCCTGCGCCCTTTTCTATCTCGTGCCCTTGATGGGTTGATGCGGTACGCGCTTAGCTGAGCTGCCGCTTAGTTCTTCTTCGCCGCGCCGTTCGAGTTATCAGCATTCAGGTCGAAGAGCGCATCCTGCTGAGAGTCAGCCTTTGCGTTCGCATCAGCCTTTGCTGCGGTTGCCTCAGAAGCCTGAGTCTCGGCGGCATCAGCCTTCGCCTGCTTCTGCTGCTCCTTACCGTTGTCGATGCGTTCCTTACCGTCGGCGATGAGGGTGCGAATCATGGTGGTGTTGGTGTCCACCGCCTTCTGCACGCGTTCTACGACGGAGGGGCCCTTCGGCTTGGGGAACATGCCCTGACCTGCCGCCTGCTGCTGCAGTTCGCGTCCTGCAGACATGAGGCGTTCCTGGCGTGCCTTCAGCGCTCGCGATGCGGAGGTGCTGCGCGGCTGCACCTTGAGGTGGCCGTGGTCGTCCTCACCGGCAATAATCTGGCGCATGAGCATGATTTCTGCGTCCAGGTGTGCACCGAAGAGCAGCATGTTGTTCATGATCCAGATGAACAGCAGCATCACGATCACACCACCGATCAGGCCGTAGGTGGCGTTGTACTTGCTGAAGTTGTTGGCGTAGAGGGTGAAGCCGAATGCGCCCAGGCCCATGCCGAAGAGGGCGAGTGCCGCACCGGGGGAGAGCTTCCACGCCTTGAAGCGGCGCACGTTCGGGGTGGCGGCGTACAGCAGGGTGATGAGACCGATTGCCATGAGCAGGATGAGAATCCAGCGGCCGTTGAGCCAGATGAGCTTGATGAGCTCCATATCGACGGTCTCGGGCATGTAGCGGCCGACCATGTCCAGGACGGTCACGCCCAGCAGCATCATCAGGATCATGAGTACCGCCAGGATAATGAGCATAGCGGTGACGAGCACGTTGATGGGCTTGAGCATCCAGCCGGGGCGGCCTTCGCGTACACCGTAGACGCGGTTGAGCGCGCGGCCGAAGGAGCCGGTGTACCCGGAGGCGGACCAGAGGGCACTGAGGATACCGGTCAACAGCACCAGGCCCGCGCCCTGACCGCTGGTGAGCTGCCTAATCGGGTCTTCCAAGATGCCGTACATCTGGGTGGGTGCGTTGTCCTTGAGGAAGGCGAGGATTGCGTTGGCACTGTCTTCGCCCTGACCGAAGATACCGAGCAGGGAGACGATGGCGAGCAGCGCCGGGAAGATGGACAGCACGGTGAAGTAGGTGAGCGCCGCCGCCATGTCGGTACCGCCGTTGGCGGTGAACCTGAAGAGGGTTCGGCGCAGAATGTAGAGGATGCTGCCCTTGGGGAAGTCGCGCAGCTTGACGCTGACGTACTTGGGGTCAGCGGGCTTCTGCTTGCGGGAAAAGAGTCCGCGGCGAGCTCCGGCGGATGCCTCGGGTGCCGAGGTCTCCGTGGAAGAGCTGGTGTGTGCAGCCAATGGGGCTCCTTGGGTGAGTGGTGAGGTGTACACGGGTTGAGTGATGCGCGGTGTGTCTCGCGCTGAGAGCGTGCGGGCACACAGAAGGGGCAGGGAGAACAATGAGCTGTCCTTCCCGCCCCTGCGGTGACATTATAGGGTTTTCCGACCCTCCCATATTTTTCTGTGAGTGCAGATAGTTTATCTACTGTTCACAGGGAGGGTAATACTGCCTCTTTAAGCTTCAAAAAGCCTTGTCAGATACGGTTTTTAGCTAGCTGAAAACTAGTTGTGAATACCCAGAACCTTAGCGGTGTGAGCCATCAGCTCATCAGCCAGATCCGGGTTGTCATTGAGCTTCACACCGTAACCGGGGATGAGCTCCTTCAGGCGAGGCTCCCAGCCAGCAATCTTGCCGGGGAAGCACTGCTTGAGCAGGTTCAGCATAATCGGAGCCGCAGTAGAAGCACCGGGGGACGCGCCCAGCAGAGCCGCAATGGAGCCGTCCGCTGCGGAGACAACCTCGGTACCGAACTGCAGGATGCCGCCCTTCTTCGCGTCCCTCTTCATGATCTGGACGCGCTGACCAGCCTCGATGAGCTCCCACTCGCCGCCGTCAGCCTCGGGGTAGTACTGGTGCAGGGTCTCCAGGCGAGCGTTCTTGTCCTTGACCAGCTCGGAGAGCAGGTACTTGACAAGGGAGAAGTTATCCAGACCTGCACGGGTCATGGGGTACAGGTTGTGCAGGCGCAGGGACTTCGGCAGATCTAGCACGGAACCCTGCTTCAAGAAGTTTGTCTTGAAACCGGCGTAGGGGCCGAAGAGCAGAGCACGCTTGCCGTCCACGTAGCGGGTGTCCAGGTGGGGAACAGACATGGGAGGTGCACCCACCGAAGCCTGACCGTACACCTTAGCGTTGTGCTGGTTTGCGGTTGCCTCGTGGGTGTTGCGCAGGAACAGGCCGGAGACGGGGAAGCCGCCGTAGCCCTTACCCTCTTCAATGCCGGACTTCTGCAACAGGTGCAGGGCGCCACCGCCGGCACCGAGGAACACGAACTTCGCGTTGATGCTCAGAGGCTCATCCTTGTTGATGCGGTTAATCGCCTCAACCTGCCAGGAACCGTTCGATTCGCGGTTCAGGTTGGTGACCTGGTAGCCGTAGCGAACCTCAACACCCTTGGTCTGCAGGTAATCGACCAGCTGCTCGGTGAGGGAGCCGAAGTTCACGTCGGTACCTTCGGGGGACCAGGTTGCAGCCATCGGCTCGTTACCCTTGCGGCCCTTGACGGTCAGCGGTGCCCATTCGCCAATCTTCTCGCGGTCATTGGAGAACTGCATACGCTCGAAGAGCTTCTCCTTGCGGAAAGAATCGTAGCGCGCAGCCAGGTACTTGGAGTGGTCTTCGCCGAAGACCAGGGACATGTGGGGGACCGGGTTGATGAAGCTGGTGTCAGTCAGAATATTCTTCTCAGTCAGGGAAGCCCAGAACTGGCGGGAAACCTGGAACTGCTCGTTAATGTTCAGCGCCTTGGCAGCGGAGACAGTACCGTCGGGACCAGCGGGGGCGTAGTTGAGCTCGCACAGTGCCGAGTGGCCGGTACCTGCGTTATTCCAGGGGTTGGAGGATTCCTGAGCAACCTTGTCGAGGCGTTCGAGCAGGATAATATTCCAGGTCGGTTCGAGCTCCTTGAGGAACACGCCGAGGGTGGCGCTCATGATGCCGCCGCCGACCAGGACGACGTCGGTTCGTTCAGTACGTGCTACCACTGAGTTCTCCCTTAGGGTGAGGGTGCCCATCCTCGGGCACAATGACTGTGGGGTACATCATCTAGCCTACTCCTTTTAGCGGGGGAGGCATAGCTAGAATCAGCAAATAACAGGAGAGTGTTGCAGTTCACATGTTAGCTTCCCTGGAGGGTAAAAACCCTCCAGAGCACGCCAAACATGCGCACAATGCAACACTCAAACCTGAACTGCCTACAACTTACGCAGTTTTCCAAACAGCTCAATCGCATTCTGCTCCGTCTGATAGCCCTGAACCTCACGGCTCACCGCCACCTTAGACGTCACATTCAGCAACGGAACCGCCGGCATGAACTGACCCAACTGAGACACAACCTTCGCATACAACTCGCGCTGCGAATCCACCGAATCGGCAGAGTCCGCGGTACGAATCGCCTCCAAAATCTCAGTAAAACGAGGCGACGGCGCCACCGCCACAGCAGTAGGCGACGGCGAAGGCGACGCCGACGGGCTCGGCGAAGCAGAAGCCGAAGCCTCCTCCTCAGGCATCAACGGGTCCGGCGAATAACTCGGCTGCGGGCTCGGAGTCGCAGAAATCCGCACATTCGAATTCGCACCACCCGACGACGGCACCTCAGAACTCTTCTTCGTCAAACCAGTCGTCATATCCGACGGTGCATTAGCAATCAACGAACGCACCTGATGCTCAGCAATCAGCGGCGCCAACACCGGACCAAAGAACGCATACGGGTCACGGTACATGCCGTAGAAACCCGCCAAGGTAATACCGCGCTCAGAAGAAACCTCACGGCTCTTCGACAGATACTCAGACCACGGCAGAGGCACCGGCTTAATATTCAGGCCCACCTCAATCAGCGAAGCCACCATCTCCGAATACACCTTCTGCGGAGTATCCATCCACGGCAGAGACACATCGGCAGGGTAGTAGCACTCAATCACCTGATTGTCGTACCCAGCAGCCGCCAACAGCGAGCGCGCCATATCCTGATTACGGTCCGTGTAATCCTTCGCATCATCAGCCTTAATGCGGAACGACGGCGAAATCAGCGTCTGCGCATCCGAGGTGCCCTGCGGATAATACTGACGTAGTGCACCGCGATCCACAGCATGCGAAATAGCGCGACGCACCGAAATATTCTTCAACACCGGATGCGCCGTATTCAAACCCAAATACACCAGCGAGAACGGGTCACGGCCCGGCGTCTGATAACCATCACGCGCCAACTGACCCAGATCAGACGAATTCACCTGATCACACGCATCAATATGACCCTGCATCAGCGCAAAATAACGCTTATCCGACGACGTGAGGGTCGAAATCTGAATCTCATCCAGCTCAGGTGCCTGACCGTCAAAATGGGTATTCTTCAGCAGGCGCACCGTGCCGTCCTTGAACGACTCCACACGGAATGCACCCGTACCCACCGGGTTACCGGTCAGCTTCTGGTCAGAACCAAACAGCGACGGGTCAATAATGCCGAACGCCTGCTGCGTCAAAATACGTGGGAACGCCAGAGAAGGACGCGACAGCGTCACCACCACAGAGTTATCCTTCGCCACCACCGAAGAAACCAGCGGCAAGAACGACTGCACCGCGGAAGATTGAGCGGAATCCGCCTTCTTGCTGGTCTTCTTATCATCCGGCTGAGTAGCAGCATGAGCACCCGCAGAAGCCGATGCAGAAGCAGAGGCACTCGGGGTCGCAGTCTCAGAAGCAGAAGCAGACGGGGAGGCGCTCGCAGAAGCACTTGCCGTAGCCCCCGGGGTCGCCGCACCCGACGGCGACGCCTGAACAGGCGCAGGCTCCACCGCCGACGGATCAGACGAACCCGGCTTCGGCACACCAAAACCCCACGCAAACAAAGGCTGAGCAGGCACCGCCAAAGCAGCAGTACCCTCACCCGTAGCCAACGCCTGCCACCTCTGGAAATTCTGCACCACAGCAGCCGCAGTCAAGGCAACGCCACTACTAAAATGCACATCACGCAACACAAATGTATGCGTCAACCGGTCATCAGAAACCGTCCACGCACTACACAACGAATCCTGAACCTCAGGATCACCCGTGTAATGATTCGCCACCAACAACGTCTGCAAAACCTGCGCCGTCACCTGATACGTACTCGCCACAGGAGACAACGCCGGATCCAAACTCAACGGCGCCGCACCCTGCGCAAAACGGAACACACGACGCGCATCAGCAGACGAAGCGCTCGCACTCGCCGAAGAACCAGCAGAAGACTGACCAGAACACGCAGAAAGCGCCAAACCAGCACTAAAAAGCGCGCCAAAACGCAAAACGGCGCGTCGACTCAAGCCACTCGAGCCAGCAGTGGCTCGCAGCAGCGCATCAGAATTGCCAACAGCTGACGATGCGTGAGGCTGATGCTGCACGGGAGGGTCCTCTCTTCCGTCGCGGATGCTTATCTCTCAGGATAGCGGTTCAACACCCATCCGGGCGAGACACCCCACCCGGGCAAGATACATGCAAGAGGACCCGCCGCCACGACAACCGTGACGGCGGGTCCAATGTAAATGTGTGTGTGCGCGAGGGGGGACTTGAACCCCCACGCCGTAAGGCACAGGAACCTAAATCCTGCGTGTCTGCCAATTTCACCACTCGCGCGCAGTGTCACCCCACATCCGAAGATGCATGCGTCTGAGGCAACAAGAAATTAGTGTACACCAGGAACCAAGGTTCGCCAAGCCTTAAAAGAAGCCCCCATAGGGCGAAAAGCCCGCAAACACGCCGAACGCAGCCCCACACGGAGTCGCCACCAACCGTGCCGCTCAAGCCCCCAAAAGTACGACCCTACTTCGGGTCAATACCCAAATCACGACGCAGCTTCGCCACATGACCCGTCGCACGCACATTGTACTGAGCCACAGAAATAACACCCTGCTCATCAATCACAAACGTCGAACGAATCAGACCCTCATACACCTTGCCGTAATTCTTCTTCTCACCCCACGCACCATACGCCTCAGCCACAGCATGATCAGCATCAGACAGCAGCGGGAACGTCAACGACTCCTTCTCCACAAAACGGGCAATAGCCGCCGGCGAATCCGGAGAAACACCCAACACCACGTAACCCAGCGACTTCAACGACGCCAAATTATCGCGGAAATCGCACGCCTCCTTCGTGCAACCCGGAGTCGAAGCCTTCGGGTAAAAATACAAAATCACCTTGTTACCCGCATAATCGCTCAGGCTGTGCTCCTTACCCGACGCATCAGAAAGGGTAAAAGCCGGCGCCGGAGTACCCGGCTCAAGACGAACACTCATCAATAACTCCTCAAAACAACAACAGAGATCAACAGGGGAGCGGCGGACGCGCCCCACACAGTACCAAGGGCGGACGCGCCCCATGCAATACACACAGTCTAGTGTCCCACACACCCCACCCAAACAATGTGTCCAGGCTCACCCCATTTCAACTTGCGCACACCACAAAAAACCGCGTATAGTATTTACTTGTTGCAGGGGAAACCCGCAAAAACAAAATAAGCGCCTCTAGCTCAATTGGCAGAGCAATTGACTCTTAATCAATGGGTTCTGGGTTCGAGTCCCAGGGGGCGCACTTCAAAGAAAATCCCGCTGATTCTTCGGAATCGGCGGGATTTTTGCGTTCCCTCGTGAATACAGTTTTTAGGGCTTGGGGTATAGATATTTCCCCTTGCTCCTACAGGGGTGGGGTGGGTGGGTACCTCGCGCCTCCTAAGACTTACGGGGTGCGCTACATGTTTCCTCCGCGCCTACGCAGGGGCACCCGTCACCCGGACGCTCCGCTCTTC
>ERZ1674288.14-NODE-14-length-33367-cov-11.341619_pt1 | contig 33367 bp, 25 predicted proteins | sample MGYA00581190_ERZ1674288 | MGnify/ENA primary metagenome ERZ1674288 (study PRJEB41354, sample SAMEA4873332) | human saliva metagenome | biome: human-associated habitat [ENVO:00009003]; feature: mouth environment [ENVO:08000002]; material: saliva material...
TAAGTCTTTGAATAGCTAAAGGGCGGTGCCCCGGAAGATCAGTCTTCCGGGGCACCGCCCTTAGCTATGTGGGGTTATGGGGTTGAGGGGCGAAGCTTAGCCGTTGCGCTTGTCTTTGTTGTGTGTATTCATCGGGAGTGCCTTTAGAAGACTAAATTTTCCTGGATTTATCTTAATACGGTACGAACATGCATATATATGTGTGATTTAAATCACTGCCAGGTGATGCAGATTTTCATTGCATCTAAATATAGAGCCTTGCTATGATTCTTTTACCGTCTAACAAGTTGCGTTTTTTATATAAAACGCAATAAGTCACATATGCAAGTTGCATGATCCTCTTTATATGGTGAATCGATGTAAATAGTTATATGTCGACGAGATGGCATATCCACTCATGGGGGTCAGTAATTTCAGACTCCTACCTAAGCAATAAGGAGATTCGCTATGTCGCGTTCTACTTTTGTCCGTGCGGTGTCCGCAATCGGCGTTGCCGCCGCCTTGTCGGTTGGGGCAGCTCTGCCCGCTGCTCACGCTGATTTTCACGCATACGACCATGTTGGTCTCAAGGGTGAACTGGCTCGTTCTGGTTTCAGCAACTTCATCGATGTCCCCGACAATATGCTTTCATCAGCAGCCAACTGGACCGGCGGCCATCTCAGGGGTATTAACACTAACTGGTGGGGAAACAATGTTACCTTCCACATTAACCCAGGACAGGTGCTTTACTATGTTGGTGCTAACGCCAACGACACTACTGATTTTGTAGTTTCCCGGTAATACGGCACTACATCTGTCAGAGGGTAGGAGCCTACTCTTAGGGTTTAGGCTCCTACCTTCCCTGATTCTTACTGTTGAGAAAGGTGAAGTCCATGGCAAAGAAGCCCTTCGCATCCCTCGCCCTTATCGGTATTGCCTGCTGCCTGGGCGTATCGAGTTGCTCCACCACCGTTGAAGTTAAGCAAGACATTCGTAATGTCCTGGCAAGCTACGAGAATCCCTCCCCGGATATTAACGTGGCCCTCGTCAATGAGGTCAAAAAGTGCATGAGCGAGAAGTCCTTCACCTACTCCGGTAGCCAGAACATTATTGACGGCGCCTCCGTTCATGAACTTGCGATGAGTGGCGCCCACTTCGCCAACGAAGAAGCAGCCACCCAGGGATACTGGTCCACCCGGCAGGACAACGCTGGCTCCAGCAATGCACCCGCGATGGAAAACCCGGCATATCGCAAGGCGTTCCAAGGCGACCCCCAAGCCGCAGACAGCAAAACTGTCACCATCACGATGAGTAACGGCGCCCAGACCAGCATGGCAACAGATTCATGCCTGGGACGTGCGGCAGAGGCTGTCTTCGGCTCAGCAGAAAACTACCTCAAATACATCAACTTCGTTAACGAGCTCATCGTAGGTGGATCCAAAAATAACGCGGTAGAAGAAATGGGGAAATACTACCGCGATGACACCACCTACGGTGCCTGCATGAAAGAAAGCGGATACACCGATATCCAGCACTTCGGAGATGCTCCCAGCTACGCAGAGAAAAGCTGGGGTAAGTACAAGGCAGCCAATGCCGCCGCCAAAGCGGAAGAGCAGGCCCTAGCTCATGCCGACTATAACTGCCAAAAGTCCACTGGAATCCTGACTAAAGCACAGAACATCTACTACGAAAAGGCTGCGACCTGGCTCAATGAGCATGAATCGCTCATCCTTGAAGTACGCGATATCGAACGTCAGGCACAGGAGCGTGCCGCAACTCTAGTCAACGGCAACTAGCCGACGGCAACTAGTAAACGCTGATTCCTCGTTGGACATTTTCTAGCGAGAATTTTCTACCGGTCCTCTGCTCTCAACCGCTTTCACCCGCGGATGAGAGCAGAGGATACACCCCTTTATTCAGTCCCCGCCACGTTGTTACCCTCAGCAATTACCCCTAGTCCCACCCCATATTTCACCGCAGAAAGGTGAACCCATGAACACGCAGCAGAGTTCAGAAAACCCCCGCCGCGCCGCCACGACGGCAACCATACGCGCCTACCTGGTTCCGGTGCTCGTCATTCTGCTCGTCATCACCGGCGGGTTCTCCATCTACGCACTTAATACGGGGCTACGCACCAATGTTGAATCCAATGCGCAGCCGTCCCGCGCCGCGCAACTAACAACCCGCATCAGCACGCAGACTGTTACCCGCACCTACTCGGGAGAAGTTAGCGTGTCACCCGCCCGAAGCTACACCGTAGGAACCCCTCAAGGAGTGGTGACCAGGGACGGTGCTAAAGCGGGTACTCGGCTGAGTAACGGTTCAATTATCACCACTATCAACGAGCGTCCCATCATTGCGTTCAAGGGTAGTATTCCCGCCTACCGCGACCTTGCCGTAGGCGCACGCGGCGATGATGTTAAACAGCTCCAAGAAGCTCTAGAATCGCTCGGCTACAGTATCTGGGATGAGGAAGGAAACTACGGCGAAGCAACCGCCAACGCTGTCTACCGTTTCTACCTGGATCGTGGCTACTACCCTCCCGGGGATACTGACCGAACCGAAGAAGGACGCTACAACACTGCCCTGCCGCTCTCTGAATACCTCTTCGCTGACGGCAATGAATACACCGTAGACAACAGCTGCGGCACCAAAGGCCAAACCTCAACTCCGGCGCTGTGCACCCTATCCGCGGGTGGATACCGTCTGGTACTCTCCGCGGACGGTAGCGCTCTCAGCAATGAACTCGCTGAGGGACAGAAAGTCCAGATTCTTACCGATAACGGAAGTCCGCTCGAAGGCACTCTGGGCGCGGCCCTCACGCCCGAAGGCTCAACTAACGCTGACGGCGGTGCTAACGCAGGTGCCTCCAACGGTGCGCAGAACAGCGCGCGACCTAACAGCGATACCTCCGCACCGGGAGCTACCGCACGGAAACGCTACCCCATCACAATCGACTTGCCGGAAAACACGACGGCATCAACACGTTTTCAAGCAACCGTCACTCTCAACCGAGGCGCTGAAAACGCCCTCGCAGTGCTTGAAGCCGCCGTCAAAACCGAAGAAAACGGAACGCACTCCATCACCCTGGATAACGGTCAGAGCGTTCCCGTCACCCTTGGCATCTGCTCCGCCGGAATCTGCGAGCTCGTCAACCCCGCTGCAGAACTCAAGGCAGGTACCGTCGTGAAGCTGAAGGAGCGGTAAAATGCCTCATCACGAGACAGAACGTGCCCTCCCCACGAGCGCTACCGCCACAAAACCTAATATCGAGTGCCACAATATTGCGCGTTTCTTCCCGCCCTCCACCTGGGCGCTCAAAAACGCGACCCTCAGCATCCATGAAGGTGAATCGGTGGCCATTACCGGCGCCTCCGGAAGCGGAAAATCTACGCTCCTCTCTATCATCGGGCTACTCGATCAGCCCTCTGAAGGTGAGCTGAAAATATTGGGCCAAAACATGGGCACCGCCAGCGACGCCGAACGAACCGTGGCGCGCCGTGAGCATATTGCTTTCGTCTTTCAGGCGTACCACCTCATTGCTCATTTGAACGCCACCGAGAACATTGCCCACACCCTCCGGATGCGCGGCGTACCGGGCCGTCAGGCACATCAGCGTGCGTTGCAGGCACTCGAACAGGTGGGTTTGGGGCACCGTTTGGAGGTTCTTCCACGCAATATGTCCGGTGGTGAACAGCAAAGAGTCGCGGTTGCGCGTGCGTTAGCCTGCGCCCCGCGTATCCTGCTGTGCGATGAGCCTACAGGAAATCTCGATACTGAAAACTCTCACAAGGTGTTGGATTTGCTCCTCGCTGGCCGTGCGGAAAAGCAAAGCCTGGTCATCATCACCCATGAGCCCGATATTGCGGCTCGCTGCGACCGGCAGCTACACATGGTCGATGGAATGCTCGTTAGTCCCGAAATCACTAGTCCCGAAGAGCCGGCCTACCAAGCGCTCAAAGAACCCGTTGTCAGGGGAGGATAGATGCTAAGGAATAACCTTCACTACGCTTTCCTTGCAGTTGTCCGCCGTTGGCGCCGTAACCTGCTCACAGTATTGGCGATGCTCGCGGGAACAACCACCATCATCATGCTGGTGGGGGTCAGCGAGTCGTCAGCACTCAATACGAGCTCGCAGCTGGCCAGCTACGATTCCACCCGGCTCGGTGTGCGCCTCCAGCCGCAGACTTGGGATATACCGGAAGAGGAACTACTCTGGCGCGTTAACCAAATTCCAGAGGTCAAAGCTGCCGGTACAGTCACCATAGATACGCAGGCAACGCGTCCACAAGTCAACAGGCCGGGGCATGAGAGCCAGCAAACGCCCCTCGCAGTTGTCTCGGAAGCAGGTTTGAAAGCACGAGGCGCGCACATTGTCGAAGGGCAATTTTCTGAGCCTGCCCGCGAACGCCCCGGTGAGCCTACCGTCTATCTGGGTGTTGCCCTCGCGAAGGAGCTAGGGGCCAGTACTGAGCCCGGGCGGAATATGATTGAGGTCAACGGAATGCGAGCCTATGTGCTCGGCATTATCCGTGACGGCGGTAAAAACGCTGCTCTTAGTAGCGCTCTTATTCTGCCGACCACCTCCACTTTCTTGCCGCAAACCCACACCCTGCAACGCGGTATGGACGTCATCGTGAATCCAGGAAGCGCAGATACGGTCGCGGAACAGCTCAAGCAGGTACTAGATCCGCAACGCGCCCCCGTTGATACAAACATTGAGATTCCACCTTCACCGGTGACTCTTCGTGCTTCCCTGACGAAGGATAGTCGAGCTCTTACAACCATCATCCTGGTGGTTCTTATCGCCTCGACAAGCTTCGGCATTGTGATGACCATGCAGATTTCGGTCTGGGAACGCCGCCGGGAAATCGGCATCAACCGTGCATTAGGGTTGGGACGGCGAGATGTGGCGGTCAGCTTCCTGGCGGAGGCGGCTCTCCTCGGGGCCCTGGGCGCTCTTGGAGGCTTCATCCTCGGTGTTCTCGGTTCCTGGGTTGTGTGCCTTCTCAACGGGTGGGCGCTATCTCTGCCTCCCCTTATCCTGGGGATTCCTTTCCTCGGCTTGGCTGTGGGTATCGTGGCGGGTGCATTGCCTGCCTACGCGGCAACGAAGGTTCAGCCGCTTGAGCTCCTGCAATAATTGCCCCGCTGAAATAATTGCTCGGCGCATAAGGGCGGTGCCCCGGAAGGTCATTCTTCCGGGGCACCACCCTTAGCTATGTGGGTTTATTAGAGCGAGATACGAATGTGAGGGGTGTACCTTAGCTGTTGTGCACGCCTTCGTGGCACAAATCCTCGTGCAGAATATCCCGCGCCGGATGCTGCCGCGCCCGCTCCTCCGCAGCCCGATCAGACAGCGAATAGAACCACGTAATGTGCTCGCACACCCGCTCATAGGCTGCCTGCTCATCGTGAGAGGCAATCGCCTCAATAATGCCGTAATGCTGCTGCTGCAACGTGCGCTTGACCGCCTCCCAATCCTTTAGGAAAGGAACCGCCTCCTGCACATAACTCATCGTCGCCATGTGCAGAGAATCAATCACCGTATCAAGCACAATATTGCCGCCGAGCTTCGACAGCTCATAGTGAAAACGCGTATCGCAGAAGTGGAAGCGCTCATCGCTGATCTGCTCATCCATCTCTGCCAGATGCACGCGCGCCCGCTCCAGCGCCGCCGCACGCTCCGGAGTGTCCGGCGCGGCAGCTGCCGCACGCGCCGCAGGGCCCTCCAGCAGCAAGCGGGTTGAGACAACGTCCTTCACCGGCAGGCTACGGGTCGCAATGTGCATGCGCAGCGCCCAGCTGAGCGCATCCGACGGCTCAGAAATGATAATCGCGCCCGACTTCGGTCCCGAACCCGTGCTGGAACGAATCAGACCCAGCGCGTTCAGAACCCTCAAACCCTCACGGACCGAGGGGCGGGAGATACCGTGCCGTGCCGCCAGCTCACGCTCGGAGGGGAGCTTATCGCCCACACGCAACTCACCCAGGCGCAGGCGCCGCTCAAAGGTCTCCAGAATGATGCTGTAGCTGCGGTCCGCCAGAATCGGCTGGCGCTCAACCACAGGGGGCGCCTCTGCAGGCTGGGTGTCGTCAAAAGAACGAGGCATACTCTCTCCTGATAACGAGGCGGATAACGAAAAGAAGTCTCGACTCAGCATGTTCTCCCAAACTATTGGGGCAACCTATCGAGTCATAAGGGGCATAAAAAGCGGGGCGGCGATACCGGAAAGGTACGCCGCCCCGCTGTGGCCTCCGGTCAAACCGGGGCGAATGTCCTACTGTTCGTGAAGCGGATGCTTCAGGAACTCTCTAAAACCTGAGCTTCAGATTAGGGAATCATGAAGGACAGCACGTTGGTCTGCAGGAAGACCAGGACGCAGACGAACAGGAGCATAGCGAAGGACCAGGGGAGGACAGCCTTGAGGATGTCGGATTCCTTGCCTTCCATGTCCACGGAGGTAGCAGCAATAGCCAGCGACTGCGGGGAGATCATCTTACCGACCACACCACCGGTGGTGTTAGCAGCCAGCATGAGCTCGGGGGTTGCTCCGTGGATACCTGCGTGCTGCAGGTTCTCAGCAGCAGACACCTGCAGCTTGGCGAACAGTGCGTTCGCACTGGTGTCCGAACCGGTCACAGCGGTACCGATCCAGCCCAGAGCCGGTGCGAGGAACGCGTAGACGGTGCCCAGGCCTGCCAGGAAGGTACCCATAGCAATGGTCTGACCGGAGAAGTTCATGACGTATGCCAGTGCCAGAACCGAAGCAATGGTCAGGATGGACCAACGCATGCGGTAGACAACGGAACCGAACTCGGTGAAGATTGCCGGGAACTTGAAGGCGTAGCGGCCCTTCTCGTTGAAGAAGAAGTAGACGACAGCAACAACCAGACCGGAGATGATCAGCAGGGTGCCGGGGTTGGACATCCACGCGAAGTTGTAGACTGCATCCTTGACGGGCTTGCCGTCAGCGGTGACGAGGCGGGAGCTCAGAGCCTGGATATCAATCTTGATGACGAAGCTCTTCAGCCATGCCTTCAGGCCAGCGTGCAGGTTAGCAACACCGAAGATTGCAACGACGATGACGTAGGGCAGCAGTGCCATCCAGACACGAACGGCGGGCAGAGCTTCCTTCTCTTCAGCCTGTGCGGGCAGACCGTAGCGTTCACGAACGCCTGCGACGCCGCGCGGCTTCCAGAACTGTAGGAAGACAACAGCAACACCCATGGAGACGATGCAAGCAACAACGTCGGTCAGGTTGTATGCGGGGGTAGCAGCGGTGACCCACTGTGCAATTGCGAAGGAGACACCGATGATCAGTGCGGGCAGCCATGCATCCTTCAGACCCTTCATACCGTCAAGGATGACGAGCAGGATGAGCGGAACGAGCATTGCCAGGAACGGAGCCTGGTGACCAACGATGGTTGCGATAACGTGTGCGTCCTTGCCGCCAACGTCAGCTGCGGTGGTAATCGGGACAGCAACTGCGCCGAATGCCACGGGTGCGGTGTTAGCGATCAGAACGGTGACAGCAGCCTTAAGGGGCTTAACGCCCAGGGAGAGAATCATGGTTGCGGTAATTGCAACGGGAGCGCCGAAGCCAGCCAGTGCCTCGAGCAGACCGCCGAAGCAGAATGCGATGAGGATAGCCTGGATGCGCAGGTCGCCGCCGCCGAGGCGGTCGAAGACGCGGCGCAGATCTTCAAAGCGGCCGGAAAGGACGGTGATCTGGTAGAACCAGATTGCACCGAGGATAACCCAGCAGATGACCAGGCCGTAGATGCCACCGCGGATGGCGCTCAGACCGGCGAGGTCAGCGGGCATGTGGAAGCCCAGGACTGCTACGAGGATGGATGCTGCCAGTGCCACGAGTGCGGACCAGTGAGCGCGTGCCTTAACGCCCAGTAGCATCACAAAGAAGGTGAGGAGGGGAATGGTTGCCACGAGCGCGCTGAGGCCGAGGCTACCTCCCACTGCATTGGTTACAGCGGTATAAGTTTCCACTGGAACTCCTTTGGTTCAGGGTGTGTTTTGTGTGTGGTCAGACCATAGATAATTCTGTGGGGAACGAGTCATTGTTCCCTGCATGGGGATGTGGTCAGACCATTGATCGCATGTTTAGAAGAGTACCGGATAATGTGGTGTTTCACCAAAAGTGACCTGACTCATTTTTGTGGAAGGCGACCGGAACCTGGGCTCGCTTCCAGTGAAACTGCCGAAATATTGCGGTTCTGATAGTTAATTCCAGGTTCTGAAACTCGAATATTTTCAGATACATCACGAGTTGGGTGTATGGGTCATTGGTTTACCCAGGGGAGAGTCTTCATTTGGACGCATATACCCGAAAAGAATGTTGTTTTAAAAAGGAAAAGCCCCATAAAACAACCATAAAATCTTCAGAACGGCGGATTTCTAGGGGGTTTATGGTCCACTTCTGTGTGTTTGATAAATGTTCAATCTGCGAAAAGAATATAGGGGTCTTACGGGGGGTGCATGGGAGATGAGGTCACATGTACCGGAAGGTAGGGAAATATACCTTAAGGTCAGGTCGACCTAACCGGTTATTTAACAAGGAAAGTATGTGCTATTCCAACTAGAGAAAAGCCGCCCAACGGTGTTAAATGGCTAGAAAGATAAAAGACATCACCACGGTTTCTGATCCCACCGCATCCCACCTCCACTTGGGGCGCGCACATTAGCCGGAACCATCCGGCCCAGCTTCCCCGACTCAATACATCTGAGTCGCTTCTTTGGAAGACCGAACTTGTTCGGACTGTGCCCCGCCTGCCCCAGACGCAGGCGGTGAGACCGAGAAACTCTGAACACAGAGGAAAGGACGGACAAGTCATGCGCATTGCACTCTTCTCCACGTGCATCGTTGACGGCATGTACCCCCGCGTAGCACGCGCCACCGTCGAAATTCTTGAGCGCCTGGGCCACGAGGTTGTCTTCCCCCCGAACCAGACCTGCTGCTCTCAGATGCACGTCAACTCCGGCTACTTCGATGACGGTTACGAAGTCATCAAGAACCACGTTGAAGCTTTCGACTCCTGGGACTGGGACGTAGCTGTTGCACCCTCCGGCTCCTGCGTTGCTTCCCTGCGTCACCAGCAGGCAATGGTCGCACGTAGCCGCGGCGACGAAGCGCTGGCTCTGAAGGCAGAGCAGATTGCTTCCCGCACCTTCGAGCTTTCCCAGCTGCTAATCGACATCCTGGGCATCACCAACGCTGCCGAGCAGCTCGGCTCCTACTTCCCCGAGCACGTCACCTACCACAGCTCCTGCCACGGTATGCGTATGCTCGGCCTGGGCACCCGCCAGCAGGACCTGGTCCGCACCGTCGAAGGCATCAAGTACACCCAGCTCGAGGGCATGGACCAGTGCTGCGGCTTCGGTGGTACCTTCTCCTTCAAGAACGCTGACGTCTCCGGCGCAATGGTCAACGACAAGGCAGACAACGTTGAAGCAACCGGTGCTTCCGTCTGCACCGGCGGCGACTGCTCCTGCCTGATGAACATCGGCGGTGCGCTGATGCGTCGCGGCTCGGACGTTCAGACCATCCACTTCGCTGAGATCCTCGCATCCACCAAGGAAAACCCGCTCAAGATTAACTCCGAGCGTGTTGAGCTCTCGATCGGCTAAGGAAAGATAAGACCTCATGACCGCTATTCAGCTTGGTATGCCCAAGGTCGTTCACTACGGCGAGGGCAACATTTTCGAAGAAACCCCCTTCCCCAAGTACGCGAAGGAAGAGCTCAAGAACGAGCAGCTACGCGCCAACCTGCGCTTCGTGACCCACGCGATCCGTAACAAGCGCGCACGCGTCACCGCAGAGGTGCCCGACTGGCAGGACCTGCGTAACACCGGTGAGTCCGTCAAGAACTACGTTCTGGCGAACCTGCCCGAGCTGCTCGAGCAGTTCGAGCGTAACTTCACCGCCGCAGGCGGCCACGTGCACTGGGCACGCAACGCCACCGAGGCGAACCAGATTGCTCTGGACCTGATTCGCGAGCAGGGCGTGGACGAAATCATCAAGATTAAGTCCATGGCAACCGCAGAGACCGGCCTGAACGAATTCCTCGAAGAAAACGGCATCAACGCTATCGAGACCGACCTGGCAGAAGAAATCGTCCAGCTCGGCCACGACCGCCCCTCCCACATTCTGGTGCCCGCAATTCACCGCAACCGCCGCGAAATCCGCGACATCTTCCTGCGCGAAATTGAGGGTATTAACCCGGACATCACCGATGAGCCGGCAGAACTGGCAGAGGCATCGCGTAACCGTCTGCGTAACAAGTTCCTGAACACTACCGTGGCAGTCTCCGGTACCAACTTCGGTATTGCTGAGACCGGTACTCTGACCATCGTGGAGTCCGAAGGTAATGGCCGTATGTGCCTGACCCTGCCCGACACCCTCATTACCTTCATGGGTATTGAGAAGATTCTGCCCACCTTCCAGGACTACGAGGCATTCCTGCAGCTGCTGCCCCGTTCCTCCACCGGTGAGCGCATGAACCCCTACACCTCCATGTGGACCGGTGTAACCCCCGGTGACGGCCCGCAGAACATGCACGTCATCCTCATCGACAACGGCCGTACCGCCGTTCTGGCTGATGAGCTGGGTCGCCAGGCACTGCGTTGCATCCGCTGCTCCGCTTGCATGAACGTGTGCCCCGTGTACGAGCGCGCAGGCGGTCACGCCTACGGCTCCACCTACCCGGGCCCCATCGGCGCGATTCTGTCCCCGCAGCTCTCCGGTATCGAGGCTGCAGAGAACAACTCCCTGCCGTACGCATCCTCCCTCTGTGGCGCATGCTACGAGGTCTGCCCCGTGAAGATTAACTTCCCCGAGGTCCTCGTGCACCTGCGCGCTAAGGACGTCGAGTCCAAGCACGCTATCCGCGAGTTCGAGGGCAACAAGAAGGCTCCCTTCTCGCAGATGGACGGCATGATGCTCGGTGCGAAGAAGCTCTTCACCTCCGGCAAGATGATGTCGATTGCAGAACGTGGTCTGCCCATGTCCCGCCTCATTAGCGGCCGCAAGCACAAGATCACCGCTGTTCCCGGTATCGTCGGCGGCTGGACCGCATACCGCGACATCCCCGAGCCCCCCAAGGAATCCTTCCGCAACTGGTGGAAGAAGGAGAAGGGTCAGGCTCCGGCACGCGATAACGCACAGCGCGTTGACATTCAGGCCCTCATCGAGGCTAACAAGGGTAAGGCAGCTGAAGCGGCTGCAAACGCTAAGGCTGCTCAGGAAGCCCGTGAAGCTAAGGAGAACAACTAATGTCCTCTGCTAAGGAAGATATCCTCGCACGTATCCGCTCGTCCCTGGCTGACGCACCCGTCGCCCCCGAGCCCGTACGTAACTACCGCCGCGTCAGCGAGCTGACCGAAGAGCAGACCATTGAGATGCTCGTCGACCGCCTCATTGACTACAAGGCAAACGTGTTCCACGCGAACAAGGAGAACATCTCCGAGGTCATCGCAGAGCGCCTGGGTGAAAAGTCCACCTACGTGGTTCCCGAGGGCCTGAACATGGAGTGGCTGCCGGCTGACACCGCTGACCGCAAGCGCGTTACCGACTCCGGTAGCACCCTCAAGCCCGGCTGCCTGTCCCTGAAGGAACTGGACGCAGTTGACGCTGTGGTGACCGGTTCGACCGTCTCCTGTGCAGAGACCGGCACGATCTTCTTGAACACCAACCCCGATGAGGGTCGCCGCGCCATCACCCTGGTGCCCGACCACCACATCTGCGTGGTGCCCCGTTCCACCGTGGTGGAGCTGGTTCCCGAGTCGATCGAGCGTATCACCTACACCCGCCCCGTGACTATGATTTCCGGTCCGTCTGCAACCAGTGATATCGAGCTGATCCGCGTGGAGGGCGTGCACGGCCCCCGTACCCTGGACGTCATCATCTACGATGCCTAAGGTAAAGCGCCAGAAGGCAAACCTCTAAAGAAACCGCCCGAGAGCTAAGGCTCCCGGGCGGTTTCTTTATGCCCTCTCGGCTTCTGCATCTTTCAGAGCAGTAGAGAGCGGCGGAGAAGATAAGCGAACGGTGGCGGGCCCATGTTTCCCGCCACCGTTCTGTGCTTTATAGGGTGGTGTATCGACGGTTAGCGTCGTAGCGCCCCGTGAGGGTGCTTAGGCGCGTGCGTCGAAGTGCTGCAGACCGGAGTCCTCACGGCTACCGCCCTGGCCATCGCCAACATCGTGGTAGTCCTTAATCCACTCGATCTTCTGAACCCACTTGACCATCTTGTAGCCGTGCATGGAGTCCGCACGCAGACGGAGCGGGCCACCGTACACATCGGGCAGGGGCTTGTCGTTCATGCCCCACGCCAGGATGGTCTCATCTTCCATTGCCATGGAGATGTCCAGGCACTCGTAGTAGGGTTCGGTCGGGCGGCCGTCGTAGGTGTGGCCCACGTGGCCGAAGGAGGTCACCATAACGTAGCGTGCCTCGTCGGTCTTCTCGACCAGTGCGAGAACGTCGCGCAGGCGCACGCCCTCCCACTTGGCGATGCCGGTCCAACCCTGCATGCAGGTGTGCATGGTGATGTTGACTTCCTTGCCCAGCTGCTTGAGCTCGTCAATGCTCAGGGACTTGGATTCCTTCACCAGGCCGCCCAGCTCCAGGCGGTAGTCAACGAACTCGTGCTCCTTCAGGCGGTTCCACTCGGTGCTCTCACGCTCTGTCGGCGGGCGAGTGTTAACCCAGTGGAAGGGCGAAATGTCGGCATCGGTGAAGGTCTTCTTCTGCACCTGACGGGAGGTGATGCGGTCCAGCAGGACGTTACGAATCGGCTGGGTCAGACCCCAAATGAAGGTCTGAGTGAATCGCAGGTCGCGCAGGGACCAGTAGGATGCGAAAATCCACAGAGCCACGGCGAAGACAATGCCGCCAATGAGCATGGTGACTGCCTGAGCGAACTGTGCTGCGTCCACCTCGTTGTAGGGCTTGTTCAGCATCATGTGGGCGATGTTGTACTGGGGGTGAACCACGAACACCAGCGCCACGTGAATGACGGTGAAGACGCAGTAGAACGCCATGCCCAGGAAGTGGATGGAACGCGCGGTCTGGCGGTTACGGAAGAGGCGCACGTAGCCGGGGAAACGGCCGCAGAATGCCGGGCTCATAATCGGGCCGGTTGCAATCATCAGCGGTGCCACGATGAACACCACGGTGAAGTACATGATCTGCTGCAGAGCGTCGTACGGCTGGAAATGCTCAATCGAGGGAATCTGGAAGCCAGCGTAAATCTGGATGGATTCCCACGCCTGCGGGATGATGTCCCAGCTGGTCGGGACGATGCGGCGCCACTGACCGGTCAGGAACAGCAGGGAGACATATACCAGACCGTTAACGATCCAGATGACGGTCACCAGCGCGTGCCATGCGCGGCCCAGACCAATCTGAGCCTTACCGGGCAGAGAAATCAGGGGAGACAGGGTGCGCTGGTCATCGCGCGCAGTAAATGCACCGGGGGTGGTAGGGACCTTGTCCTTGGTGAACTTGAGCCACTCAGAACCCGGGGTGCAGTGGTTGTTCCAATACAGGCGGGGGTGAGAGGCGAGAACTTCCCAACCTGAACGAATCAGGAAGCCCATCATAATGAAGTTGATGAAGTGCGTAATTCGGAGCCAGGCCGGGAAGTCCAGCTCTACGCCACCAGTGCTCGCGGTGAGGAGTAGTTGGTGCATGATATTTCCTTCGGAAATGACTGTGTGTGCAGACAATCGTTAGGATTCAGTGCGAGGCCTTGAGATGCGAGGTTAGAAATAATTACCTTTCTGACCCATATGATCCTCCTCAGTGGTTGGGAGCCGCCGGGGGTATCGTCGCGGATACTCCCGAAAGGGGCGCCTCCCGTGTGTGAATGGGGAGGTACACCAGCTCCCGCTGGGGCGGAAGCGGCTCTGTGCATGTATGTTGGTTTATGTGTGTTTTAGGGAAATACCCTGTGTGCTTTCAATTTTATAGGACAAAGTGTCAGTCGCGAAAGCTAAGACACGTCATCTTCTGTAATATTTGCATAAAAAATCCGAATTTAAGGAAGATTCTCATCTTTCCGCGGTTTATAGGGTCTTTCGGGTGCAAAAAACCCACCGCAGCCTCAAGAGGGGATGCGGTGGGTTTTGATTCTATATGTGGGATGCATGTTGGTTTGCAGGGCTTTAACTGCCTGGTATTGTGTGGTTTTATAAATTCAATCCCACATAAGGTTGCGGTGACTGTAAGCGAGATTCTCACTCAAACCGGTTTGTAACCCGACCTTGAAACGCCGAAGGCAACCGTACCGTAGCCGCTGCTAGATCTCTGCAGAACCCGTATTTTCCGCAGAACCCTTACGCTTCTTTGCCCCAGCCCGAGAGCCAGCGCTTGCCTCAACGGAAGCGCCCGCAGCGCCCTGAGAGCCGGGCTGAGCATCAGAGCTATCCGCCGTATCAGCCTGGGACTTCAAACGAACCACCGGAATCATGCCCGTGGCAAGCTTCGTCTGAGCATTACGCTGAGCCTTCAACGCATTCATCTGCTCCTTACGGCTCGGCTCCTGTTGCGCCGGCTGACCAGAACCAAACGCCTGACGAATACCCAACGCCCACAGCGGGAACAGCAGAACCGTCAGCGCGCCACCAGCCACCAGCAGAGAAGCCGTTGACTCCTCCAAAAGATCCGAACTGGTCGCAACCTCCGTCACCGCCACAATAATCGGCAGACCCGCAGCCGAATACAGCGCCAACTGCGCCTTCTGCGCGCGAGTGGTCAGGCCCGAACGGGTATCGAAGAAATGCTCCGCCAAAAGAACCGGAACACCACGGCACAGCAAAATACCCACCACCACAGCAAGCAGACCCAGAGGATTCGCAAACACCGCAGACACGTCAATGCCCATACCGCTGACCACAAAGAACAGCGGAATCATGAACGTAAAACCAACCACCTCAAGGCGGCGAGTCATCATATGCAACGCCGCCGGAGGAGTCAGAGTACGCAGAATCAGACCCGCCGCAAACGCGCCCAGCACCGCGTCCAAATCAAAGAGCGCAGTGCACATAATCAGGGTAGCCAGCAGGAACATCGCAAGACGCAGAACCGTCTGACCGGTCGTATTCGCCTCCGCCGCCATAATCTGGCGCAGACCCGGCACATGCGCAAACAGGCGGTGAGGAATCAGCGCCGTAATCACCGCAACCACCATAAACGCCAGCAGCACCACAAACGCCATGCCCGGCGAACGCGACGACAACAGCAACGAAATAGCGAAAATCGGCAGAAGCTCACCCACAGCACCGTGCACCAGCACCGCATTACCCACCGGCGTACCGGCGGCACCATGAGACTTCAACATCGGCAACAGAGTGCCCAACGCCGTAGAACTCAGCGCCACACCCACCGCAACATACGTATTCAGCTCACGCGAGAACGACGTAATCACCGCCGCACCCGCCATACCCAAGGCAAAACACACAAACCACGTGGCAATAGCGCTATACCCCTGGCGGCTACGCAGAGACGACACATTAATCTCAAAGCCCGCAATCAAAAAGAGCATGCCCAGACCAAGCTCCTTCAGCAGCGGAATACCGCCCTGACTGCTAGCAAGGTTGAGCATATTCGGGCCAATGAGCAGACCAAAAATGAGCAGGAAGACCACATCCGGAATCTTCTTACCCGTCAGACGCGAAAGAATCGGGGACAGCAACGCAACCAGGGTAATCCAGAAAATGGACACAAACTGGCCGCTATCGTGGCTCGACCCTTCCGAGAGGGTCGTACCCGAGGCAAGAAGAGCGCCGGAAGTCCCCAAATCCGTCAAGAAAAGAGGGGAGAAAGTCGAAAACATAAAACCTCAACGTGGTGTATGTGCAGGTGGGGCGCGTTTGAAACAGTAAACGGGGCAAAAATGCGCCCGCTGGATTACCCCACCTTTAAGAACGTACCAATGGTACACACCTACCCCCACACAACAACACTTGAACAGCACTCACCAGGGGCGAGAGGCGCCGGTCAACAGCCGGCAGAGAAGCGGCATGAGAGCAAAACCTCCGCGCCACCGCCCCGCTGGACACAGCTTCCACCGTTACACTTAACACCTATGCCAGCGCATCCGGCACACACCACCGGAAGCGGCACACAGACTCTCAAACACGGCACTACAAGGAGCGAGGACATGGCAGCAGGGCGCACTCAACCCATCCCCACCGTCAGCAGCGGGGCACGCGCCGCTTCCCTCGGAGGTACCCGACGCGACCTCGGGCTCGACCTCGCCCGCGCCTTCGCCGTGCTCAGCCTGCTCATCCCCTTCGGATACTGGCTGCAGCTGATTCCGGTCTCCTGGAAATTCTGGATCCCGCAGACCCTCGTACCGGCTGAACCGCTCTTCGCCGCCATCCTCGGTGCAGCCGCCTGGCGGTATGCACGCACCGCAAACTTCCCGCAGCTCTTCGCCGGAACCATCGTGCGATTCCTCGCGCTACTACTGCTGGGCGTGGCACTCATGCAAGGCATCACCTACCTGCCGGAAGCCGGCGTCACCGTACCGGCACAGGGCTTCAGCTATTCTCTGCCCTTCGACATGCTCGTGCACCTGGCACTACTCACCCTGCTGACCCTATTCGTCGTGCACCTGCCCCTCTGGGTAGTCGCAGTGCTTGCGGTAGTCACCAGCCCCTTCATCACCTGGACCTACACCCTGCTCATGGACGTAGCCGCCCAGGCTGATGCGTGGACCGCCGTGCAGCTGCCCTTCCTGGCGAGCCACGGAGTCAACCACGCCCAAAGCGCCCAGCTCATCTGGGTCATGTGCCTGGGCATCGTGCTCGTGCGCCTCTACGACAACCTGCAGGCAAAGCTCGCAATCCCCGTCGTACTCGCCGTACTGGCGCTCGCCGTGTACCGCACCTTCAACCCCTACACGGAGCTGGGCTTCCTCAACACCCCGCAGGTACTGCTAACCCTGAACCTGGCGGCAATCCTCTACTTCTGGGCCGAATGCGCGCGCCTGCTCTCCGCGCAGGCGGGAATGCTCACCCCCGTTGCGCGCCTGGGCCAGATGTCGCTGAGCGCCTCCATCGTGCTGAGCGGAATCATCATCTACGCAGGCCCCACCATCAAGGCATTCACCGTCGGCGAGCACTACGTGGCAACCGGAGGCTGGGGCACCGCCGTGTACTGGAGCGCCTTCCTGTTGCTCGGCGCCGTCATCGCCCTGGGCTTCTGCACCCTCTGGTCGCGCATGGCGCGCTCTATTGCCGGACGCGGCCCCCTGGAGGCGATTCTCGCCCTTATCTCCGGGCGCGGCTAAGCAAAATCTGAACTCAAAGCGACCCCCTCCCTGCGTTTCTGCACGGGTAGGGGGTCGCTTTTATGCATTAAAGCTCTGCGGCAAAAAATACTGCGGGTACGACAAAGCCCCGGTCCAGCGGACCGGGGCTAGTTGTCGGGATGACAGGATTTGAACCTGCGACCTCGTCGTCCCGAACGACGCGCGCTACCAAGCTGCGCCACATCCCGATGTTGACCTATCAGCGAATACCGTAGGCAACTCACCTAGGATAACCCAAAAAAATTCAGAACGCAACACAGCGGCACGCCGCCGGATGTTGGGGCGACTCAGAGGCGCCTAAACGTCAGCCTCCTGCACCTGATTCAGCTCATCCCACGAGGCGTACATCGCCGCAAAACGACCGCCGGAGGCAATCAGCTGCTGCGGGGAGCCATCCTCCACCACGGACCCCTCATGAATCACCAGCACACGATCAGCACCCAAAACCGTCGAGAGGCGATGCGCAATCACCAGCGCCGTACGCCCCGCCAACACGGTACGCAGCGCCGCCTGCACCGCACGCTCACTCGGAATATCCAGCGAAGCCGTCGCCTCATCCAGAATCAGCACCCGCGGATTCGCCAAGAACACGCGAGCAAAGGACACCAGCTGACGCTGACCCGCCGACAGAGTAATACCGCCACGACCCAGCTGCGACTCGTAGCCGTCACGCAGACGCTCAATGAACGCGTCAGCGCCCACCGCCTTAGCGGCAGCCTTCACCTGCTCATCGGAGGCCTGGGGGTTACCCATGCGGATATTCTCCAGAATCGACGCGGAGAACAGGAACACCTCCTGGGTCAGCATGAGCACCTCACGGCGCAGTTGCACGTCCGCCAGCTGGCGAACATCCACGCCGTCAATACGTACCTGGCCGGAGGAAACATCGTAGAAACGAGCCACCAGCTTAGCGATAGTAGACTTGCCGGCACCCGTAGCACCCACCAGTGCCACGGTCGTACCCGGCTCAATGCGCAGGGTCGTTTCCTTCAGCGCGTGACGGTCTGAGGTGTACCCAAAGACTGCCGAATCCAGCTCAACCAGCGCACCCTGAACCTTGCCGGACGCGCCCTCAGCGGTACCGTCAGCAGACTCCACGGCGCGCTCATGCGGATGCTCCGGCTCAGCAACCTCCGGCTCCTCAGCCAAGAACGACGACAGCTTCTCCAGCGCGGACATCGCCGACTGGAACATGTTGTAGAACTCGGAGAGCTGCATGACCGGCTCAAACACACGGTTCGCGTAAATCACCAGCGCCAGCAGGGTACCGATCTGCATGGTGCCGCCCAGCACCGCGTAACCACCCAGCACCAGCGCACCGGCAATAAACACATTGCCCAAAAGCATCAGAACGGGCGAGTAGATGCCGAAAATCTTAATCGAATCCATCACCGCCAGGCGGTAACGTTCCGACGCCTGAGCGTACTCGGAACGCATCTGCGCCTCCGCACCAAACGCCTTCACCGCGCGGATACCCGTAAAAGTCTCCACAAAACGGCTCGTCAGATGCGCAGACTCGGTACGCATCGTGCGAAAAACCGGCACCGCAGTCTTCTGGAACCAGCGCGTCAAGAAATAAATCGGTATGCCCATGACCAGCATGAACAGACCGATACGCCAATCCAGCAGAAAAATAGCGACCGCAGAAATCACCATGGACAGCAGAGTAATCGCCAGCTGGCTAATGCCACTGTCCAAGAAGCTACGGACCGTATCAATATCGCTGGTCAGACGCGAAATGACCTTGCCCGAGGTGTAACGTTCATGGAACGACACACTCAGCGACTGCGCGTGACGGAACACCCGCTTACGCAGGTACACCACCACACCCAGCGACACGCGCACCGTGTACGCCACGTTAACCCACGAGAAAATCGCGGTCACCGCGGTAGCCGCCACAAAAAACACCAGCAGGGTCAGCAGGACAGATGCGTCACCCTGCTTGAGCGGCTCAATGGAACTATCCAAGACGCGGGCAATCAGAATCGGCGCAATCGCCGAAGACCCCGAAACCAAAAGCACCGAAACAATCGACAGCGCCAACGCCCCACGATGCGGGCGCAACATCTGACGCAGCAGAGCCATCGAGCGTTCACGGGTTTCCGCGCGCTCCTGCGGGGTCATCTCCTCCCGCGGCTCCGCCGGACGATGATGGGCCATTAGCCCTCCTCCATCGTCATCAGCTGGCGGTACTGCTCCGAAGAATCCATCAGCTCAGCGTGAGTACCCTCAGCCACCACGGCACCGTCAACCATCAGCAGCACGCGGTCAGCCAGAGCCACCGTGGAGGGGCGATGCGCCGTCAGCAGGGTAGTGGCACCGCCCAGGCCCTCCAGACCCTCACGTAGACCGGTAATAATACGTTCCTCGGTGTTCACATCCAGCGCCGAGAACGGGTCATCCAGCAGTAGAACGGAGGGGCGCTTCGCTAGGGCACGCGCCAAGGACAGGCGCTGACGCTGACCACCCGACAGGCTCATGCCTTCCTCACCAATGACGGTATCCAGACCCTGCGGAAGCTCCGCCACGAAATCGCACGCAGCCAGCTGCAGCGCGGTGTTCAGGGTCGCCTCCAGCTCTTCCTGGCTCGGGTAGTCCTCATCCTCGGTGCCGCGCTCGTACTGCTCGGCAACGCCCATCAGCACATTCTCGCGGACCGTGCCGGAGAAGAGCACCGCCTCCTCAAAGACGAACGCGGTCTGGGCGCGCACCTCCTCAATAGACATGTCGGCGGTATCTCGGGTGCCAAAACGCAGGGAGCCGGAGGTCGGCTCGTAGAAACGCGGAACCAGCGAGAGCACAGTGGACTTACCGCTGCCGGTTGCACCGACCAGCGCCAGAATCTCGCCCGGGAAGACCTTGAAGTTCACGTCCTTCAGCACGGACACCTCGGGTGCCTTCACCTCAGAGTCTGCGCCGGTAGCCTCTGCAGGAACAGCGGCAGACGCGTCGGCAGCGTCGTAGCTGAACTGAACGTGATCGAAAGTGACAGATACTGCGCCACCGCTGGGGTACTGCATAGTTTCCTTCCCGGAGCCGCCCTCGGCAGACACTCCAGCTACTGTTGACGAATCAGAAGCACCCTGCGGATGCTCGGGGCCAGACACAGCCCCGGAACCACGGACCAGCGGCACGGCCTCAAAGCCCGGCTCGTCCATGACCTCGTTGTGGCGTTCGAGCGCCACCTTATAGCTCAAATAGGCAGACATCAGCGCGGTCGAGCGCGTCACGTGGCTGAGCACGGTCGTCTGAACCGCAAAGTAGGCGGTCATCGCGCCCAAACTCAGGGTGCCCGCGGCAACCTGCGAAGCGCCCACAGCCAGCGCCACCGCCGTAGAGACACCCACAATCAGACCCTGGTACAGGGCAACGCGAGCAACCAGCATCGACCTGCCGTACTCGCGTACCTGCAGGGCATCCACCGACTCGGAATATTCCTGAATCTGCTCGGGGGAGCGGCCCAGCGCCTTAATGACGCGGACGCCGCGCACCGACTCCTCAATACGGGTGGAGAGGTCACCGGTCATCTGCTGAATCTCATGCGAAGCACGGTAGTACTTGCGGGTAAAGTTCACCAGCGACAGCACCAGAATAGGCACCGTCACCACGAATACCAGCGCCAGGGTTGGCGAAGAACGCAACATGAAGAAGCCACCGACCAGGAACATCACCGCAACAGTCAGCAGTTGCACAATACCGAAGGACAACCAGCGGCGAATCGTACCCAAATCGCTCATGGAGCGGGTCAGCAACTGACCGGAGGGCCAACGGTCCAGCAGAGAAAGCGGGGCGCTGAGCAACCGGTCAAAGAAGTTCATGCGCATGGATAGCTCAATCGTGGAGGTCGGATCCACAATCAGCCAGCGCCTCCAATACATGAAGGAGGCGTGCGCAATGCCCAGCAGAAGCACCAAGCCACCGGCAATCCAAATGGCGCTCTCGGTGGTGCTCTGCGAGAGGTGATCCACAATAATCTGCAACATCTGCGGGATGGAAATCTCAAGGGCACCGGCACCAAACGCCACCAGCAGACCCACACCCCAACGCACACGAATCGGACGCGCATAGGCGGCGAGGGTGCGCGGGGCACGCTGACCGTGCGCGTAGTCGATCGGGTCGGGGGTCGGCTCGCTCGCGGTCTCCAGGAAGGGATTGCGGCGGCGCTTAGTCGTGTGTGCTGTAGAAGCCTCAGACATTAGTGGCGACCACCTGCCGAAGCGGCGGCGGTAGACTGCTCCTTATCGCGAGCCGTGAGGGTCACCAGAATCGCCTCCGGCGGGCAGAACAGACGCACCGGAGCAAAACGAGAGGTGCCCAAACCGGCAGAAACCTGAACCGGAATACCGGACTGCTCACTGACACCCTTCGCACGCGAAGGCGGCAAATCGCAGTTACTGACCAGAGCGTGACCGCCGGGAAGGCAGACCTGACCGCCGTGCGTATGGCCGGCAAAAATAGCCTGTGCGCCGTCCTGCACGAAACGGTACAGGGTACGCATGTAGGGGGCGTGCGCCACGCCGATACGGACGCTCGGCTCCTCACCCTCATCGAAGGCACCGGGCGCGAAGCCGGGGTGCTCATCGTAACGCAGGTGCGGGTCATCCACACCGGAGAACTCCAGACGCAGACCCTTGAGGTTCAGCGTGTCGTAGCGGTTGACCAGGCCCGTCCAGCCGCGCGACTCGAAGGCGTCGTGCATCCGCTCAATGGGCAGTGGTACGCGCGAGCCCTCCTCAATCATTTGCGGGGTGCGTGGCTGCCACAGGTAGCGTGCCGGGTTCTTGAAGACGGGCGCGAAATAGCAGTTCGAGCCGGGCACAAACACACCGGGGAAGTCCATGAGCGGGTCGAGCGCCTCCAGCAACGGACCCATACCGTCCACGTGGGAGAGGTTATCGCCCGTGTTCATCACCAAATCCGGCTCCAGGGCAGCCAGCGAGTGCATGAACTCGGTCTTCTTCCGCTGCCCCGGAATCATGTGCATATCCGAAATATGCAGAATCCTGAAGTCGGGGCTACCGGCAGGCAGCACCGGCAGGGACTCGGTGCGGAGCTGAAAATTATTCAGCTCAATAAAGTGCCCATACGCCGCCGTGGCGGCCCCCAAGGCTGCAGTGGCGGCTACCGCCCCCGCAACCTTCTTCAGGAGCGGGGAGGAGCCGCGTGCGCCGGGGACCGCCACGGGGACGCGGGCGTTGACTGCGTTTTCACACATGATCAATCGCCTTTCAGGCTTCAGCTAGATTAGCTAGGATTCGAGCTGTACGACAGAACCTTATCGCTGGGGGTGGTGAAGTCCTTCGTGTCGTACTTCGGGGCCATCGTCTTCATGAACGACTGCCACTGTGCACCCGCGTAGGTTGCACCATCGACGTACTCGAGGACTCGACCGTTAATGCCCACACCGTTCAGGGAGCGGAAGCCGAGGTTGTTAGAACCAACCCAAGACGCGGTGGACAGGCCACGAGTGTAGCCAACCTGCCAGGTCTGGGAGGAGTTATCGTTCGTACCGGTCTTCGCAGCCGAACCGTTCGGCAGGCCAATGCCACGCTGGGATGCGGAACCGCCAGGCTGGATAACGCCCTTCAGAACCCAGCTGACACCGTTTGCGATGTCCGGCTCAAGAACCTGCTCGCACTGGTTCTGGTATTCCTTGAGGGTCTCACCGTTGGTCTTGGTGATCTTATCGACCGGGCGGGGGGTGCAGTACTTACCTTCAGAAGCGAAGATAGCGTACATGGATGCGCTGGTCAGCGGGGAGATACCGTACTTGGTACCACCAATGTTGGTACCCAGGTCGGGGATGCTGTGCAGCGGCTCGCCAGTACCGTCCAGCGCGTGCATCTTGATGGACAGGTCGTGCACATCGCACAGGTCAATCTGGGAGAGCATGCCGTACAGGTACGAGTTCAACGACTGGCGAATACCGTACGCAGCGGTACCGTAGGTCAGACCGCCGTTGACTGCGTTCTTGTAGGACCAGCCGTTCGGCTGACCGGTGTAGTAGTACTTACCGCCGTCGTAGCACTTGGCGTTCCAGCCGAAGCTGGTGGGCCAGAACAGCTGGGTACCGTTCACGGTGCCGTTCGCACCGCGGCCGGTTCGGAGCCACTGAGCCAGAATAATCGGCTTGAAGGTCGAGCCGGGCTGGAAGCCCCTGGTACCGCCGTATGCGGAATCAACGTTGTAGTTGTACTCGGTCTTCGAGTGGTCGTTCGCGTCAGCAGGGGTGCCGAGCTCGGTGTTCTGAGCCATGGCGATGACGCGGCCGGTGCCGGGCTCAACACTGGTCAGTGCGGAGTTCACGTCGTTCCAGTTGGTGGCTGCCGGCTGGGTGGAGTCCACTGCCTGCTTTGCCGCGGTCTGAGCCTCGGGGTTCAGGGTGGTGACAACCTTCAGGCCGCCACGCTTAATCGCGGTGTTACGCAGCTCAGCGGTTGCGCCGAGGGACTCGTCCTGCAGCAGGTAGTTGACCACGTAGCGGCAGAAGAACGCCTTGTCACCCGCCAGGGAGCAACCCTGGGACTTGGGGTGGACGTTGAGCTTAATGTCGCTGGCGATGGCGTCGCTGTATTCCTTATCGGTAATCTTGCCGTCGCGGAGCATGGTGCCCAGAACGATGTCGCGGCGTTCACGGGCGAGCTCGGGGTTCACGGTCGGGTCGTACACGTTCGGTGCCTGCACCAGACCGGCAAGAAGCGCGGACTGCGCCACGTTCAGGTCCTTAGCGGAAATACCCCAGTAGTACTGTGCAGCAGCCTCAACACCGTAGTTCGAACCACCCAGGTTCACGATGTTCAGGTAGCCTTCAAGGATTTCGTCCTTGGACTTGTTCTGCTCCATAGAAATCGCAAGCTTCATCTCGCGAATCTTTGCGGCGTAGGTCTTGTTACCGTTCAGGGTCGCGGTAGCGTCCTCACCACGAGCCACAGCGGCGTCCACAATGAGGTTGTTGACGTACTGCTGGGTCAGGGTGGATGCACCCTGACGGCGACCGCTACCGGAGTTAATGATGTTGTTCAGGAACGCACGACCAATACCAATCGCGGAGACAGCGCCGTGATTGTAGAAATCACGGTCCTCAACCGAGACGATGGCGTCCTTCATCTTCTGAGAAATCTGATCCAGCTTGACCGGCTCACGGTTCTCTTCGAAGAAGGTCGCGATTTCGGTCTTGCCGTCAGCAGCGTAAATAGTAGAAGGACGGGAAGAGATGCCATCGGCAATGTCGTCAGGAAGGTCCTGGAACCATGACATCGACGCGTTCGCGACCATACCGGCACTCACAGCCGGGGGTACGACAATGATTGCCGCGAGGAAACCGGCAATCACGCTGAACGCGAGGAACTGCAAAAAATCTCCCGGACGGCGACGCGCACGGGTTTTCTTAGATGAAGCCATTCATTCAGTTTATCCCATGAAACTGTGAGAAGAAGCCCGTCTCGGGACCCCACAGGGAGGTGGGCGCCTCAGCCCTGAGAATAAAGCCCCAAAAAGCCCCGGACATTGACCAAAACCATAGCGAATCCCTTTTACTTATTCGACCCTGAAAGCTAGTCTAGAGGGTATGAAGAAATGGGAATACGCAACTGTACCGCTGATGATCCACACGACCAAGGCAATCCTCGACAACTGGGGTGAAGACGGCTGGGAGCTCGTAACCGTTCTCCCCGGCGCATCCGCACCTGCTGGCGCAACCCCCGCGTCGAACATGGTCGCTCCGACTCAGGGCAACCCCATCGCCTACTTTAAGCGCGAGAAGGCTGACTAAGAGCAGCGTACCCGGCGGTCACCTCGCTATCCCGACTCTCCTTTAACTAGGGGAGCGCGGGAATAGATGAGGAAGGCCGCCGGTTAGCCGTTTAACAGCTGCCTGAATATCAGTAGCGTTTAGATTTGCGGCGTTTCCACTATCACCGTTTGGGTGCCAGCACCCGCCATCCTTCTGGAGTAATCATGACTGAATCCCGTATTGAAGCACGTATCCGCGAACTCGGTTACGAACTGCCCGTAGCTCCCGCCCCCGTTGCCGCCTATGTTCCCGCGGTGACCTCCGGCTCCTACGTGTACACCTCCGGCCAGCTGCCCTTCGTTGACGGCGCCCTGCCTGAAACCGGTAAGGTTTCCGACTCTGGCGCTGAAGGCTTCGTGACCCCCGAGGATGCGAAGAAGTACGCGGGTATCAGCCTGCTCAACGCCCTGGCGGCGGTCAAGTCCGTTATTGGCGACTTGGACCGCGTGCAGCGCGTCGTGAAGGTTGTTGGCTTTGTGGCGTCCGAGGTGAGCTTCACCGCTCAGCCCGCCGTCATTAACGGCGCATCCGAACTGCTCGGCGAGATCTTCGGTGAGGCAGGCCAGCACGCCCGCTCCGCCGTGGGTGTTCCCGTTCTTCCCCTGGACTCGCCCGTAGAGGTCGAGATCATCGTTGAGTATGTCTAATCTGTACACCGGCGCGCTGCCGCTGTCTGCTATTCGTGCTGCCCAGGCTCAGCGGGCAGCACAAAGTGGCGCCCAAAAGACGGTGAACGGTATCGACGGTCACGGATCTGGTGGGGCACAGGACATCAAGACCCTGCCGGTGCAGGAACGCCGCTTCGGCACCCCCACCCCGGCTGATGGTGTGGAACGTCCGCGCATGTTCACCGGTCGACAGTCCGCGGCTAACCCGCGAACCTCCTGCATTCAGCGTCTCTACACGATTCCCGAGTTCATGCGCACCGCCGCCGAAAGCTGGCGCGAGGGCGGCAACGAAGGTGCAACCGGCTGCACGATGCGTCAGGCGGCATCCGTCATTTTTGTGCGCGACGGCGACAACGGTCTCGAAACGATTCTGACCTACCGCCCCGGCACCTCCCCGCTGGGTGTGGTGGCGTTCCCCGGTGGTACGGCTCTTCCCGGTGATGATGAGTCTGCCTCCTGGGTTGGCCCTGGCGCCGAATATTGGGAAGAGCAGTTCCACTTTTCCGATATTGCTCAGGCACGCCGCAGCGTTATGGCTGCCGTGCGTGAATCCTTCGAAGAGACCGGTATTCTGCTTGCTGGCGAGGATGAACAGGACGTTGTGGAGCGCTCCAGCACCCCCGAGCTCATGGCATGGCGTGAGGCGGTCGCTGCTCAGGATAAGAGCTTCTCCGACTTCCTGACCTCCAGCGGTTTGAGCGTGCGTGCCGACCTGCTGCGCCCCGTGGCGCGCTGGCAGTCCCCGGACTTCTTCCTCAAGCGCTACGACATCGCCTACTTCAGTACAGCACTGCCCGTGGGTCAGGACCCGAAGCTGCTGCTCGGTAAGGGCGTGTGGGGCGACTGGCTGAACGTGCGCGAACTGCTCGAAGCCAAGGACACCAGCGAACTGGGCGACCGCATCGGCCAGTCCAACACGGTGGGCCGCACCCTCGACCAGCTCATCACCCCCGGCGTGATGTGCCTGCTCGAATCTCTGGCGAAGGCGCAGACCTCCGTGGCGTGGCTGTCCAAGCGCCGCAAGATTGAGGTGAAGAAGCCCGTGCTCGTCACCCACAACGGTGCGTGCATGCTCTCCTTCACCGAGGTGGTCCCGGCTACGACCGGCTCCATGTACACCGGCGCGATGGGCGTGCTCTAGCGAGCTGCCGCCTACACACGCTCATGACTGAAGCGTTAAATAAATCAGGAGCCGTTTCCCCATGCAGAGGGAAACGGCTCCTGATTTTATTTAAGTCGTGCGTCTTTAGCGGGAACGCTGGCGCAGGCGGGGCAGGTCCAGAATGACCACCGCGCGTGCCTCCAGGCGAATCCAGCCACGAGAAACGAACTCGGCAAGAGCCTTGTTCACGGTCTCGCGGGATGCGCCAACCAGCTGTGCCAGCTCTTCCTGGGTCAGCTCGTGAGCAACGAGCACGCCGTCGGTCGCGGGGCGGCCGAAGCGGTCAGCCAGGTCCAGCAGAGCCTTAGCGAGGCGGCCGGGAACGTCGGAGAAGACCAGGTCAGCCAGTGCCTCGTTAGCGTGGCGCAGGCGGCGAGCCAGAGTCTTAATAACCTGATCGGAAATCGAGGGGTCCAGCTGCTGTGCGCGCTTGAAGGACTCGTGCTTGATGGCAGCCAAGCGGGTCTCAGAAACAGCCACAGCGTTGGTCGAACGGGGCGAAGGATCGAAGAGAGCCATCTCGCCGAAAACGTCACCGGGACCCATAATCGCGACCATGTTCTCGCGGCCGTCAGCGGCGGTGCGGCCCAGCTTGACCTTACCGGAGAGCACAGCGAAGAGCTGGTCGTCCTGGTCACCCTCGTAGAAGAGGACAGCGTTGCGGGAGAGGTCAATCTCCTGAATGTCATCGGTCAGCAGAGCGAAAGCTGCATCGTCGAGGTTAGCAAAGAGAGGGGTGCGACGGAGGATCTCGAGATCCATAAAGTTCTCCTAGATATGAGGTGATGAGCCGAAGCTCGTAAATGTTCAGTGAGTGAGCCCGAACCGGTGTCATGCGTCTCAACATCTGAAATGTGAGAAGGCTCAAGCTAGTGTGACATATTCAACTGATATGAGCGTACCCTAAAAAAGCGCTTTATGCATTCCGATATAGGGCGCTTTACAGCAAAAGTTATTTCTTTCGAGAAAATTCAAAGCTTACCCACAGGTTCAGCCCCTAATATCAAGCATCCAGGTGTGTACTTTTTCGGTACCAAGCACGCTGACACCCTCATGACAAACCCTCATGACAAGGAGGCGCACCGCCTCCACACGCGGTACGATGCGACGAGGCAGAACCCGGTCTCAACAACCCCGGAACCGCCCGTCACGCCCGCCGCAGGGTACAGCGTGCCACCACACTCACAGGGCGCCAGCCCGCACCAACCACATTGGGCACACCGTGACCATTTCTACCCACCAAGGAGGCAATTAGTCGTGACGACTGGCATCAACCTGCTTGATATTGCTATCCCCATCATCTTGCTGCTCTACTTCCTCGCCGGAGTCCGCAGCGGATTCTTCACCACCCTCGGAACCTTCCTCGGCCTGGGCCTGGGCGTCTGCGCTGCAGCCTGGCTCGTGCCCCTCGCCGTCGCCTCCGTGGGATCCCAGTGGAGCCTCATTACCGCCGTCGGTGTGCTCATCATCTGCCTGACCATCGGACAGTGGCTCGGCCTCGTCGCCGGACGCACCATCCGCCGCGTCACCGACATCACCCCGCTCAAGGGCATTGAACGCTTCTTCGGCGGAGTGCTGAACCTCGCAGCCTGCGCCCTGGTCATGGTCGTGCTGACCATCTCCATGCGCACTGTGCCCATCCCGCAGCTCAACACCGTGCTCAGCGAATCCAAGACCCTCTCCTGGATGGTCGCCTCCACCCCCGAGGTCGTCAAGGACCGCATCAACACGGTACGCAACGACGTGCTCGCCTTCGGAACCATTCCGGAAGTCAGCCAGCTCATCGCACCCGAAACCAGCGCCCCCACCCAGACCGTAGAATCCGCGGCACTGGACCAGGCGGCAGCCTCGGTCGTTGAGATCCTGGGCGCCGCAGAGCAGTGCGGCTACACCTCCACCGGCTCCGGCTTCGTGGCGGATAACGGCCTGGTTGTCACCAACGCCCACGTGGTCGCCGGCGTGACCTCCCCGGTCGTGCAGGACGCCCGCGGCCGCACCTGGCCCGGCACCGTCGTCTACATGGACACCGAACAGGACCTTGCCTTCATCAGCGTTCCCAAGCTGCCGCTTGCACCGCTGACCATTGGCACCAACGCCACCGCAGGTAGCCTCGTGACCTTCATGGGCTACCCCAAGGGCGGCCCGTTCAAGGCGCTGCCTGCCACCGTGCAGGGCATCGGCAACACCCAGACCATCGACGCTGACACCGGCCGCGCCAACGCCATGCGCCAGGTCTACCAGCTGGCAGCCGACGTGCAGCACGGCAACTCCGGCGGCCCCGTCCTCGACGAGAACGGTAACGTGGTCGGTGTAATCTTCGGTAGGGCAACCACCGGCCAGGCCGGCTACGCCATCACCGCAAGCACCCTCAAGCAGGCACTGGCCGAAGGCGGCGACAACACCGCCGCAGTCTCCACCGGCACCTGCCGCAAGTAACGAGTAAAAACATTCAGGCTCCCGAACCTCTAGCGAGGAACGGGAGCCTGAACTATTTAACGCTGAATTGTTGAGCGAGGGGGATAGGCGGGGCTATTCTGCCAAATGCTGCGCTGCTATTCCGCAAGGTGCTGCGCTAGGAAATCAACCGCCATGACATAGCCGTACGCACCCGCACCGGCAATCACCGCAGTAGCCTGCGGTGATACAAACGAATGATGACGGAATTCCTCGCGGCGATGCACATTCGACAGGTGCACCTCAACCACCGGAAGCTCAGCCGCCTCCAGCGCATCGTGCAGCGCTACTGAAGTGTGCGTGTACGCCGCCGGGTTGATAATAATCGCCGCGCCACGAGTGCGAGCACGCTGAATCTCATCCACCAGCGCCCCCTCATGATTCGACTGCATAAACTCAACATCAAAACCATGATCCGCCGCGCGTTCACGCACCATACGCTCAATATCGTGCAGAGTGGTGTAGCCGTACACCTCGGGGCGGCGCTGCCCAAGCAGGTTCAAATTCGGTCCGTTAAGCACAAAAATCGTATCTGACATAAAACCAGTGTGGCACAGTAGGCGCCCGCCAAGCGCTAGTCGGCGCGAACTGCCCAAAAAAAGATGAGACACAGAAAATGATGGGCGAGCGAGCCAAGTACGGTGAACCTCGCTACCGCCCACATACCCAAGCCCGGTACCCTCGCGCTATGACCGAGAACGCCACCCAGCCCACAGCAGACGCACAGAACACCGCAGCACGCAACGCTGCGGCACAGAACACCGAATCGCTCCTGCAGATCCGATTCGTTCCCGAATTCAAAGCCGCAGCCGCCGCACGCCGCCTCAACGCCCGCGCACCCGAAAGCCACCTCGCCACCGTGCGCCGCGCCCGCAAAATCAACCGCATCCTCGGCGAAACCTACCCCTACGCCGTCGCAGAACTCGACTTCGACAACCCCTTCGAGCTACTCATCGCCACCGTGCTCTCGGCACAAACCACCGACGTGCGCGTCAACTCCGTCACCGGTGCACTCTTCGCACGCTACCCGGACGCCGCCGCGCTCGCCTCCGCACGTACCGAAGAGGTCGAACCCTACATTCAGTCCCTCGGCTTCTACCGCGCCAAGGCACGCTCCATCGTCACCCTCTCCCAGCAGCTCGTAGAACGCCACAACGGGCAGGTTCCCTCAACCCTCGAAGAGCTCGTAGAACTCGCCGGAGTCGGTCGCAAAACCGCGAACGTGGTCCTCGGAAACGCCTTCGACGTGCCCGGACTGACCGTAGACACCCACTTCGGTCGCCTCGCACGCCGCATGGGATTCACCACCGCAGACGCCCCCGAAAGGGTCGAAAAAGACGTCGCCGAACTCATCGACCGCAAAGACTGGACGCTCTTCTCACACCGCATGGTCTACCACGGCCGCCGCATCTGCCACGCCAAAAAGCCCGCCTGCGGTGTATGCCCCGTTGCCGACCTCTGCCCGTCCTATGGAGCCGGGGAGACGAACGAACAAGCAGCACGTAAACTCATGAAATACGAAATGGCACCCGGTCGAGAAGACCTGCACCTGCGATTCCTGCAGGGCGCAACCCGCCGCGAACTCATGGCAGAAGGCTACCCGCTCAGCGCCTAACGGCGACTGAACCAAACCGGAATGCAGCCGCACAGAAGAGAGGTACACAGATGAGCGCACCCGAGGTACAACCCGAACAGGCGGGGCAGGAGGCACAGCACCCCGCCCAGCAGGCACTGGCGGCTCTCGCAGAGGGCGGCGTGGAATTCGACGTCCAAGCCCTGCTAAGCAGCGCACCCGCCAGCCCGTTGAACAAAGAAGCCGCCGTGCTGATTCTCTTCGGCGTGCTCGACAACTCGCCCTCCACCGGCGAATTTGAAGGCTGCCCCGAGAACGTCAGCGCCGACCTGGATGTACTGCTCCTCGTGCGTGCCGCAACCCTGCGCTCACACGCCGGTCAGCCCGCCTTCCCCGGCGGCAAAATCGACCCTGAAGACTACGCGCACGCCGAAACCACCGGCGAACCCGTCGCCCACATCGCCGCCCTGCGCGAGGCGGTCGAAGAAACTGGGCTAGACCCCGCCGGCGTGCAGATCCTCGGCCAGCTGCACACCCTGCCGCTACCCATCAGCAACTTCATGGTCACCCCCGTTATCGGCTGGTGGAACAGTCCCGTGCCCGTCGAAGTCGTCGACCACAACGAGTCCGCGCTCATCGCCCGCGTGCCCGTGCGTGACCTGCTCAACCCCGCCAACCGGCACACCGCCTACGTCAAACACGGCCGCACTTCACACCGCACCCCCGCCTTCGAGGTGCGCATGCCCGGCGGCGAAGAATTCACCGTGTGGGGATTCACCGCGATTCTACTGGACCGGATCTTCGACTCGCTCGGCTGGACCGTGCCCTGGGATACAAAAAAGATGCGCCCGGCACCCGGCTACGAGGAGTAACTACGAGGAGTAAAACCGGCTGGAATAAATACCTGACCAGCGGATACAGGGTGCAGAATAGTGCGCAAATAGGGGCGGCAGATAGCTTGAATGAAGCTACCTGCCGCCCCTATTTTCACCCTTGTACGGTGCCGCTTATGTGCGGCTGATTATTTACCGCCGATTATTTGCCGTCCGCGTAGTTGCGCACCCGCGCCACCGACACCGGAAAATCAACCGGCACCCGACCGAAGAGCAGACGTGCCGCCTCCGCAGCGCCCTCACGCACAATACGCTCCACGCGATCCGCCTCCAGCTCGGGACCGCACAGCAGAAGCTCATCGTGCAAAAAATACACAATGCGGGTGCGCATCGGCATACCAAAAATTCGCTCCGACAACAGGCGAGAACGCACCGCGCCCATCCAGCACAGAGCCCACTCAGCCGCCGTACCCTGCACAATAAAATTGCGGGTCATACGCCCGTGCGCACGTGCAGTCGACACCGCACGCGACTCAGCCGCCGGCGAAGACCGATCAGCCACAATCTCACGGAAACGCTCATCCACCGGCGGGGAGGTACGACCCAAAAAAGTCGTCACCTGACCGCCCGCCTCACCAATGCGCGCGGCACGCTCCGTAAAGTCCATCGCCTGCGGAAAAAGCGCCGCCACATGCGGCAACAGGGCACCAATCTCACCGCTGCGGCCGCCATACATAATCGCCAGCATACCCACCTTCGCGTGGGAACGCTCCGTCAAACCCACACCCTTCAGGCGCGCCAACTCGGCAATACCCGCATACAGGTCAGCGCCACGACCCGCCGAAGCGAGCGCCTCATCACGACTCAACGCCGCCAGAATACGAGGCTCAATCTGCGATCCATCCGTCACCGTCAGCACCTGACCCTCCGGCGCCTGCACCGCCTGACGAATCTCCGCAGGCAGCTGCAACGCACCACCGCCGGAAGCACCCCAGCGCCCCGTCGCGGCGCCGCCCACCTCAAGATGCGGGCGGAACGCACCCTCAGAAACCCAGGTATCAGCCCACGTCCAGCCGTTAGCAGTCCAAATACGGTACAGCTTCTTATAGCGCAAAATCGGGTCAATCAGCGCCCAACGCTTTTCCCGCTGAGCCGGAATCGCCTCCGCCCAACTCTTCAACTCCCACGAACGCGTAGACTTCACCGAAACCCCCGCAGACTGCAAAGCACGCAAAAGATCCTGCGGCGAATCCGGGTTCAACGACGGCATAAACAGCATGCGCTGAATCTGCTCCGCCAACTCCTGCATCTTCTGCGGACGCTCCCCAGGCACCGGACGCGGACCCAATAACTCGCACAGATGCTCATGATGCGCCTGCACATTAAACGGGATGCCGTAATAACCAATCTCAGCCGCCACCAGCGCACCGGCAGACTCCGCCGCCGCCAAAAGACGCAACCGCTCCGGGTGCCTCGACTCGCTAATAGCGCGCGCCTGCGCCAGCCACTCACGCATCAGCACACGCACCACCGGATGCTCCGGCAGCAGAGTCACCGGGCCCGCCGCCA
>ERZ1674288.15-NODE-15-length-32193-cov-13.314643_pt1 | contig 32193 bp, 27 predicted proteins | sample MGYA00581190_ERZ1674288 | MGnify/ENA primary metagenome ERZ1674288 (study PRJEB41354, sample SAMEA4873332) | human saliva metagenome | biome: human-associated habitat [ENVO:00009003]; feature: mouth environment [ENVO:08000002]; material: saliva material...
GTGGGGGCTATTGCCAAAACTGGTTTTTGGTGACAATATGTCATTAACAGTTTGGTGACACAGTGTCATCAAAACCTTTATTGTTCACCCACAAGTCGCTATAGGAGCTCACCATGACTATTACCGCCCCCGAAACCACCCAGGAACGCTTCTCCGCACGCCTGAAGGAAAGCACCAAGCACGTCCACGACAACGCCGAACACTCCACCTTCATGGAAGACCTCATGGGCGGCGCCCTCAACACCGAGGCATACCTGCGCCTCATCAACCAGTACGTGCACATCTACGAAGCACTCGAAGCAGTCTCCGCACACTACCGCGCAGAACCCAACCCCATCACCGAACCCTTCACCCAGCCCGGCCTCGACCGCGCAGAATACATCCGTGCAGACATCCGCGCACTCGGCCAGGAAGGCGACATCGATGCGCCCCTGCCCGCAACCGCAGAGTACGTAGAGCGCATCCGCGCCACCATCAACTCCCCCGAACGCTACCTCGCACACCACTACCTGCGCTACCTCGGCGACCTCTCCGGCGGCCAGGCCGTCGCAGCGCTCGTCAACCGCCACTACGGCATCCCCGCCGAAGCACTGAGCATGTACCGCTTCACCGAACTGCCCAAGCCCAAGGTCTTCAAGGACGGCTACCGCGAACTGCTCGACAACGCACCCCTGACCGACGAACAGCGCGAGGCCCTCATCGAAGAGTGCATCGAAGGCTTCCGCATCAACGCCTCCCTGTTCGCGCAGCTGGGCCGCCAGGTCGCTGAGGCATAAACCCAGAACGCGCATAAACAGAACGCCTCAACGCACAACCTCTCACCGCTCAGTGCACAAGCCCGCGGGCATAACAAAAGGGCGGATGCTTTCACAAGCATCCGCCCCTTTCGGCGTTAGTCTCAAACTAGTCGAAGACTAGCCCTTCGCAACCTCACCGAAGTAAGAAGCGAGAGTACCCTCGTGAGCTGCACGCAGCTCATCCAGGTCAATGGAAACCTCATCCTGGAAGTCCAGAGCGTTCGACGCAGCATCCACCACACCAATACGTGCGAAGGGGAACTGGCGAGCGGTGCACATATCCTTGAAGCGCACCTCCTCAGAACGCGGAACCGAAACCACAACGCGGCCCAGGGACTCCGAGAACAGCAGGGTGAACAGGTCCAGACCGTCACGCTCAGCAACCTCACCCAGACCAATGCGGGCACCGGTGTTGAAACGCAGGCAAGCCTCCGACAGAGCGGCAGCCAGACCACCAGCAGACACGTCGTGTGCGGCATCAATCATGCCGTCACGAGACATGTTCACCAGCATGTCACCCAGCTGACGCTCCAGAGCCAGATCAACCTTCGGCGGCTGACCGCCCAGGTGACCCTTGAAGCGAGCCCACTCGGAGCCGTCCAGCTCATCGCGGGTGGTACCCAGCAGGTAGATAGCCTGACCATCATGCTCAGGAGCCCAACCCGACGGGGTGCGGCGGGTGACGTCATCCATAACGCCCATCATCGCCACCACGGGGGTCGGGTTAATAGCCTTGCCACCGGTCTGGTTGTACAGGGACACGTTACCGCCGGTCACCGGAACACCCAGCTCCATGCAACCGTCAGCCAGGCCGCGAACAGCCTCAGCGAACTGCCACATGACGTCCGGATCCTCGGGAGAACCGAAGTTCAGGCAGTCAGACACAGCCACGGGGCGTGCACCAACGGTAGCCACGTTACGGTACGCCTCAGCCAAGGACGCGCGAGCACCCTCGTACGGATCCAGGTAGGTGAAACGCGGGGAGGCGTCGGTCGCCAGAGCAACACCGAGGTTGGTGTTCTCGTCCACGCGCACCACGCCGCCGTCATCCGGCATGGACAGGGCGGTGTTGCCCTGAACGTAGCGGTCGTACTGGTTGGTAATCCAGGACTTGGAGCACATGTTCGGGGACGCCATGAACGCCTTGATTGCCTCGCCCAGCTCCTTGCCACGCGGGCGGGATTCGTCAGCAGCCGAACCGGTGAAGTGGTTAGCCTGAACATCGTCCTGCCACTCGGGGCGTGCGTAGGGACGCTCGTAGGTGGGGCCGTCGTGTGCAACGGTGCGGGGGTCAACGTCCACGATGACCTCGCCGTCCCACTCGATGACCAGGCGACCGGAGTCGGTCACCTCACCGAGGAAGGAGTACTCCACGCCCCACTTGTTCATGATCGCTTCGAAGCGCTCCACGTTCTCAGGGGAGACAACAGCCATCATGCGTTCCTGAGACTCAGACATCAGAATCTCGCCGGGGGTCAGGGTGGGGTCACGCAGCAGAACCTTGGTCAGGTCGACGTGCATGCCGCCTTCACCGTTAGAAGCCAGCTCGCTGGTTGCGCAGGAAATACCCGCAGCACCCAGGTCCTGAATACCCTCAACCACGGAGCCCTTGAACAGCTCCAGGCAGCACTCAATCAGAACCTTCTCAGCGAAGGGGTCGCCCACCTGAACGGCAGGACGCTTCGAGGGCTTGGTATCATCGAAGGACTCCGACGCCAGCACCGACGCACCGCCGATGCCGTCGCCACCGGTGCGCGCACCGAAGAGGACAACCTTGTTGCCCACGCCCGATGCGTTCGCCAGGCGGATGTCCTCGTGGCGCATAATGCCCACAGCCAGTGCGTTGACCAGCGGGTTTGCCTGGTAGCAGGAATCGAACTCAACCTCGCCACCGATGTTCGGCAGGCCCAGGGAGTTACCGTAACCACCAATACCAGCAACCACGCCGCCAATAACGCGGGCGGTGTCCGGGTGATCAATCGCGCCGAAACGCAGCGGATCCATCACAGCAATCGGGCGTGCACCCATCGAAATAATGTCACGCACAATACCGCCCACACCGGTCGCAGCACCCTGGTAGGGCTCCACGTACGAGGGGTGGTTGTGAGACTCAATCTTGAAGGTAACAGCCCAGCCGTCACCAATATCGGTCACACCGGCGTTCTCACCGATACCGACCATCAGGTCCTTCTTCATCTCATCGGTGACCTTCGCACCGAACTGCTTCAGATGAACCTTAGAAGACTTGTAGGAGCAGTGCTCGGACCACATGACCGAGTACATTGCCAGCTCAGCCGCGGTAGGGCGGCGACCCAGAATCTCCTTAATGTCCTCGAACTCGTTCTCCTTCAGGCCCAGTTCAGCCCAGGGGAGTTCGGTGTCCGGGGTTGCCGCCGCGTGCTCGACGGTGTCGAGGTTAAACTGCTTTTCGCTCATAACTTCTTAGAATCCTTGTCGTGCGTTAGCGGGCGTTAATCAGGTTGGCAAGAACCGAGGTGAACACGCCGAGACCATCGGCGCCACCGCGCAGAGAAACCTCACCAAAACCGGAAGAGGAAGGACCGAAGCCGGGCTCCACAGCGTGCTCCGGGTGCGGCATCAGGCCGACCACGTTACCGCGCTCATTGCTGATGCCAGCAATGTCGTTACGGGAACCGTTCGGGTTGAAACCAACGTAGCGGAACACCACGCGGCCCTCAGCCTCCAGCGCCTCCAGGGTCTTCGCGTCAGCAACATACTGACCGTCCTGGTTCTTCAGAGGAACAACAATCTCCTGGCCTGCAGCGTAATCGCTCGTCCAGGAGGTGGAGTTATTCTCAATGCGCAGAACCTGGTCACGGCAAATGAACTTGCGGTGATCGTTCTTAATCATCGAACCGGGCAGCAGGTGAGACTCAGTCAGAATCTGGAAACCATTGCAAATACCCAGAACAGGCAGGGGTGAAGAACCGGAGGTACCAGCAGCGTTAGCGGCATCAATCACCGAACGCATCACGGGAGCCTTCGCAGCAATAGCGCCGGCACGCAGGTAGTCACCGTAGGAGAAACCGCCGGGAATAATGACGGCGTCAACGTTCTTCAGGTCAGCGTCGTCGTGCCACAGCTCAACGACGGTACCGCCAGCCAGACGGACAGCACGCGCAGCGTCACGGTCATCCAGAGTGCCGGGGAAAGTCACCACACCAACGCGTGCATCAGCGAAGGCGGGGTTCGGGGAATAAGTAGAAAAGTCGCCAACCAGGGGGACTTCAGTAGGTGCGAGGGACTCTGCCATAGGTATTAGTCCTCCAGAACCGAAACGTTCACAACGTCTTCGATGACGGGGTTCGACAGCAGCTCTTCAGCAGCCTTGCGGGCAGCTGCGAGGTGCTCCTCAGTAGCCTCACCCTCGACGGTCAGCTCGAAGCGCTTACCCTGGCGAACATCCACGAAGGAATCAACGCCGATACGGGGCAGTTCGTGAGAAATAGCCTTACCCTGCGGGTCAAGAATTTCGGGCTTGAGCATAACATCAACAACAATACGGGCCATGTGTGGGCACTCCTTGGGTGCGTGGGTTCTGTATGAGCCGTATCTCATCTTACCGTACTAACGACCGTAACGGGGGTATGCGTTCGGTTGGTGGATACCCTAAGAGGCTCGAATCACGTCTTTTACGCCTCGAGGGGCGGAAGATAGCGCTCGCACACCGCAAGCAGGCGCTCACGCAGCTCAATCGAACGCTCCGACAGCTCACGCTGAATCCGCACGTACTCGGCCTTACCCTCGGTCGTCTCCACCGGAATCGGCTCGTACCCCCAGTCACGAATATCGTAGGGGGCCGCGCGCATATCCAGTTCGCGCGCATCCCACGCCAGATCGAAACAATCCATGACCAGGGTCGAATCAACCAGCGGCAGAAGCTTGTACGCCCACTTGTACACGTCCATATTCGCGTGCAGGCATGCCGGCTGCTCCAGTACGCGCTGCAACTCGCGGGTCGGCTGTAGCTCGTTCATCGGTGCTGCCTGCGGCATGAAGAAACGGAACGCATCAAAGTGCGAGCAGCGGATGCGGTGCTCCTCCACCACGCGGTCCGTGCCCTCCGCACCCAGGCGCAGCTGTAGGTAGTCGTGGCGGATATTGTTCTCCACCGACTTGTACGCCATCGCCCACTCGTGCATGCCGAAGCATCCGAACTGGCCCTTCTTCGCGGCGGTGTTGCGCAGGATCTCGTGGGTGAAGGCGAGAGCGGTAGCACGGCGCTCCACAAAATCGGTGACGTCCACAGTGACGGCGGAGGCGGCATCCACCCGGGCACGCGCCTGCTCGGGGGTGCAACCCGCCTCGAGCAGCTCCCGCTCGGTTGCGAGGCGGTAAAAACGCCAGGAGGCGCGCTCGGGCGCATCCAGCAGAATGACCCCGGCGCCGGGGTGCCAGCGCTTGAACTGGCCGGGCTTGAGAGTGTAGTAGGTGAAGAGGAAGTCCTCAACGGGGTGCACCTCGTGGCGGGCGCGACGCTGCGCAAACGGGTCAGCGTAGCGGCCGGCACGCGCCTCATGCGCTACCGCGGCGGCACGCCACTCGGAGCCATCCATCACCTGGGAAAACACAACACTACTCATGCTTCTAGCCTAAACGATGCCGCGACAAGGTAGTGCAGGAGGTTAAGCGACTTCATTCAGTGAAGGTGCCAACAAGGCCGTGTTCCTCCTCGAGCTCCCAGAGCTCTTTGAGGGCTTGCTCCTTCTGCGAAACAGCCTTCTTGAGCAGCTCCTTGCGGAAAGCGTCAGCATCCTCAGTACGGATACGGAAGTGGCTACCCACCTTATGCGCAGGCAGTTCACCGGTACGAATAGCCTTCATAAGCGTGGGACGGGAAATACCGATACGCTGAGCCGCAACGGTCGTCGTCAAATCGTGAGGGACAACCTGAACGTCAATACTCTGGCCCTGCGCTAGGGCGTGGAGAACGTGCTGAATGACCTGGTTGAGGGCATCACCAAGCTGCTGGCTTTCTCGGCCTGAAACAGTCAGCTCAATAGTGGTTTCTTCAGAGTTCTTAAGAATCTCCCGTGCCTCTGCGCGAGCCTGGTTGAGGGTATCTTCCTCCAGAGGACTGATTAGGGCGGTGGTCATCATCTTCTCCTTGGGGTTGGGTGAATAAGCGTCTGAAGGCACCACGTCGATGGGGTGCATATCATCCGGTGAGAGGCTCATCCATGGTTGATACAACCTTACCCCTAACTGAAATAACTGTAAAGCATTTCAGTTATTTCAGTTGTAGGCAGAAAAAGGGGAGGGGCGGTACTGGAATAAACCAGCACCGCCCCTCCCGAAGCGTGCAGCTCACAAACGAGCTAACCACCTAAACCTTAGCGGCCAGTACCACCGTAAACAGTAGCCTCACCCTCGGCATCCAGACCGAACGCAGTGTGCACCGCGCGAACAGCCTCATCCAGCTTGCTCAGCTCAGTAATCACCGAAATACGGATCTCAGAGGTCGAAATCATGTCAATGTTCACGCCAGCAGCAGACAGTGCCTCGAAGAAGGTGAACGAAACACCCGGGTTGGTCTTCATACCCGCGCCAACCAGCGACAGCTTACCAACCGACTCGTTGTAAATAACCTCCTGGAAGCCCAGCTCAGCCTTAGCATCCTCCAGAGCCTTCAGCGCGGTCGGGCCCTGCGCCTGATCCAGAGTGAAGGAAATATCGGTCACGCCCGGGCGGTCAGTGGGAACGTTCTGAACAATCATGTCCAGGTTCACCTTCGCCTCGTTCAGCAGGCCGAACACCTTCGCTGCCGAACCGGGAACATCCGGAACACCAACAACGGTAATCTTTGCGCGGGTGCGATCATGCGCAACACCAGAAATCAGGGGCTGTTCCAAGGGAATCTCCTTCAGATGGGTGGGGGTCAGTTCCGCGGACTCCTCCGGGATCACAATGGTGCCTTCAAGGTTCGAGAACGAAGAACGCACGTGAAGCTTCAAATTAAAACGACGAGCATACTCGACACTGCGCAGGTGCAGAATCTTCGCACCATTCGCCGCCATCTCCAGCATCTCCTCGCTAGTGACGGTATCCAGCTTATGCGCGGTCGGCACGATGCGCGGGTCGGCAGTGAACACGCCGTCAACATCCGAGTAAATCTCGCACACATCAGCGTTCAGGGCAGCAGCCAGAGCAACAGCGGTCGTATCAGAACCGCCGCGGCCCAGGGTCGTAATGTCGCCGCTCTGACGGTTCATGCCCTGGAAACCAGCCACAATCGCAATGTTGCCAGCCTCAATCGACTCACGGATACGGTCAGGGTTGACCTCCACCAGACGCGCAGAACCGTGCACGCCGTCAGTAATCATGCCTGCCTGAGAACCAGTGAAAGACTGGGCCTTAGCACCCAGGTCGTTAATAGCCATCGATAGGATGGCAGTCGAAATGCGTTCACCGGCAGTCAGCAGCATGTCCAGCTCACGGGAAGGAGTGACATTGCTGGTGACTTCTGCGGCAAGGTCGAGCAGCTCATCGGTGGTGTCACCCATAGCGGACACCACGACGACCACATCGTTACCTGCCTTCTGAGTGTCCACGACGCGGCGGGCAACGCGCTTGACGCCCTCCGCATCCGCTACGGAGGAACCGCCGAACTTTTGGACGATCAGGCTCATAGATATCTCCAGGTCAGTTACTTTGTGTGCTACCGGCAGACGCCGGCTCCTCACCTATAGTAGACGGCGTTCAGTGCAGGCGGCGAACTGCACCCCCGTATGTATTGCCCCGTGAAATATTACGTAGTATTACGCGGTAGCGACGCGGGGTGCGGAGGCGGGTACAGCAAGCCCTCGGAAGCGAGTTTTTAGGTCCACGGGTTCACGTAAGTGACACCCGGCAGCGGCGGAACATCCGGCTTCGGGGTGCGCAACGGGGCGTTCTGAATCGAGCGGATCTTCTCCTCATAATCGGGGGTGCGGAACACCTCCGGAGCATCCTCCGACTGCTCAGGCGCGGGCGCCTCTGCGGGGTCGGAGGCGGCGCTCGCCGGAGCCTCCTCGGCAGAGTCTTCGCCCAGGTCAGGGGTGGATTCCGCGGCGGTTTCAGCATCGGCAGGGGAGTCCTCATCGCGGGATTCCTCAGCCCCCTGCAGAACCTGCTCAATCAGCTGCTCATCCACGGTGCCCTGCACGCCTTCAGCCGCCTGCGGGGCGGAAACGGCAGAAACCTCAGAATCCAGGTCATCGAACATGCTCGAATTCCAGCGGCGACGGGTCTGCTTCGCCTCCTGAGCCTGAACCTGAGCCGCCTGCTCACGCTCCTGCTCCTCCTCGCGGTTCACGCGCTCAAAATCCTCGGCGGCAGTATGAGCCACCGCCGTGCCCTCGCTAATGACGCGGCGACCCTCCAATGCGCGGCCCAGGGTAATCTCATCCGCGTACTCCAGGTCGCCACCGACCGGCAGACCCGACGCCAGGCGCGAGAGGCGCACACCCAACGGCACGAGCATGCGCGAGAGGTAGGTTGCGGTCGCCTCACCCTCAAGGTTCGGGTCCATCGCCAGAATAATCTCTTGGATACGCTCATCCGCCAGGCGGGACACCAGCTCGCGGATACGCAGCTGCTCCGGGCCCACGCCCGCCAGCGGGTTAATGGCGCCGCCGAGCACGTGGTAACGACCGGTAAAGGAGCGGGTACGCTCAATCGCGACCACGTCCTTGGACTCCTCGACCACGCACAGCACCGACGGGTCGCGGCGCTCATCACGGCAAATCGAGCACAGTTTCGTCTCGGAGACGTTACCGCACTCCTCACAGAAGCTCACGCTGGTTTTCACCGTGGAAATCGCGTTGGCCAGGCGTGCCATATCGGCAGCGTCCGCATTCAGAATGTGAAAAGCGATGCGCTGAGCCGACTTAGGACCCACGCCCGGCAGGCGTCCGAGCTCGTCAATGAGGTTTTGAACTGCTCCCTCGTACAAGGCTTCTCCTTCTGATGCGGTGTTTCGTTCCGGGTGTCGGTATCCGGGTGACGGTAAGAGTATGCCCCAAACCCCTGACAGTTTAGGGCTGTTTCGCGCAGCGGGTATGAGGCGGGAATGAGTGCGCCCGCCATCGGCGCGATGGCGGGCGCGGCACCTGCCGGGTGTTAGAACCCCGGATTAGGGCTGGTGCAGGGGGCGTTCGTCAATGACGGTGCCACCAATAACTTTTTCAATAGCGCGCAGGCCGATGAAGGTGCTGTTTTCGACCTTCTCGTCATCCTCAGAGACATAGTCCTCATCGGATGCGGCGCGTGCCGGGCGAGCAGCCTGTGCCGGTGCTACAGGTTCCGGTACAGCGGGCTGGGCGAGCTTCTCCTCGCGTGCCGGTGCGTTATCGACCGGGGCATTATCAACCGGAGCCGCCTGCGGGGGAGTAGCCAACGGGCCAGCCGGAGCAATTGGTGCTACGGGTGCAAGCGGACCTGCAGGCTCAACCGGAGCAGCAAGCGGGCCTGCCGGCTCAATCGGGGCTACCGAATCCTGCGGAGGCGCTCCCAGCGGACCCGCCGGGGCAACCGGAGGCGCGAGCGGACCAGCCGGCGCTACAGGCTCGACGGGCATTGCAGGTGCAGGAGGCGTTGCGGGTGCAGGGGGCGCCTCAACCGGCTCGGCGTAGGGAGGCTCATCCTCAAAAGGGGGCTCCTCCTCGTAGGGCGGTTCCTCTACATGAAGGGGTTCCTGCTGCGGAACTCCGCTACCGGATGCGGCGAAGGAATCACGCTCACCAAAACCACCCGCCGGGCCCGCCTGTGCCGCCGGAGCCTCCTGAATCGGTGACTGCGGGGCAACCTGGGGTTCGGGCGCGAGAGGACCAGTCGGAGCAGCCTGCTGGGGCGCCTCCTCGGGGGCGCTCTGCGGAATCGGGGTAACCTCCCACGCACCCAGGGGCGCATCCACGCTGGTGGACTCGGGGCTGTTTGCGCCGGTCAGCGGCTGACCGTGGCGACGCCACGCATCCTCACCGCCGCGCGGACCATCAGCCAGAGGCGCCGGCTGAGAGGGCTGCGGGGGAGTCTGCTGAACGGGCTGCTGAGGTGCCTGCGGTGCAGGAACCGCCGTAGCAGGGGGCTGTACGGGGGTAGGCTGCGCTACGGGCGCCGCCGCCGGGACGGGCTTAGCCTGCTCGCCGGGCTTCGCCACCTGTGCGTGAATGGTCACCTGACGGCGCAGGAACTCGCTCACGCGGGCGGTCAGCTCGGGTACGAAGCCCTTGACCGCGCGCAGGGTCGCAATGTCGGCGCTCACGTACAGGGTTGCGCCGTCCATGCGGGCGGGGCGAACCTTCATCAGCTGCTCAGCCGCACCGGGAACGCTCATTCGGTTTAGGATGGCGCGCCAATTACCCTGAACCGCCGACAGCGGATCATTCGGGTCAAGTTTCAAGGGTGCGGAGGGGGTGGCCGCCGGAGCGGCATCAGCTACGTGAGAAGCCGGGGCATTGGATGCCGTCGGGGCGTTACCCGTCGGGGGAGTGCCAGCCGGAGCTACAGGTGCCTGAGTTGCAGGGGCCTGTGCTGCGGGTGTCTGTGCTACGGGTGCAAGAGGCGCGGCGCTAAGCGGGGCGCCAGAAGACTGCGGGGTAGCCGCAGCAAGAGGCGCACCAGCCAGCGGGGGAGCACCCGCGCTGGCATGCTGAGAACCGCCCAGCTGAGAACTAGCCTGCTGGGCGGGCTGAGTCGCCTCCTGAACAGGCGCGCTAGAAGCATTAGGGGCCTGGGCATTAGCCGCCGGAGTCTTAGGGGTCAGACCAGCCGCAGCCATACCCGCCGCACGAGCCGCAGACATGCCGCCCTGCGCCGGAACAGAACCGGCAGAACCAGCAGCACCAGAAGCCACGCGGCGCTCCAAAACCTGCAGGCGAGAAGCCAAGGCCGCAACCTCCGCACCACCGGCAGAACCCTCCGCAGCAGGCAGAAGCAGACGAGCACACAGCAACTCCAGCTGAAGCTGCGGATTCGCCGCACCCGTCATACCATTCAGAGTCTCATTGACCGTACCCGCGGCAACCATCAGCTCACGCTCACCCAAAGCCTGAGCCTGCTGACCCAGGCGCTCCAACTGGTCCTGCGGAACACCCTGCAAAATCTGGCCGGCAGCCTGCGGAACAGCCTTCACCACAATCAAATCACGCAGACGCTCCAGCAGATCCTCCACAAAACGGCGAGGATCCTGACCGGTCGCCACCACACGCGACACCGCGCCAAAGAGAGTCGGGGCATCCTTCGCGCCCAACGCATCAATGACCTCATCCAGAAGCTGCGCGTGGGTATAACCCAGCAGCGCCACCGCACGGTCATACTCAATACCGTTCTGCGACGACGCGCCAGCCATCAACTGGTCAAGAATCGACAGCGAGTCACGCACCGAGCCGCCGCCGGCACGAATCACCAGCTGCAGCACGCCCGGCTCCACCGCCACCTGCTCCTGATCGCACAGACCCTGCAGATACGGCAGAAGAACCTCCGGCGGCACCAGGCGGAACGGGTAATGGTGAGTACGCGAACGAATCGTACCCAGCACCTTATTCGGCTCGGTCGTCGCGAAGATAAACTTCACGTGCTCCGGCGGCTCCTCCACAATCTTCAGCAACGCATTGAAACCCTCACGGGTCACCATATGTGCCTCATCAATAATGAAGATCTTGTAACGGTCACGCACCGGCGCCAAAGTAGCGCGCTCACGCAGGTCACGGGCATGATCCACACCGCCGTGGCTCGCCGCATCCATCTCAATCACGTCAAGGGAACCGCCACCATCACGCGAGAGCTCACGGCACGAATCGCACACACCACACGGAGTAGGAGTCGGACCCTGCGCACAGTTCAGGCAGCGCGCCAAAATACGCGCCGACGTGGTCTTACCGCAACCACGCGGACCCGAAAACAGGTACGCGTGATTCACACGGTTCTTCTCCAGAGCGACCATAAGAGGTTCGGTCACGTGCTCCTGCCCGATAACCTCAGCGAAGGTCTCGGGGCGATAACGACGATAAAGGGCAGTGCTCACAGCAACCTCTTCAACTCGGGGTGCGGATAGGACAATCCCTACCATTTTAGACGCTCCACCCCCGGCACGAGTGGTCACCAGTCACCGGCGAACACACCACCACAACACCGCCACCGTGACACCTACCGTGGATGCTCACCCGGGTGGCATGTACGCCCACAGAAATACCGCGGATGCACCGAATTCCCAAGAACCCAAAAATCCGGTACACTGGTTCTTGCCTCTTACGTGGCGTTATCTTGGAAAACTCCCCCAGGACCGGAAGGTAGCAAGGGTATTCGAGCTATGGCGGGTGCGTAGGAGGTTTTTTCATGCCCAAAAACGGGTACCTGGATAGTTCACACCCGTCATATGCACTGCGTGCCCGCTCCGCTGGCGCTCCGCGGCTTCGGATCCGGATTTCCGCCTCTCTAGAGCTCGGTGGCTTCGACGCAGGATTTATTGCCTCGCGCGCTCGGAATCCTGCGTCTCAGTTCGCGAGCTCAGAATCCGGATCCTCAGCGGTTGCGTAAGGGGTTTTTCTATGCCTAAAAGTAAGACACAAGCCCCCACAAATGTGCTTTCTATTACTTTTGCCGCCTAGGGCTTGCGTGCCCGGCAAAAGCGTAGTAAAGTTTTATTCGTTGCCTACGCAATGCGTAGAAAACATAGCTGGAGGATTCGCCTAGCGGCCTATGGCGCACGCCTGGAACGCGTGTTGGGTTAACAGCCCTCGGGGGTTCAAATCCCCCATCCTCCGCCACCGATCCCCGGTCTTAGCTTCTAAGACCGGGGATTTTTTATACCCCTTGGTACTATTTCTTCAGAACCCCCACGGTTCCACGCGCCGCCGAGGCGCCTCGCACCTGCAGAAAGCACCACCATGATCTTCAAAAAAGTAGGCGACAGTCGCCCCTACCCCCAGCACGGCATGACCCACGCCGACTGGGGAGGAATCCCGCCGCAGCAGGTACGCCTCGACACCCTCATCACCACCCAAAAAACCCTCAACCTCGAGACCCTACTCGCCGAAGACTCCACCTTCTACGGCGACCTCTTCCCGCACGTCGTCAAATGGGGTGGCGAACTCTACCTCGAAGACGGCGTGCACCGCGCGCTCCGAAACGCCCTGCACCGCCGCGCCGTCATGTACGCGCGCGTACTCGACCTGGACTCCATCTCACCGGCACTGCTGCCCGGTGCGTAACCCCCCCCGAATACAGAAAAAGCCGCGGACCGATGCAAAGAAGCATCAGGTCCGCGGCATTTTTAGTGACGTATAACTGCTACGTATTTGTTGCTTAGGGCGCCACGCTTAGGATGCGACCTTCAGGCCCGCCTCCTGCACCGGGGACTGCTCCGGCAGAGACTCCTCGGAGTCCAGGCGAACAGGGTTGCCCTCGGCGTCAAAACGCGCTCCGAGGCCCATCTGAATAAAACGGATGGTATTCAGAATCTGGCGCTCGCGGGTCTCCTCGTCCGGCGCGTCCTCGGCGCGACCGGCGCTTGAGGAGAGGGAGCCGTGCACGAGCATCGCCAGTTCGCGAATGTCGTTCTTCGGAATGTAGTTCTCGGCAATGGCGGCAGAAAGAATATGCGCGAGCACCATCTGCAGCTCGTGAACGTGCTTGCCGAGCTTCGCGTAGGACTCGGGGGAGAGCATGGAGCGCATCGCAGGGCCCGGAGGCAGGTGGCGGCGCGCCAGGTCGTTGATTTGCAAGCGAATGTAGACCGCGAGCTGGTCAATCGGGTTTTCGATGCCCTCCAGGCCGACGCGCAGCTCGTTGAGGAAGCGTTCGGTCTCGTCCAGGGCGTAGGCGACCAGCAGTTCGCCCATGTCGGCGAAGTAGTTGTAGACCGCGGTGCGGCCGATTCCGGCGTTCTTGGCGACGTCGGTCATGGTCAGGCCGGAGAGGCCGCGGTTGTAGAGGATCTCGCCGAAGGAGTTGAGGATGGCGCGCTTGGTGTTTTCGCGCTGGGCGGCGTTGGTTGCTGCAGAAATACGAGGCATAGTGACACTCTACCCCAAATCGTCAGCAAATGACGAATTTATCGAATGTGTCACCAAGAAATTTGCCCAATCCATGCGAATTTTCATGTTTATGACAGAACAACCGCCCCTAGAGGAACCCCAAACGCGTAGCCACCGCCAAATCAGCACCCACCAACGACGCAATCGGATACCCCGTATGGCCACGCCCCGGAGTCACCTGCAGAAGAGTCCGCGCCCCCAAACTCTCGTAGAACGCGCTACCCTCCTGCACCGCAATCCGCGCCGACCAACTCCCCTCAGAACTCGTCGCCATACGCCGACGACCCGACGGCGAGCGCCCATCCAGCACACCCACATGCCAGCTCATCAGCAGACGCTTATGCGAAGAAGGGTTCAGCGCAGCCTGCTCACGCACCCGCGCGGGCACGCCGTCAGCGCCGCCGCCACCGATGAAGGCCGCGCCACCTCCGCGAATCCACTCAATATCGTGCGACAGTAGCTCGTAGCTGAGGAACTCCGCGCCGCCCGAATAGCCCGCAAGCCACACGCGGCTCATATCCACCCCGTACGCCAGGGCAATCTCCTCAATGAGAGCGCGGACCATCCTGCCGTTCGAACGGGCGCGAACCCACCAGTTATAGGTCAGCGGAGGCGCATAGGCACCAACATCCCTCAGTCGAGGCTCCCGCAGGCTACCCGGCGACAGCACCGGCACGGACAGCATATTGAACTCAGCCGCCACCTTCGCCAACTCTGTACGCAACGGGGAGGTGCGGCGTAGCAGACGACTACCGGCACGCGAGAGATGATCACCATCAAAATAGAACAGCACACCGGGCGCGGAATCAGACTCGGTCAGAAGGTGCAGGTTATCGACCCGGTAGTAGATATTGCGGCCGCGATGCGTAAACGACCGGTAGCCGAGAAGCTCAGAGGACGCCAGCAGCATCGGCTCAAGAAGGGAAATGCCGGTACGAACCGCATGTGCCGCATAGGTCAGCAGCGGATGCAACCGTGGAATATGTGCGCTGAGCCTACGCTGATTGCGGTGCCGCCTCTTCTGCGCTCGACGTGCAGAACGCCGTAGCGAACGTCGTATCGAGGCGCGTAGAGCACGACCCGTACCCGCTTCCAGCAGGGATGCCACCTGCTCAGTACGGTGAGCGCCGCTGCGGTAAACTCCGCTACGGTGAACTCTGCGGCTCAGTCTCTTCATATCTCCATTGTAAATGTGCGGGTTCTGCCGCTACCGGGATGAGATGGTGCCGCAGGCATTCCATGCCGGGTAACCGGGTGCATAGAGCGTCCACACTCTTGAAAGAGGCGCAGAAACCTGCCGCCGTCACGGCATATAGGTACTATTAGATAGGCTCGGGTGGCAGGCGAGCCGGTGAGTAGCGCCCTGCATAGCGCGCTCACCCACCACGCGTGAGGGCGGTGTCCTCGCGTCAAGAAACACATCGCATGAAGAAAGACTTGGGGAAAGTAATGGCTAAACCCGTTAGCGAATCTAAGGCTCAGACGAGCACCGTCAAGGTGCCCTGGGCTGGTCGCCGCGGCTACTTTGATCTGCTGCTGGGCGCGTCCTGCGTCATCCTGATCATTTCGAATATTGGTGCAACCAAGGGTGTGGAATTCGGTCCGCTGCCCTTCGAACTGCCCCTCATCGGTAACACCATCGTCACCGATGGTGGTTTCTTCCTTTTCCCTCTCGCCTACGTTATTGGCGACCTTCTCTCTGAGGTGTACGGCTTTAAGCGTGCCCGCCGCGCCATTGTGGCGTCCTTCGCCTCGGCTGCTTTTGCCGCCCTGTGCTTCCTGCTGATTGTGCACCTGCCGCCGGCAAGCTTCTACACCGGCCAGGATTCGTTCGCACAGGTTCTCGGCCCGGTCTGGCAGATTTTTGCGGGCTCCCTGCTCGGCTACCTGTTCGGTCAGACCCTGAACGCCTGGGTCATGGTAGCGATGAAGAAGGCAAGCAAGGGTCGTTTCCTCTGGCTGCGCATGATTGTCTCCACCCTGGTTGGCGAGTTGCTCGACACCCTCATCTTCTGCTCGATCGCCGCACCGGTACTCGGCATCGAGACCATCGAAGCGTTCATCAACTACGTGCTGATTGGCTATATCTATAAGTGCCTGGTCGAGGTGCTCCTCATGCCGATCAGCTACCCGATTATTGGTTGGTTCAAGCGTCACGAACTCGAGTACGTGGCATAAGCTAACCTCCTTACAGCTGATGTGCAGAGCCGCCCGGCCTAACGACTGGGCGGCATTGCCATTTCAGCTTTATTCAATACACAGCATGTCTAAGAAAGAGATACGTTATGTCTAAACTGCAGGGGAACACCCCCGAGCAGTCGGAGAAGAACGACTCGCTGAATCGTTCCCTCTCCCACGGCCAGTTGACCATGATTGCGATGGGCTTGGCGCTGGGTACGGGCCTGTTCCTGGGCTCCTCCTCCGCCATTAAAATTGCAGGCCCCGGCGCAATCCTCTCTTACGCTATTGGTGCGATGATTGCGGCAACCATTGCCGCGTGCGCGGGCGAAATGTCCGTGCGTCACCCCGTCCAGGGCGGTTTTGGCACCATTGCGAGCCGATACCTGAACCCCTTTAGCGGCTACCTGACTCGCTGGGCGTATTGGGCATGCACCGTGCCGCTGGCGGGTGCTGAGCTGGTGGCGGTTGGCCACTACATGGCGTACTGGTTCCCGGACGTTCCCCTGGCTGTGTTCGTTGCCCTCTTCGGCGCGATTATTCTGGTGCTGAACCTGGTGAGCGTGAAGTCCTTCGGCGCCCTGGAGTTCATGCTCTCTTCGATTAAGGTTTCTGCCGTCATCGTGTTCATGGTGATTGGTGTGCTGCTGGTGTTCGTGGGTCTGCCCGGTCATGCCGCGGCGGGTACCGCAAACCTCGTGAACGACGGCGGCTTCCTGCCCAACGGCCCGGCATCCATCTGGATTTCGATGGCTGTTGTCATGTTCTCCTTCGGCGGTGTGGAAATGATTTCTCTCTCCGCAGCGGAGGCGAAAGACCCGGCACGCTCGGTGGCAACCAGCGTGAAGGCAATGATTTGGCGCCTGTCCACCTTCTACGTGGTGTCCATGGCGATTATTCTGTGCCTGGTGCCCTGGCAGACCGCCGCACAGAACTCGGAGCTGACCGAGTCGCCGTTCGTGCTCGTCTTCTCTGAACTGGGTATCCCCTTCGCGGCGGACATCATGAACTTCGTGGTGCTCGTTGCTGCGCTCTCTGGCGCTAACGCCTCCCTGTACGCGGCAACTCGCCTGCTGCACGCCCTGGGCTCTGACCGTATGGCTCCCGCAGTGGCTGCCCGCACCTCCTCGCGCGGTGTGCCGGTCGTAGCTCTGCTGATTTCCTTCACCGGCGTTGTTGTGGCGACCGTGATGGCTGTTGCCAAGATTGGCGACATCTTTGCCCTGCTCATGGCGCTGGTGACCCTGTGCATCCTGATTGTGTGGATCATGATTCTGCTGACCTACCAGGCGTACAAGAAGGACCAGAAGGATGCCTCCTCCTTCACCGTGCTGGGTGGCCGCATCACCGCTGGCCTGGCTCTGGCGGGTGTTCTGGCGACCCTGGCGGCAATGTTCATGCTGCCCGGCTCGGGTGTTCAGGAATCCATCATGGTCGGCATCGTCTTCTTCGTGCTGATTTCTATTGGCTACGCCATCTCCTCGAAGGTTAAGGGCGGTTATGAGCGCCCCGACCTGGACGCTATGCACGCCGACGAGGATACCAGCGCGGCACAGCACTAAATAGCGTGAAAGCCTCGCGAGGCTGAACCATGAAAGGCACCGGATGGGGGAGCAACCCCGTTCGGTGCCTTTTGCTTTCTGCGGGTTCTGGCGGCGCCGTTCTGAACGGCTCGGGCGTGCCCGTAGAATAGTTAACTATTCGCACCTGTCACCGAGGACATGAGGCCGCGGGAGCCGGGTGCGAGCACACATTGCACATCACGCCCCTAAGGCGTACTGACGGAAGGCACCTTCGTGTCCCACAACGACGATACCCGCAGCCACGCTGCAGCGGGGACCGCCGGATCGCGCACCCTGAAGCGTTCGCTGTCCCACGGACAGATGACCATGATTGTGATGGGTTCTGCGCTCGGTACGGGCCTCTTCTTGGGTTCGGGCACCGCCATTGCGATGGCTGGTCCTGCGGTCATTCTCACCTACGCTATTGGTTCTGCGCTCGCTTCGGTGATTGGCGCGGCAACCGGTGAAATGGCGGTTCGCTACCCTGTCCGTGGCGGTTTCGGTACTATTGCTACCCGCTACTTGGGCCCCTTCGCGGGCTTTTTGACTCGCATTGCCTACTGGACTGCGACTGTTCTGATTGCCGGTGTTGAGCTGGTATCGGTGGCAACCTACCTGAATTATTGGTGGCCGCAGTTGCCTCTGTGGGTTGGTATTGCTGTGTTTGGTGTGGCGCTGATTGTGCTGAATCTGACCAGCGTGAAGTCTTTTGGCATGCTGGAGTTCTTCCTGTCTTCGATTAAGGTCATTTCGATTGTTGCCTTCCTGCTGGTGGGCCTGTGCCTGGTTTTCTTCGGCCTGCCCGGTCACGCCGCGGTGGGTACCGCAAACCTCTTCAACGACGGCGGTTTCATGCCTAACGGCCCTCAGTCGGTGTGGCTGTCGCTGGCTGTTGTGATGTTCTCCTTCGGCGGTATTGAGATGATTTCGATCTCTGCTGCGGAGGCGAAGGACCCCTCCCGTTCGGTGCGTTCCTCGGCGAAGGCGATGATGATTCGCCTGGCGACCTTCTACGTGCTGGCAGTTCTGATTGTTGTGGCTATTATTCCGTGGCGTTCGGCGTCGGGCCTGGGCGATGCGGTGGAAGCTTCCCCGTTCGTTCTGGTCTTTGAGCAGCTGGGTGTGCACGGTGTGGCGCACTTCGTGAACTTTGTGGTGCTGATTGCGGCGCTGTCGAGCGCGAACGCGAACCTGTACGCGGGTGCGCGTCTGATGCACTCGCTGGCGGTTGACGGTATGGCGCCTATCCAGCTGGCTCAGGTGAACCGTGCCGGCGTTCCGGCGCGTGCGGTATGGCTATCAACCAGCGGTATGGTGATTGCTATTCTGCTGGCTCTGTACAGCCCGAAGGAAGCGTTCCTCTCCATGATTTTTGTGATTATGGTGTGCGCGCTGACCGTGTGGGTTCTGATTCTTTTCGCGTACATCGTGTACAAGCGTGTTGAACCGGCAACGGGCGGTTTCCGCCTGTGGGGTGGCCAGTTCACCGCAGCGGTGGGCGTTCTGCTGCTCTTCGCGGTGTGGGTTGCGCTCTTCATGGTGCGCGGTTCCATGGTTCCGGCAATTGTGGGCGTGGGCTACTTTGTGGTGCTGAGCCTGCTGTACTTCGCCCGTATTCGCCACACTCACATGATTGATGAGCAGACCTTCGTGGAGGCTCAGCAGGCAACTGCCGAGTATGACGCCATGAAGTACGACGCTGATCATGCCCTGGAGACTGCGGCAAAGCTGGGCCGTTAGGTTCTGCAGCTGCCGGGAGGGCCTGTGTTGGGGTCTGTAGAGACTCCAAGAAGGTAATAAACGAAAAATACGGAAAATTTCTGGAATTCCTCGTAATAAACCCGTAAAAATACCGTGGGCTCTCAGAGCGGGTCTATGATAGACAGTGAACCGTATGATCTTGTATGCGTTCAAATGTCTGTGTGTTGGATGAGGCTCGAAAGCATCGTAGCTTTCGAGCCTCATCATTTTAATTTCTGAGCATATTTTTAGAGCATTAATCCTGGTTATGGTGTTCATTTGTTTTATATTGCGAACCTGTGTGAATAGCCCCCTCAAAGCGGCGGGGGAGTAGAGTTAAAACCATGCAAAGCCACGAAAACACCCCCGAAAAGAACGCCGCCTCTGAGGCTGGTACCACCGACGAACTGCTGGTGCACGTTCCCGCCCGCTGGGGCGACATGGACGCTTACGGCCACGTCAACAACGTTGCAATCCTCTCGGTCATGGAAGAAGCCCGCGTGGCGCTCTTCGGCCCGCCTCCGTCGTCCGGTGAGAAGCCAAGCGTGGCACCGCAGCCTCCGATTCCGCTGTTCGAGCTGGTCGCCGAGGGCGTGCAGGCACTCATCGCCGAGCACGGCATCCGCTACCTGGCTCAGCTGCCCTACACCGGCGAGCCCGTACCCGTGCGTGCGCGCGTGGAGAAGGTCAGCGCGGCATCCGTGCGGATTGGCTACTCGATTCTCTCCCCGGTGGACGGCCGCGAATGCGTGCGTGCCTTCACCGTGCTGGCGTTCTGGGATTCCGTGGCGGGGCGGCTGACCCGACTCAGCCCCGAGCAGCGTGACCTGCTGAGCTCCTACCTGCCGCAGAAGTAGGGGCTGGTGCTCCGCTGTAATAAAACGGTCTTGAACGGGGTGAAGCGTATGCTTTAAATACCTTCTGCAAAGGGTGCAAAAGGTTCATTCCCGGGAGAGATAACGATGTCGTTTCACCACACTCAGGCAGGCCCCGCCGGTTGGGGTCGCCGCACGATGCGCGCCACCGGATGCGCCGCCGCCCTGCTTCTTGCCCTGACCGGCTGTTTTGGCGGTTCTCAGAGCGAAAACTCCTCGTCGACCCCCAACCCCTCCGGCACGGCTAACCACTCGCAGTACCCGCTCCCTTCCTCCACCGCGTCCCCGTCACCGACGAAGAAGACCGAGCCGACCGTCACCGAGACTCAGGCGCCGGCTCCCGCAGAGAGCGCCGAGGCGAAGGCGTCCGAGTCCTCCGCACCGGCTGAGGCGAAGGAAACCCCCGCCGCGGCAGCAAGCTCCACCGGTGACACTCCTCGCGCGCCCGAAAAGGTGGAGGCTGAACGCGCCTCCGCCGGCGAGCGCTGCGGGCATATTGGTCGTAAGGGCTACTTGAAGACCGGTGCGGAGATCATGGTGCTGCGCGGTACCGTGGACTGCGCTCACGCGCTGGATGTGCTGACCGAGTACGTCACCACCCCGCGTGCCGACGACAACATGACCCAGCATCAGGTTGCGAAGGTTCAGGACGCCACCTGCTACTGGAACCCGCAGTACGAGATGGCGGAGAACCGTCGTGAGGACCGCGGCGCCCCCGAATGCACTATTGGCGAGGATGTCGCCTTCGTGGCTCGCCTGCAGAACCCGGACGCTCCTGACATTCCGTTCCTCATGGATCCTGCCCGGTACGATTCTGGTGCCGGCTACTACCGTTTCAAGAGCTACGATGAGCGCACCGTCTGCGAGTTGAATGCCGCTGAGTCGACTCTGACCTGTGAGCGTCGTCTGGGCGGTCAGCTCACCGATGGTAACGGCGCGGTGGGTCGTACCTTCTCAGCGCCGGTGCGCATCACCCGCATGAATTTTGCTACGGGTGCCTACGATGAGCGCGTGGAGGATGTCGCCCCCGCGACCCTGCATGCCGAGAGCACGACTGCGAACACGCTCATGTTGCGTCCGAATAATGTGACGACATTCCCTGCGGCTTCCGGCAAGCAGATTACCTGCTACGGCGAACCGGAGGATGGCATGATGACCTGCCACGATGGCGGAACCTACTCGGTTCCGATTGGTGGCGGTCAGCTCTAAAACGGAGCACGCGGGCATAATGTTTGTCGATAGCTCAGGAGGGGCTCCCCGCAATGCTGGGGAGCCCTTCCTTTCGTGCTCTTGGGGCTATTTCGCGAGTCCTTGAGATGTCATATCCACATAGCTAGCTCACAGGTAGCGTCTTTAGAATACTGGTTAGGAACCCGAACCGATGACGCAGAAAGGTCACCATGCATCCGGCACAGAAGCACTCTACCCAGACTTCTTCTACTACTCTCCGCACCGCTAAGCGTTACAGCCCCGTGGCGCTCGGTGCCACGCTCCTGCTTGCCCTGTCGGCATGCTCCGGAGGTGCCACTACCGCCTCCCCGAGCGCTACCGCAACCCCCAGCCCCAGCGCTACGAGCGCGAAGGCGACCCCTTCGCCCACCCGCACCGCAACGGTTACTGAAAGCACCCCGACCGCCGGTACTGTGCACACCCCCACCGCGGCGGCTACCGTTACCCCGGGCACCATCACCACCGCAAGCCCCTCGGCGACCGTGCAGGCGAGCGCGGCGGCGAGCTCCTCCGCATCGGCGAAGGCCGGTTCGAACGCTTCGGCGAGCGCATCGAGCACTGCGAGCCTGTCCAGCTCGGATGTTCAGTCTGCTGGCGGTAGCTGTGGCAGCATGGACGCTACCGGCTACCTGAAGCACAACGGAGTTGTTCAGGTGACCTCAGGTGCGGTGGATTGCCTGTTTGCGCGTGAGCTGGTCCGCCAGTTTGTGATGCAGAATCCCGCGGAGGTGACCGGTAAGGCGAATGGTGAGCGTACCGTCATGTCGGCGCGCTGCTACTGGAAGCCGGGTGACGGCGCGGATCGTGCGACCCCCGAGTGCGTGTCCCTGGATGGTGGTAGCACCGTCATTACCGTGAAGCTGACTAACTAGCCTGCGGCTCACCCCCGCAAGGTTTAGGCGTTAAACGCAAGCGCCGCGTTGACGAGTGATTCGTCAACGCGGCGCTTTGCTGTCTCGAGGCTATCTCGAGGAGTCGGCACGGCGAGGTTTAGAGCTCCCCGCGGGCACGGGCGGCGAGCACATCGTCCAGGCGGGCGAAGGTCGAACGCCAGGTGGTGCGCACCTCCTCATGGACCGAGGCGGGCATGGGGCCAATCTCGATAACGATGCGGGTACCGGAGCCCACGCCGTCAGAGGTGATCACGGTTTCGGGGAAGAAACGGTGACGCTGGTACACCAGCACGCTACCGGGGTTGCCCAGGTGGTCGGGCAGCTGCTCGGCGTACTCGATCTCCTTGAACGGCTCAATGCTCAAAAAGCGGCTCTGCAGGATGCAGGATACCGAGGGGTCGACCTCGTTAATCATGGAGAGGCGCTGCAGACCGCCGACGACGGGCTCCACGACAACGTCGGTGGGGCGCACGTGCCAGCCGGCGGGGCCGTACCAGCGGACCAGCAGTTTGGGGTCCAGGTAGGCGCCGAAGACGTCCTCGACCGGTGCGGCGATCTCGTGGTCGAAGACGAGAAGCTCCTCATCGGGAACATGAGTGATGCTCATAGGGTTCTCCTTACGCGGGTTGAAGAGCGGGTTTAGGGCTTCTTGCCGGAGTAGTAGTTGCCGAGGAACTCGTCACGGTACTCGAAGTAGGTGCCATCCTTGATTGCCTCGCGGGCGTCGTCCACCATGCGCACGATGAAACGTTCATTGTGGATGGAGGCGAGGGTCGCCGCCAGACGCTCGTCCGCCTTGAAGAGGTGACGCAGGTAGGCGCGGGTGTAGTGGGTGCAGGTGTAGCAGTCGCAGCCCTCGTAGATGGGCGAGAAGTCTGCCTTGAAGCGTGCGTTGGTGATGTTGTAGCGGCCGGTGGGGGAGTAGACGGCTGCGTTGCGTGCCACGCGGGTGGGGGAGACGCAGTCGAAGGTGTCCACGCCGTTTTCGATGCCGACGAAGATGTCGTCGGGTTCGGAAATGCCGAGCAGGTGGCGGGGCTTGGATTCGGGCAGCTCTTCGGCGCACCAGCGCACGATGGTGCCGAGGTTTTCCTTCTCGAGCGCACCACCGATGCCGAAGCCGTCGAAGGGCATGGAGCCCAGATCCTGGCATGCCTTGCGACGCAAATCCTCGTACTGGGCGCCCTGAATCACGCCGAACAGCGCCTGGTAGGGCTTGCCCACACGCTCTGCGGTCAGGCGCTGGTGCTCAGCGATGCAGCGCAGCGCCCACAGGCGGGTGCGTTCGAGTGCCTCCTCCTGGTAGCCGCGGGAGTTGTACAGGGTGGTCAGCTCGTCGAAGGCGAACATGACGTCGGCACCAATCTGGTGCTGAACCTGCATGGACACCTCGGGGGTGAAGCGGTGAATCGAGCCGTCAATGTGCGACTTGAAGTTCACGCCGTCGTCGTCAATGTGGGCGAGGCGCTCCTTGCCCTTCGCCACATCGTCGTCGCCGAGGGGGCGGCCGTCGGCGCCCTTAGCATCCGCGACGGTACCCATGTCAATAACCTTCTTGAAGCCGGAGCCCAGGCTCATGACCTGGAATCCGCCGGAGTCGGTGAAGGTGGGGCCGTCCCAGTTCATGAAGGCACCTAGGCCGCCCGCCGCATCCAGGATCTCGGGGCCGGGCTGCAGGTACAGGTGGTAGGCGTTGGAGAGCAGAGCCTGAGCGCCGAGCTCCTTCATGGATTCGGGCAGGACCGCCTTGACGGTTGCCTTGGTGCCCACAGGGGTGAAGGCGGGGGTATGAATCTGTCCGTGCGGGGTGGTGATGACACCGGTGCGTCCGCGGAACTGTCCGCCGTTGGCTTCTACACGTTCAGCGCTGGGGGAGGCGGTGTCCGCCAGGCGGCTGGTGATGGTGAAGCCAAAGTCCTCGGTGGGGAAAGAATTATCTAGAACGCTCATTCTTCTCTCGATTGTTTGCTTTCCGTCTGAATGTCTACACCCTAGCCTACCGGAAAACCCCGCCTCCTTTGCCGGAGGCGGGGTTCGCAAGAAGCTAGCCGGGCGCAGCTGGGTTCAGCCAAGCTTAGCCGGCAAAGTCGCCGAGCATATCCACGGTCGGCACGAAGAAGAGGGTGCCGGTCACCGCGGTGCTGAAGTCCAGCAGGCGGTCGTAATTAGCGCCGTCCACTCCCATGAACATGTTCATGAGCATCTTCTGAACGGTCGAGAAGGTGCTGGCGTAGCAGATGAAGTAGGTGCCCAGCTCGTTGTTACCCACGGTGCCGAAGGGCATGTTGTCGCGAATAACCTTGAAGTCGTCACCGATATTGGCGATGGCGGAGTGCGAGTTGGCGGGCTTTTCGTCCTCGCTCATCTCGATGTCGTCGTGCTTGGATCGGCCGATGACCTTCTCCTGCTCGGACACGGGCAGACTATTCCACGCGGTCATGTCGTGAATGTACTTCTGCACGAACTGGTAGCTGCCGCCCTTGTACATGGGGTCATTGTCACCGATGAGACCGAAGTATTCGCGTGCCGCGGGGGTCTGCGGGTTCTCGGTGCCGTCCACAAAGCCGATGATGGAGCGGCCGTCCCAGTAGCGGAAGCCGTGCACCTCATCGAGCACCTCGGCAATATCGCGCAGAGCCGCGGTAATAGCGGACGCCATATCGTAGGCGACCGACGGCTGGGTCGCGCGGATGTGGAAGTGCAGATCGCCGGGAGTGGATACCGCGGTGTGCTTGGGGCCCCTAATCTCCTCGAACTCCACGAGCTCCTGCGGCAGCGGCTTGGGCAAATCCAGGGTCAGCCACGCGCTGTGGCTGATGCCCAGCACAATGCTGGCGTTCTCGGGTGAGTAGCGGTTCGCGGCGGTGTGGTTGAGGTTAATGACGAGCCCGCAGAGGTTCTGGAACCCCTCAAGGAGCGCATCCTGCGAGATGCCCTCCTTGAACTTCCAGACCATGAAGATGGTGTTGGAGTTCGGGCTGGCGGTGACCTGTTGTGATTCTGGTGCAAACATAAAACTCACCGTACGCCCGTGTACACGCCCCCGCAATGAACCCAGCCCTAACCTTCTGCGCCAGCGTGAGAATACATTGGCGGGAGAAGATTAGGGCTGTATCAACGATAAGAATTTAGAAGCCGTGGGAGGCGAGGTCGCGGGCATGCGCCAGACGCGCCGCCGTCTCAAAAATAGTCCACGCCTGCACCTGAGTGGACAGCTCCACCGGCGCACCGGGCTTCACGACCTTACTCATCGGCTCGGTGAACCGCGGGGAGAACTGTACGAGCGCCTTACCGCGAATCTCGTTCGGGTCAATGCCGTACTCGTTCATCGGCAGGTCGGGGTCGAATTCGCGGCGGCCCTCCCACAGGGCGCGGGCGGTCGAGTACACCAGGGTCGAGGCGAGCGCTCGCGCCTCGTCACTGAGCAGCGGCGAGGATGCCGCCATGCCCAGGTAGCGCACGAGAATGCCGGTGAACAGGCCGCCGTCGCCGTCGCCGTGCGAGATGAGGATGCGGCGGCGCGCACCGGAGAGGAACTCCACCTCTTCGGTCATATGCTTGACGATGCCGACGATGAGGCGTTCGGCGCGTTCTGCGGGGTCCACCTCGCAGGGCACGCCGGAGGCGGCGAGGCTCAGCAGGGCACCCAGGGCGGTTCCCTGGTTGTAGGTGTATTCGCCGCGTTCGTAGTCGTACTCGTCGCCGCGCACGTTCACACCGTCAATATAGAGCGAACGTTCTGCATCCCAGAGGGTTTCATTCATCCAGTCCATGAGCGCGGCGGCAGTCTTTGGGTCACCCGCACGCACATACGCCAGGGCGGTCGGCGCGGTCGCCGCAGCATTCACGAAATCACGCTTGGACTTGCGCCAACTCATGCCGCCCACCGGGGAGAAACCCTTCGCCAGCTGCTCAAAGAGAGCCGCACCAGCATCCTGAGCGGCAACATCGTTCGCACCGGTCAGCTCAATGCAGAAGGAATTCATGCGGCCCACAGCGAGGGTCAGCCACGCCATATCGTCAAAGTAGTCGTTCGCGAAGCGGCCGTAGTTACGAACATTAATGCCGCGCAACAGCGCGCGGGCACGGTGCAACTCCTCCTGGGCGGCGGTGATATCGCCCTCGCGTAGGTGACGCTGGCCGGCATCAATCACACAGTCCAGCAGGTGCGCCTGCCACCAGTAATGCCAAATGTTCAGGCGCTGGCTCAGCGGGCGCGGGTCCGGCACCTGCACCGAACCGATGAGGGCGCCGGGCACGCCGAGGATGCGGTGCACGAAGGTGTCGGTGACGCTGGCGGCTGCGGCAGCGGCATGCGAGGAGGTGCGCTCGGCGTACTCGCTAATCGACTCCAGAGACTGCGCGTTGTGGGAAGACGGCTGGGAATTCATGGACCCTCTGTAGTTGCGGTGAAGTATTACGTCTGAAATTATCCCACTTTTTGCCCTCTGAACGCCCGGACGCTGTGGGCGGGCTCTCGGGTGTGACCCCTTTTCGAGAGCCCGCCGAGAAGATGCACCGCAGGGAACGGGATGAACGCCACTCAAAAACGGGTTAGGCGGCGGCAACCAGCGAGCGGCCGCTGTACAGGTCCACCCGCTCACCGGTGATGGGGTGTTCAAAGTGCAGGCTGTACGCCAGTAGCTGCAGCGGGTACTCGGGGCGGTCGGGTGCGTCGGGGAGTACCTGCGGATAGAGTACATCGCCCAAAATGGGGGAACCGAGCATATTCAGGTGCGCCCGCAGCTGGTGCGTCTTGCCGGTGTGAGGCGCCAAATCATAGAGCGCCCATTCTCTATTCGGTTCCGCGCGCCAGCCCTCAACCGCCTGCGCGCTCGGGGTGAAAGTCTGCAGAATCTTCGCGGTCGTGAGCGTATTCGGCTCCACGCCCTGCGCCGCGCACTGCTCCTCAGAAAGCTGCTGAACCTGCAGCTGGTCGCGAATCTTCTGAATATGTGAACGCACCTGTAGCCCCTCCGCACTCAGCGCCCGCTCGGCGGCGGCGGGGTCAGCGGGAACCGGCGCCACGGCGCGGTAGGTCTTCGACACCCGACGGTGCTGAAACATCATCTGGAAGGGGCGGCGCGCCTCCACGGTCTTAGCAAAAAGTAGCACGCCCGCGGTCGGGCGGTCCAGGCGGTGAATCGGAATCAGCAGCGGGTTCTGCTCACGCACCCGCAGCTTGGTCAGCGCGGTCTGCGCAATATAAGCACCGCGCGGGGTGGTCGGCAGAAAATGCGGCTTATCAATCGCCAGCACGTGCTCGTCCTCGTAGAGCACCGGCATATCGGAGGGTAGCTCCGGCTCATCGGCAAGCTCGCGGAAGTACCAGATGCGCTCGCCCGGCATGTAGGGGCTATCGCTGGTCAGCACCGTGCCGTCATCCAGGCGCACCTCGCCGGTATTAAAGCGGGCGTGAATAATCTGCGGGTCGTTCGGGTAGAAACGCGCAATCAGATAATCCGCGACGGTCGTCGGGGTGGTGCTGGTCGCGGAGCTACCGTTTGGGGCAAGCTCGGCGGGGAGCTCCTCTAGGTGCGGCAGAATCAGCTGAATCGGGTCAATGCCGTTCTTCTGTGCCAGCGGAGGGGTCAGGAGGCGGCGGTGTGTGCGGCGTGCAGGCTTCGCCTGGTAGTTTGCGCCGGGCTGCGTACTGGGCTGCGTGCGGGTGGTGTTCTGTGCGGGCATGGCTCTACTCTACCGCCTGCGCGGGGCTGGTTGGTGGCGGCCCAGATGAGCCAGGCTGAACCGGGCTGAACCGGGCTGAACCGGGCTGTCTACCGGATGAAGCGGGTGGAAATATTGCCGTGGGTCTGGCTGTGGGGTTGCGAAAATCAGATTTGTCTGACACTCATGAATGTTTGTGCGAATGCTTGGAGCAAAAAACGAAAACTTCACAAATTTTTGAAATTATTGGACATTTAATTTAAAAAAACTGCATTAATTTTACAAAAAACAGTGTTTAAGTGCGGTATTTTCGAAAATGCTGTCAAATCAGAAACTAATAACCCTCAATTTAGACCCTGTGGTTTTTCTAAGTATATAAGATGTAAAGCAATTAAAGACCTGCTAACCTGGGCATCCTACGTCATAAACGCCTTAATAAAGGCTGGAAACCGCCTTAAAGCGGTACGATTAAGACACAGAAGTTCGATATTTCGAACGAAGGGGTCGAAATGTGACAGAAACAGCGCAAGGGCGCAGAGATTAAAGGAACACCCCCGATTAAGGCGGTGCAATCGGACAATTCCAAAGCACCGGAAAATGCGATAGGAGAGGTTATGGAACATTCACAAAAGAATGCGGAGCCTCGCACCGGTGCCCTGCGCATGGAACCGCACGAACGCGAAGAGCAAATTCTGAAAATTGCTGCAGAACATTTCGCTCAACGTGGCGTGCTCGGTGCCTCCATGAGCGCTATTGCCCGCGACGCCGGCATCACGCGAGCCCTGCTCTACCACTACTTCCCCGGCAAGGACTCCCTGGCGGCAGCCGTCACCCGACGCGAAGCCAACGCAGTCCTTGAGGCTCTTGGCGAGCACCACGAAAACCCCGAGGAAGCACTCCGCAGGGCACTGCGCACCTACTTCCTCGTGGTGGCGGGCGTCCCCACCCCCGGCGGGGAGGACTTCCCGAACAACCCCACCGACTACCTCGAGTGGATGCTCGAGCGCACCGGCATGCCGATTAATGACCGCACCCGCGTCATTCTCGGAGGCTGGTTGCAGCTCGTCGACTACTTCGCCCTGCACGTCGTGCAGCTCAACCCCCGCGATCAGCGCACCGTTCGTTCCCGCGGGCTCGGGCTCGAAGAAGCCATCGACCTGTGCCTGGGTGCCGTTGACACCCTCACCGGCGGCTACTAGCCGACAATTCTGAAGGTACTAGGCGAGCACCCTAGACTTCCCGCTCCGATGTTTGGTTATGTGCTCCACGGCAAAGATGACGTGGATATCCGGGCGGTTATTCCTCCGCTACGCCGCCTGCGACGTGGTGGACTCCGGGAACACCACCCGGTTCGTGAGTAGGGAAACATAATGCCCCGCATCCCCTTCCGTGAGGGTGTGGGGCATTATGCTGCTCAGATTTTGTGATGTTCAGGTTGAGGTTAAAGGAATTAGCTTAACTTGAGGCTGAGCCTGAGACCCTGTGCGGAGGGCGCTAAATGGAGCGTCGCAACGACAGCCCGCGAACCGTCGCGTAGAAACCCTGCGCCTGCAATGCTGCGCGCAGTGCCTCCACCGGATGCTCCACGATTTCGCTACCGGAGGTGCCCAGCGTGGATGCGTTCAGGGTGTGGGTGCCCAAAAGCTCCACATCGTTGACCTTCTCCACCGAAATCTTCTCCGCACCACCGGCAGACACCAGGCGCGCCAGGGCGGGGGCAGCCGCCTCCAGAAGCACCGGGTCGGTGGTAAACGCCAGCAGAGTCTTCGCGCCACGCTCCACGTACAGCACCGGGGCGCCGTTCACCAGTACCACGCAGGCGCCCGCCTTACGCGCCGGGCGGTGCTTCACCGGGCCCTCGCCTTCGTGCGCAAAGGAGGGAATCGGGGGCCAGCTCAACGCCGCACCGTACGGGTTCGCCGGGTCGGTCGCCGCCAGAAGGGTCACCGTGAACGTGCCGTACACCTGCTCCGTATCGGTACGCTGCGGGGTATAGGCGCTCGCACCAAAAGCCTGCGGACCTGCGGGAATGCTGAGATTATCGGCGGTGGAACGCAACAGATCCACCGTCGCCGGGGCGGCAAACTGAGCCGCGCCCAAACCCTCAATAAAGTAGCCGCGACGCACCAGCGCACGATCCTCAGCCGCCGAATAAATCCGGTACAGCTGCGAGAACCCGCCGGCAGAATCCTCCACCTGCAGGCACCCGCGAGTCAGCACGCCGTAGCGGTCCAGCAGCAGGTCGGCACGTGCGAGCGCCGCAACCGTCGCCTCTACCGGCTCCTGAAGGAGTGTGTCCACGCGCGAGAAACGGCCGCTATCCTGCGGTGCAACTGCGGGAGCGGCGGTATGGAGCCCGCCGCGGAGGGAATTGCCACGCAGGGAACGCAGGCCGCGCCCGGTGGCAGGCGCAGAGTAGCCGCTGGAACCATAACTATCAGCGCCGAAACTGCCCGCCATGCCGTTACCCATGGAGGCGCGCGCCGCCGCAATACGACCCGCACCGCGGCGACCCACCCGCGTCAGACGCGCAGCAAGTGCCGGAGTCGGATGCGCACTGCGGACACCGGCAAGCATCGCCCGAACCGGTGCGAAACTATCGTTCGTCACCGCGCCAGACCACACAAGCCGCCACAGCGCTGCCGAAACCTCCGCCGCATCCGGAAAAGTCACCACCTGACCGGCGGGCGCAGCCGCACTCATCAGCTGCGCCACCCGCTCACGCAGCGCCGGCACGAACAGGCCGCCGTGAGCCAGCGCCTCATAAATGGCGTGCTCGAGCGTGCCCGGAGTCTGCAGAGCCTCCCAGAGCTCGGGATTCTCTGCGTGCAGCAGCTGCTCCGGGTAGTCCTCGCCCAGAGTCAGCGAAGAGCTCTCGCTCAAATGCAGGCGAATCCAGCCGTCAGACTTCTGCGCGCTACCGCCGCCGAGCTGACCGGCACCGGTGAAGAACACCCTGCCGCTCGCCATAAGCTCGTCCAGCATGTGCGGCTGGTAGCCGGGCACGCGCGCCGGAAGAATCAGTGTCTCCAGGGCGGAAGCCGGTACGCGTACACCCGCCAACTGGTCGATGGCGGTGAGCAGGTCCTCTATTGCGGTGGCAGAGTTTTGAGCGGCACTATCGAGACCGTTGTCAGCGCTGTTCTCTGCCGCCGGGCTGAGGGGCACTACCTTCTCGCCCACCACCGTGGCGGCGCGGCGGGAGGGCATGAATGCACCGTAGGCGCTCGCCTCTGGCAGGGTCTGGGCAACCCGCACAGATAAAGAACGAACGTTCTGCCACGAAGGCAGGAAAACACCGTAGACCTGCGCCGATACCGGCTCAATCTCCTCACGTAGCGCCGCCAGCGAACGGGCGCGAATCGTGCGCAAAACCTGCGCATCTACCCACTCAACACCGACCGCACTGGGAGTACGTAGTACCTCGGGCAGGAACTCGCCGGAGCTCAGGCGGCGCTGCTGCTGAAGACGTTGCAACACCGGAGTCAGCACGCCCACACCCACCGGGGTCAGGCGCGAAAAATGCTCCGCCGCCTGCTGTGCCGTAAAGGGAATATGGGTGCGCGCATAGCGAGAAACCAGGTCTTCAAGAGGCTCCGCGACCGGCTCCAAAAGGGCAGTGGGAAGCGCCGCGGCAGGCATAATGCCCAGTCCATCGCGCAGGCGCGCGGCGTCCTCAACCACCGCGTAGTACAGCTGCGGCTCGGCAGAATCATCAGAAGCGCCCGCAAACGAGAACGCGCGGCGCGAGCGCACCAGCTGCTCCGCCAGCTCGCGTGCCTGCTCCACGCTGGCGTGGGCACCGTATTCCTCGTCGTACTCCTCGCCGTAGTTTTCAGAATCCTCATGCTCAGTGCCGGGTGCCTCAGCCCGCGGGTTGTCAGAGCGCAAACGCAGGCTCAATTCCCGCGCGCTCAACGGGCCCAGCTGGCGCAACAGATCCGCCACGCCCTCAACCCCGCAGGCGCGGTAACGCTCACCCGTGCGCTGCAGGCGTTGCTGAGTCTGCACCAGCACCGCCGGATCCAGCAGGTCACGCAGACCGCTCGAACCCAGCAACTCAGCCAGTAGCGCCGGGTCCAGCGAGAGCGCGGCGGCGCGGCGTTCGGCGGCGGGCGCATCCCCGTTGTAGAGGTGCTCGGCAACGTACTCAAAGAGCAGGGTGCGCGCAAAAGGCGAAGGCTCGTTCGTCTCAACCTCAAGCATGGACACCGCCC
>ERZ1674288.16-NODE-16-length-32123-cov-10.330953_pt1 | contig 32123 bp, 29 predicted proteins | sample MGYA00581190_ERZ1674288 | MGnify/ENA primary metagenome ERZ1674288 (study PRJEB41354, sample SAMEA4873332) | human saliva metagenome | biome: human-associated habitat [ENVO:00009003]; feature: mouth environment [ENVO:08000002]; material: saliva material...
TAAGACTCTTCGCGCCGATGGTACTGCACTTTTGTGGGTGTGGGAGAGTAGGTCACCGCGGGTTTTTTTATTCAAGAGGGGAAGACCTTATAGGTCTTCCCCTCTTTTTGTGTACCCAAAAACTCTTTGGAGCGAAAGCCCCATAACTCAGCAGAGTACAGAGACGCAGCAGAGAAGTGGAGGAACAAGGCTGCAGGGCCAGCCCGACAGCGTGCCAGCCTACTGCAGAGGTAACGAGATGGGGAGTTCACAGATCCGCCTGAATGACGAACTAGAGGGCACGGTGGAGGAACTCTTGGTACCTTAACAACAAGAGCAATCAATCCACATCTCTACCCGAACGAGTAGAGAACACGCAAAGGAGCATCATCATGGCCGATGAGAAGAGCATCTACGAACGCTGGAGCGAAGAACGCCTCGACCCGCCCTTCCCCAAAGAATGGGGGCTGGATGAAGAAGACGAAGCCGAGTTGCTCTGGCCCATCTGGCCCCTGCTGTTCATGGGTGAATCTGATACTGAGCAGTACGTAGAAACCATCACCGATTATGTGATGGACGTACTCGGTCTGGAATACGATGGGGAGAACGAAGACAGCAAGCTCTGGGAAAAGCGCGTAGAGGACTACGTGGAAGAGCTCATCAAGCGTCGTCGTGCCTTTGCTGCTGAGCTGGGCATTACCCCCGAAATGCAGAAGAACTCTAACCTCAACCGTGCCTTCGCAGCCCTGGAAGAAGAAGGAGTTATCGCACGACAGAACTTCACCTGCTGCGGTACCTGCGCCTCCGCAGAAATCTGGGACGAGATCGACGATAGCCGTGAATGGAAGGGATACATCTACTTCCACCAGCAGGACACCGAAAGCCTCGCTGAGAGCGGTGGTACCTACGTTGGGTTCGGTTCCTTCCTCGCCTACCCCAGGGACGAAAATGAATGGAACGCGCTGAGCGATGCGCAGAAGGAAGAGATTAGTGCTCTTCACAAGAAGCTTTCCGTGGAGCTCATGAAGGACACCATTATCCCCGTACTGGAGAAGTACGGCCTGAACGTGGAGTGGAAGGGGAACTTCGACACCCGCCCGTTCATTGGGGGAGTGGAAATCTACAACATTCCCTAGCAGCTGGTGAGCTGAACCGGATGGGTGCCTCGGCGCTATACTTGTGCGCTACTTGTGGCAGAGGGGAGTGGCACCTCCCAATGCTACGAAAGTTTACAAGGAAAATAAGCTAAGAGCGTGAGAACAAACATCACAGTATCTCAGTCAGAGTATTAACTAGCCGATAAGGCACCCATTCGGTAGGCTAGACGGGTAGCGCGGTACGTCCACACTAGAGAAAAGACAGAACCTGTCCACATGATAGGAACTGCCCAACATAGCTTTAAGCTGCCATATACGGCAGGAAGCTGAGCTCTAGAACGCCCCGCAGAGATCAGAAGGCACCCAGCTCAGACGAGCACTGGCACTCTGAACCTCTGCCCTGATGGGTGCGTACTCCATAAGGAGTAGGCTAGAAGAAGTGGACGAACCGCCACCCATATTCCCAACCAAAGGAGCAGGCATGTCGACCGACGCCCGCGAAAAAGCCCGCCAGATTGCGGCACAGCAGGCCAAGAAGAGCCCCAGCCAGGCAAGCCGCCGCTGGCTCCAGCTCGGCGTACTCGCTGTGGTCCTCGTCATCGTAGGTATCATCGGTTTCGTCGTAATCAACGGCAACAAGAACACCAAGGTAGCAGAAAGCGGCCCCGTGCCCGCCAGCGCCAACGAATACGGTGGCATTGTGCTGACCAAGGACGGAATCGTCAAAAACTCCTCCACCCAGGAGACCCGCGACTTCAAACAGCTCGCAACCTCGACCTCCTCCGTAACCCCCATGGTCAACGGAACCGCAGCAGCAGTCAACACCATGCCCCCGGGCGTGCAGACCGCTGAAGAAGCAGCCAAGAACGGCCAGCCCGTTCGCGTGACCATCTTCCAGGACTACAACTGCGTGCACTGTGCAGAGTTCGAGAAGAAGTACGGTGAAGAAATCCAGAAGCTCGTCGAAGACGGCACCATCACCCTGGAAATCCGCAACCTGACCTTCCTGGACCGTTCCTCGCCCACCGCTTACTCCGCACGTAACGCGGCAGCAGCATACTCCGTGGCCAACCAGGTCAGCACCAGCGAATTCCTGAACTACCAGCGTGAGATCTTTACTCACCAGGGCCGCGGCGACATGAACAACCAGCAGATCGCCGACATCGCTTCTAAGCACGGTGCGTCCATCGGCTCCGATATGAACGAAGGCAAGTGGCGCCCCTTCGTGGACGTGGTCAACGCTGAATCCGCAAAGAACGGTATTAAGGGTACCCCCACCGTCTTCGTTGATGGTGACCAGTACACCAGCAACGACTTCAGCGCCTTCCTGAAGAGCAAGATCGAAGCTAAGAAGAAGTAACCGCTTCGATACGAAAACCCGGTAACCTCGGCGTGAGGCTACCGGGTTCTTCTGTACAGGGTGATGAGTTTGAGGGGCGGATGAGCATCAAGCAGAAGTGGTGTTCTTAAGGGGGTAAAACGAAGGAAACGAACGAATCAAACCGGCACAATCCAGAAGCATTCTCAAGCAAACCGCCAAAGAACAACTAAGCAGATTCAACCACGAGAATAGGGTACACTGGACAAGTTGCCTCCTTAGCTCAGTTGGCCAGAGCATCTGTCTTGTAAACAGAGGGTCACCGGTTCGAATCCGGTAGGGGGCTCAGAAAAATCCTGGTTCGCACCAGCCTCATAGCAGAGGTGCGGATCAGGATTTTATTGTAGCGAGTGTCCTCGAGTGTCTAAGGGACCCGCACCAACACATCGTCTACCCGCCCTGAGGAACCAAGTATGTCTGAAACCTCCGGAACCCCGCAGGCCACCGCCTCGCAGGGCACCCGTACCGCGGCGCTGCGCACCGTCAAAGCACGCGAAAACAACGACTACCCCCTCGAAGAATTCATCGAATCGCGAGGATTCCGCCCCGAAATCCAGGGCCTGCGCGCCTTCGCCGTGCTCCTCGTGGTGCTCTACCACGTCTGGTTCGGCAAAGTCTCCGGCGGTGTGGACGTCTTCCTCTTCATCTCCGCCTTCCTGCTCTCGCTCTCCTTCATGCGCAAGATCAACGAAGGCAAACCCCTCAAACTTTTCAACTACTGGCTGCACGTCTTCCAGCGACTGCTGCCCGTAGCGACGGTGGTTATCGCGGGTACCACGATTGCGTCCTTCTTCGTGCTCGCGCCCAGCCGCTGGTCGCAAACCGTTACCGACGCAACGAGCTCCCTGTTCTACTTCCAGAACTGGAACCTCGCGTTCAGCTCCGTGGACTACTACGCCCAAAACGCCTCTGTGAAGTCGCCCTTCCAGCACTTCTGGTCGCTCTCCATCCAGGGGCAGATCTTCATCATCTGGCCCCTGCTCTTTGCCGCAGTAGCCTACTTCGTACACCGATTCCGCGGGAACCTCTTCACCACCGCGGTATTCATCTTCAACACGGTGTTCGTCGCATCCCTAACCTTCTCTATCGTCGAAACCGACACCAACCAGGGATTCGCCTACTTCGACACCCGCACCCGCCTGTGGGAGTTCGCCATCGGCACCCTGCTGGCGATGCTCACCCTCAAATGGAAGGCGCCCGAAAAGGCGCGAGTCGTCATGGGCTGGGTCGGCATCATCGGCCTGGTCACCTGCGGTGCAATCCTGCCCGTCGAACGAGCATTCCCCGGCTACCTCGCCCTGTGGCCCGTGCTCTCCGGTGCGCTCGTCATCATGGCCGGCCGCACCAACAGCCGCTGGGGCATTGACCGACTGCTGGTCTCCGCACCCCTGCAGAACCTGGGTAACATCTCCTACGCCCTGTACCTGGTGCACTGGCCCATCCTCATTCTCTACAGCAGCGCCGTCGGCACCTCCCGCGTGAACATCATCGAAGGCACCATCATCATCCTTGCCTCCATCGGCCTGGCATGGCTGCTCATCCGCTTCGTCGAAAAGCCGCTGCGCTACCGCAAGGATCCCTTCGTACCCTGGCTCATGATGAAGATGCGCTTCAAGACCGTCTTCTCCGTCAAGACCTGGGCCGACCAGCTCGCCTTCATCCTCGCCATCTTCCTGGTCGCCGGCGTACCCCTGACCGCCGCACAGACCTGGATCGGCTACCGCAACGCCCAGTCCGAGCAGAACGCCGAACTGAAGGTACAGACCGTCACCGAAAACTACCCCGGCGCCCGCGCTATCGGCGGCGCCCAGCAGGGGCTCATCGACAACCCCATCCCCTCCGGCGGTGACGTCAAAGCCCAGTACGAAGGCCTGAGCGACACCTGCACCGGCGCCTTCGCACCCTCCGACCCGGCACTCGCCAAGTACTGCAGCCTGCAGAAGAACGGCGGCGACGACGTTCCGCTGACCATGGTCATCGGCAACTCCCACGCCGAACAGGTGCTGAGCTCCTTCAAGCCCATCGCCGAGCAGACCAAAACCAACCTGCAGGCCTACCTGCTCGGTGGCTGCCAGTACCCGGTCCGCGCCGTTAACGCTAGTAATGAATGCTCGGAATTCAACACCAAGATGACCGAGGAAATCCTCAAGCGTAAGCCGCAGACCGTGGTCCTCATCGCGACCATCGCCCAGGCCCGCTCGAACGACGAACGCATCGACCCGAGCCTCGACGAGACGGTACGCCGTCTCACCGAAGCAGGAATCCAGGTCATCGGTCTACGCGATAACCCGCGCTTCGAGTACAACATCTACGAATGCGCTCAGAAGGCCGGCGCCGACAAGAGCTCCTGCGCACGACCCGCAAGCGAAAAGTACGCTGCCGAAAACCCCGCAAAGGAAGTCTTCGACAAGTACCGCGGACAGGGCGCCGTCATGGTCGACCTGGCAGACGTGTACTGCCCGGATGGCACCTGCAGCCCCGTGGTCGGAAACATCTACGTCTACATCGATGACAACCATGTCTCCAAGACCTACAGCCGCACCATGGCTCAGGAAGTGTTCCAGCGTGCAGCGGAAGGCGGCTGGCTCGTCAACGGAAAAGTGAACTTCTAAAGTTCGCCAATACAGCGGATCCCCCGTGCTGTTCTACAGAAGTATGAACAGTGCGGGGGATCCGCTGTATTAGGAGGAACTGCAGTGGCAAATGGACTCTGTGGGTCTATATAGTGATGCATGGTTGAATATGAAATCAGGATAGGCTAACTTAAAATTATCTTAGGGTTGCCTTAATAATCCTGGTTTATAGACAACACCACAGAGTCGAGCACGACAGCACACGATGATCCCTTCCGGACTGAAGTAACCCCCTCCGCGGAACAAAGCGGCACCCGGCTCGTCCGACTGCGTCCTGCTCCAACAAGGAGAACAATGACCATCTCACGTAGCACCTTCATTAAGGGTGCATCTTTCACCGCACTGGCCGGCCTGCTCGCCGCATGCTCTACCGGCAACGGCTCCAGTACCTCGGGCTCAACCACCACCGCGAGCGCCGAAGCGGGCGCATTCCCCATCACGATTACCAGCGACTACGGTGATACCGTCCTCAAGCAGGCCCCCACCAAGATTGCCGTGGTCAACGCCTGGAAGAACGCCGACGCACTGCTCGCCCTTGGCGTGGTGCCCGCAGGTATCCCCAAGGTCAGCTGGGGCCAGAACTCCAACGACTCCACCGATTGGTTCGACGCCAAGCTCAAGGAAATGGGCAAGAGCCTGAACGACATTACCCGTTACGCCGAGGCCGACGGCCCCGCCTATCAGGAACTCGCCAAGCTCGCTCCGGATGTTATCTTCGCACCCTACGGCAATATGAGCGCCGAAATCTACAAGAAGCTCTCCGACATTGCACCCGTCGTGACCGCCCCCAAGGGCGTAGGCATGTTCGAAGTATCCTGGCAACAAGTCGTTGAGCAGGCGGGCAAGATGCTTGGTACCCCCTCCGCCGCTACCAAGCTCATTGACGAGACCACCAAAAAGCTGAAGGAAGCAACCTCCAAGTACAGCAACCTCGCTGGTGCAAGCTTCATCGCGGGCTACTTTGATGTCGAGAAGAAAACCCTCGGCGCATACACCGCCAAGGACTCCCGCCCCCAGACCTTTACCGACTGGGGCATGGTTGAAGCACCCTACGTCACTGAACACTCCAAGGATGCGCAGAGCGTCTTCCTCTCCATCTCTTCCGAAGTGCTCGACCAGGTTGAATGCGACGTGCTCTGGGCTTGGGTCAACGACCCCGCTGACGTGGAGAAGATTAAGTCAGATCCGCTCTTCGCTGCTCTCCCTGCCCTGAAGAAGAACGCCGCTATCTTCGAATCCGATAAGCACCTTGGTCTGGCCCTCTCGGCTGCCTCCCCGCTGTCGCTGACCTGGGCCGTGAAGAATTCCTCCATTCTGGAGAAGTTCTCCACCGCTATCAAGAACGGTAAGGGCTCCAAGTAACGTGAGCCATCCCCACTCGGGACACGGGCAGGCCCGCGGTGTACACAGCACCCGGCGCCTGCCCCGTTTGTGTCTCCTCATTGCCCTCACCTGCGTTGCCGCCGCGCTATCGTTGCTCGTTGGCACTCGATTTATCGACCCAGCTACTGTGCTCAACACCCTGACCGGTCACAGCCCGGAAGGTATCGAAGGCGCCGTTATCGATGCGCGTATTACCCGAACCATCTGGGGACTCATCATCGGTGCCGCCCTCGGCCTCGCTGGAGCCGGTATGCAGGGTATTACCCGCAACCCGCTCGGCGACCCCGGAATCCTCGGGGTGAACTCCGGTGCAGCCTTTGCCGTGGTCACCGGTATTACCTTCCTCGGCGTGAAGAGCACAACCGAGTATTCCGTGCTCGCATTCGTAGGCGCCGCCGCGGCCTCCGCTCTGGTATACGCCTTTGCCTCCATCGGCAAGGACGGCGCGACCCCCGTTAAGCTGGCGCTCATGGGTGCGGCCCTCAGCGCCGGGCTCGGATCGCTCACCAGCGCTCTGATTCTGACGCGCCAGAACGCCCTGGATGATCTGCGCCGCTGGCAGGTGGGGTCCATCGCGGGTAAAGATCTGGAGAACCTCTTCCCCTCGGGGATTTTGTTGCTTGTTGGTGCGCTCATCCTGTTTACGGGAAGCCGAACCATTAACAACCTCGCCCTTGGCGACGACATGGCTGCGTCCCTTGGCGAAAACGTCAATAGAAGAAGGTTCATTCTCTTTATCGGTATAACCCTACTCGTCGGCGCCGCCGTCGCGCTCGCGGGCCCCATCGCTTTCCTCGGCCTCATGGCCCCGCACGCCATGCGTTCCTTCATCAGTGCGGACTACCGAATGCTTCTGCCTGCTTCTGCACTCTTCGGCGCGGTTATCCTGTTGCTCGCCGACACGCTCGGCCGTGTGCTGATGCCTCCGCAGGAAATTCAGGTGGGCGTGAGCACCATTGTGGTGGGCGTGCCTGTCTTCATCTACCTGATTCGACGGTCTAAGGGGGCGAGCCTCTCATGATGAGCCCGCATCGTAACGCTACCGGCGGGGTGGCCGAGCTACGCGCTATCCGTCGCCGCGAAATGCGCCGCCCCATCCTTGGACTCTCCGGGTTGGCCCTCGCGCTCCTGGCTGCCATGGCTGTACGCGTTCTGCTGGGTAGCTATACCGTTACCATTCCCGACTTTCTGACCTTGGTCACCGGTGGTGAAGTACCCGTACGAGGGGCCAGGTTTATCGTCATGGAGGACAAACTTCCCCGCGCAGTCCTTGGTGCTCTCGCCGGCATCGCCTTTGGATGCGCCGGTGCCATCTTCCAGTTGCTCCTACGCAATCCGCTGGCTAGCCCAGATATTATCGGCATTAGCAACGGCGCCTCCCTCGGCGCGGTGCTCTCCATGGTCTATTGGGGTGCTTCGGGATTCAGCGTCTCGCTCTTCGCAATCGTCTTCGCCCTCGCCGCTGCGGTCGTCACGATGCTTCTGGCCTCGGGACAAGGCAATGTGGGGAACCGCTTCATCCTGATGGGTATTGGCGTGGCTGCGCTCTGCAACGCGGCCGTCACCTACCTGCTCGAACGCATGTCTATCGGCCAGGCTAGTAGCGCGACCGTCTGGATGGTCGGCTCCCTCAGCATCGCCAACTGGGATCGCATTGGTATTCTGCTCATAGCTCTGCTGGTGCTTTTGCCTTTTATCCTCTGGGGTATCAACCACCTAAAGACCTCAGCCGTGGGTGATGACCTGGCGCACGGTCTGGGTGTGCCGGTGGGTTTCATCCGCTGGTACTACATCGGCTTGGGTGTACTCTTGGCCGCTGTCGCCACTGCGGCTACTGGGCCCATTGCCTTCGTTGCGTTCGTCGCGGGACCTATCGCCCGTCGTATTATTGGCGGCCGCCACACGATTCTGGGAGCATCTCTTGTGGGCGCAACCATCGTGGTGCTTGCCGACTTCGTGGCGGCGAACCTTTTCCCGTCCATCTCATTCCCCGTAGGTATTCTGACCGGTGCTATGGGCGCGCCGTTGCTCATCTGGCTGCTCGTGCAGAATCAAAAGGAAGGAAAATAATGAAAGAAATCACCGAACGCACCCTCAAAGTAGAGAACGTCAGCCTCGGCTACGGCGAAACCACCATCGTCAAAGACCTCTCCCTTGAATTTCCGAAGGGCAAAATCACCGCGATTATTGGCCCGAACGGTTGCGGCAAGTCCACCCTGCTACGCGGTGTCTCCCGGCTGCTCAAGCCTCTCAGCGGTGACTTCACCTTGGATGGAAAATCCACTCACGAGTACTCCATGAAGGGGTTCGCGCGTATGGTCGGGCTGATGCCCCAGCACCCCATCGCACCCGAAGGCATCACCGTCGCCGACCTCGTCTCGCGCGGCCGCTACCCCTACCAGGGCCTCTTCAAGCGGAACAGCGCCGAAGACGACGAGGCGGTTGCTTGGGCTCTCGAAGCCACCGATACAATGTCCCTGGCAGAACGACAGGTCACCGAACTCTCCGGCGGTCAGCGCCAGCGCGTCTGGATTGCCATGGCGCTCGCCCAAGAAACCGATATCCTGCTACTGGATGAGCCGACCACCTACCTCGACCTGGCACACCAGGTGGAGCTACTCGATCTGCTCTCGGAACTCAACGAGCAGCGCGGCACCACCATGATCATGGTGCTGCATGAACTGAACCTCGCCGCCCGAGTCGCTGACTACCTGGTCGCGATGAAGGACGGCTCCATCGTTGCCCAGGGCGAGGCACACGACGTACTCACCCGCGAGAACCTGCACACCATCTTCGGGCTGAAAGCCGAAGTTGCAGACCCGTTCAATGACGGAAGCGTCGTGGTTGTACCGCACCCGCGCATCCCCACAAACCACGGTGTAGCGGGCCAGGAGCGCGAGTAGCCGTGGGGGAGCGCATCAAACGACGCCGTGTGCGCACACATGGTGATAACGCCTATGGCATCTTCACCCTGGCTGTGAGCCGTGTGGAGCGGCTGACCCCTTCCTACGTGCGGGTCAGCCTGACCGGTCCCTCCCTACGCTACGCCGTGAACCCGGTCGCGTTGGGTGGGCTAAATGCCGACACACATGCGGTGGGGGAACAGGATACTACCAGGAGTGAGGGCGAGCTCGGTTCCTACCGCGGCGTGTTGGACGGCTACGTTAAGTTGCTCGTGCCGCCCGCCGTCCAACACGACGAGTATGGACGCATCACGCGCCTAAACCCTGAGCCGGTGCACATCGACCTCACCGACACATGGCGGCAGGACTGGTTCGCCTTGCCCGATACCGAACGCGGCTGGATGCGTACATACACTCTGCGCGCCTCCCGCCTGCACGATCCTGATGCTGCTCTGCGCAAGGTGATCGAGGCCCTGCCTGTTGCGCCTCTCATCCCTGCCGGGGTAAGCCTACCTGCCGCGCCAGGTATCGACTCCGCTCTGCCCGAAATCGATCTCGACTTTGTACTCCACACCGAGGTAAGTTCCGACGGGGTTGAACGCATGGGCCCCGGTGCTACCTGGGCAAGCCTTGCTGAGAGGGGGGATAGAGTCTCTATCCTCGCGCCCTTGGCGGGTCAGCCTCTGTGGGCCTCTTGGTCGAGTGGTGGCGCCGCGCGCATCATCCTCGCGGTGGATGAAACCGCGGTACCCGCCGCTCTCTCTATCCTTGCGGACTATGCTGCCGGGGATCAGAAGCCTGCCGAAATCCAGCTCATCGCAGAGGTGCCTCACGCAACCGACAGCCTAACCACGCTGTGGGACGGTCCTTATCCGCACTTGCCTGCACTGAGTGAGTTACCGAACCTCACCGTTAACTGGTGTGCTCGCGAAGATGCGCCCCGAGGCGAAGCCCTGACCGCTGGTCTGCGTAAGGCTCTGGGTTTGGGTGCGTGGAATTCTAAAGGTGCCCCTGTAGCTGCTGAGCCTTCCCCAGATTGTGACGACGAAACCGAGGTTGTCTGGACCCTGGCAGATGATGAGAACCCGCAGATTTACGTGTTTATTGCGGGTGAGGCGTCGGTTGTCAAGACCCTGCGCCGTATCTGCGTGCAGGAGGCGTCCATTCCCAAAAATGATGTTTCATTCATGGGATACTGGAAAACAGGACGCACCGAAAGCTAAGCGACGAAGCCGGTACACCGCGCGGGTGTACCGGCTTCTTCCATAGAAGGGCTAAACTCTACAGACGCCCGGAAAGAAGACACAATGACGACCCCGCTCCTAGACTCCAACGGCAAGCTCAACGGTGAATCAGTACGCTACGTAGCAATCGGCGACTCCTTCACCGAAGGCGTGGGCGACGTTGACCGCCGCCGCCCCAACGGACTGCGCGGCTGGGCAGACCGCGTTGCCGAAGGTATCGGCGCAGTAGACCCGCAGGCACAGTACGCAAACCTTGCTATCCGCGGCCGCCTGCTCATTCCCATCCTCGAAGAACAGCTGCCGGCTGCTCTGGAGCTGAAGCCCAACCTCGTCACCTTCTACGGCGGCGGTAACGACATCATGCGCCCCAACGTGGATATTGACCAGCTCATGACCCACGTGGACGAAGCCTTCGCAACCCTGCGCGGCGAAGGAATCGAAGTGCTTACCGTAACCGGCCTGGATGTACAGGGCCAGGGCCCCTTCGCCCGCACCCGCGGCCGCACCGCCACCTACAACGAGCTACTGCGCGGCATCGCCGAAGACCACGGCGTGCACATTATTGACTACTGGCGCTGGAATGACTTCCTCGACTGGCGTCTGTGGGCTGATGACCGTCTGCACATGAACGATCTCGGCCATGAACGCTTCGCATCCCGCGTGCTGGCGCAGCTCGGCCTGCCTGGCGTGGTCACCGAATCGGTACTGCCTCCGGAGGTGCAGCTGACCGCTCGTGAGAAGATCGAGCAGGAGGCGCGCTGGGTTCGCGAGTTCGCCCTGCCGTGGATTGGCCGCCGACTGAAGGGCACGAGCTCCGGTGACGGCGTGAGCCCCAAGTACCCGCAGTGGGTGCCCGCGGCAAGCCTGAAGAACTAGGCGGAAGAACTAGGGCTGCGGTGGCTCACGGTACGGCGTAGAACTGTACGCCGGGGGAGTGCCCTGCGCGGTATCTGTACCGTATTTGCGCTCGCATCTACGCCGTAACGGGGGCGGTAAAACCGCCGCTACCTGTACCGTTACTACCCCTTAAACTGCCCTTTAAAACCGGGGCGGAAGCGTTTAAACGAGAGTTAAAAGCTCTTTAAACGCGTGTTTAAGCCTGTTTAACAGTCCTGCGCATACCGTCAGAAGCGGTGGCGCGGGGCCGTTTTCGGCTTAAATCCGGCTTAAGCTGTTAATCTCACAACATGAATTTCACCGGTGTAATTTATTCCCGGTCACATAGAGAACGCCCGTTCTTAAATCGGTGCATTAACGCCTGACTAGGGGCGTTAAAGAATCCCTTAAAAACATCTGGACTTGCAAAAATACCCATTTTTGGTAGAATAGGTAGGTATGTTTGCCGCCCGGCGGCAAGCGCGCATCCGCGAATCGAGTGCCTCGCTTAAACGAGGTGCAATCGGCTCAGAACACCGAGATTCCGCGGATTTTTAAGGCAAAATCCGGCGTGCAGGCTTGCACGAACCCCCGTATTTACCTAGAATTTAACGCTGTTCGTAGTGGTGGAAACGCCTCTCGACACTAATAAGCTTCACCGTTTTTCCCGCGGCGGGGATCGATGCGTGGCCTCTCACCCACGTGACGATCTCAAACACTCTAGCCCGGCGAATAACCCGGTGCTTCTACATTGGTGGCGGGACGCTCACGAGTAACATCGACTGCGTACCGTCATAAAAGTCAATCAATAAAGGAGTGAAACATGGCAGCAGTCTGCCAGGTGACCGGAGCTGTTCCCGGCTTTGGACACAGCATTTCGCACTCGCATCGCCGCAACAAGCGTCGATTCGACCCGAACGTACAGAAGAAGACCTACTGGGTTCCTTCGCTGCGTCGTAAGGTAACCCTGAACGTGTCCGCTAAGGGCATCAAGGTGATCGATGCTCGTGGCATCGATGCCGTTGTTGCAGAAATCATCGCACGCGGGGAGAAGATCTAGTAAATGGCATCCAAGGCTAAGGACCTCCGTCCTATCATCAAGCTCAAGTCCACTGCTGGCACCGGTTACACCTACGTGACCCGTAAGAACCGCCGCAACAACCCCGACCGCATGGTGCTGAAGAAGTACGACCCCGTCGTCCGCAAGCACGTTGACTTCCGAGAGGAGCGCTAAGAATGGCTAAGAAGTCCAAGATCGCTCGCAACGAGCAGCGCAAGGTCATCGTCGCTCGCTACAACGAGAAGCGTATCGCGCTGAAGAAGACCCTGATCGACGAGAACGCTACCCCCGAGGAGCGCGAAGCAGCACGCGTGGCACTGCAGAAGCTGCCCCGCAACGCTTCCCCCGTTCGCGTGCGTAACCGCGACCAGATCGACGGCCGCCCCCGCGGTACCTTCCAGAAGTTCGGTATCTCCCGCGTGCGCTTCCGCGAGATGGCACACCGCGGCGAGCTGCCCGGTATCACCAAGTCCAGCTGGTAAATCTGGTATTTTAGTTCCTAAACGGTTTTCCGTCGTCACCGACGGTCACTCGCTTTAGACTCAAACCTTAAGTCTCTGGAAGGGGCACCCTAATGGCTAAGAACCGTACCGAACTCGTTGCAGAGGTTGCAGAGAAGTCTGGCAAGAGCCAGGCAACTGTAAACGCAGTCCTCGACGCAGTGTTCCAGGTTTTCGAGTCTTCCGTCTCCAAGGGCGAGAAGATCACCATCCCCGGTTGGATGGCAATCGAGCGCACCGACCGTGCAGCTCGTACCGGCCGTAACCCGCAGACCGGCGAAACCATCCAGATTCCCGCCGGTCACGGCGTGAAGCTGACCGCAGGCTCCAAGCTGAAGGCAGCAGTCGCTAAGAAGAAGTAATTCTTGAGACTTTGAATCTGCTAAAGACCCCCACCAATACGGTGGGGGTCTTTTAGTATGCCCAGATGCTCTCTCTTGGTGACGGAGGTACGGGTTGTCGGGAGGTGGCGGTACCGGTGAGGTAGCGCGGCTAGCGAGGTGCTACCGATGAGGCGGTGCTGAGGGGAGCTGCGAGGGCACGCGTGGCGGGGAGCGTGCACAAGGTGGGTTTTCAAGACCCTAACCCTTAACTCGAGCATAAGACACAGAAAGTAGCTCGGTTTCACAGGGGAAGCTACGATGGGCTACAGAAAAAATAAAGAAAATTTATGCATATGAGCAGAAAGCTATGCATGAGCTGAGCGAAAAACCGCGATTATCAAACCCTGCTGAGAAAAATACTTATACATTGCCGATCGGACACAGCTTAAACACAGCAAACTAAAGCTCAATCTTAGACTCACACCCTAAGCTGGAATCACCGGCGAAGGAAAAGCCACACACCATACACAACGGCCCCACCCAACCGGAAAATCAACCATACAAACCCCGGACGATTGACCCTCCGGGATGCACAAGGAGAACCACCTCATGGCACGCCCCGCACTGCATACTTCCGCACAGACCCCCAACCGTCGCTTCCGCACCGGCGCGGCAGCCCTGTCCCTCGCAGCAATCGCAGCACTCGGCCTGAGCGCTTGCGGCGCGCAGAACACCTCCAACCCGGCACCCACCGCAACCGCAACCGCCAAGGCAACCTCCACCGCTGACGCAGCAGTCAACGCGGGCAACGGCAAGGTCACCGTCAAGGCAAGCGACGCAGCCTCCCCGAGCGCAACCGCAAGCAGCTCCCAGGGTACCGTCACCGTCACCGAAAACGGTGTGACCGTCAGCGGTGCTGATGGTACCGGGGTCACCGCAGACGCCAACGGTAATGTAACCGTCAACGGCGCGAACGGAACCGGCGTGACCGCCGACGCTAGCGGCAACGCAACCGTCAACGGCGGCTCGGCATCGAACAACTCGGGCTCCAGCAACTCGGGCTCCTCCGCAAAGGTCGACGAGAAGGCAGGCGAGACCTCCGCCAAGAGCGGCTCGAACGGCTCCGGCACCGTGACCGTCGACAGCGGAACCGTCAGCGCAGCCAACGGCTACACCCTCATCGAAATCAAGACCGACGGCGGCTGGTCCTACCACGCCCCCAACGGCGACATCATTGAGGTACGAGCTGACGGCTCCTGGGAGCGCGTTGGCGATGGAGGCGTCGTTGAGGTTGATGCTGACGGCTCCTGGGAGCAGACCGGCGAGAACGGCGTGATCGAGGTAGAAGCCAACGGCACTTGGGAACAGACCGGCGGCAAAGGCGCGGTTAAGGTACCCAGCGTCCCTCTCAAGCCTGCCGGTGCTACCGTGGACCCCGTCAAGCCCGTCACTCCCCGTAACTAACTGATGTGACCAGCCGACAAACCGGGCAGAAACGTGGGATATCCCACCCGCTAGAATGCGGATAAACGCCCGGTGGCTCGGATAAAAGCCCCCCAAACTCGATAGAATTAACGCGGTTGGTTACACCGATAATCGTTATGGAATCCCACAAGGATCCTGCGCACGACGCGAATACGTCGCCAACTAGCCGCACCATACTAACAACCACAAGGAGAAATAATGGCATTCGCCCCCGCAATGAAGAAGACCACCGCGGTTCTGTCCATCGCCTTCGCAGGCGCACTGGGCCTGAGCGCATGTGGCTCCCAGTCCTCTTCCACCACCACCGCGACTGCATCCGCATCTGCTTCTGCGACTGCTTCCGCAAGCGCATCGGCTAAGGCATCCTCTGCAGCTGCAACCACCTCGGCTGCATCTGCTTCCGCTTCTGCAGACGTGAAGGTTGACAAGGACGGCAACGTCACCGTCAAGGCTAACGACGGCGAGGGCAACTCCGCAGACGTGAAGGTCGGCGCAGACGGCAAGGCTTCCGTCAACGCTAAGGACTCCGAGGGTAACTCCTCCAAGGTAGAGTCCGACGAGAAGGGCACCAAGGCTGAGTCCAAGGACTCCGAGGGTAACTCCTCCTCCGCCGTTGAGGGCGACGTTATTGCTTCCGAGGACGGCGGCTGGTCCATTCAGGGTGACGAAGGTCAGGTAGCTGTACAGGCTGACGGCTCCTGGAGCCGCCAGGACGCAAACGGCCAGGTCGCAGTTAAGGCTGACGGCTCCTGGACCATCCAGTCTAACAGCGGCCTGCAGGCATCCGTGGACGCATCCGGTGAAGTAACCTCCATCGTTGGCGGCGAGAAGGCAGACCTGAAGGCTCCGAAGGTTCCCGCAAAGCCCGCACAGGCTAAGGTCAACCCCGTCAAGCCCGCACAGCCCAAGTAAGCTGCAAAGAGCTAACAGCGGCTTGTGACGCTACCAGAGCGTAACAGCCCCTGACCCTATAAGACGCCCCGTGTGCATCCGAGCGTGATGTGCACGGGGCGTTTTGCGTCTTCAAGCTGCGCTGAACTCCTAGGGAAAATAGGAAGCTTCGCATAACTGTTGTTAGGATTAGGGAGGCGCTCAGAATCTAGCTCTCACTCAACTCTCACTCAACGAACAACCACACTATAGGTCTCCCCGGCATAGCACGGGGATCTACCAGAAAAGAGAACACAGTGAAGAAGTCTATGGCTGTTCTGTCCCTGAGCCTCGCCGCGACCTTCGGTCTTGCAGCTTGTAGCTCCAACGCCAAGGCACCCGCCGAAAGCCAGAGTGCATCCGCGAGCGCGTCTGCCTCCTCCAGCGCGTCTGCGAACGCATCCACCTCGACAGCTACCTCGGCAAGCGCATCTGCAAACCCAAATAGCTCGAGCTCCTCCGCCAAGGAATCCGGAAGCCAGAAGGGTGGCTTGTCGGGTGCATCCGCCATTCCTACGGACCCCACCGATAGCAACTACGGTCCGCAGATCTACAAGCGTTACAAGGAAATCGTCGAAGAGGCTAAGAAAGATCACTCCACCAAGAGGACTACGAACACTGAAGGCAATGTGTACGCTGCCCCTGACGGAAGCATCGCTGTTGTCGAAGCTAAGAACGGTAACTACATCAGCATTGAGAACGACGGCAGCTGGGTACGTGTGACCCCTGAAGGCGAGGTTGTCGCCGTGGATGATAAGGGCGCCTGGATTGCTGTCAATCCTAATGGCGAAATAACTAGCGTTGATGAGAACGGTGCAGCTTCCATGATTAACATTAAGACCTCGGAGGTCTCGGGCGACTACCAGTCCCTGGAGCTGCCCAAGATTCCGGCTCCCGTGGGAGACCTGCCCGCCCCGAAGAATCCCGTAAAGCCGACCAGCGTCAAGACCCACGAGTAGGCAGACCCGTACAGCGGTAGCCGCTCGTAGAGCCTTTCAACTCTTGAACGCCCCGTGCGCATCCGAACGTGATGCGTGCGGGGCGTTTCTGTGCGCTTGCAGAGTACCGCCAGGATGAGGTGCTAGGCTGGACGCGGGAAATAACGCCCGCTCAACAAATCCCACCCATAACGGACACCCCGGACGCCCAGCGCAGTTCGGGATCTACCAGAAAAGAGAACACAGTGAAGAAGTCTATCGCTGTTCTGTCCCTGAGCCTCGCCGCAACCCTCGGCCTTGCCGCGTGCAGCCCCACCAACATCAAGGCACCCGCCGAAAGCCAGAGCAACTCCGCGAGTGCGTCTGCATCGGCGACTGCCTCTGCGAGCGCTTCGGCTACCGCTTCCGCGAGCGCATCCTCCGAGTCCAAGGCAAGCGCATCGGCATCCGGCTCGGCAAGCGCATCTGAGAAGAGCTCTTCAGATACCAAGGGCACCGATAGCAGCTCCAGTGATAACGCCGCAGTCGGAATCGGTAAGCAACGATATAACGTCTTCAAGAAGGGCGCTGAACAGGCCAAGAAGGACCCCAGCACTAAGAAGAGCACCAACGCTGACGGCGCCGTGTACACCGACACGAAGGAAGGCGCCTCCATCGTCGAAGCTAAGAACGGTGACTACATCCTGATTAAGGATGACGGCGGCTGGATCCGCGTTAGCCCCGACGGATCGCTCAGCAGCGTCAGCGAATCCGGTGACTGGAGCGTCATCAAGACCAACGGCGATACCATCGCTGTTGATGAGAACGGTGAAGCTACCATCACGAACGTTGTCACCGGTGAATACTCCCAGGACTACAAGTCGCTGGAACTGCCCAAGCCCCCGGCCCCCGTGGACGGCTACAGCACCGCCCCGAAGGAAGGCGTGAAGCCGACCAGCGCTAAGACTCACGAGTAGGCAGACCGGTACAGGGGTAGCCGCTCGTAGCGCCTTTCAAAGCTTGAACGCCCCGTGCGCATCCGAACGTGATGCGTGCGGGGCGTTTCTGTGTCTTCAAACCGTGATGAGAAGAGCCGTGAAAGTAGCGGGGGAGGGGCCACCTGCGACGCGACATCTCAGGGAGCTTTCAGGTCACGGTGCTAGCATGATGGCGTACACCGGGTAGCCCGTGTACAGGTCAACCACACCACGCACTGCGCCGTCGCAGAGCGGCGCATACAGAAAAGAGAAACTACAGTGAAGAAGTCTATTGCTGTTCTGTCCCTGACCATTGCCGGTGCCCTCGGCCTCGCAGCCTGCGGCGGCAACAGCGGCAGCAACTCCAACTCCACCGCATCGGCAAGCGCATCCGCTTCTGCAACCGCTTCCGCAACTGCCTCGGCACCCGCTAGCACCTCCGCAGCGGCAACCAGCGAAAGCAGCACCTCCGCAGCAGCTGAAACCACCAAGGCAGAAACCAAGACCACCCAGGGCACCATCAGTGCACCTAGCGGTCTGCCCAGCGAAGCAACCGAAGCACTCAAGAAGGGTCAGGAATCCGCTGAGCAGGCAGCCTCCGCAGGCTACACCGCCAGCAAGAAAGCCCTGGAGCAGCTCAAGGAGCAGTCCGGCGTGAAGAAGGTGCAGACCAGCGACGGCACCGTCTACTACACCAATGAACTTGCCGCATTCGAAGCCAAGGACGGCGCTATCGTCAGCATCCAGAACACCGGTGTGTGGACCAGCATCGACTCCAACGGTACAACCATCGTCGTGAAAGAGGACGGCTCCTGGATTAAGACCAACCCCAAGGACAACCTCTACACCGTCGTCAATGCAGACGGCACCGCATCCGTGCTGAACACCAAGACCTTCGAGAAGGCGACCGACGTCTCCACCATCGAGACCCCGAAGGCACCTGGCCGTATCGACGGTTTCAGCGGCACCGCTAAGACCCCGGTCAAGCCCACCAAGATTGGTGACCTCTCCGAGGTTGCAGGCGCTAAGTAAAAACTAGCGCCTGCCTCCGGGCAGAACAGCCAGAACAGCCCACCAGAATAGGGCTTACCAAGTGCCCCGCGCGCATCCGATAGTGATGCGTGCGGGGCGTCTTTAATTATTTCTCACTCGGGGATGGAGGGGTTTAAATCTTCGGAATGGGTTGCAGGCGGCGCAACTGCGTCACATGCTTGGGTTCGAGTTCCTCAACGCAGCTGACCTGTAGCAGGCGCATTGTGCGGCGCACCTCTTCCGAGAGGATCTCAATCGTGCGATCCACACCGCGGCGGCCACCCGCCATGAGTCCGTATAGGTAGGCGCGGCCAATCAGCGTGAACTTGGCGCCCAAGGCCAGCGAGGCCACCACATCCGCGCCGTTCATAATGCCGGTATCCACCATAACTTCGGTGTCCTTGCCGACCTCGCGAACCACTTCCGGGAGCAGGTGGAAGGGAACCGGAGCGCGGTCCAACTGGCGGCCGCCGTGGTTCGACAGTAGGATGCCGTCCACGCCTAAATCAGCCAGCTTCTTGGAATCCTCCACGTTTTGCACGCCCTTAATGACAATCTTGCCGGGCCACAACTCACGGATTTCCTTAAGATCCTCGTAATTGATGGACGGATCCATAGCAGCGTCCAGCAATTCGCCCACCGTGCCGCCTGTCGAGGAGAGTGAAGCGAACTCCAATTTGGGCGTGGTGAGGAAGTCATACCACCACCACGGGCGCGGAATCGCGTTCGCCACTGTCTTCAGCGAAAGCTGGGGCGGAATGGAAAAGCCGTTGCGCTTATCGCGCAGGCGCGCCCCCGCAATGGGCGTATCTACGGTGAAGAAGAGCGTATCGTAGCCGGCCTTTGCGGCACGCTCGACCAGGCCGTAGGAAATCTCACGCTGACGCATCACGTACAGCTGGAACCACAGACGGCCGTTTGGGTTGACGCGGCGTACATCCTCAATGCTGGTTGTACCCAGGGTTGAGAGGGTGAAGGGGATGCCCGCTGCCCCCGCCGCGCCGGATCCGGCAATCTCGCCCTCGGTCTGCATGAGGCGTGTGAAGCCCGTGGGGGCGATACCGAAGGGTAGAGCGGAGGTACCGCCCAGTACCTGCGTGGTGGTGTCTACGGTGGAAACATCCGTCAGGATGCCCGGGTGGAACTCGACATCCTCGAAGGCTTGGCGGGCGCGGGTCATCGACAGTTCACCTTCCGCGGCGCCGTCCGTGTAGTCGAAAGCGGCGGCGGGTGTGCGGCGCTTTGCGATGCGGCGCAAATCGTAGATGGTCAGTGCGCTCTGTAGGCGGTTACCTGCAAAATCGAGGCTGGGCTTCTTGAATTGCATAAACTCAAGTAGTTCGCTGGGCTTGGGGAGCTGACGTTGCACCATGGGAGGCCTTTCTCTTGGGGGGCGCCGCCTGCAGGGCGGGCCTTGAGTGGGGGCGGGGTCATCGGCGAGTCCCGCAGAATGGTGTGCGAAAAACCGCACCCTTCTAGTCTAAAAATTAAGGATTGAGTTAATCAATAGTTAGGTAAGGCTTAACTTATTAAGTTAAATATTTTGGGGGTGCCCCTGCGTATCGGTACCGGAGGGCATGACGAATGAATGAGATGCAACGATTCCCAAACCCGTGCATACCACTTTCGCACTCCTCAACTCACGCAAATATGACGTAATATGACGAGCCCTTACCTCCCGCGTTCACAAAGCTCAACTCCCAGCGAACCACCCCCACCACGCTGGCATAATGGGGACAGCAAACCATCGCGCCCACACACGGCGCACCCAACAGGAGAGAGAACCCATGAGCGAGAACACCACCCGCACCGTACGCGTGCGCGCCAGCGAACTCGAAGGCCGAGCCTGGCTCAACACCGGCGATAAGAACCTGACCCTGCAGGATCTGCGCGGCAAAATCGTTATTCTCGACTTCTGGACCCTCTGCTGCATCAACTGCCTGCACGTCCTCGACGAGCTGCGCCCCCTCGAAGAAGAATTCTCCGACGTGCTCGTCACCGTCGGTGTGCACAGCCCCAAATTTGAGCACGAAGCAGACCCCGTAGCGCTCGCCGCAGCCGTCGACCGCTACCACATCACCCACCCCGTACTCGACGACCCCGAACTGACCACCTGGCAGGCATACACCGCCCGCGCATGGCCCACCCTCGTCGTCGTCGACCCCGAAGGCTACATCGTCGCCCACCTCTCCGGCGAAGGCCACGTACAGGGCCTCACTTCCCTCGTACGCGAACTCGTCGCAGAACACGAGGCGAAGGGCACTCTGCACCGCGGCGACGGCCCCTACGTGCCCCGCCCCAAGGCAGCCGGCACCTACGCCTTCCCCGGCAAGGCTATCGAACTGCCCGCCGAATTCGGCCCCGCAAACCTCTTCGGCAACCGCGAGCGCACCTACCTCGTTGCAGACAGCGCGCGCCACCGCATCCTGCAGGTAGCAGCCGACCTCAACACCGTCATCAACACCTACGGCGGCGGCGACGACCCCGTGAACCACCCCGTTAAGGGCCACGTCGACGGCACCGGCACCGAAGCGCGCTTCAACGAACCCGCCGGCCTCGCCCTCGTACCCGAGAACCTGCGCGAGCAGCTCGGCTACGATGTGCTCGTCGCCGACACCGTCAACCACCGTCTGCGCTCCCTCAACCTGCGCACCGGCGAAGTACGCACCCTCGCAGGCAACGGCGTGCAGCGCGTCATTGACGGCGACAACGCCGTCACCGGCGACCCCAACCACATCCCCGTTGGCGTGCCCGCCACCGAAATTGCGCTCTCCTCACCCTGGGATGCCGTCTACTCCCGCGAAGCCGGCCAGTTCATCATCGCCATGGCAGGCACCCACCAGCTCTTCGGCTACGAACCCGTCAACGGCACCGTCAGCATCTTCGCAGGCTCCGGCGTGGAAGGCCTCGCTGACGGCCCCGCCGCCGAAGCCTGGTTCGCCCAGCCCTCCGGCATCATCGAAGCCCGCGACGGCAGCCTCTGGGTCGCCTGCTCCGAAACCAGCGGCCTGCGCCACGTCACCTTCACCGACAATGGCGTACAGGTCACCTCCGCTGTCGGCAAGGGCCTGTTCGACTTCGGCTTCGTTGACGGCGACTCGGACACCGCCCGCATGCAGCACCCCCTCGGCCTGACCGAGCTGCCCGACGGCTCCATCGCAGTCGCAGACACCTACAACGGCGCCATCCGCCGCTGGGACCCCGCAACCGGCACCCTCGGCACCCTCGAACGCGGCCTCGACGAACCCTCCGACCTGCTCGTCGAAGAGGTACCCGGCGAAGAACCGCGCCTCATCATTGTGGAAACCAACGCCCACCAGCTCGTGCGCGCCTCCATTCCCGCCAAGGCACAGCACGTCGACGAAGGCGCCATCACCACCGCGCGCCCCTCCACCAAGCTCACCGGCGGCACTCTCGAATTCGTCTCACGATTCACCGTGCCCACCGGCCAGAAGCTCGACACCCGCTGGGGCGACCCCACCCAGCTGAAGATCTCATCCACCCCCGAGAACTTCATCCTGGAAGGTGCCGGCACCTCCACCGGACTGACCCGAACCCTCGTACTCAACCCCGAAATCACCGAGGCAGTCCTGCACATCACCGCCCGTGCCGCCGCCTGCGACGGCACCCCCGACGGTGACATCCCCGAGCACGCAGCATGCCACCTCTACCAGCAGGACTGGGGCATTCCCGTCATCGTGACCGGTGACGAGGCAGACGAAAGCGAACTCGTCCTGGACCTTCGCGGTATCAACTAGGAACCTATAAAAGAATCAAGGGTCAGTATTATCCTCGCTCCTACAGGGACACCCGTCCTCGCTTCGCTCGGACACCCTGATGTCGCTACGGATAATACTGACCCTTTTCTGCTGTGCCGCCCTGATACCGCTGCGGATAGTACCGGTTCCTTTGTGCCTTTAGGATGAACGGAGGCGAAAGGACCGGGTCATCCTCGCTCCTACAGGGGCACCCGTCCTCGCTTCGCTTCGGACACCCTGATGTCGCTACGGATAACACCGACCCTTTCTCAACCCGTATAAGCCACGAGCCAGTATGCTCTTCGCTCCTACAGGGAACCCGCCCTCGCTTCGCTCGGGCACCCTGATGTCGCGTTCAGAGCATACTGGCTCTCGTCGTTCGTCCTTAGAAGGAGACTCGGACCGCCTTCGCATCCGCCTCGACCGACGCCTTCAACGTAAACGGAATCTCCTTCTGTACCTGCGAACGCGCACCCGTATACAAATCCAACTGCGTAAACGACACCTTCGCCGTACCCGACATCGGCTTCAACGACCACACACCCGCCGAACTCACACTCACCTGCGGATCCGCGACCTTCTCAACAGACCACTTCACCTCAGAATCCACACGACCCGTAAAAGCATACTCAAAAGGGCACCCACCAGGATAAAGAGTGCTCTGCTGCGTACACTTCTTCAAATAATCCTGCACCTGCTCCTTCACCGACGACAACGCATTATCACTCGGCTTCAACTCCATACGCACCGAATGATTCGCGTCCTGCGCCGTCACCACCTCATTCACCTTCTGCGCCGTATACACCGTCGAATCATACGACACCGCATACACACCCGGATAAAACACAGGGAACGACGCCACACCCTTATCCACCGCAACCTTACGGTTATTAATCGTCGCAGCCTCCACACCCTGAATATTCACCTTCACCGACGGCAAAGACGCCTCATCAATAGCCCACTTATCAAAAAAGCCCCAATGCGTACCCGAACGGTGCAAACGAAAATCCGTATGCTGCTGCGAACCCTCCAACGTATAGGACGCACGCACCGTCGCATGCTCACCATCCTCGCTGGTCTCCACCACCTCATACGACACCTCACCCAACGAAGACACCGAACGCCTCAAAGCATCCCCATCCAGCAAAGATGCGTCACCCTCAGGAATCTGCGCACCCAACAAACCACGCGCATACGAACCATTACCCGTACGCAACGCATGAAAATACTCCCGCACCTGACCCGTCGGGCCATACACCAGCTTATTCGTCATAACCAGCGCCGCAGCAGCCACAGAAACCGCCACCACAACACCGACCATCCACATTGCCAGAACCCGCTCCACGGGAGAAAAATTACGCATAGAACCAGAGTAACGCAGGTAGTCCGCTAGGTTTCACGCACCGCACACACTAAAGTTGTGTATATGGCAGAACGCGCTCACGAAGTCCCCGCCAAATACGGCGAAGTCAACGAACTATTCCACCCCCGCATGCGCTCCTACGGCAGGCGCATCGAAGCGGCACTCCCCGGCACCATCGTGCTCCTCGCCGCGCTCGCCTTCATCTTCTACAAGCGACCCGCCCTGCCGTACACCATCCTCGTGCTGCTCATCGGCACCATCGCAGGCGTAAACCTCTACTCAGTCCTCAAACCCACCATCATCGTCATTACCAAAACCCATGTGCTCCGCGCACGCACCTTCGGCTGGTTCGCCGTACCCCTCGAAAACATCGACCACACCATCTTCGCCGAAAAGCTCTACCCCAAAAAAGCCTACGGCCAGAAACTCAAAACCGTCGCCGGCCGCCTACGCTACCGCAGCTTCCCCGCCATGTGGGCCGTCGACAAAGACGGCAAACAGCTCATGCGCATCGACGGCCGCGTCTGGGACGGCAAAACCATGCGAGAAGTCTCCTCCAAGCTCTCCGCTCAAACCACCATCTACAAGCAGATCAACGTGGTCAACATGGACAAAGAACACAAGGGACTCATCACCTTCAACGAGCTGCACCCCGGCTGGCGCTCCAGCCTCATGACCGCGCTCGCCGTCATCATCGTGGCAATCCTCTTCGCCGCATCCTTCCTGCCCGAAGAAGTCGCCCGCAACATCTACATGATCCACTAGGCGGATGTGCCCCACAGCGGACGCGAAAAGGCCCGGCACCCACCCCACACGGGGTAGGCGCCGGGCCTTCTCAATGCCTAGCTAAATACGCTTGGTGCGTTCGTTATAGAAACGAGCCTAGCTCTAGATGTGAGCCTAGTTTGAGGGGCGGGACAGTACCGCCACCAGGAACTCCGAAGAACCCTCAACAAACGGGTGCATCTGCCACGAGGAGTAGACGTTATCAACGTTCAGACCGACCTCGCGAGCATCCGCCAAGAACTGCTCAAACGCATAATCACGGCCCGGACCCGAACCGTAACCCACGACAGCGCGGCCGCCCGGCACCAGCACGCGGCGGAAGTTCTCAACCACCGGCTTACGGGTCGAACGAGCGAGGAAGCCCATCACGTTACCCGCACATACCAGCAGCTCAAAGCCGTTCTCCTCAGTGGCGTCACCCTCAATGCCCAGAACCTCCGGCAAATCCACCAGGTCAGCCGTAATCCACGTAGCATCCGGGCAGACGCGGCGCGCCTCCTCAATCAGCTCAGGATCAATATCAACACCCGTCACACGGTGACCCAGAGCGTGCAGCTGCTTACCCACACGACCAGGACCCGAACCCGCATCAAGAATCTTCGCGCCACGAGAAGCCAACGCATTCACCAGACGAGACTCACCCGCCATATCATTACCCTCAGCCTCCATCGCCTTAAAACGGTCAATGTACCACTGCGAATGATTCGGATTGCTCTCCTTGCGGATCAGCCACAGGGACTTCTCACGCTCGCCCGGAGCGTTGAAACTCATCATTGCCATAAAAACTCCTTAGACAGGGTTGAGGATGCGCCAGCCACCAGGCAAGGTGACCGCGGCGTATAAGCGGTGTGTGCGCTACGTACTAGCATAGCCCCACCCGGCTTCTGCCGGTAAGGGCAGTAAGAGCCGAACGGGGCTACGGGAGGCGCTGCAGAGGCGCTACAGGGGCTGGACGATAGGGGCGCGTTTAGAGGTGGTCGCCCTCAGTATTCGACGTGCCCTCAGCAATCGCCTTACGCATCTGCTCCTGGCGCTCCTCCTCAGCCAGACGAGCAGCCTCAGCAAACTGCGCCTCAATATCGGTCAGCAACGCCTCAACCTCCTCCTTACCAGCCACCGGACCGCCAGCAATCAGACCATCAGCACCCAAAACCACAGCCAACGGCACACCATTACCAAAATTTGCGCGCGCACCAGCATCACGGTCAATCAGCGGAGTCAAACCCTCCGGCAACGTACCCGCATTACGCGAGGTCTGCAACGACTCCAGGCTCGAATACACCGGATGCAACGCCACCTGCGGCAGACGCTCCTGCCACGAAGACATCGTCTTCAAAAACTTCACACAACCAGCACACGTCGCCGACACAAACACCAGCATACGCGCCTGATTCTTAGCCAACGCACGCATATTCGTGTGACGGCCATTCTCCAGGTACAGCGCCGCATGAGGAATCGGCATACGAACATACTGCTCCTCGCCGTTCTCGTCATACACCGGCTCCGGCAAAATCACTTCAGCCTGCGGCTCCGGCTGTGCCAGAGCGTCACCGCGGCGAACCGCATCCAGGGTCAGCGCAATCAGCGCCGCACCAACAACCCAAGCCCAGCCACTAGCGCCCAAACCCAGCAGAGTCGACACGACACCCGTGCCGCCCCTCAACGCGCTCGCATGCGCGCCAGCCGCGGCCAACAACAGCGCAACATTACGAATCAGCGTGTAGCGGCTCACCGGCGCAGTCGACTCAGAACCGAAGCAATTGCAGCCCGCGGTGCGTCCCGTCGCCAGGGCACGGGCAATAACCACCGTGTAGAAAATCATCAGGACCAGAGCCAAACCCGACGCAATCACAACAGGCAAACGCACCGGCGACAGCAGCAGGACGGCGGCTAGGGCGATCTCGAACCACGGCAGGACAAGCGACACCGGGCGGGTCGGCGCGATCTTCTCCAAACCAAGATTCTGAATACCAGTCACGGTACTCTGCGGATCCTTCGCCTTCGCAATACCGCTAACGAGTAGGGTTAGAGCGATGAGAGCCGTGCACAAAACAAGCGGCACAGTAGGGACGGTGAGCATAAAACTCCTAGAGTGAGTGTGCGAAAACAGGAAGCGGCAGGGCAGTTTTTAGGCAGAACAAACCGCGCGACGTGCCGCCGTGTTATACACGATTTTACGCCCTGCACATGGGGAAACCGTCTCTACGAGTTATGCGCCTACCTGTTAAGCGGAAAGCGGTATACGCCCTCGTTCCTACAGGGGCACCCGTCCTCGCTTCGCTTCGGACACCCTGATGTCACTACGGGCGATACCGCTTTCCTTAGGGCTTGGCGCGCTATGCCCTTCCTCCGCTCCTGCAGGGACACCCTGATGTCGCTTCCGGAAGGGATAGCTACGCCTGGTCGTCAGCAACCGGCGTCCCTAAATTGCCGAGAGGCGCACCCCGTACTCGCCCGCCAGCTGCTCATACGCCTGCACAAAGCGCTGCGCACGCGCACCCGAGGCACAGAAAACACCGACCCGCTGGTCGCGCACCGACTCAAACAGGCTCAGCAGCTCCGCAGGCACGCGGTCAGCCGGCAGCAGCGAGCCCTCAGCGTCAGCCAGCTGCGACAGAGGGAAATGCAACGAGCCCTCATGCTTCACCGACTCCTCACGCTCGGGCACCTCACGCACATCCAACAGCACCTGCGGAACCTCATGCGCCGACAAATCCACCGGCACCACACGCGCCGGATCCGGCACCGCCCCAAACGACGTACACGTACCTGACAGGGCATCATAGGTCAGCAAGCTACCCGCTGCCGTCGGCAGACCACTCACATGCTTGAGCACCTCCGTCGCCATCAGCGAACCAACCACCGCTGTTGTTGCCCCCAAGACACCGGCAAGCGCGCAGGACTCCACCGTCTGCGGAGTCGTCGGAAAAATATCACGCAAATGCGCGCCATCCGGCTCAAAAAGACTCACCGACCCGCCAAAACGCAGCACAGTGCCCCACACCAGCGGCAGACCCGCAACCTGCGCGGCATCCGCAATCAGATACTTCGACGCAAACGTATCTGTACAATCCACCACACAATCCGGCGCCGACGCGGCAAAAAGATCCAAAATCCAGGACGCATCCACATGCCGGATTGTCGTCTCAACCGTCAACGACGGGCACAGCTCCAACGCACGGCGCGCCGCAACCTCCGCCTTCGGCTCACCCACATCAGGCACCCCAAACAGCGGCTGACGCTGAATATTCGACAGCTCCACCGAATCAGAATCCACAATATGCAGATACCCTACGCCAGCCGCCGCCAACGCCTGCACCACCGGACAGCCCAAACCGCCAGCACCAATCACCAGCACGCGAGCCGCCGCCACCGCATCCTGATCAAAACCGGGGAGGCGACGCTGGCGGTCCGTGCGCTCGCGATCCAGACGCGCATGCTCCGGATTCACCGGGGTAGGGGAGAGGTTTACATCCACGAGACGAAACCCTCCGACGGCGACGATGCCTTCGCGTGCTCACGCACCGGAATACGGCCCGCCTCACGCGCTAACGCGCCCGCCTGCACCGCAAACTTCATCGCCTGAGCCATCGCCACCGGATCCTCCGCACGATTCACCGCCGACGCCAACAACACCGCATCACAACCCAGCTCCATCGCCAGGACGGCATCCGAGGCGGTACCCACACCGGCATCCAGAACCACCGGAACCTGCGCGCGGGACGCAATCAGCTCAATATTGTGCGGATTCAAAATGCCCAGACCGGTACCAATCGGCGCGCCCAACGGCATGACCGCGGCAACGCCCGCATCCTCCAGACGGGCTGCAGCCACCGGGTCGTCAGAGGTGTACGCGAGCACCGTGAAATCCTCAGCGACCAGTTGCTCGCAGGCGGTCAGTAGCTCCACGGTGTCCGGCAGTAGGGTGTCTTCGTCGTGGATAATCTCGACTTTCACCCAGGAGGTGCCCAGCGCCTCGCGGGCGAGCATCGCGGTCATCACCGCGTCCGCTGCGGTGCGGCACCCTGCGGTATTGGGCAGCGGCGCAATATTGAGCTTCTGCAGAAGCGGAAAAATGGGGGTGCCTGCGGCGTGACGGCGCATGGCAACGGTCGTCATTTCGGTGCCGGACGCAATCAGCGCCTGCTCGAGCAGGTCCATACTGGTTGCGCCTCCGGAGCCCATGATAAGGCGGGAGTTGAAAGTGCGGTCGCCGATGGTGAGTGGTGTGAGGCTCATGAGTTCTCCTCTGTGGGAACGTCTAGATAACGGGGTTTAGGTGTGTGGGCGCGGCGGTGCGCCCGGTTTAGAAAGAAAACCGAGAATGGCTGTTCTTTTTCGTCGGTGGATATTCGCCAGCGGGAATCTAACCGGTACAGACTGGAGGATTAGCCACCCTGCACGGCGGTGAGGGCATCCACCCTGTCGCCCTCGCTCAGCGGCACATCCAGCCACGTGGAACGCGGCACGATGCTGCGGTTGAGCGCCACAGCCACACCATTTTCGGTGCCGAACTGGTCCATGACAAGGTCAAATACGGTGCGGGCGTTGGTGGTTAGCGGCTCGCCGTTGTAGGTGATGATCATGCGGAATCCTTTCGTGAGTGCGCCGGGTGCACCCGGCTGGGGTGTTTAGTGGGTGAATCGTGCCGGGTCGCACGCCTGCATGATGGGCGGAATCTCAGCCCCGCAGGCGACCTCCGCGCCGACCTTACCGGCGAGCGCGGCAAGCAGAATACCGTGGCGGAAATAGCCCGTGGACACGAGCTGGCGGGTGCCGTCGGTGCGAGTGCGGTGCCCAAAGATGGGCAGGTCGTCCGGGGTGCCGGGGCGGGCGCCGACGTTCGCCTCCAGCAGCTCGCACTCTTCAACCGCGGGCACCAGCCGGATGGCGTCACGCAGCAGCTGGTGTACGCCGTCAATGGCAGGTAGCGTGCGGTGGTCTTCGCGGCTGGTCGCGCCGATGCACAGCTCCCCGTCGGGGCGGGGGATGAGGTAGACGGGGCGGGAGTTCACGTAGCCTCGCACCACGTGCTTGAGGATGGGTCGCGGGGCGCGCAGACGCAGAATGTCTCCGTAGACGGGCCGCAGCGGGTAGTCCCCGTGCAGCGTTGCCCCTAGTCCGGTGCAGATAATATCGCCTGCATCCGGGTTGGTAACCCGTTCGGTGCTGAAGGTGACGCCGCGGCGGGTGAGTGCATCTTTGAGAGCGCGCCTCATGAGCCGCGGGTGCAGCTGATGGTCGCTGGGGATGCTCACGGCACCGGCAATGCGCGGCGCCAGGAGCGGTTCGAGGGCGCGCGCCTGCGTGGGGGTGACGGGGTCCGCGGGACGGTTCAAATCCCGGTAGTAGGCGCGGGTGCGCTGCAGGTGTTCGGCGTCGGCACGGTCGGCGGCGACGATGAGCGTGCCGGTGGTGTCGTAGCCGGTGGGCAGGTCGGTGGCGCGGCTGAGCCGCTCCATGAGGGAGGGGTAGGCGTCAGCGCTGGCGGTCATGAGGGGGAAGAGCTCGTCCTGCTGGAATTGCACCTCTGCGATGGGCGCGAGCATGCCGCCGGCGTAGTGGCTGGCGGCAGGGTAGAGCGCCGTGCCGTCCTCGGCGGTACCGTAGTCGCCGGTTTCGGCGTCGATGAGGTGCACGTTTTCGCCGCGTTCGGTGAGCTCAAACGCGGTGGTGAGACCAATGATTCCGCCGCCAATAATGGTGATGGTCATGGTTATGCCTTCAGTGCGGGGTTATCGACGAAGGCGCGGACCATGGCGATTCCGGCGACCCCGGTGGTGCGGATGGCGGGACAGTCTTCGGGGGTGATGTCGCCAATAGCCACGGTCGGCACGGCGGACAGTTCGGCAAGTTCGCGGAGCCCGTCAATGCCGAGGGGTGGGCGGTTGGACTGCTTGGTGGGGCTGGGGCGGAACGGGCCGGTGCCAATGTAGTCGATGAGGTGCGCAATCTTGTTGGATTCTTCGACGAGTTGCCGGGTGCCGGTGGTGAGGCCGATGATGGCGTCGGCACCGAGGAGGGCGCGGGCGTCGGCTACGGGCAGGTCGTCTTGACCGATGTGCACGCCGTCAACGCGCACGCCGCGGGCACGCAGCGCGAGGGCGACGTCTACACGGTCGTCGACGAGTAGGGTCTGGTGCGGCTGGATGATGCCGGCGATTGCCTCGGTGAGCTGGTAGAGTTCGCGCGCACTGATGGGTTTGGACCTGACTTGGATGCAGGTGGCGTGTTTGGCTGCCCGGACGGTTTCGAGGGGGTTGTCGCCTGTGACGAGGTAGAGGCTCAGGTCGAGGGGGCGTTCGGGGGTGGTGTAGGGGTGCGTTTCGCGGGTCATGCGGGTCTACGATTCGTCGTCGAGTAGATGTTTTTGAGAAATTCTCTCATCGAATTTCTGTGGTTAGGTTAGCACAACTGTGTGGTGAGTTGAACATTCTTCAAGTGTTTTGGGGTGGCTCGCGGGGTGTGTTCCTCGCTCATGAATGGGAAGACCGGCGCGCTATACACTTCCTTCGCTCCTGCAGGGGACCCGCCCTCGCAGAGCCCGGGCACCCTGATGTCGCTGCAGGAAGGTATAGCAGTACCGCGCTCGCACAGTTGCGGCAAGCCCTTTCGCACCGAGTCCGCTGGTAGGTACCCTGACCTCATAAACTGCGCCACCACCGCACCCAAATACCTATCCCGTTTCCCGGCGACGTGTCTGCGGTACCTCACCCGAGCATCCCCCTCCCCGCCTCCGCGCACACTCTTCCCAAGCCGAGGGCCCGCGGTTCGTTCCTCAAGGCATAGCCGCGCCCTACCTCGCACACAGGGAAGGGGAGGGAGTTAGTAGGGGAGAGGCCGGTATGTTCCGTCGCGACATCAGGGTGTCCGACGCGGAGCGAGGACGGGTTCCCTGTAGGAGCAAGGAACATGCCGCCTCGACCAGCCATACCCAAAGCAACCCAAAAAAATAAAGCCCCAAACCGTGAAGTCCGGGGCTTTTGGAGCGGCTGACGGGAATCGAACCCGCGTATCAGGCTTGGGAAGCGTGCGCTCTACCATTGAGCTACAGCCGCATCTTTTTCAGTGTATCGCGCTTGCTTGCCGGGGGTGAAATATGTTGCGGCGCTTGTTGGCGGCGTGGCCGGGGTTGAAATGTGATGTAGGCCTGTGTGCTGGGGCTGGTGGATGCCTGCACGTGGGTGGTGTTTGCCAGGTATCCTTTAAGCGTGCTTATTTCAGATCGCGATATTCGTCAAGAGATTGCTGATGGGCGCATCGTTCTTGAACCGTTCGATGAGTCGATGATTCAGCCTGCAAGTGTGGACGTGAGGATTGATCGTTTCTTCCGTCTGTTTGATAACCATAAGTACCCGCATATTGATCCTGCTCAGCCGCAGGAGGATTTGACGCGCCTGGTTGAGGTGGCTCCTGATGAGCCGTTTATTTTGCATCCGGGTGAGTTTGTGTTGGGTTCTACGTATGAGAAGGTGACTCTGCCTGATGATGTGGCTGCC
>ERZ1674288.17-NODE-17-length-32070-cov-10.099235_pt1 | contig 32070 bp, 20 predicted proteins | sample MGYA00581190_ERZ1674288 | MGnify/ENA primary metagenome ERZ1674288 (study PRJEB41354, sample SAMEA4873332) | human saliva metagenome | biome: human-associated habitat [ENVO:00009003]; feature: mouth environment [ENVO:08000002]; material: saliva material...
AAGAGCTAGGCGATTTCACATTTTCGCGCGCCTAGCCTATATTGGAACCCATAATTAGTATTTGAAATGCGAAATATATCTGGAAGGTTCACAGATGACTACTCGCGTGCTGATTATCTTCGGCTCCACCTACGGCTACACCGAACAGTACGCCACCTGGCTGGCAGAAGATTTGCGTGCACTCCCGCAGGCTCCCGAAGTTGAGACTGTCCCCGCCTCCAAGGTCACCCCCGAGCAGGCAGAGGCATTCGACGCCTTCGTGATCGCCGGCAGTGACTACGGTGGATTCCTCAACGGTGCACCGGCACTTCGCAAGAAGATCCTGCCGATTATTGCGCCAAAGAAGAACCGCACCGCGTTCTTCACCGTCTCCTTCACCGGTGAATACTCCAAGAAGCTGCTCGACAAGGCCGTCGCCAAGAGCTACACCCCCGAACTGACCGAAGGTCGCCCCGTCTACCACCTGCGTGGCGGCATCGACTTCGACAAGATTTCGCTGGCTCACAAGACCGCCCTGAAGGGTCCCGTGCGCGCATGGCTCATGGCAAACCCGCACCCGAACGAAGGTATTCAGCAGATGCTCGAATGCTACAAGACCGGCAAGGCTGAGTACATCGATCGCGAGACCCTCAAGCCGCTGGTCGAGGACATCGCCAAGTTCCTCTAAGCCCTCGAAATTTTAAAAAATTCGAGGAAAAATAAACTTTCGCCTCTTCCCTCCCGATCTTTCAGCCGGACACCAGAACCTGAAAGAGCGGGCGGGAAGAGCCGAGAAAAACGTGCCAACAGGCACCATATACGTGGTCGATGACTCTTCATCTCTCCTGCATCGACCATGAAACTCCGGGTGCCGGTGCGAGGCCGCGCCAAATACAGTACCCGGAACATGAGGGGTGGGTCTTTGTGTGTGCGGCCCACCCCTTTCCTTATGCCCAAAAGCCGACTCAAAAGTCGCAAGAGGCACCGCCCGGCGCATCAGCACCCGACTGCATCCCGGCAACGTAGCTCTAGATGCTGCGGCCCACCCTGAACAACGAACCGACACAGCGACGCCCCAATACAGCAGTCCACAGAGTGAAATTCGCAACGCCTCGGCGTGTCGCGTGCCTAAAATTTTGTCCCAAAAACTTGAGCCAATAAATGCACCAACAAGCCACAAAGTAAAACAGGCACCCCAAAGATTCTAGGTTACTGTGCACTCTGCGAAAGATATGCCGCCAGAATGACACCCCAAATCATTGCGCACATCGGTGCAGGTACCGTACGCTGTTAGCTGTGTCAGCCGCATGACATACCCGGCAGCCGACACACACATCACTTCAACTACCCCACATATTCACTCGTGTCAGAAGCCCCCACACAGGGCCACATCGACACATCCACCTCTCAAACACAGGCAAAATCTATGAAGAAACTCCAGACTGCCGCACGCTCCGCGGCAGCCCGCTCCATCATGGCGTCCGCAGGTGCGCTCTCCCTGGTCGCCGCATCCCTCACCTCCGTTCCCGCCGCATTCGCCGCCCCCAACGCGAGCGCAGCCGCAGAGGTCAACCCCAATGCCTCCTACGAGGAGCTCACCTACGCCCCCGCCCCGGATGCATCCCTGGTCGAACGCTCCAACCCCGCCATGGGCGCGGGCGAGCGTGAACGCCTGGGCACCACCAACGCACGCACCGGCGCAACCTCCCCCGCCTCGACCGCAACTCTGAGCGGCATCTCTGCGACCCAGAGCTCCGCGCAGGGCCTGGCTTCCGGTCAGGCGCTGGCGCAGGGCCGCTCCGCGTGGACCCCCTCCGGCGGCACCCTCGGCATGGACGTCTCCTCGCACCAGCAGAACGTTGATTGGGCGAGCGCCTACGCCGCAGGTTCCCGCTTCGCCTACGTGAAGGCAACCGAGGGTGCCTACTACACCAACCCCTACTTCGCTCAGCAGTACAACGGCTCGGCGCAGGTCGGCATGGTGCGCGGCGCCTACCACTTTGCAAACCCCCGAACCTCCTCGGGTGCCGATCAGGCACGCTACTTCGTGCAGAATGGTGGCGCGTGGACTGCTGACGGCAAGACCCTGCCAGGCCTGCTGGACATCGAGTTCAACCCCTACCCCGCTTACGGCAACACCTGCTACAACATGACCCCGGCGCAGCTGACCGCATGGACCCGCGACTTTGTGGACACCTACCGTTCGCTGACCGGACGCAACCCGATGGTGTACACCGCGACCTCCTGGTGGTCACACTGCGTGGGTTCGCAGCAGTTCGGCTCTCTGCCGCTGCACCTGGCGAGCTACTCGACCGTGGTCGGTGCAATTCCGGCAGGATGGAGCGGCTACGACATTTGGCAGTTCACTGACTCGGGCCCGTTCGTGGGTGACTCGAACTTCTTCCCCGGCACCGTGAACGATCTGAAGGTTCTGGCAAAGAACCCCAACGCGGTGCACCGCAACTGGTCGAACGGTCAGGATTCGAACGTGGTGACCACCGCGACCGGCTCCATTGACATTCGCACCGGCATCGGCGACTACTGGAACCACAACCGCTCCTTCTACGGCAACCCGATCGGCACCGAATACTACCTCGGCAACGGTGTGTACGCACAGAAGTTCACCAACGGCAAGACCATCTACTGGACGGACTCCCACGGCTCGCACTGGCTGGTCACCAACGGCGGCCTGGACCACAAGTTCCGCTCTGATATTGCGCGATTCCGCGGTCTGACCACCAACGAGGAAACCCGCTCCGACACCATCGCGGTCTCCTTCGCCAACGGCGAGGGCGCCTACTGGTCCAACGCGTACGGCACCCACATCATCAACGAGCGCGGCGCCATCTACGCGACCTGGCGCGCAGCTGGCATGAAGGGCGTACCCACCACCGACGAGCAGAACCTGGGCAACGGCATCATCAAGCAGGAATTCACCGGCAGCACCACCTACGTGTGGTCCGCACAGACCGGCACCCACCGTATGCACACCGGCGGCGCATTCTACCACCGCTTCCTGCAGCACCGCGACACCTGGGGCGCCCCGGTGACCGACGAGACTACCACCTCCACGGGTGCTCAGATTCAGTTCGCCTCCGGCAAGGTACTGCTCTGGTCGGATGCGTACGGTGCGTACGAGACCAACGGTAACGGCGCAATCTTCAAGCACTGGGAGAAGAACAGCGCCCGCTACGGTGCGGCACGCGGCGACGAGTCCTACGTGAACGGCGTGTACTACATGGACTTTGAGCGCGGCACAATCCGCTGGACCGCGCAGCGTGGCATCTACTAAATAGCGTGGAATCTGCTAAAGAGCGCGGCAGCTAATAAACAGTAAAGCGCATACAAAAACGAGGGGCACCTGGCAGAGGTGCCCCTCGTTCTTTTGCTACAGCACACATCTTCTGAACAACACAAAAATCAAGATGCGCCCTGCAGCGGGTGGGTTACCGAGTGAGTAGAGAACCCGGCTATATTACCCGTGCCGGCAGGTAAATTTAGCCGTGGCGGTAAGAGTCGCCACGAAGTCATGCAATGTCCTAAAAGCTCCGGATCAGTGTGGCGGACATAATCCCCATTGACTATGTCCGTGGGGCCCACACTAATCGCTGGTGAGACCTTACCCCGAAGGTGTCTAGAGGGGCGCCTGACCGGAAGTAAGGACTCAACGGTGAATAACGGCACGGTACGAAGATGCTGAAATTCACCCGGGTATGGCGTTCCGTAAGAAGGAATCGATATCTAGGAGGGCCGAAACCTTCACGCGTCATATCCCGTTACCTCTAGAGTAGGTGCAGGAGCGCGCGAAACTCATCTTTTCCGGAAATATTACAATTCAATCAGTGGTTGAATGTTTTTGTCAAAAAAATGCATTTTGAGATATATAGATGTCAAATATAGTGCATTATTGAATTAGTTTATTGTAGTTTTTGAGATAATCCACCGAATATTTCAAAATAAATTCCCGCGTATATTACGTTTAGGTGCATTACACTCACAGAGGTTTCAGGGCGCTGACGATAACGGCTCTCAAAAACTCGGCAACTCTGCAACACCGCATTAAAAACACTAAGGCGCACCCCGCGTCGTATGCACAGCAGAAAGAGTACCCCTACTCCCCCGCCACACGGGATGCGCCTTAGGCGCTATAACCATCGAAGCTACCGGTAGGACCTCAGCCGAGTGAGACCTTGAAGCCCCGCCGGGCGCCTCGAACTATCCGCCAGCTTAGAGGCTAGCGAAGTCCAGAACCATACGGCCGGTAATCTTACCCGCCGCCATTTCCTCGAAGACAGCCGGTGCCTCGTCAACCTCACGCAGCTGAACCACCGGAACCACGATGCCGTCAGCACCGAACTGGAATGCCTCCGCCAGATCCTGACGGGTACCCACCAGGGAGCCCACCACGCGGATGCCGTCCAGAATAATCTTCACAATGGACAGCTCCATCATCTCCGAGGGCAGACCAACAGCTACCACGGAACCGCCAGCGCGCACCGACTCAACAGCCTGGTTGAACGCAACCTTCGACACTGCGGTCACCACGGCAGCGTGAGCGCCACCGCCGGTCAGCTCGCGAATACGAGCCGGAACATCCTCAACCTCACGGCCGTTGATGACGTAATCAGCGCCGGTCTCACGAGCCAGAGCCAGCTTGTCATCGTTGATGTCAACAGCGATAACCTTAGCGCCGAAAACCTTCTTAGCGTACTGAACAGCCAGGTTACCCAGACCGCCAGCACCGTAAGCAACCAGCCACTGACCCGGGCGAACCAGCGACTCCTTGATTGCCTTGTAGGTGGTCACACCAGCGCAGGTAATGGAGCTAGCCTGTGCCGGGTCCAGACCCTCGGGCACCTTCACCGCGTAGTCAGCGGTCACCAGGGTGTACTCGCTCATGCCGCCGTCAACCGAGTAGCCTGCGTTCTTCACCGAACGGCACAGGGTCTCACGACCCGAGGTGCAGTACTCACAGTGACCGCAGCCCTCGAAGAACCACGCCACCGACACGCGGTCGCCTTCCTTCAGGGACTCAACGCCCTCGCCAACCTTGACGACACGACCGATGCCCTCGTGGCCCAGAATACGGCCCGGAACCTCACCGAAGTCACCGGAAGCCACGTGCAGGTCAGTGTGGCACACGCCCGAGTACTCAATCTTCACGAGCGCCTGACCGTGACCAACAGCCGGAACGGGAACCTCACGGACAACAACCGAACCGTCAACCTTCTCAGGAACAACAACAGCCTTCATGGTTTCCTTGCACATGACCTAAAACTCCTTAGTCATTGGTTGCCGCGCTCAAGCCGCAATCTTGAGTTTTGCAATCTAGCGGGGCGGGCGCGCGTATTCTTTACATTTCCACCGTAAAATGATGAGCCGCCAATCTAAAGGACTATCCCCAAATATGACAGAGGGGTTATTTAGGAGTCAGCACGCGAGCGAGGATGAGCTTTCGATAAGGTCTATTCCGACCAATGCGCTAAACCGCCAAAGGTTGATATGACTCTATGACGAAGCAGCACAGAAGATGAGAATGCCTCCCAAACCGGCGGCTTGGGAGGCATTCAGAAAAAATTTAAATATTAAGTTTGAGGCGCATACCACCCTAAAGAAAGGGTTCAATCTGCACCTATACAATTCACGGCAAATTCCACCGGCAGGCCAGAAATAGCCTAGAAGCAGAAAGCCACCTCAATATAACCGGCACCGCGCTCACCCGGACCATTCGGAGCGTTCAACGCCCAGCCCAGATCCGTGATGCGCACCGTAGTATCCATGAACGTACCGCCGCCAGCGCCACCGCCAGCCAGCTGCACCGAACCCACTGCATAGCGGGCACGAGCCGCATCATTATTCCACTTCTGCGACACCACACGAGCCGAAACGCTCAACGCCGCACCGGAGCCGCCGCCGCCATAACCGGCGCCACCGCCTCCAGAAACCACCGACTGGTAGCCGTTAAACAGCTCGCCAGCGTTCGACGGGCGGTTATCGACACCCTCCGGAGTCTGATCCCACTGGTACGAATAGCTCGCCACACCATCGGCGCCCTTCGCACGGAAACCGCTCGCACCCGCCGCACCGGCAGTCGCAGTGCTCACCAGCTTCTGAGTGGAGGTGCTCGAAAAACCAATCACCGAACCATCAGCAGTCGGCGGGTTCAGCTTCTCACCGCCAGCACCGCCCACACCACCGGCAGCACCCGAACCCGGGTTCACCGTCAGAATCGGCTCAGACTGCGCCTCATACGAGGTGAAACCAACAAAACCGGGCGAACCGTCGCCGTCACCCGAACCAGCGCCACCACCGGTGCTGAACTGGTGCTCGCCACCGGAACTATCAAGCGAATAGTGCGCGGTCGGGCGCACAGCACCCGCATTCGCGGGGTTCGGCAGAACCGTCGCATACGACGCCAGGACGCCAGCACCGCCGCCACCACCGGCAACAATCATCGGCACGCCATCCACCTCAATAGCGGACGAACCACCGCCGGACGCCGAATACAGCACAGCGCTCATGCCGCCGCGACCGGTCACACCGCCAGAAATGCGGGTCAAATCATTAATCGCAGAAACAACATTCGCGGGAACCGGCGAAGAAGCCTTCGAGGAGCCGCCCACGCCGTAGCCGTCGCCGCCCTCAGCGGGCTTCAGCTCACCATTACCGATACCGCCCGAACCGGCAGTCAGAGTAATAGTCTGGCCGCCGCGCACAGCCATAGAACCCTCCACCATGGCGCCGGAACCGGCATCAGCCACAGTGTAGTTCGTGCCGCCGGCACCGCCCACAGCGGTAAAACGCATACGCTTAGCGCCCGCAGGAACCGTCAGCACGGCTACCTTCTTCACGCCGTCACCGGCAGTGATCATCGTCGAATCCTCGTAAGGGCCGGTGCACTCGCCTTCCTCATCAGAAGCCGCATACGCCGGAATCACCGACGACGCCACAACAACCGGGGCAGCCCACGCCGCACCAGCCACAAGACGACGACGGGTCAGACCCGGACGAGAAGAAGGAGAAACGGGACGCGAAGAATCGCCGGCAGAAGAGCTCACGATAAAAATCCTGTACATTGAGTGGGTGTTTCTAAACGCAGACGCGACGGGCGTTCGAAGAGCCTCATGCCCCTTACGCGGAGCCTCATACTCCTTACGCGGGTGCCCGCCACACGCAATACCTCTATTATGCCTTCTCAACAGCCCAAATCCACGCAGGGTCCCGGCACATGCCACCATGAGAACATCCACCAGCAAGAAACAGACAGCGAGCACAAATAGCGGGCACAAAAAACCACCGGACGGGGCGCTCCCCATCCGGCGGTTTTTCTATCAAATTGAGGTTGAGCTAGGAGCTCTTAGTTGAAGACTCAGCTTCGGAAGAATCAGAGTCTTCAGAAGATTCAGCCTTCTCGGATGCCTTCTCGTCAGCGTCCTCTGCAGTCTCAGCTGCGGCAGTCTTCGGAGCGAACTCTGCAGGAGCCGGCTCAATACCCGCGGCAGCCTTCGCCGCAGCGCGACGACCAGCCACCACAAAACCAGCGGCACCCAGCAGAACCAAAATCAGCGCCGTCCACACGTGAATACGAACGCCCCAGAGCATCTCCGAGGTGTCGATACGCAGGAACATCTCAATGAAGAGGCGACCCACACCGTAGTAGAACACGTACAGCCACAGGGTCTGGCCCAGCTTCAGCACGCCCTTCTTGCCCAGCCACAGCAGTAGCGCCACACCCAGCAGGTTCCACAGCGACTCGTACAGGAACGTCGGATGGAACAGCGTACCCGCCGGATACTGCGACGGGAAATTACCGCTCGAAGTGCTAATCTCCAGGCCCCACGGCAGAGTCGTCGGCTTGCCGAACAGCTCCTGGTTGAACCAGTTACCCCAGCGGCCAAACGCCTGAGCCAGCAGAATACCGGGCGCTACCGCATCCGCGAATGCCGGGAAATTCATGCCGTAGCGGCGGCAACCATACCAGGCACCCAACGCACCAACCGACACGGCACCCATGATGCCGATGCCGCCCTCCCAAATCTTCAGGAAAGCCCACGGATCGGCAACATTCGGGCCGAAATAGCTACCCGGGTCGGTAATCAGCACGTGGTAGGCGCGGGCACCAACAATGCCCGCCGGGATAGCCCACATCGCCACGTCAAACACGCGCTCAGGGGTACCGCCCGCCGCCTTCCAACGGCGAGAACCCAACCACAAGCACACCGCCATACCCGCCAAAATACACAGGGCATAGAAATGCACGCGGAACGGGCCCAGCTGCAGATACGAAACGCTCGGAGAGGGAATCGAAGCCAGCACGTTAGCTACCGGCGTGCTCGCCAGCGACAGCAGAACAGACATTAGCCTTCACGCCCCGCCAGCTCACGGGTCAGCTTAGCCACCGCCTCAACACCGCCAGAAGCCAAAGCCTTCACCAGTGCGGTACCGACAATCACGCCGTCCGCGTACTCGCCGATCTCCTCAACGTGGGCACGAGTCGAAACCCCCAGGCCCACGCAGGCACGAGGCGCACCGGCAGCCTTAATGTCCGCAACCAGGGTGCGTGCCGCCTCCGACACGGAGGTGCGGGCACCGGTCACGCCCATGACCGACACGGCGTACACGAAACCGCTCGACGCCTTCGCAATGGTCGCCAGGCGCTCCGGCGACGAAGACAGCGCGGCAAGGAAAATACGATCCAGACCGTACTCGTTCGACGCCTCAAACCATGCCGATGCCTCGTCGGGCACCAGGTCCGGGGTAATCATGCCCGCGCCACCGGCAGCCGCCAGGTCACGCGCAAAGTTCTTCACGCCGTACGCCAGCACCGGGTTCCAGTAAGTCATCACGACGACCACCGCATCGGTAGCCTCGGTGATGCGGCGAACCGCCTCAAACAGCTGAGACAGCTTAAAGCCGTTCTCCAGCGCCACGCCGGTCGCCTTCTGAATCACAGGGCCGTCCATGACCGGATCAGAATAGGGAACGCCCAGCTCGATAATGTCCGCGCCGTTATTGCCCAGGGCAATCGCCGCGTCAATCGACTCGTCCAGGGTCGGGAAGCCCACCGGCAGGTAGCCAATCAGCGCCGCACGGCCCTGCTTCTCGCACTCAGCCAGACGAGCCGCCAGCGGCGAATCGGGGTTAGCAGCCGGGAAAGTGCCATCCAGCACCTCAAACGGTGCCGCCTGAGAAATAGCGTCCTGGTAGCTCATTACTTAGCCTCACTTTCAGCCTGTGCGTTCTCTGCAGCAGCGGATGCGGTAGCTTCCTTATTACCGGTCATCAGGGTCGAGGACGGAATCGCCTTACCCAGGCCGAACCACTTCAGAGCGGTCTCCATGTCCTTATCGCCACGACCCGACAGGCACACAATCATGGTCTTCTCGCGTGCCGCCTCCGGATCCTCAGCAGCCCAACGCTGGCACACGCGCAGCGCACCCGCCAAGGCGTGCGAGGACTCAATCGCCGGGATAATGCCCTCGGTACGGCAGAGCAGGCTCAGCGCGTCCATCGCCTCGGTATCGGTCACCGGCTCGTAGGTCACGCGACCAATATCAGACAGGTAGGAGTGCTCCGGACCCACGCCCGGGTAATCCAGACCAGCAGAAATCGAGTGGGACTCAATGGTCTGGCCGTCCTCATCCTGCATCAGGTAGGTCATCGCGCCGTGCAGCATGCCCGGGCGGCCCAGAGTAATGGTTGCCGCGTGACGACCGGTATCCACACCGTCGCCGCCAGCCTCAAAACCGTAAATCTCAACCGAAGAATCGTCCAAGAACGCGTGGAACAGACCAATCGCGTTCGAACCGCCACCCACGCAGGCAGCAATACCGTCGGGCAGGCGGCCGGTCTCAGCCAGAATCTGCTCGCGTGCCTCCGCACCGATAGCGTCGTGGAAGAAACGCACCATCGCCGGGAACGGGTGCGCACCGGCGGCAGTACCCAGCAGGTAGTGGGTGTTCTCAACGTTCGCAACCCAATCGCGTAGCGCCTCATTAATGGCGTCCTTCAGGGTGCGGGAACCGTTCTGAACCGCAATCACCTTCGCGCCCAGCAGCTGCATACGAGCCACGTTCAGCGACTGACGCTCAGTGTCTTCCTCGCCCATGTAGACCACGCACTCCATGCCGAACAGGGCTGCAGCAGTCGCAGTCGCAACACCGTGCTGACCCGCACCAGTCTCAGCAATCAGACGGGTCTTACCCATGCGCTTAGCCAGCAGAGCCTGACCCAGCACGTTATTAATCTTGTGGCTACCGGTGTGGTTCAGGTCCTCACGCTTAAGGAACACACGCGCACCAGCATGCTCAGAGAACTTCGGAACCTCAGTCAACAGCGACGGACGGTTCGAATACTCAGCGGAAAGACGCTGGAACTCGGCAATGAACTCGGGGTCGTTCTTCGCCTCGTTGAAGGTCGCCTCCAGCTCATCCATGGCGGCAATCAGCGACTCGGGCATCCACCGCCCGCCGTACTCACCAAAATAGGGGCCGGGGGCATTCTTCAACGACTCACCGTTGAGGAAAGCTTCTGCCAGGTTCTCGCTCATCACTATTCCTTCCCTGGATGGTTGCCGCCGGACGCGCACCGCGGGTAGGGCGGGGCATCAGGCCTGATCACAACGAAACACCACGCCAACCGCGGATAGGGCGGGAGGTGTTCACGCATATCCCCCTATAGTACCCGGGCGCGGGCAGTGAACAATACCTTGAGGTGCGCATGACCATTCCTAGGACATGTGACGTTCGCCAGGATGCGGGCGCTCGCGGTATAGGGGGCTCGCTTAGGAAGGTTTAGATGCTGTGAAGGCGCGGCGAGGCGGGGGCACACGAGCGAGGCGGTTCCAGGATGCGGGCGCGGCGAGCTACAGCAGCTCGCGCAGCTCCTCCATCTGCTGAGAAAGCACCGTCGACACGCCACCGCGCATCGACACCCCGTACAGGGTCTCCGCAATCTGCATCGTGCGCTTCTGATGCGTCACCACAATCAGCTGCGAACGCTCCCCCAGCTCACCAATCACCTGCAGCAGGCGAGAGAGGTTGCGGTCATCCAGCGCCGCCTCAACCTCATCCAGGGCGTAGAACGGCGACGGGCGAGACATATAAATCGCAATCAACAGCGCCAGCGAAGCGAGCGAACGCTCACCGCCAGACAGCAACGACAGGCGCTTAACCTTCTTACCCGCCGGGCGCGCGTGAATCTCCACACCCGAATTCAGCGGATCGGACGGGTCGTCCAGCTCAAGGTGGCCCTCGCCTCCCGGGAACAGGGTTTCAAAGATGCGGCGGTAGTGGGTGTTGATGTCCTCCATTGCGGCGGTGAACACCTCCGCAATGTGGCTGCTGACCTCGTCCATGACCGTGTTCAGGTCGCGGCGGGTCGCCTTCAAATCCTCAATCTGCTGGTTCAGGTAGGCGTGGCGTTCGGACAGCGCCTCGTACTCCTCCAGCGCCAGCGGGTTAATGGCGCCCAGCGCCTCCAGTTCGGCGCGGGTCGCCTTGAGGCGAGCGCGGACGTTCTCGGTGGAGGCTTCGGCGGTCTCTGATGCCGTTTCGGTAGCAGTGTTTTCGGAAGCGTCGTTTTCGGAGGCGGCGTTTTCGGAAGCCTCGTCTGCGGGCACGTCAACCGGCAGCTGCTCGGAGTACTCCTCCTCCAGCTGCTCCAGGGTCAAACCGGTCACCAGGCGGGCGCGCTCAGCCAGCGCCTGCACGCGCTCCTGCACGCGCGCCGCCTCCGTCTGGGTGCGTGCCAGCAGGGTCAGTGCCGCCGCGTGCGCCGCCTGCAGATCCTGCACCTCATCGTTCGTGCTGGTCAGGCCCTCCTGGGCGTTCTTCAGGGCGGTGCTCAGCTCGTGCAACTGCTGCTCGCGCTCGCTCACCTGCTCGGCAAGAACCTCACCCAGACGCTGGGCGCGGCGCTCAATCTTTGCCGCCGGTGCCTGCTCCCCCGTGCCCGCCAGGTAGGAATCCTCGCGGGTGCGCGCCGATTCGTAGGCGACGCGCGCCTGCGCCACGGATTCCTCCGCGGCGGTGAGGCGCTCGTTCAGGCGGGCGCGCTCAGCCTGGATGTTCTGCGCAGATGCTTCCAGGGACTCCGCCTGGGCGCGGGCGCGGGCATGCTCGGCGCTCGCCACGCCCGCCGCCTTCGCTGCCTCGCGTTCGGCCTCGACTGCCGCCTCTGCCGCGGTCTGCGCCTGCTGAACCGCATGCTCGGCTTCGTCCAGTTCGGCGCGGGTGCGGGTCACGACCTGGGATGCGGCACGGTAGGCGGCGGCGAGTTCCAGGGGGCTGGCGCCCTCAGCCGGGTAGAGCAGGCTGTAGCGGGTGTGCTCGGTGCCCGCGGGGTCAAAAATACGCCAGATAGTGTTCTGACCTGCGGTTTTGTGGTCGGTGAGCAGGCGCAGGGCAGCCTCTGCGGAGGCGGCATCCGGCGCGAACAGCACGCCCGCCAGACGCTCACCCAGCGCCGCGGTGACGCGCGCCAGGGCGTGCTCGTCAATACCGGCGAGCGCGGCGGCGTCCTCGCTGAGCGGTTCAATGATCTCGGTTGCGGGGCGGATACCCAGCTCGCGCAGTTCAGTGGCGCAGGATTCGGGCAGGGTGGTTTCAGGCAGTTCTGTTGAAAGTTCCTTCGCGGCAGATTCGCCGCTTTCATCCCCCTTACCACCGCGCAGCTGCGACACCTCGGCGTCCTCAACCGGCACACTCAACGCAGCGGTCGCCAGCGAGGTCAGCGCCGCAGATGCGGCACGGGCGTACTCGGGGTCAATCTGCACGGCATCCAGCACGCGCAACAGGCTCGTGCCCTCTGCCTCGGAGGGAGCCTCCACGAGCTCGCCGGTTTCGGGGTCGAAAACCGCCTCCGCAGGATCAGCACCGGGCTCGGCGGGCGCCTCCCCCAGGCTCTGTCCCAGCGCCTCACGCAGGGTTGCGGCACGCTCAGCCGCCGCCGCGTAGGCGCGGGTCGCCTCCACCGCCGCGGCGCGGGCGGCATCCAGCCGGGCCTGCGCGCGGGCACGAGACTGCGCAGCCTCACCCGAAGCGCGCTCGGTCTGCGCGACCTCGCCTGCCGCCTTCTCAACGTTCTTCAGCGCCGCATCGTAGCGCTCCTCAAAGCTGGCGTAGCTTTCCACCGCGCGCTCTGCCTCTTCGCGGCGCTCCTCCAGCAGTTCCAGGGCGCGTTCGTAGCCGGCGCGGGCGGCGGCGGTCGCCTCGGTCAGTTCCACGCGGTAGGTGCGCACACGCTCGGCGGCGATGGACTGCACGGTGCGCACGCGCGCGGCGGACTCGCGCAGGATCGACACGGCCTTCTGGCAGGCGGTGACCTCGGCATTCAGGCGGTTCTGCTCCTGCTGATGCTTAGCGGATGCGGCACGGGCCGACTCCAGCTGTTCTTTCAGGGTTTCGGCGCGTCGGGTACCCTCCGCCTCGGAGGCGAGCGCCTGCGCCTGCTCCGCCTGCAGAACACCCAGCTGACGAGCCAAAAGTACCGCCTCCAACTGGCGGATGCGCGCCTGCAGCTGGCCCGCGGTCGCGGCGGATTCTGCCTGCTCGCTCAGCGGCTGCAGCTGCGAATCCAGCTCGGCAACCAGGTCGCTCAGGCGCGTCAGATTCGACGCCACAGACTCGAGCTTGCGGCTGGTCTTCTCCTGGCGGCGACGATACTTGACCACGCCCGCCGCCTGCTCAATCATGTCGCGGCGCTGCTGCGCGGTGGCGTGCAGGACCGCGTCCAGTTGACCCTGGCCGACGAGCACGTGCATCTGCTGACCCAGGCCCGCCTCAGAGAGCAGGTCTTGAATATCGGATAGGCGCGCTGGGGAGCCGTTAATCTCGTACTCGCTGCCGCCGGAGCGGAACATGGTGCGCGAAATCTGCACCCGATCAGCGGGAATGCTGAGGGTGCCGTCAGAATTATCGAAAGTCAGAGTGACCTTGGCGCGACCCAGGGGCGCACGCTGGGCGCTGTCGCCCGAACCAGCCTCGCCGGAGCCCGCGAAGATGACGTCCTTCATGCTGCCGCCGCGCAGACTCTTCGCGCCCTGCTCGCCCATAACCCACGCGAGCGCATCCAGCACATTGGACTTGCCGGAGCCGTTGGGGCCGACCACGGCGTTAATGCCGGGGGTGAACTCGAAAGTAGTTGCGGAGGCGAAAGACTTGAACCCGCGCAGGGTCAGCGACATCAGGTGCACAAGGGGCCTTTCTGCAGAAGAACTGGTGTGTGCCGGGCACGTTCTGTGGTGCGTGGCGGCATCCCTCTAGTGTACGCGGTGCGGCGGGCGGGCGGCGTGAACGTGCACGGAGTGAAGGGGGTTCAAAGTTCCTCATTGTGCATCATCTTACGCGCGGGGTGAACGGGGGCGTTCATATTGGGTCTATGGATACGGATTCATCCGACCGGTGCGGTAGATTGGAATGAGCATCACGAATTCTGCGGGGCCGCTGTTCGCATCCCCGCGGTTTTTCTATGTATCCCACTGACTTCTATTTTCAAGGGCCACACCATTGTTGAATGCACCCGCCGATAAGGTCGGCACGAACTCTGACATTCGCCACGCTAATGCAGCTCTGCTGTCCATCACCCATGAGCTGCCTCCGGAGGTCGTCACCAGCGACTACTTTGATGAGCAGCTGGCCCAAACCTATAAGCGTCTGCGCATGCCGAAGGGCCTGCTGGAGCGTCTCGCCGGTATTAGCACTCGCCGCGGTTGGGCTGAGGGCCAGACCTTCGAGGACGGCGTGGTTGCCGCAGCTGAGAAGGCTATCGAGCAGGCGGGTATTGACCGTTCCCAGATTGGCCTGCTGATTAACGCTTCGGTGACTCGCGATAACTTTGAGCCCGCCGTGTCTGTGGGTGTGCACGACCGCCTGGATCTGCCGCGTCACGCCCTGAACTTTGACATTACGAACGCCTGCCTGGGCTTCGTGAACGCGATGACCGTCGCCTCCACCATGATTGATGCGGGCGCTATCGACTACGCCCTCATCGTCGCCGGTGAGGACCCCTCCCCGTGGCACCGTACCGCGGTGCGTATTCTGAACAGCCCCGACTCGACCCGCGAGGACGTGCTGGCTCAGTTCGCGACCCTGACCCTCGGTTCGGGTGCGGCGGCGGCCGTGATTGGTCGTGCTGACCGCCACCCGGAGGGTCACCGCATCGTCGGTTCGGTGTCCCGCGCGGGTACCGAGCACCGTAACCTCTGCATTGGTGGCGAGGCTGACCAGGGTATGAACACTGACGCCGAGGGTCTGCTCAAGCACGGCCTGGAGCTGGTGGCGCAGGCGTGGGAGCAGGCGCATCAGGACGGCTGGGAGTGGAACAACATGACTTCCTACGTGACCCACCAGATTTCTAACGCCCACACGAACGCCATTATTGAGGCGGTCGGTATTGAGCGTGAGCGCATCCCCATGACCTTCCCGAAGTGGGGCAATGTGGCTGCGGCGGCTCTGCCGATGACTCTCGCCGAGTGCGCGCCGACCTATAAGAGCGGCGACCGCATTCTGTGCATGGGTGTGGGTTCTGGCCTGAACACTGCCCTGCTTGAGATTCAGTGGTAACCCGGTAGCCAGCAACCTTTAGCAGGTAACCCGTTAGCTTTTGCGGTAGACATTCACCGATTCGATCCGGAAGGATTCCCCCAGCATGCGCCATTTGAACTTCCCTAAGACCCAGCCGCCGTATAACCCGGAGGAATGGGCGGGCGTGAACCCGCGCTACTCCCACCTTCTGGAGGTGCCCACCACCGCCCCCATTGAGTTGCGGGCGCAGCAGGCTGGCGCGCGCCGCTGGCACTACCTGGATAACCTTCCGGTGCTGGTCGAGCAGGGTTTGGAGCCGATTGGCACGATTCTGTGCGTGCACGGTAACCCGACCTGGTCGTACCTGTGGCGTACCGTGCTGGATGCGGGCGTGAATGAGCGCGCCCCGTGGCGTGTGGTGGCGGTTGATCAGATTGATATGGGCTATTCGGAGCGCACCCACCTGGATTTGGAGGGCGAGCGCCGTAGCTTGGAGGACCGCATCGCTGACCTGGGGGACTTCACGAAGGCGCTCGGTCTGGATGAGACCGACAAGCCGCTCGTGACCCTCGCCCACGACTGGGGTGGCTTGGTGTCCTTCGGTTGGGCGCTGGAGCACCGCGAGATTCTTTCGGGCGTGATGCTGACGAACACCGCGGTCTACCATGACGGCATTGAGAATATCCCCGCCGCCCTGCGCCTGGCGTTGGGTGTGCACGAGTGGGGTACTCACGATTCGACCGCGTTTATTGATGTAACCCTGGGCCTGGCTCAGAACGAGGGTCGCCTGCCCGCACCGGGTTCTGCCGGTGCTGGCGCGCTTGATGGTGCCCTGCCGCAGCCGGTGGGCAAGCAGCCCAAGCGCCTGTACCCGAGCCCGCTGAACGAGGCGATTTACCGCACCTACCGTGCGCCGTACGCTCATTCGGCGTGGCGTGAGGGTGTGCGTAATTTTGTGGGTGATATTCCCACCGGTGCCGATGTTCCCTCCTATGCGCCCATGCAGCGTATTGCCGAGCAGATTCGCGGCCTGGATGTGCCCGCGTTCTTCCAGTGGGGTACGAAGGATCCGGTGTTCCAGCGCCGCTACCTGTTCGACCTGATGGAGCGCATGCCGCAGGCAAAGGTGCACCGCTACGAGAAGGCGTCGCACCTGGTCATTGAGGATTACGACATTGCCACCCCCATGATTTCGTGGCTTGCGCAGACCTTCGGCACAAGGGAGGATGGCGCTCTGGTGCCCCCGCACAACGCTGAGGCGGAGCATCGTGCCGCCCGCGCGCGCCGCCACGGTCTGGTTACAGGCGAGAGTGCCGCTGCTGAGGGCGCTGAGGGCACCGCCGCTGAGGGTACCGTTCCCGCGGCATTCCGCCCCATGCTCGTAGCCCTTACCGAACGCGCCAACGACACCTCCGTAGCCGTGGTGGACATGGACCCCAAGGGTGACGGCACCTCCGTGTCCGTGACCCTGACCTGGGCTGAGCTGAACCAGCAGGTCAACGCCGCCGCGACCCGCCTGCACGCCCTGGGCGTGCGCCCGGGCGACCGTGTGAACCTGATGGTGCCTCCGGGTGCCCGCCTGACCACCCTGATTTACGCGTGCATGAAGCTGGGCGCGGTCATTGTGGTGGCTGATACCGGTCTGGGCCTGCCGGGTCTGACTCGCGCGCTGAAGGGCGCTAACCCGAGCTTCCTGGTGGGTATTCCCGCCGCACTCAGTGCCGCCCGTACCCTGCTGTGGCCTGGCGTGCGTATTTCTGTGGAGCCGCTGGGTTCGGTGCAGGAGAAGCTGCTGGGCGTTGCCGGTTCGGTGTTTACCGCGACCGCCGCCGATGGCACTCCGGGTGCGCCGGTGCCCACCCCGACCGTGGTGGAATTCCCCTCCCCCGTGCCGGATGCCGATGCGGCGGTGCTGTACACTTCCGGTTCGACCGGCCCGGCGAAGGGCGTGGTGTACACGCAGCGCCAGCTGGCGGGTATGCGTGATGCCATTGCGAATACGTACGGTTTTGCGCCCGGTAGCGGTCTGGTTGCTGGCTTTGCGCCGTTTGCCCTGTTGGGTCCGGCGCTGGGTGCTACCAGCGTGACCCCGACGATGGATGTGACCCGCCCGAAGACCCTGACGGCTTCTGCTTTGGCCTCGGCTGCGGCGGCTATTGATGCCTCGGTCGTGTTCGCGTCCCCCGCCGCCCTGGTGAATGTGGTAGCGACCGCCGACGAACTGAGCGGCGAGCAGCGTGCGGCGTTGGCTAAGGTTCAGACGGTTCTGAGCGCTGGCGCACCGATTCCCGTTCCCCTGCTGGAGGCGCTCTCTGCCCTGGTGCCGAACGCCTCCCTGCATACCCCGTACGGCATGACCGAGGGCCTGCCGGTGACCGATGTGTCCTTCGAGATGATTCGCCAGGCGATTGCCGAGGGCACCCCGAATGCTGCCGGTGAGGTGCTTGACCCCTTCGCCCGCGACGGCGTGTGCGTTGGTTTCGCGGTGTACGGCGCGGCGGTGGCTATTGCGCCGCTACTGCAGGACGGTTCGGTGGCGGATGAGCTGACCCATGAGCCGGGTGTGACCGGCGAGATTCTGGTGTCGGCACCGCATGTGAAGGACCGCTACGACACCCTGTGGGTCACCGAGGAGCAGTCCATTAGCACTCCGGGTTGGCATCATACCGGTGACGTCGGGCACCTGGATGCTTCGGGTCGCCTGTGGGTTGAGGGTCGCCTCGCCCACGTGCTGCTGACTTCGCAGGGCGTGCTGACTCCGGTGGCTGCCGAGCAGTCCGCCGAGTCGCTGCCCGAGGTGCGCCGCGCCGCCCTGGTCGCGGTGGGTCCTGCCGGTACCGCCGCCCCGGTGCTGGTCATCGAGGCCGCCGCGAACACCGCCGCTTTGGAGGCGCGCCAGTCAGCATCCGCGTTCAAGCGTGCCCTGCTCGATCGCGTGCCCGGCCGCTTCCCCATTGCGGAGGGTGTGGCTCCCTTCGAGCTGTCCCAGCTGGTGCGTCAGAAGGTTGCCGATGATACCGGCGTGGAGCTTGCCGCCGTGCTGGTGGTGCACGAGCATCCGACCGATATTCGCCACAATTCGAAGATTGACCGCCCCGCCCTGGGTGAGTGGGCGTCGAAGGTCCTTGCGGGTGCGTAAGCGCCTGCCGGATCTCTAAGTCTAAGGAGTATGATGTCCCCTCATTCTTCGCGTGAGTCCTCTTCCCACGAGCATGCATCCCGTCTGCCCGCGTCCCGTCTGTCGACTGCGCATGCGGTGACCTCCCCGACGGCTCGGTTCCGCAAGCCTGCGCAGCCGCTGGCAGCGCGCTACACCGACCCCGCCCCGCGTTCGCTGCGCCCGATTGAGGAGCCCGATTTCGCGCCGCGTATTGGCGAGCGCATCCTCTTTACCGGTGCGAGCGGTCTGCTCGGTCGTGAGAGCGTGCTGGCGTTGCTGCGTGCGGGCTATGATGTGCGCGTTTTTCAGCGTGGCGATTCGGGTATTGCGGCTCTGCTGCCGGATTCGGTGCGCCCGCGTTTTGAGCAGGTGCGCGGCGATATTACGAACGCGCAGGCTGTTGATTTGGCGATGACCGGCGTGAACGGCGTGGTGCATGCCGCGGCGAAGGTTTCGGTCAGCGGCGAGTGGGCTGATTATGAGCGCATCAATATTAAGGGCACCCGCACTCTGCTGCAGGCGGCGCTGAATCACTCGGTGGGTTCGTTCCTGTACATTTCCTCGCCGTCGGTGGCTCATGCCGGTGCGGCGATTGTGGGTGACGGTGCCGGCGTGGCGTCCCCGGAGCATGCGCGCGGCAACTACGCCCGTTCGAAGGCCGCCGCCGAGCTCCTTGCCCTGGAGGCGAACGGCACTGCCCTGCCCGGTGGCGGGGTTTTGCGCGTGGGTGCGTTGCGTCCTCACCTGATGTGGGGTCCGGGCGATACCCAGCTGGTCGAGCGTATTCTGGAGCGTTCCGCCGCGGGCCGTCTGCCGCTGCTCTCTGGCGGTACGGGCCTGATTGACACGCTCTACATTGATAACGCCGCGGATGCCGTGGTGCGCGGCTATCAGCGCCTCGACGCTTTTGCGGGCCGGGCGCTGGTGGTGACGAACGGTCAGCCGCGCACTATCGCTGAACTACTGGGTGGTTTCTGTGAGGCGGTGGGCGTTCCCGCCCCGCGTTTCTCGGTTCCGGCGAAGGTTGCGGCTCTGGCGGGTAAGGTCATTGAGCGCGTCTGGGAGCGTCTGCCGAAGAACGTAACCGCCGGTGATGAGCCGCCGATGACGGAGTTCCTCGCCGAGCAGCTGTCGACCGCGCACTGGTTTGATCAGCGCCGCACTCGCGAGCTTCTGCAGTGGGAGCCCTCCGTGTCGATTGAGGAAGGCTACGAGCGCCTGGGCCTGTTCTACGGCGATAAGTACAGGCGATAGGTACAGCCGCTAGCTGCTTCTTTTCGGACCGGCTCCCCCAGCCCTTTCCTATCCCAGCTTTAAACGAATGACGGCGTAGCTACATCCCCCGTATGGGAGGAACGTAGCTACGCCGTCATTTTTGCGCCGGATCGTCTATCTAGCGTGATGCTTTACGGAGTTTTTATCTAGCCTGCGCCTATACCTATCGAGAGCGCGGCGCCCGCTGGCAGTGCGGGCAGCGGTAGGAGGAACGGTTCTGGAACGGCTCGCGCACGATCAGGGAGGTGCAGCCCGCCTCCGCGCACCGGTGGCAGGGCTCCCCCGCTCGCCCGTAGGCGTTCAGCGAGCGCTCGAAATAGCCCGATTCGCCCAGCACGTTCACATACAGGGCGTCGAAGCTCGTGCCACCCGCCGCCAGGGACTCGCGCAGCACATCCGTCACCGCCTCCAGCAGTTCGCGGGTCTGCGCGGCGCTCAGGGTGCGCGCGGGCTTCGCGTAGTGCAACCGCGCACGCCATAGCGCCTCGTCAGCGTAAATATTACCCACCCCGGAGATTACCGACTGATCCAGCAGCACCTTCTTAATGCCGCTGGAGGTGCGCAGGAACTTGCGGCGCACCGCCGCGGGGTCGAAGAACTCATCCAGCGGGTCGCGGGCAATGTGCTTGACCGCCTCGGGTACCAGAAAGCGCTCGGGTACTTCGCCCAGCGATGCTTCACCCGCCGCCGCGGGTACGTCCGGTACAAGCGGGCTGAGGAACATGCCGCCGAAAATGCGCTGATCCACGAAGAGCAACCGCTGACCTGCACCCGCCGCGCCGCTGGTAGCTCCTGATGGTCCCAGTTCCAGCGCCACGCGTAGGTGCCGTGGCTCCGCATCAAACGCCGCGCGAGCCTCCGCCTCGCTGGCCGAATCGCTCTCCGAAGCTTCACCCGGCTCATCGCGCACGAGCAGCTGACCGCTCATGCCCAGATGCACCACGAGTGCCTCATCGGCAAGCGTGCCGTCCGGCTCGCTTAGGGTCAGCCACAGATACTTGCCGCGACGGTAGGCACCGCGCAGCACCCTGCCGGTGAGTGCCGCCTCGAAGTGGGCGGGACCGGGCAGGTGCCTGCGTAGCGAACGGGCATCGACCACGCGCACCGACCGCACGGGGCGGCTCAGCGAATGGTCGGCAATACCCGCACGGACGGTTTCTACTTCGGGCAGTTCGGGCATGGGTTCTCTCCCTTCAACGGCCCGCGGGTAATGCGGCGGGCCTAAACCAGAACGCGGTACGCCTGCTCAGCGGCAAGACGCTCCGCCTCCTTCTTGCTCGGGCCCACACCGGTACCGGTCTGCTGGTTCGCCACAATAGCGACCGCAGTGTACACGCGCGCGTGATCGGGGCCCTCGCCGGTAACCTCGTAGCGCACGTCTCCCCAACCGCGGGCGGTGGCGAGGTTCAGCAGCTCGGTCTTCCAGTCGCGTCCAGAGTTCAGGACCTTCTCATCATCGAGCAGCGGCGCAATCAGGCGTAGCACCAGGTCACGAGCCGCCTCGCGACCGCACTCCAGGTAGGTCAGGCCGAAAATCGCCTCCATGGTGTCGGCAAGGATCGAGTCCTTATCGGCGCCGCCGGTGTGAATCTCGCCCTTACCGAGCAGGATGTACTTGCCCAGGTCCAGGTCGCGTGCCACCTTCGCCAACGCCACCGTCGACACCACCACGTGGTGCAGCTTCACGAGCTCACCCTCGGGCAGCTCGGGGTAGCGTCGGTACACTTCTTCAGCAATCGCCAGGGAAAGCACCGAATCGCCCAGGAACTCCAGGCGCTCGTTATGCTCCACTCCGGGGTTCTCGAAGGCGTAGGAACGGTGGGTTAGGGATAGCAAAAACGTCTCGGCGTCGATATCGACCCCGAGACGTTTACGCAACTCCCTAGTATCAACACTAGGAAATTCAGTCATAAGGATTCACCGCTTCTTAGGCGTCTGCAACCTTACGGCCCTTGTACTCCAGGAACAGGGCGTTGCCTGCAGCGTCGGTTACAACCTTTGCCTGGTGGGGCAGGCTGTAGGTCACGCGACCGTTCTCAACGGTCTTAACCAGCTGGGGCACGGATGCCTTCCACTGGGAACGGCGTGCGCGGGTGTTAGCGCGGGACATCTTGCGCTTGGGAACAGCCACAGCTATCTCACAATCTCTAGTAACAACAATTTAGTTTTCGGTATCTGCGCCGAGCAGGCCCTGCAGGGCCGACCAGCGCGGATCCAACACCTCGTGATGATGCCCGGGGTCATCCTCCAGGCGCGCACCGCAATCGGCGCACAGACCCTGGCAGGTGTCCCTACAAACAGGCTGGAACGGCAGTTGAAGGATTACTGCGTCCCGCAGAGCCGGTTCAAGGTCGATCGAATCATCCTCAACGGCGTACTGCTCATCTACTTCATCTTCGGGGCCGCCAGCCGGGGCCTTCTCAAAGACGAAAAGCTCTTGAATATTGGCCGACATCTCGTAATCAATCGGATCCAAGCAGAGGCTACACTCGCCGTGTACATCCACAACGACGGAGCCGGTAACTAGGATACCATCAACAACAGACTCCATACGAATATCGAGGTCAATATCCGAACCCTCTTCCACGCCGATGAGCGTGTTACCCAGGTCTGCCGGTGCGGGCAGAACCTCGGTGAGAGTTTCCATGGTGCCGGGGCGGTGAATCAGGTTAGTGACCGATACCACCAGCGGCGATGCGTCTGTACGTGAAATGGCGTTTCTCCTTACGAAATGTATAAACCAAAGTCCCATTTTAGGGGTCATTCGCACCGTTAATCAAGATTAAGCACCGTTTAAATCTCGTTAAGTGGCGCTCACCTCTTAAATATCCCCTTAAGGAGGCGCCGCGCGGCACTTAACAGCCGGTCGGGGCTACTACAGGGGCGGTAAGCTCCCTGTCGGCGGTGCGGGTGCACCGGGCGGGCAGGCTCTCTAACGCCCCAAGACCCGGCTTAACTAGGCGTTTTTCAGAGCGCGGGCGACCGCCTCCGGCACGAAGGGAGTCACGTCACCACCCAGCGAAGCCACCTCACGAATAATCGTGGACGACACCGCACCGTAGCGGTCCTCACCCGCCAAAAACACCGTCTCAACCTGCGCCAGGTGGCGGTTCATGCTCGCCATTGGCGCCTCATAGCTGTAGTCCGTCGCCGAACGCAGACCCTTCACCAGCACCTTCGCGCCACGCTCCGCCGCGTACTCGGCAAGCAGCACGCCCGGCGGAATCGGCTCTACGCTCACACCCTCAATGCCGAGCTCCTGCAGGGACTCACGCACCAGCTGCACGCGCTCATCCAGCGAGAAGCGGTACTTCTTGGCGCTATTGTGCGCCACGCCCACAATCACCTCGTCAAAGAGCTGAGCGGCGCGGGCAATAATCTCCAGGTGGCCGTGGTGCACGGGGTCAAAAGATCCGGGGCAGAGGGCAATCATGGCGGTCCCTTCACGAATAAATATCGGACGTTGGAATGACTAGATGCGGGAGGGTTAGAGGGGTTGAGTTCGCGGGGGTTACGCGAGCGCAGGGTTACGCGAGCTCGGGCTTAGGCTGCGAGCTCTTCAGCGTCCTCGCCGGGCTCAAGGTTCGCGCCGGGCTCGTCGCCCGCCTGTTCCTCCGCTTCGTCAGGCTCCACATAGTAGAGCACCGTCTCGCCGTGCTGGCGCGTCGAAAAACAGTACAGGCCCTCGCCCCACACCGGCTCGGGGTCGCGCGAAGAACGCTCCACCACGACCACGGCGCCCTCGGCAAGCTTGGGGGTCAGCGCCTCCATCAGCTCGCTGACCTGCTCGTTCGGCATGGCGTAGGGCGGGTCAACAAACACCAGGTCCCACGGGCCGGAGGCGGACTTCACGTAGGTCAGCGCCTGCGACTGCTGCACGCGCGTAGAGCTAGAGCCGGTGCGACCCATCGCTTTCTCCACGGCGGCAACGTTCTTGCGAATCACCGCAACAGCCTTCGGGTAGGTATCCAGCAGAGTCACGGAGGCGGCACCGCGGGAGAGCGCCTCGCACCCGAGCGCACCCGAGCCGCCGAAAGCGTCCAGCACGCGGGCGCCGCGAATAATGTCGTAGCTCTCCAGCTTGGAGAAGAGGGATTCCTTCACCCGGTCGGTGGTGGGGCGAGTATTATCCCCCGGAACCGAGGCAAGGCGAACGCCTCCGGCGGCACCGGAAATAATACGGCTCATAGGGTCTCTCCTCTGAAGTAGTAAACAGCTAGGTGGTGTGTTGCAGTTGTTATTTATACGCGTTTATGCGCGGGCAGTTCGAGAGGCGGGCGTTCTCCCCTATCGGGCGCCTATCCCCTACCGAGGAACGCCTCACGGTCAGCGTCCAGGGCGCGGTCAATCGTGCGCGCCAGCGACGGATGCTTTGCCAGCGTCGGGTCCTTCTCAACCACCGAGCGGGCGTCCTCGCGGGCACGCTCAATAATGTCGGCATCGGCGAGCGCCCGCAGGAACCGCAGGGTACTCTTCGAGCCCGATTGTGCAGCACCCAGAATATCACCCTCACGGCGCTGTGCCAGGTCAATGCGGGAGAGCTCAAAGCCGTCCGTGGTGGAGGCGACCGCATCCAGGCGCTCGCGGGACACGCCGCCCTCCTCCTGGCGGGTGACGAGCAGGCAGGTGCCCGCGTAACCGCCGCGGCCCACACGACCGCGCAGCTGGTGCAGGCCCGAGATGCCGAAGCGGTCGGCATCCATGATGATCATGAGGGTGGCGTTCGGGACGTTCACGCCCACCTCAATGACGGTGGTGCTGATGAGCAGGTCAATTTCGCCGCGCTCAAAAGCGGTCATGACGGCGGTCTTCTCTGCCGGGTCCATGCGGCCGTGCAGGGTGCCGATGCGCACGCCGACGAGGGCGTCCTCTGCGCTCAGGTAGGCGTACATGGAGGCCACGGAGGTCAGCTGAACCTTGCCGTCGCTGCTGGCGCTACCGCCCTGACCGAAATAGCCCTGGGCAGTACTGCCCGCACCGGCACCGCTCAGGCTGGATGCGCCAAAGAACGCCGCGCCTTCCTCCAGGCTGTCGCCGTCCTCCCCAATTTTGGGTACGACAACATACACCTGGTGGCCCGCGTCGATTTCTTCGCGGGCACGCCTCCACAGGCGGGACGCCCAGGCGGGCTTCTCAGCGAGGGGCACCACGTGGGTCGAGATTTTCTGTCGACCCGCGGGCAGGGTGTCAAGCACAGACACGTCCAGGTCGCCAAACACGGTCATGGCGACGGTACGCGGAATGGGCGTTGCGGTCATGACCAGGCGGTGCGGCAGGGCGCCGTCGGTACCGCGCAGACCGTCGCGTTGCTCCACGCCGAAGCGGTGCTGCTCATCCACGACGACCAGGCCCAGGTCGTGGAAGCGCACATCGTCAGAGAGCAGGGCGTGGGTACCAATCACGATCTGGGCGGTGCCGTCGGCAAGCTCCTGCAGTACCTTGCGCTTAGCGCGGGTACCCATGGAGGCGGTCAGCAAGCGCACGCGCACGCGACCGGATTCTTCCCCGCCCTCCTCGGGAGTTCCCTCGGCAGAACCGTCAGTATCTTCGGGCGCGGCCATGTCCCCCAGGATGTCCAGCACCGAACGCAAATGCTGCTCGGCAAGCACCTCGGTCGGGGCGAGCATTGCGGACTGGCCGCCCGCATCGGCAACCTGCAGCATGGCGCGCAAAGCCACCACGGTCTTACCGGAACCCACATCGCCCTGCAGCAGGCGGTTCATGGGCGATTCGCTCGACAGGTCGGCGGCAATCTCAGCACCCACCTTCTGCTGCCCCTCGGTCAGCTCGTAGGGCAGAACCTGAAGCAGCTGATCGGCGAGTCCGCCCTCCACGGCGGGGCGCGGCTGGGTCAGGTGCGCGGCACGCACCGAATGCAGGCGGGCGAGCGCGCTCTGCAACACGAACGCCTCGCGGTAACGCATCTGCGCCTGCGCGGCACGCCACGTGTCCTCCGAGTCGGGGGTGTGCAGGGCGCGGTACGTCCACTCCAGCGACGGCACCTTGCGGGCGCGACGAATCGTGTACGGCACCGGGTCTTCGAGCTCTTTGAGCGGAACCTTTTCGAGTAGCTGCGCCATGTAGCCGCTAATGCGGTCGGTGGGCAGCTTCACGGGGGCACGGTAGACGGGCACGGGGGCGGTGGCGGCGTCAGTGACATCCGCACCGGAGGCGTCCTTCGAGAGCAGGGCGTAGTGCGGGTTGGTGAGGGTGTATTCGCCGCGGTAGATGCCGACCCTGCCGGAGAACATCATGGTTTCGCCCTCGTGGATTTCGCGGGCGGCGGTCCAGGCGTTGAAGAAGGAGAGCTTCATCTGCGAGCCGATAAGCGCACCGGCTGACGCGCCGACTGACGTGCCGGGGCTGGGTGCGGGCACGCCAAAGAGACCTCCCTGCACGAAGCTATCCTGTGCGAAGCTATCCTGGCTGAACGAATCCTGGCCGTAGCTGTCTGCGTAGCCGCTATAGGAGGCGGGCTGGGCTCCCCAGCCCTGGGTGGGAATCTGCGCGGCGGGGTTCGGGGCGGCGGGGTTCTGAGTGGCGTTAGCGAGCGCGTTGATGCGCGGGTTGTGCATCCCGGTTGCCTGCCAGGTCTGCGCGGGTACGCCGGATGCGCCGGGGTGGTTAGCGCGCCCTGGCACCACGGATACGGGACCGCCAGCCCCGAAGCCAGCGGCACCAAAACCGGCGGGTGCATCCTGCCCGGTTGCGTCGGAGAGCCGGTCGGTGATGGTCACTTCCGTGATTTTGCCGCGGCGCGCCGCCATGGTTCGGGTACTCACGTGCACCACGCGGGCAATGATGGTGACGTCCTGACCTTCGACGAGCTCGGCAAAGGAGCTGAGCTCACCGCGCGGCAGGTACTTGCGCGGGAAGTACTCGAGCATCTCCCCGACGGTATGCAGGCCCAGGTGCGTGGAGATTGCTTTGGCGCTGGGCGCGGGCAGGTACTTTTTGAGCGGCGCATTTTCGATGCGGTCTTCGGAGGCGTAACGCGCCAGGGCACGGCTCTTAGCCTCCGCGGCGGCTGAGGCGGAGGCTGCAGTGGGCTTCTCAGCCGCAGCTTTCTGAGTAGTAGCTTTCTTAGTAGCTGTCTTCTTCGTGGAAGCTTTCTGGGCGGGCGCTTTCTTCGCAGGGCTCTTCTGTACTGGGTTTTTCGGCGCAGTGGCCTTGGAATCAGCTACCTTCTTCGCCGGGGCTTTGGAAGTGTCCGATTCCTTGGCGGGCTCAGCCGGGGTTTTCTTGGCGGTCTTTTTGGGGGTAGCGGATTGAGTAGCGGATGCTTTCTTAGCGGGAGCCGTCTTCTTCGCCGCTACCTTTTGGATCGCGGGCTTTTCAGCGTCTACCTCGAGCGCGCTCTTCTTCGCATCGGGCATCTTCGGTGCAGGCTTCTGCTCGCCCTCTTCGCTCGCCTTCGTTACCTTCTGCGGGCGCGCCGAAGTAGCCCGAACGGGAGTTTCACTCTCCTGCGGGCTTGGTTCGGTCTGAGCTAGTTCTTTCTGGGCAGGTGCCTTCTGAACCGTCTTCATCTGGGTAGGGTTCTTCCGCGCGGGCGCTTTCTGAGCGGGCGCCTTTCGGGTTGCCTTCTTACGGGCAGGCTCCTCCGGCTGAGTCGCTTGCCGTGCCGCCAAGGCAATATCGACCAGCTCGTAGAGAGCGTCGTCGGTCATGGTGTGCGCCGCGGGTCCCAGCGAATGTTTGAGGGCCTTGAGTGCCTTACGGTAGGGTGCACTGGCACGCCGCGCCGCGCGTTCGCTCAGTTCGGCGCGGCTCACCTCGCCGCGGGCGTAGGCGGCAAGATCGCGCACGGTCAGCTCGGCGGTGGTGCGGAGCTGCTCATCGCTCAGTAGCGGCGTAGCTTTTTTCCCCTGCTGAGCACGGGTAGGCTCCACAGTCGTTGAATCTGCGGGATCGCCCTGCGCATCCTCAGTCTTCGCAGGCTTAGTCTTTACCGGTGCAGTCTTGGCGGGCGCAGCTTTGACCGGCGCGCTCTTGTTAGGTGCAGGCTCGGGAAGCCCCAAGTCCAGGGCTTCCTGCTGCGGGTTTACGGAACGTCGGGCGGGGCTCATGCGCCACCCTCCGCACAGCACGCATGGTCGGCGTGGTGACCGTCCGCCAGGGAGGAAATACGCTCGTCAGTCCACTGTCCGTAGCCCATAATCAGCTCGCGGGCGGGCTCAATCTCGGGCACATGCACGTGTAGTGCCCAGAGTCCAGCCGCCATGTCCAGGGGCGTAATGAGCAGGCTGTCGCCCATGGTTTCAAGTTCGGGACGTAGCTGCGCCAGGGCGAGGGGCTCGCAGGTCAGGGTGCCCATGAGCTCCCAACCGCTCTCCCCCTCACTTTCTGCGTGCTCGGCGGGTTCAGAACCTGCCGCAGAAGCCGCCCGCGCGACAGAACCAGCTGCAGAGGGCGCACGAAGCATGGATTCCACCTGCGTCTCGCTCAGGGTTGCCCCCTCCCATCGCGGGTTGGAGTGCACCACGGCAAGGTAGAAGCCAAGCGCGCCCGCATCCACGAAACCGGCAAGCTCGGGCGAGGGCGGGAAGTCCGCGGTACGTTCCAGCGCGGCACACATCAGCGCACGTCGACGCTCTTTCAGAACCTCGTCAGCGGCATCCGCATCCGCCTCATAGTGCGCATCCAGGCGGGCGAGCTCCACCATGACCGACAGCATCGTGGAGGGCACCATCTGCTCCCCCACGCTGGCGCGAATACGCTCAGCCGCAAACGCCATCGCGCGCGCCTCCGCGTGGGCGTACTCCAGCTTCACTTCACGATGCTTAGGCAGGGAGCCGCCAGCAATCACAGCTTCGTAGGCTGCCTCCAGGGCGCGCACGAGCGGCAGCTCATCGGCTGCCTCACCAAGCTCCTGGGCGAGGTTGCCGGGCAGGAACCAGTAGCTGCGCACCGCCTCCAGCGCCCAGGCACAAAGCAAGGTACCGGAGTTGCCGCGCGCCACGCGGGACGCGCGCATAATCGCGTGCTCGTAAATATCGCCGAGCTGAACCCACAGGTGGACGAGGGACTCCTCCTCGGAGGTGCCCGCAGCCTCAGAGACGCCCGATTCCTCAGAGGTACCCGCAGCCCCAGCGCCGGGCTTACCATCGGGTGCGCCCGCATCCTTTTCAGAAGGAAGAGCCTCAGTGGGAAGAACCCGCTCCATGCCCCGCTCAAACTCTTCGGTCAGGGTCAGTAGGGTGTGGGCGATATTGGAGCCGGTGTCCTTATCGGGCACGGGGAACCCGTTGAGCTCGTTGAGCGCCTCGCGGTAGCGTTCGATGGTGGTGCGGGCGGCGGTGGACCACGCTACGCCGAAGCGGTAGGCGCGCACGCAGGCGCGGCGGTAAATCTCGCGTTCTTCGGTGCGCTGGTTTTGTTCTGCGTTCACGTTACCCTCCTTGTCAGTTTCGCGTGGTTCCCGGCTGAATTCTCGGCTAGTTCGCGGCTGAGTTCTCAGCACTCTGCACTGCCCGCGGCACGGGCTGAATCCAACCTGTTTCGTACTTCTATTCTAGGCAATTTCGGTTAAATGTACGGTATTGCCCGTCGTCTATCCCGCTGGCTGAAAATGCCAGCTAAAACGCCTCGCGGCACCAGACAGAGTGCCCGGCAGGGTACCCAGTAGAGCACTCAGCAGAGTACCCCGGCAGAGCTCCTACTCGGAAGCCCCGTAGTGCTCCCAGCCCATGCCGTCCAGGGAGCGGCCGTCCATGACCACCGCGGCACCGGTCACCGTATCGTGGCGACGCTCGGAACCGTAGAGTTCGGCGCTCAGGCCACGCTCCGGGGCGTCCGCAACGCAGGTGCCCAGGGGCACGAACTCTTCGGGCACCTCACCGGGGAAGGTCGCCAGCAGGCCGTGATCTTCTCCACCGACCAGCACAACGGTACGCGCCAGGGATGCGGGGCTCTCCCCCACCTCGTTGCGCTCACCAATCACCAGCAGCAGGCGTGCCAGGGGCAGTAGCGGTTCGGCGAACGCATCCACGGCGGCGCGGTCGAGGCGCATCTGCACCCCGGAGGCGGCGGCAACTCGCCCGGCGTCCTTCACGAGCCCGTCGGAGAGATCCAACATGGAGCTTGCCTTATGCTGGCGTGCCACTTCACCGGCGGGTATGGGGCTGACCGGGTGGTGCTGCGAGTCGACGGCGCGCTCGCAAACCGCCAGCATGTGCGCGGCGTCTTCGGGGCTGAGGGTGCGGGCGAGCTCGATGAGCCCTTCGGGAAGAGCGGCCGAGCCCTCGCTCTGCTCTTGCCCCTGCTTTTCGGGATGCTTTTCAGCTTGCTTTTGAGCCCACGCCTGCGCCACCGAATCCAGAGCTACTTCCACATCCTGACCTGCGGCAATGGCACGCAACAGTGCCGTGGCGGGTAGAGAGAGCGGGTTGAGCAATAGGCGCAGACCGGCATCGGACCAGGCGGTACGACCCGCCAGGGCGATGGTGTCGCCGGGGCGCGCGCCGGAGCGCAGCACGGCGCGATCAGTGTAGCCGAGGGCGGTGACGGTCACCGACATTTCGGTGGAGTCGCCAATATCGCCGCCGCCAATCACACATTCGGTGGCTCCGCAGGCGTTGATTCCGTCCACAATGCCGTGGGCGAAGCCGTCAATCCAGCCGTAAGGGGTGCTACCGGGCAGGCTCAGGGAGATGAAAAGGCTCGCCGGGCGTGCACCCATGGCGGCAACGTCGGCGAGGTTCTGGGTCGCGGCTTTGCGCCCCACATCGTAGCCGCTACTGCGGGCGGGCTCCAGAATGAACTCACCGCCCTCACTCGTCTGGGCGATACCGCCGGGCCAGAGGTTCATGAAGTCCTGGTCCTCAACGAGAGTGTCGGTGGTGACCACGGTACGCTGACCGGGCGCGGGCGCGGCGAGGACGGCACAGTCGTCACCGGGGCCCACCTCGAGGGGTTCGATATGCCCCGCCTGGCGTGCCGCTGCGGCAACCTGCTCGTTGTGGGCGTTGATAATCGGCATGAAAGCGCGCAGAACGCGGGACTCGCCCAGCTTTGAGAGAGGTGTCTCTCGCATGGGGTTGTCCCGCGTTTCGCTAAAAGTCTGAGGATTCACATCCTCTATTATCGCGTATTCTTACGCGTTATGTTCGCCTTAGGCTCCGCGGCTGAAGTAGCGGATTGCCAGAGCAATCAGCACCAGACCGATCAACGAGAAGAGAATCAGCGGTGCAATGCCGGAAAGTCCGGAATCGTCCGCGTCCGCGTTCTTCACGGCCTGCTCCTGGGCGGCGTTCGCGCCGTCAGCCTTTGCCACGCTCTTTGCGGAGCGGCTGGCGCTAGCCGAGGTGGAGGAGCTGGGCGACTTCGAAGCCGATACCGAGCTTGAGGAGCTCGAGGGGCTTGCCTCGTGGGAGTGGTCCTCGTCGGTCTTATTGCGCGAGAGGTATCCAGCAACCCAGTCTGCGGCACCCGGGATGGAGTCATTCGAGCCGTTATTGGCTGCGATTCGTCCAAGGGTGGTACCGCCGGAACGCAACGGATCGTCGTCATCGTCATCAAGCTTGTCCTTCGATGAGCTACTGCTCGGTGAAGAACTAGAAGAACTCGACGAGGAGCTGGAGGAACCACTCGGGCGGGGAAGCTCAATGGAGATGATGACATCTTCTTCCGAGGCTTCCTGACGGTTTCCGGGGACGGTCACCGGGTTGTTCGCCGGAGGAATCGGAGCAACAGGTTCGGTCTCAATCGGGGTAACCGACTTGGAGTCCGAGCTGTCCTTGTTGTCCTCTACCGGAGCCACCGGATTTACCGGAACCACGGGGATGACTGCGTCCTTGGTCGGCTCAGGATTTGCCTCCTTGGAGGGTTCCTGAGTCGGATCCTGAATCGGTGCCGGAACGACCGGAACCTGAGTAGGCTTGGGAACCGGAACGGGATCCTGAGTGGGTTCCGGGGTCGGTTCGGGAGTTACGTCCTTGGTCGGCTCGGGAGTGGGCTCCGGATTCGGTTCCGGGGTGGGGTCCTGGGTCGGCTCGGGAGTAGGTTCAGGAGTGGGCTCCGGATTCGGTTCCGGGATCGGGTCCTGAGTCGGTGCAGGGGTAGGCTCCGGGTTAGGTTCCGGAGTCGGTTCGGGAGTTACGTCCTTGGTCGGCTCGGGAGTAGGTTCCGGTT